>Ga0208995_1000069_pt1 | contig 9787 bp, 9 predicted proteins | sample MedBloCAOM2_O2_FD_187857 | JGI IMG/M metagenome (GOLD analysis project Ga0208995, IMG submission 187857) | Forest soil microbial communities from El Dorado National Forest, California, USA - Mediterranean Blodgett CA OM2_O2 (SPAdes) (version 2) | ecosystem: Environmental > Terrestrial > Soil >... | reverse complement strand
GCGCAATTCCGAGAAGACCGACCAGACCGGCCACATGCGCGATGTCGCGCTCGGCGAGCGCTGGATGGACGCCATGAGCGTCGACTATTCGTGCCTGTTTCCGACCGGCATGCTCAATATCGGGCTGCATCCCCAGAAGGAGATGGAGGTCGACCTGTGCTGGGCCTACAACCGGTGGGTCACCGAAAAGGTGCTGCCGGAATCGAAGGGCCGCTTCTACACCATGCTGTCGCTGCCGATCTCCGATCCGGACGCGGCGCTCCGCCACGTCGAGACCTTCGGTGACCGCCCGGGCGTGGGCGGGTTCATGGTCACGACGGTGCGCACGATCCCGGTGCACGACAACTCGCTGATGAAGGTCTATCGGGCGATCGAGGAGCGCGGCCTGGTGCTGTCGTTCCACTCCGCCTTCCACTGGGGCGAAAGCGTGTTCAAGAGCTGCAACCGCTTCCTCGCGGTGCATGCGCTCGGCTTCTCGTTCTACAACATCCTGCACCTGACCAACTGGGTCACCAACGGCATCCCCGAGCGCTTTCCCAAGCTGCCGGTGATCTGGATCGAATCCGGCCTCGCCTGGGTGCCGTTCCTGATGCAGCGGCTCGACCACGAGTTCATGATGCGGCCGTCGGAATGCCCGGGCCTCAAGAAGAAGCCGAGCGAATACATGCGCGACATGTATTATTCGTCGCAGCCGATGGAGATCCAGGACCGCGAGGCGCTGGAATGCACCTTCCGCATGATGGATGCGGAAAACCACCTGCTCTACGCCTCCGACTACCCGCACTGGGACTTCGACCTGCCGAGCACGATCTACGACCTTCCGTTCCTGTCCGAGAAGGCCAAGCACAACATCCTCGGCGGCACCGCGGCGCGCCTGTTCAAGCTGCCGCCGCGCAACGAAAAGCAGAAAGAGAATTTGATCAAATACGGCAACTACACCGCCGCGGCGTGAGGCGCGAGGGCGCAAGCAGGCCATCGTAGGGTAGGTTGAGCGCAGCGAAACCCGCCAACTGCAGGCCGCTGATGGATGGCCGAGCAAGAGATGGCCGGCCTTGCGGCCAGCCATTCTCGACATGAGGCCCTCATTGAGGTCCTCACCGGCCCTGGAGCTGGAAGTCGCCCTGGGTCGGGACGTTAAACACGCTGTTGTGGACCTGGCCGGGCAGGCGCGCGGACGCATAAGCGCCGCCGAAGCCTTGGGCCGCCCGCAGGCTGAGCGCGTAGTCCGGCGCCTGGTTGCTGCCCTGTTCGGCCGCCATGGCGGTCGTGGCGCCGGCAACCAGCATGGTCGTGGTGAGGAGTGCGATGATCGTCTTCATGGGATTTCTCCATTGCTTTCTCTGACCGAGATCTCGGCTGCACCCGTCATTGGCGTGAAGCGATCTCGATGATCAGGAGGTAGGCGCGAGGCCGGGCGCCTGAGGTGCGAAAACGCACACGGCAACAGGCGCGCGCTTGCGATGCCCGGCCTTGTGCCCGGCATCTTCGTTTTTGTAGGGTGGGCAAAGGGCGCCCTACGCGCCCGTGCCCACGCGCCTCGCGAAGCAATATCGTCGGACGGATTCACAAACAAAAGTTTGGTAGATCATGAATGTTGCCGGAAAAATCAGTGCGTGGGCACGGCGCGTGCCGCGCCTTTGTCCACCCTACATTTGTATGATCGCGGCGCTGTACGTGCAGCCTGCGCAGGCGCAGGACGCCGTCGCGGCCTTCTACAAGGGCAAGCAGATCAACCTGATCGTGGGCTCGTCAGCGGGCGGCGGTTACGACACCTATGCGCGCCTGCTGGCGCGGCATCTCGGCAAATACATTCCCGGCAATCCGGTCATCGTTCCGAGCAACATGCCGGGCGCCGGCAGCAATGCCGCCGCCGCCCACATCTACGCGGTGGCCCCCAAGGACGGCACCGTGATCGGGGCGGTGCAGACCGCGGCGGTGCTCGACCCGCTGTTCGGCGACAAGGCGCGCATGAAGCACGACGCCTCGAAATTCATCTATCTCGGCAGCGCCACCGTCGACTATTACGTCTGCGTGGTGCGCGCCGACGCGCCGGTGAAGAGCTTCCGGGACGCGCTGACGCGCGAGGTCATCATCGGGGCGAGCCAGCCCGGCACCTCGACGCGCGACTTTCCGGCGCTGCTCAACAACGCGGTCGGCACCAAATTCCGAATCGTGAGCGGCTATCCGGGCACGCGCGAGATCACCCTCGCGATCGAGAAGGGCGAGGTCCAGGGCCTGTGCGGCTTCTCCTGGTCGAGCCTGTCGGTCCAGCACCCCGACTGGCTGGAGAAAGGCTTCATCCGGGTGCTGGTCCAGGAGCACGACAAGGGTCATCCCGACATCAGCAGGATGGGCGTGCCGCTCGCCGTCGAGTTCGCCAAGACGCCGGAGAAACGCCGGGTGATGGAGTTGATCTACAGCTCGGAAACATTCGGCCGCCCGTATATGATGTCGCCCGGCGTGCCAGCGGAGCGGGTCGCGGCGCTGCGACAGGCGTTTATGACAGCGATGCGCGACCCGGAACTGCTGGCGGAGGCAGGGAAGATAGGGCTTGTCATCGATCCGATCTCGGGCGAGGAGCTGCAGGCGCTCGCCGAGAAGATTTTTGCCACGCCCGCGGCCGTGGTCGAACAGGCGAAGCAGGCGCTGGAATATCGGACGCCCTAGCCGTGTCCTCACGTCGCGCAAGTGCTTCTTTCACAAGTGCTCCGCTCACAAGCCAGGAGAACCCCATGACAGAGTTGTCCCGCCGTCACATCCTGACCGGCGCGGCCGCGGCGGCCGCGATGGCGCCGTTCGCCGGCCCCTCCGCTCACGCCGCCGCACCGCTCAGCGGCAAGCAGGCGCCAAGTTTCTATCGCTCCAAGCTCGGCGATTTCGAAATCACCGTCGTGAGTGACGGCGCGCGCGCCATTCCGCTCCCCGCCACCTTCGTACGCAATGTCAGCAACGAGCAAGTGCTCGCCGCCGCCGAAGCCGCCTATATGCCCAAGGGCAGCATCATCGCGCCGTTCAATCCGATCGTGGTCAATACCGGCGCCAAGCTCGTGCTGATCGATACCGGCTATGGGCCGGGTCTCGGTCCCACCGTCGGGCTGTTGCCTTTGACCTTGGCCGCCGCCGGCATCGATCCGAAGGCGGTCGATGTCGTCCTGATCTCGCATATGCATGGCGACCATATCCTCGGGCTGAAGACGCCCGATGGCGCGCTTGCCTTCCCGAATGCCGAAATCAAGGTGCCCGCCGTCGACTGGGTGTTCTGGATGAATGACGACAACATGAGCAAGGCGCCGGAGGGCTTCACCAAGGCTTCGTTCGGGTTTAATCGCAAGATTTTCTCCAACCTCGCGGACAAGGTGACGCGTTATGATTGGGGCCAGGAGGTCGCTCCCGGCATCACCGCGGTCGAATCCAGCGGCCACACGCCCGGCCACACGTCGTTCGTCATCACGTCGGGATCGGGACGGCTGTTCTTCCAGGGCGACGTGACCAACGTGCCGGAGCTGTTCCTGCGCAATCCCGATTGGCAGGTCATGTTTGACCATGAGCCGGATAAGGCCGTGCAAACCCGCCGACGCATCTACGACATGGCTTCGGCCGAGAAGATTCTCGTCTGCGGCTATCACTTCCCGTTCCCCGGGCTCGGTTACATCGAGAAGGCCGGCACCGGCTATCGCCTGGTGCCCGCAGCCTGGAGCCCGGTGCTCTGAGCGCGATCTCGTGCAACGGAGCAGGCCGTTCATGGCTGGGCTGCTTGCCCCACCGTGGGCGGCGGCTAAACGCGCCGAGGCGTTCTCGATGGCGCCGCCGCCGTTGAGTTGATTTGAAAGCAAGGACCGGAGTGCCGGCGGTCCTCTACGCCCCTAGACTGGGCGCGGGCAATGGAACGCGGCCACGACTTTCGCGAGGCAAAGGAGCACGCTCATGTCGCCTTCGATGACCGGGCGGACTTTGGCGCGAGCGGCGGCGCTGACGCTCGTGCTGCAGGTCGGGCTGGCCGCGGCAGGCGAGGGGCCGCGCGAAGACAGCGACACCAAGCCGCTCCCGGCCGGACCCACCCGCACCGGCAAGGAGCGGCTCGGTGGCAAGGCCAGCGACGAGCAGCGCGTCGACAATTGCAAGGTGCCGCTCGACCGGCGAGGTGCGACCCCGCGTCCGGACACATGCCGCCAAGACGTGAGTACGGGATCGACGCGCTGACTCGATCACCGGCAAGCGGCGATCATCGGTCCGAGGCTATCGGCTTGACCGTTTCCGGGCGGCGGGGCGCGTTTCTACCGCGCCGATCGCGCGGTTCGCCTTGGTCTTCTTGGCCGGCTCGCGCGCGGCCTGCTTGCCCTCGATCGGCAGCAGCATTTCCCGCTGGCCTTCGATCCGCTTGCGGCCTTTTTTCGGCTGCGCCGGAGCCTGTTTCGGCCGCGCCGCAGCCGGCGCTTGGCGCTCGCCCTGCACGCTGCGGCGCAAGGCGTCCATGAGATTGATCACGTTTGCCGGCTCGCGCTCCTTGGTGGTCTCGATCTTGGCGCCGGACTGCTTGCGCTGCAGCAGCTCCTTCAGTGCGTCTTCGTATTGATCGCTGAACTTGGCCGGATCGAAGTGTCCCGCCTTGGTCTTGACGATGTGGGTGGCGAGCTCAAGCATGTCTTTCGGGACCTGTTCGTCCTCGATGTCGTCGAAAAAGTCGGCTTGCTTGCGCACCTCGTAGGGATAGCGCAGCGTCACGCCGAGCAGGCCCTTGCTCCGGGGTTCGAGGGCGATGATGTGCTCGCGCGAGGTGAAGGCGACCTTGCCGAGCGCGACCATGCCTTCCTTTCGGATTGCTTCGCGGATCACCGCGAAGGCTTGCTGGCCGATTTCTCCGTCCGGCACCACGTAGTACGGGCTGTTGAGGTAGAGCTCGTCGATCTCTTTCCTCGGCACGAACTCGTCGATCTCGATCACCCGCTTGCTCTCGATGGCAATCGCTTCCAGCTCCTCGGGAGCAAGCTCGAGGTATTCGCCCTTCGCGACCTCGTAGCCCTTGATGATGTCGGCGGCTTCCACCTCGTCGCCGCTCTCGGCGTCGACCTTGCGGTACTTGATGCGGTGGCCGGTATTCTTGTTGAGCTGATGGAAGCTGATCTTCTCGCGCTCGGAGGTCGCCGGATACAAGGCGATCGGACACGATACGAGCGACAGCTTCAGATAGCCTTTCCAATAGGCACGGGGCGCCATGACCAACTCCAACGCTTACAAAGATCGGGAGCGAAGTTACCCGTTTTGCCGCGTTGCTGCTATGCGGCTGATGGCGCTGGTGTACCGACTTTGTTCTTGCGGTATCGGTCGCATCTTATGAATTCGGCGGTAATGCCGCTTGGCCAGGCTACCTTTGGGTAACTATACGCTTCGATCGGCGGCCGCTCGCGGCGCTCGCCATGCAACGCACATCTGCCCGGCGGGCACTGGTCACCGTCTTGCGCGGCCTGGAAAAACCACGGACAGCAGCGATCCGGCGAGCATTTGCAGCAACACCCAGCGTGAGTACAGCAAGTCCGTGAACCACTTGTTCCGAACTGGCTTACCGAATGCGTACTTGACCCGCGGCCACGCGTAGACCGCCTGGAGCGATCTGCGAGCCCCGGGATACCTCAGTAAGTCCGACATGTGCCGAAGTGGAGTTCGAAACGTGATCGAGACCGTGGCACCCCAGCCTTCGCGCGCCGATTCCAGCGCGTGCCACCAATACTGGGGAATGTAGATGAGGTCTCCGGCATGGATCATGCCAGTCAAGATTGGCAGTTCGCGCAGAAGACTGGCCTGGTCACCGTCCAGCAGCCTGCCGCTTTCGAATAACGGAAAGAATGCATTCCATACCGAATGGGTCGGCGGCAGAAGCGCGACATGTTTGCTGCCGACTGCCTGCAGCGTCAGGGTCTCGTCGGCGGAATGGAAGTGCCAGTCGGTGTAGCTGTTTTGATAAAGAAAGAGCCGCCAATGGTATAAGCGAGGACGCTGTGTCTTGAGGTCTATGAAGTCCAATCGGGGAAGGTCACCGCGCAATGCAGCGCCGGGCCGATCGTCGGCTAGCGATACCGCGTAGGCCGCCAGATAGGTCGATCGTGATCGCCGGAGGCGCTCGAAGAACGCTGCGAGCGACATGCTGCGTCCCCAGGATTTCATTCGGGCGCGGACGTCCGACTCCGCGAAAGGCGCAAAGAGGATGCCGGAATGGTCGTATCCCCCGCCCAGGACGAAGTCCGCACCAAGCTTGGCGACAAGCGATTCCGGCGTCCAATTGACGTAACCGCCGGGAGCCGGGCCGCGGATGATGCATGGCCGATGCCGTAAGACATAGTCGCGCCGAAACTCCTTGGCGGTGAGATCGGCGAGTTCGACAACGTCGATCTGAGCGGCGTGAGGACATCCTTGTAAACCCGCCAACCTGCTCGCGGATGTGCGTTCGAGCTGGTCAAATGAGCGCTGTGCGAGATTCAGCATTCTGTTCGCCCATCTATGCCGCAAACGGAAGTGCGATGCCGCCGCGCTGCAGGTGTGCTGCGATGTCAGCGTCCGTGGTAGCGGCGTCGGCGAGCAATGCGTCGACCATGACCGAGGCAGTCTCGCATGTAGCTGCCGCGACCAATGAGATGTCGCTCTTGTCCAGCGTTGTTACGAAGTCGACCAACTCGTCCACGTGTTCATCGTCGGCGCCCACCCCGCTGTGAACCCGCAAGCATCGCGTTGCGTCGACACCCGACGGACAAAGTGCTTGGTATGCGTCGATGTCCTCGTCTCCGTAAAGGATCGCGAGACGTTCCATGCAATATGTGTAGCCCAGGACGGCCATGGGGTAAGAACGTCTGGAATACGAATCGAGTAGCTCCAGCAATCGAATGGATACTGGCGGCCTTAGTGTGTTTGCGATCTCTTGACCTGGCAGGCCCAAAGCGTCCAAATCGCGCAGCGCCAGTCGGTCGTGCCCCGATTCCTCGCGAACCTTCAGCTGCAAAAATGCAGCGATGTCATCGCGCTTCAGGCCTTTGAAGGTGGCTGCTGCGCGAGCCAGCCGCGAGGGCGTCTGAAGATGGTGATAGCTGCCCGCCAACATATACACCAACCGGGTGAGGCTGGTCGGTTGACGCCTGCCCTGCCTGCCGCGACCGCCAAATACCGCATAGAGCGCGCCGTTCAGCAACGCCCGCACGGTTCGCGCCGAGCGATACGTTTGGGGGAGTCCATTTGCGGTCTCGGTTTGCGGCCCGGTGGTCGACACACGGAACGTGCCGTTCTCGTTCGCAATGATCCACTGACCCGGCGCGACATTCACTGGCTCGGTCCGCTCGATATCCCGCATTGATGCCTCCTCTGGCTAGCCCGCGCAGGCCGCCTCCCTGGAAGGGAGGCAGCCCTCTGTTGCACTGCTTACATGCCTTCAAACATGCACGTGCGCACCCACTCAGTGACCTGCTCCAGATCTTCCTCGGTGCGTTCCTGTTCGGACTGCTCGAGCTCAAGGTCTGTCTGTTGGTCCTGCATGATGTGTCTTCCTTTGTGCGGATAAGCAGCCTCGGCTGCTCTCCCTCAATGAAACCGCCGCGTTCTGCGCGACGAACGCACGGACCGCATGTAGAAGCCGCTACAAGCGGCGGCGTCGGCAAAAATGATATTGTCCGGTCTGACGGGATCAATTGCGTAAGGGTACTAGCTCTTCATCGAGAAGAGCTAGTACATGCGTAGTGCCGCTGTGCCGCTGTTCTGTCCCGTGCGGGCACTCATCCATGAATTTCGAACGTTTGCGGATGCGTTGGATGACTGCAATGAATCGCCAGGGCGCCTCGTCATGACGCCGCGATTGCCAGGTCCATTCGCTTTGGTACCGCAAAATGCCGAAGGAGAGCGCTGACGTGAATTTTCACGGTATGGGGAGACAGATCGAGTTCTCTGGCAATTTCTTTATTGGAATATCTATTCAGCAGAAGCTTGAGGACTGCGCTCTGACGTCCGGTCAACGCTCTCATGTTTCGGCGCAGGGGAGGCACCGCGAGGGCTTGATCCGCTTGAGCGGGATTAGACCCTGTGACGCTTGGCGGGATGTAGATCGCCCTCCCGAGTATCGCTCGAATTGCGCACTCGATTTCCCATTGGGTGGCGGACCCGAGGATGTAGCCGTTCACTCCCTCTGCCAAGTAACTGAGAATGACGCCGGCATTGTCGCTACGCGACAGCACCCCGAGGACCAGCCGGGGATGATTGGCCCGAAGCATGCGAAAATTGATCGGTCCATTAAGATCGCCCGCATCGATGTCGAAAATCGCGGCGAAGAATTCGTCGGATCCCAATCGGGCTTTTGCATCGGAAAGACACGAGGCTTCTACAATCGATGCGCTGGGTACGACGTCGCGTACGACACTTGCGATGCCTCTGCGCAGAATGCAGTTACCAGCGACGAGAATCTTGCGACAATCGGCTTCCAAGGGGTCGTCCGACATAACAGGTCTTCCCTTTGTCTTAGGCAGAGGGCTGGCCGTGACCGCACATGTGGATCGCATCGTCAGGGCGAGAACCCTGCTGATCTTCCGGTCCGGCAGCGCACCAAGTTCGCGTCATTGGTCAACTTCAAGACAGGACGGTGTTCTGCCTCGAGTTGTCGCAGATGCTGGTGTCCCACGCGGCAGCTGTCTTAGAGCATCACCTCGAAAAGACTCTTCGGACAAAGATCATGCGAAAGATAGAGGGTCAGAGCGAAATTGCGATGCCGAATCGGTTCGGCGATCCGGTTGTGAAGATACGACGGAACTCCGTACCGAGCAGCCCGCTCGAACGTTACCTTTCGTGCGTCCTTTAGTTTTTGTCGGGCGCATCGAACAAGTCGATGAGCGCCTTGACGACCGGATCGGCACTCAGGGGTAGCCCTGCCCGTGGGAACTTGGGACCGTTGAGCTGGCTCGCGATTGGTTCGGACGGAGCTGACACAGCCGGCCGAAATGCGTCTACGTTCACGAACATGACGAAATCACGCCCCTCGCGATTGGAAAGTTGGTGGCAGCCCATGCAGTTGGCGCGACTGGATTGGAAATAGGTTTCCATGGTGGTGTTGGCCAGCGTGTAGCTGCCGTCCGGCTCTGGAAGTCCAGCATTGTCGGGGCTCGGGAGTACGGAACCGCTCGGCCATTGGGTCATCACCAGCATATAGTTTTGCCAGACCGTGCCCTTTATTTCGGGCAGGTTCCAATAGGCTTCGTTCATAGCCATGGCCTTTGGGTCGATCGCTCGCTGACGGACCACCTGCATCGGCGACGGATCGGCGACCGGCGGATTGCTATTCGAGATGGCTGGCGGCTGTTGCGCAGGGCTGAGCGTCTGCGGCCGGCGCGCGTCATTGAATGAAAATGGCACGCCGGTGGGCGGCGTCGGCTCGGTGGTTTGTCCCGGCACGTTGTCGACATGTTCGAACGATGACCATATCCACTGCGGCCGATCGGCTGTCTTGGTGACGATGTGCAGACCGACGAGCGCGATGTCCTGGGCCGTGCATTTGCCGGAAACCACGTCGAAGACCTGGGCTTTCGGCACGACGTAATAGCGGGCGCGGATCGCTGGCGTGTCCTTATCGGTAAGAATGCGCCAAGCAGCCTTAATCGAGGTCGAATCGTTATTGAAGGATGCAAATGTTTCGCGCGTCGGCAGCTTGCTGGCAATGTACCATTCCTTGCCAACGATTGAGTTGAACTCCGGCTCGTTCGCCCGCACCTCGTAGCGCACATAGGTCTGGTTCTGCGCCACCAGCGGACTGCCGAGTTTGCTCAGG
>Ga0208995_1000068_pt1 | contig 9854 bp, 6 predicted proteins | sample MedBloCAOM2_O2_FD_187857 | JGI IMG/M metagenome (GOLD analysis project Ga0208995, IMG submission 187857) | Forest soil microbial communities from El Dorado National Forest, California, USA - Mediterranean Blodgett CA OM2_O2 (SPAdes) (version 2) | ecosystem: Environmental > Terrestrial > Soil >... | reverse complement strand
GCGTGGTGCAGATCAGCCACCGCTACGGCATGATCCTGTTCATCGCCTCCGAAGTGATGTTCTTCGTCGCCTGGTTCTGGGCCTTCTTCAACTCGGCGCTGTTTCCCGCCGATCCCGTGCATGCCGCCCGCGAGGCGCTGTTCGGCGGCGTCTGGCCGCCCAAGGGCATCGAGACCTTCGATCCATGGCATCTGCCGCTGTTGAACACGCTCTTGCTGCTGACTTCGGGCACCACGGTGACCTGGGCGCACCACGCGCTATTGGAGAACGATCGTCAGGGCCTGAAATACGGCTTGATCCTGACGATCCTGCTCGGCGCCACCTTCACCTGCGTGCAGGCTTTCGAATACGCCCATGCCACCTTCGGCTTCGCCGGCAATATCTACGGCGCGACCTTCTTCATGGCGACCGGCTTCCACGGCTTCCACGTGCTGGTCGGCACCATCTTCCTGATCGTCTGCCTGATCCGCGCCTATGCCGGGCACTTCACGCCGACCCAGCATCTCGGCTTCGAATTCGCCGCCTGGTACTGGCATTTCGTCGACGTGGTGTGGCTGTTCCTGTTCATCTGCATCTACGTCTGGTTCCACGGCGCGGAAACCATGGCGCACGGCGCGCATTGAGATCGTAGCGTTTCCGAGCGAAGTGGGTACAGGTTCGCATAAAGGAAACGCGTCAAAACAAAAGAGCACTGTGCTACACGGGGGCGGCCGCAGGGCCGCCCTTTTTTGTTTCGCAAAACGCGAAAGACCGACGCATGCAGGACCAGAGGCTACCCACGCTGACCCAGACCGCGCTGCGCGGCCTCGCCTGCAAATGTCCGCGCTGCGGCCAAGGCAAGCTCTATGCGGGCTTCCTTAACCTGCGGCCGAACTGTGAAGCCTGCGGGCTCGACTATGCCTTCATCGACACCGGCGACGGCCCCGCGGTTTTCATCATCATGATTGCCGGCGCTATCGTCGTTGCTTGCGCCTTGATCGTGGAGGTGAAATACCAGCCGCCATTCTGGCTTCACGCAGTACTTTGGCTACCGCTAATTCTCGCAACCACGCTGTTGCCGCTGCGTGCAATGAAATCGCTGCTAATCGCGCTGCAGTTCCATCACAAGGCCGCGGAAGGCCGGCTGATCGATCGCGAGCCGAAATGACCGGGATATCAGGACGCCGGCACAGCATCGCCGGCTTTGGCGTGTTCACGCTATTGATGGTGGCGCTTTTCGCCGGTCTCGCGATGTGGCAACTGCAGCGCCGGGTCGAGAAGCACGCTTTGATCGCCGCCTTGACCGAACGCCTCGCGGAAGCGCCTGGAGCGCTGCCTTCGCCCGCGCAGTGGAGCGCCCTTACGCCGGCGCAAGACGAATTCCGCCGCGTCAGTTTTGTCGCGACCTATCAGCCACGTTCGGATGCGATGGTCTATAGTTCCGGTTCGGCCGTGCGCGATGATGTTACCGGCCCCGGCACCTGGGCTTTCATGCCTGCAGCCCTGCCGACCGGAGAGACCGTCGTGATCAACACGGGCTTCGTCCAGAACACGATGCAGGATCGCGAACAGCAGGATCGCATCGTGGCGCGGCTCATCACGAACGAGCGAGTGATGTTGACCGGTTATATCCGTTTCCCCGAAGCGGCGGGCGCGCTGACGCCGCCGGAAAATCTCCCCAAGCGGCTGTGGTTCACAAGGGATCAGCTTGCCATGGCGCGGGCGCTCGGCTGGGGCGAGGGCGACAGGCCAGTCGCGCCGTTCTATGTCGATCTGGAGCAGCCGGTGCCCGCGAGCGGCATTCCAAAACCCGGCCCACTTCTAGTCCATCTCAAGGACGACCACCTGCAATACGCCATTACTTGGTTTGGATTGGCGGGAGCGGTGGTGATCGCGTTTGCGACGTGGTGGCGAGCGCAGCGGCGGGTGGCGTCATCCCGGCAGCAAGACGTCTGAACTGTTAGTGATCACATACCCCGTTTTCAGCAGCGTTATTCGAAGGAAACCATCAAGCCAACCGCGATGGGTTCAGATACCCCGTTGAATGGGGTCTCAATCGAGAAACTGTTCCTGTGTCAAACCAACGGAGCAGTGGATTCGCCTCTTTGCCCGTGCTGTCGCCACGCCAGCAAGCTTCAAACGGTACCGGAAATGAGGTCGAAACCATCAGTCTAATCATGGCTTTCTGCCGGCCGGGCCAGGGGAGCATCGATTAGACATGCGATAAAATGTCATTAAATCAAGATTCCTGTTTTGTATTTCAAAGCATTGGTTTATTGCTGTATTAATAATTTAATTGAACATTTAATTTGAGATTTTAGGTTTCTGGGTACCCCGAATGTTCGCCGGCCACCACGGTGAGTCAGAAGGAAAAACGGATATTGCAGTCCCGCATTCAGGCGGGTCGTTTAACTTCGGCGCAGCACTCACGGGCGGTGATCACGCTTCTGGAGTTGTCATTCCGGACGCGCATCTGTTGTTCTCGGGTGATTTCAAGCGCGCTGGTCTCGATCTCATTCTCTCCGACTCCGAGCGGCAGTTCGTTGTTCCCGATTACTTCAAGGGCGAAAAACATCCGACCCTGATGTCGCCGGACGGCGCGAGTTTGTCCGGTGAGGTTGTCGATGCGCTTACAGGGCACGTCGACTTCGCCCAGGCCGGCAAGGGTGCCGGGGCCGCAAAAACTATTGGGACCGTCGTTAAGCTCACCGGCAGCGCAACGGCCATCCGCAATGGCGTCGCCGTCGAATTAAACATCGGTGACAATGTCTATAAGAACGACGTCGTACAATCCGGAAGTGATTCCGCGCTCGGCATTTCTTTCATTGATGGCACAGCCTTCAGCCTGTCGTCGAACGCCCGTATGGTGCTGAACGACATGGTCTATGACCCTAGCGGGTCATCGAACCGCTCGCTGCTGAGTCTAGTGCAGGGGACGATTTCCTTTGTTGCAGGCGATACCGCGAAAAACGGCAACATGCGCGTCGATACGCCGGTGGCCACGATGGGCATTCGCGGCACTGCGGTCCTGGTCGAGATAAGTGCCGATAACGGTCCGACAAAATTCTCGGTCTTGGTTGAGCCCGGTGGCAGGAGCGGCTCCTACACTCTGACCGACAAGGTAACGGGGTTGCCGGTCGGAACGATCTCCCAGCCCGGCCTTGTGACTTTTGTCTCGGCGACCGGCATCAATCAGCCGTTGAGCGTGGTCGAGTCACTGAAGACGCCGACTGATCTGGCGAATGAAAGGGAAGTAGTTAAGCTGGTTTTCTCGATCGCGTTTCCGCAATTCAACCTCGATGATACCAAGTCCAAGTTCGCTTTGGGCTCAAGCGTGAACAGTCTTGCGGCTATCGGAACTCCATCAGCGGCAACGGATGGACAGACATTCATCGTCACGGTACCTGGAATCAGCAAAGATAGAAGTTCAGCTCCCGGAACTGACCACGCGGTGGACGTGGTGTTCTTTCTGCAGCCCCCATCCTCAAACAATGCTGCGACGTTGATCGAGGATTCGGTGGCGGTGAACCTCAATCTGTCGACGGCGGGGACGATCACGTTCCAGAATTTCGATCCGATCGGTACCCTCAGCGCGACGATCGCGCTGAAATCGTCAGCCTCAAATCCGCATTTGCCGGGCTATATCGACAACGTCAGCCAGATCGGGACCGTTGCGGTCAACGGGATCACGACTGCCACTAGCACCACGGCGACGGTGGGCTGGAGCTTTACGCTGGCGGACAACAACCCGGTGCTGCAATCTCTGGCAGAGGGCGAGACCATTACCCAGGTCTATACCGTCACGGTCAGAGGCAACAACGGCGTGCTGGTGACCCACGACGTCACGGTGACGCTGGCGGGCACCAACGATACCCCGACAGTCATTACTGAGGATCTTCACGGCGCCGTCACCGAGCAGCTCACTCCGGCCGGCAACCTCACCAGCAGCGGCGTCATCAGCTTTACCGACGTCGATCTCACTGACGTGCACCTGGTTTCGGCGACCGGCACCCCGATCGGGTACGTGCTCGGCACGCTCACCGCGGTCAAGGACAGCGACACAACCGGCACCGGCGCCGGCGGCCATCTGACCTGGACCTACACAGTTGCGGATTCCGCGGTTGAGTATCTCGCTGCAGGCCAGATCAAGGTCGAGAGCTTCACCATCACGCTCGACGACCAGCACGGCGGTCTGATCACCAAGCAGATCGACGTCACCATCACCGGCACCAACGACGCCGCGGTGATCTCCGGCACGTCGAGCGGTATCGTGGAGATAGACGACGACGTCATCGTCAGTGGCACGCCGGTCGCCACCGGCACGCTGACCGACACCGATGTCGACAACACATCCAACACCTTCATCGCGGCGGCGGCCGGGTCGGCCACCGACCACGGCTACGGTACCTACCAGATGACCGCGGCCGGCGTGTGGACCTACACGCTCGACAATTCCAACTCGGCGGTGCGGGCGCTCAATGATGGCGAGCATCTGACCGATACCTTCACCGTCAGCACCGTGGACGGCACCACGCAGGTCATCACCATCACCATCAACGATGATGACCCGGTGATCGCGGTTGGTCCCGTCTCTGGTGTTGAGGGTTCGCCGATCCCGCTCAATCTCAGCCTCAAGATATCTCAAAGCGATCTGAACTCGTTGTTGATAAGCGATGTGCCGATCGGGGCGACACTGAGTGATGGACACGGCAGTACATTCACGGCATCGGCCGGTTCTACTTCTGTAGACGTTGCAACGTGGACACTCTCGGCCCTCAGCATCACTTCCACAAACGACACGAACTTTTCGCTGACGTTTTTCGCGTCCGGCAGCGACGGTCTGGCGACAACGCTGAGCGAGCCGATCACGGTTAAGCCGCTGCCGCCGAGCATATCCTGGTCGTCAGGGTATTTCTCGGAACAGCCGAGCCAGAACATTGCCCTGCCTAGTCTGACGATTGCGGTCAATGGCCTGTCAGGAGAGAGCAACAGCCTTTCCTCGCTGACGCTCCTTGGCGTCCCCGCTGGCCAGACCATCACCGACGGCAGCGGTCACAACCATATTTCGACCGGCCCGACCGATCCGTTTAATTATGTGGGGTGGAACTTTAATAACTTCCATCTTGATCCAAACGGACAGACCACGGCGTTCACAATCACCGCGGCAGCGACGTCGGTGGATGCTGAAGGAAATCTGAGCACATCAAGCAGTGCCCTGCTAAGTGTGACAGACCCGGCGGGCGTCGCCGGTTCGGAGATCAATCTGGGCCTTGCGGCCGCTCCCATCGACCCGGGAAGTCTCGTCACTGTGACGGTCGCTGACCTTGCCTTCGGATGGAGCTTGAACAGAGGCGTTCAGGTCGACGACCATACCTGGACGGTGCAGACCAGTGATGTGCAGTCACTGACTGTGACCACGCCATCGGCGAGCGTCGGCGCCGTGGTGCTGGAAGTGTCGGAAAGCTGGACCAAACCGGATGGCGGGACAGCCTCGTCACTGGTTTTTGATAACGTCGAATCCTACGCCGTCGGATCGCCGATCTTTGCCTTGGCGGCGAATGATCAGCTTACGGGAAGCAGCGGAGCCGACCAGTTTGTTTTTGCGAAACCCATCAGCCACGACGTGATCCACAGCTTCGATGCCGCGTCAGACAAAATCGATTTGGTGGATTTTAGCGGGTTTTCCGACTTTGGCGATGTTGTCGCTCACCTCAGCAATGATGGTGCCGGCAACGCCGTTCTCACCCTTGCCTCCGACGAAACCATCACGCTGCAGGGTGTGAACTCCGCTTCGCTGAGCGCGAGCAATTTTCAGTTTGATCAACAACCGGTGCCGGAAAACTCCGCGCATATGATCATAGGCAACGGTGCAAGGCTGCCGCTGAGCGGCATGATTGAAAACACCGGCGTGATCGAACTCAACTCCACAGGTGGAGAAACCAATCTCCAGCTTGGTCAAAACGGTGCAACGCTTCGTGGGGGTGGACAGATTGTGTTGTCCGACAGCGACGCGAACGTCATTTCCGGAACCGGGCCCAGCGTCACATTGAACAACGAAGACAACACGATTTCCGGAGCCGGCGAGTTGGGCAACGGCGAGCTGAGTCTGACCAACGCCGGTACCATCAATGCCACAGGCACGCATGCCCTTACGATCGATACCGGCTCGAACTTCGTGTTCAATTCAGGAATTCTGGAAGCGTCCGGCAGCGGCGGGCTGAGCGTTGCAAGTTCAATCGCGAATTCGGGTGTCTTGTGGGCCAACGGAGCTACCCTCACCGTTCTGGGCGAATTGAGCGGGAACGGCACCGCGATCATTGACGGCGCTGGGACGCTTGATTTCGAGTCATCCTCGGCAGCCAATGTGGCGTTTGGATCGAGCGCTGCCGGTACGTTGAAGCTCGGAGATTCATTCCATTTCAAGGGCACGATCTCCGGTTTTGACAGTTCAGACCGTATCGACCTCGTGAATGTAGATTTTGGCAGAGCATCGATACGTTACCATGAAAACGCAGCGGGAACCGGCGGGACACTGACGATTTCAGACGGAGCACAAACTGCCGAGCTGTCTCTGCTGGGGCATTACTCAGCCGACAATTTCAGTGTCGTGACGGACCAGGCGAAAGGTATCTCGGTTACCTATGTGTCCCACGACCTGGTCGTGTGACTGAGTTGACGCCACCGGTCGCACGCGATTCAGAGAGTTCCTCAGCTTGAATTTTAAAATTGGTACTGAGTGCTTAGGATATGGCAACCTGCCGGCGGTAAGAATCACCTTCCACTTCGAGGATGCAATAGCACCGCGGACGGCATTCCGAAGCCCGCTCGAGGTGCACGGCGGTAACGAGTCTGGAAACCAGCGAAAAACGGCATTTCGAGCCTCACATCAGCGTGACACGTCCATGCATGCCGGCGTGTAAAGGATGATCCTCAGGAATTCGAACCATGAGCAATAGTCGAACCTCCCGCACAGCCCTGATTGTCATCGACGTGCAGCGTGCGTTCGATGAATGGGAAACCGCAGGCAAGCGGCGAAACAATCCGCAAGCCGTTGCGCGGATCGTCGATCTGCTGAACGCATTCCGAGACCATGGCGCGCCGATTCTTCACATTCGTCATGAAGGTACCCGTCCGAACTCCTCCTTTCTTCCGGGTGGGACCGGTTATCCCGTCAAGGATGAGGCGCGTGAGATGGCGGAAGAGCCCGTAATCGTCAAACGCGTGAACAGCGCTTTTATCGGCACCGATCTCGAAGACCGGCTGCGCGCGGCCGATATCAAAACGCTCGTGATTTGCGGCGCGACGACAAATCATTGCGTGGAAACCACGACCCGCATGGCCGGCAATCTCGGATTTGACGCGCGCTTGGTACGCGACGCGACCTGGACGTTCGACCGGATAGGACCGGATGGCGACGCACACTCAGCCGAGGACATCCACGCGATGACCCTCGCAAATCTTAATGGCGAATTCGCCCACATCGTGTCGGCGGCTGAGGCCATTGTAGGGCTGCGAGACGTATAACGATCCCGAAACGCGGGCTATGCGGACTGACGTGCAACCCACGAATGAAACTGTAGCCAACGAGACCGAAGGAGAGCTGAAAAGCGCCTCGCCGCCGACGATGAGCACGAATAAAGATATCGACGGCTTCTCATGCGGCCACGGCTTCTGCGGGACGGCTTCCCGCCAGTGTACGAGGGCCATTTCCCGAATTTGGCCGAGGCAGCGGTCGCCTGGCTCTCGTGCGGAGGGGAAAAGAACCGGTTTCCACTTCGCCCGAAAACGCTTTATGGTGCCGCTCGACTTTGCCATCGGCAAACTTGGATACTCGATCAATATCAAAGGCTTGGCGGAAACCTTGAGCCTTTGGAGGGCGGTTTGACGCGATACATTTCGACCCGGGGGGAGGCCCCCACACTGGGTTTCTGCGATGTGATGCTGACCGGGCTCGCCCGCGACGGCGGCCTCTACGTGCCCGAAGCGTGGCCGCAGCTTTCGCCGGAGACCATCGCCGGATTCTTCGGCCGGCCGTATTGGGAGGTCGCGGTCGATGTGATCCGCCCGTTTGTCGGCGGCGAGATTTCCGACGCCGATCTCGGCCGCATGGCCAACGAGGCCTACGCCACGTTCCGCCATCCCGCCGTGGTTCCGCTCGACCAGATCGGCCCCAATCAATTCCTGCTGGAACTGTTTCACGGCCCGACGCTGGCGTTCAAGGACGTGGCGATGCAGCTGATCTCGCGGCTGATGGATCATGTGCTGGCCAAGCGCGCGCAGCGCACCACCATCGTGGTCGCAACCTCGGGCGATACCGGCGGCGCGGCGGTCGATGCGTTCGCGGGTCTCGATAATGTCGATCTGATCGTGCTGTTTCCGCACGGCCGAATCTCCGACGTGCAGCGGCGGATGATGACGACGACGGGCGCCAGCAACGTTCACGCCCTCGCCGTCGAAGGCACTTTCGACGATTGCCAGGCGATCGTGAAGGGGCTGTTCAACCATCACAGCTTTCGCGATGCGGTCTCGTTGTCCGGTGTCAACTCCATCAACTGGGCGCGGATCGTGGCGCAGGTGGTCTATTATTTTACGTCCGCGGTGGCGCTCGGCGCCCCAGTGCGATCAGTGGATTTCACCGTGCCGACGGGGAATTTCGGCGACATCTTCGCTGGCTACGTCGCCAAGCGCATGGGCCTGCCGATCCGGTGGCTGCGGATCGCCGCCAACGTCAACGATATCCTGCCGCGCACGCTCAAGACCGGCATCTATGAAGTGCGCGAGGTTCACGCGTCAGCCTCGCCCTCGATGGATATCCAGGTCTCCTCGAATTTCGAACGGCTATTGTTCGAAGCGAGTGGCCGCGACGCAGGCACCGTTCGCCGGCTGATGGCGTCGCTGAAACAGTCCGGACGATTCGTGCTGCCCGACGCGACACTGGCGGCAATCCGCGAGGAATTCGACGCCGGGCGTGCGGATGAGACCGAAACCAGTGCTGCTATCCGCGCCGCCTGGCGCGAGGCCGGCGATCTCGTGGACCCTCATACCGCGGTAGCGCTGGCGGTGGCGGATCGCGACACTTCGGATTCGAAGATCCCCAACATCGTGCTGTCGACCGCGCATGCGGCGAAATTCCCCGATGCGGTGGAAGCCGCCTGCGGCGTGCGCCCTGCACTGCCGGCCTGGCTCGATGGTCTGATGAGCAAGCCGGAGCACATCAAAGTCATGAACAACGATCAGGTTGAAGTCGAACGGTTCGTGCTGTCGGTCAGCCGCGCCGCGAAGCAAGGAGTTGCCGGATGAGCGTCGATGTCACCAAGCTTCCCTCCGGCCTTACCGTCATCACCGATACCATGCCGCATCTCGAAACCGCGGCGCTCGGGGTGTGGGCCGGCGTTGGCGGCCGCGACGAAAAGCCGAACGAGCACGGCATCTCACATCTCCTCGAACACATGGCATTCAAGGGCACCGCGCGGCGCTCGTCGCGCGAAATCGTCGAGGAAATCGAGGCGGTCGGCGGCGATCTCAACGCCGGCACCTCAACAGAGACTACGGCGTATTATGCGCGGGTGATGAAGGCCGACGTGCCGCTGGCGCTCGACGTGCTCTCCGACATCCTCGCCAATCCCACCTTCGTGCCGGACGAGCTGGAGCGCGAAAAGAGCGTCATCGTGCAGGAGATCGGCGCGGCGCAGGATACGCCTGACGACGTGGTGTTCGAACATCTCAACGAGCTGTGTTACCCGGATCAGCCGATGGGGCGGTCCTTGCTGGGGACGGCAAAGACCTTGAAGGGTTTTAACCGCGATACGCTGCGCAGCTACCTTTCGACGCATTATCGCGGTCCGGACATGGTGGTGGCGGCGGCCGGCGCGGTC
>Ga0208995_1000063_pt1 | contig 10107 bp, 10 predicted proteins | sample MedBloCAOM2_O2_FD_187857 | JGI IMG/M metagenome (GOLD analysis project Ga0208995, IMG submission 187857) | Forest soil microbial communities from El Dorado National Forest, California, USA - Mediterranean Blodgett CA OM2_O2 (SPAdes) (version 2) | ecosystem: Environmental > Terrestrial > Soil >... | reverse complement strand
AGGGGACCGGTTGCAGCCTGACGCCGGCGACCTGATTGATCAGCACCTGCACAAGATGTCCCATGGAGCCCGCACCGGGATTGCCGCAACTGACCGGCGTCGTGCGCGCCAGCGCGACCAGGTCCGCAAATGTTTTCACGCCAAGTTCGGGACTGGCAGCCAGCATGAAGCTGTCACCCGCGATCATCGCGATATGGGTAAAATCCCGCATGGTGTCGTAGCCGATGTTTGGATTGATCGCGGGACCGGTCAGATGCGGTCCGGCGCCGCCGATCAGGAGGGTATATCCGTCCGGCTCCGCGCGCAGGACTTGAGCCGATCCGATGGCGCCGCTGTTGCCGGGCTTGTTCTCGACGATGAATTGTTCCTTGAACGCGCTCGAGAGCCCGGCCGCCACGATGCGCGCGAGCACGTCGGCCGTCCCGCCCGGACCGAACGCAACGACGATCTTGACCGGCTTGGCCGGCCAGTCCTGCGCCGACACGGCATGCGGCCAGTTCGACGACATCGCGGCGATAAGGCCGGCGACATACAGAAATCTTCTAGGCGATCTCATCACGCCCTCCGCAACGGGCGCTTATCCCGATCTTGCGATTCCGGACCCGCGCCGCGTCATCATAGTCGGATCCGCAACCGTGCAATATCCGCCCCGCTCGTGACCTGGCCCGGCGTTCGATCGACTTGCAATCCGCGTCGGGCTCAACGAAATATGACATTCGCGCAGCGCTCCGGGAGGGGCCACGGCGATGCCATCCGTCGAATCCTATGATGTCGTCGTGCTCGGTTCCGGCATCGCGGGCTTGGCGGCGGCGTTGGCGGCGCACGAGGCCGGCATGCGCGCCGTGGTCGTGGAGAAGGCCGCGGAGCTCGGCGGCACGACCAGCGAGTCCTACGGCCTCATCTGGATCGGCGACAATCACCTGATGCGCGCGTCTGGCGAGATCGATCCGCGCGAAGATATCATCGCCTACATGACGTTCCTCGGCGGCGGCGAGCTGGACGAGGAGCGGATGATCGCCCTCGTCGACCGTTCGCCCGGCGTCCTGAAATTCTTCCAATCCTGCGGGATTCCTTTTCGTCTGGTCCATGGCCTCGTCGATCATTATTTCGGCGTGGCGCAAGGCGCACGCGCCGCCGGGCGAACGGTCGAGGCCGAGCTGATCTCGGGTTTCGATCTCGCGGAGTGGCGCGAAAAGGTCCGTACCCCGAAGGACGCGCCCTGTTTCGTCACGGCCGAGGAGCAGACCGCATGGGGCGGGATCAACAATTTCTCCAAGTGGGACCAGCAACTCGTCCGCGATCGCCGCGCCAAGGACATCCGCGGCAAGGGCGTCGGGCTCGTCACCCACTTCGTGAAGGCCCTGCTCGCCCGCGGCGTGCCGCTTGTCCTGAACCGGCAGGTGCGGCGCCTGATGATCGAGAATGGCTGCATCACCGGCATCGAGACGAGCGACGGCGAAAAAATTCTCGCGCGCAAGGGGGTGGTGCTCGCGACCGGCGGATATGAATGGAACGCGGAGCTGATGCGCGACTTTGATCCGCTGCCGGGCCTGCAACCGCTGTCGCCCCCGAGCCTCACCGGCGACGGGTTGATCCTGGCCGCCGAGATCGGCGCGGCGATCCGGCGGATCCAGAACAATCTGAACCTGATGCTGGGCTTCACGTTGGTTCCTGATGACCCTGTTCAAATGCCGATTCAATGCATGGCCGGAATCAGCGAGATGTGCAGCCCGCACACGATCGTCGTGAACCGGGCCGGCCATCGATTCGCCGACGAGTCGTATTTTCAAAGCGTCGTGCCGGCATTGCGGCGGTTCGATACCTTGACGCATTCCTATCCCAATCTTCCCTGCTACCTGATCTTCGACGACCAATACGCGTCCAGCTACGCGCTGGCCCATCTGCCGATCGGATCGAAAATCCCCGCAAGCGTCGCGCGCGCGGATGATCTGCGGAAACTGGCGGACGAGCTGGGAATCGACGCCGCCGGATTGACGCACACGGTGGCGCGCCTCAATGGGTTTGCGCGTACCGGTGTCGACGAGGATTTTCACCGCGGCGCGCTGAGATGGCGGCTTGCCGGCGGCCCGGCCGAACAGCGGCCGAACAGCCGGCTTGGAAGCATCGAGAAGGCGCCGTTCTACGGGCTCGAGCTGCATCCCAGCCTCGGCACCTCGTCCGCCGGCCTATTGACCAACAAGCACGCACAGGTCCTGCACCAGCGCCGGCATCCCATCCCGGGCCTCTATGCGTCGGGTGTGGCGGCAGCGCGCACCGAGCTCGGCGCCGGCTACCAGGCCGGCCTCAATCTCGCGTCCGGCATGACCTTCAGCTGTCTTGCGATCGACCACATGCGAGGCCGGCCCTGACGAGCGGCGGCAGACCGCTCAATCGAGCTTGATGCCGCTCTCCCGGAAGACCTTTGACCAGCGGTCGCGCTCCTTGCGCACGTAGCTGTTGAATTCCGCGGGCGTGGTGCTGACCGCACTGATGCCGAACTTGCTGAGCTTCGCATTGACCTCGGGGTCGGCCGCGACCTTGGCGATCGCAATTTGGATCTTGTCCACGATGGCGTCCGGTGTGCCCGCAGGCGCCACGAGCCCCGACCACGTCGAGATATCGCCCAATCCGGGCAGATCTGCCGCAATGGCGAGGGGCTGCAGATCCGGCAGCGATGCAAGCGGACGGCTGTTGAGCTTCGCCAAAGCCCGCAGCTTGCCTTCCTGGATCAGCGGAAGGCTGGCCGATACGCCATCGACCGAGAAATCGATGCTTCTCGTCAGGAGTCCCTGAACGACCTCGGCGCTGCCCTTGTAGGGAATGAAAACCGTATCGATGCCCGCCATCTTGCTGAACAGATAGCCGGCGAGCCGCGTCGTGATCGTTCCAGCCCCGTAATTGAGCTTTCCGGGATTTGCCTTGGCGCGCGCGATCAACTCGCGCGCGGTTTTGGGACCGTCATCCGCGCGAACGATCAACAGCGAGGTGTTCTGTGCCGCCAACGAGATCGGCGCGAAGTCCTTGGCGGCATTGTAGGGCAAGTCATTCGCGGTGATCGGATTCATCACCAGCGTCGTGTCCATGGCGACGAGCAGCGTGTATCCGTCCGGCGCCGACATCGCCGCCTGTTGCGCGCCGATGGTCGAATTCCCTCCGGCGCGATTTTCGACGACGACCGGTTGTCCCCAGTGCTCGCTCAGCTTTTGGGCGAAGATACGAGCCACGAGATCCGTCGGCCCGCCGGGCGGGAACGGAACGATCATCCGCACCGATCGGTCTGGAAACGCCCGCGCAGCGATATCGGGCGATCCCTGGGCCGCCGACGGTACCGCCATCAGCACGGGGAGCAGGCTGACCGCTACGGTACGAAACATCGGATGCATCACATGCCTTCCAATGACTTGCGGGAGCGCGTTATGGCGCGTCGGTGTCCGATCGAGTATAGCACCTGGAGCGGCGCCTTTGGCGCCGAAAGAGAATGCGATGCGCTGGCACGAAATTTTCGACGTCGTCGTCATCGGATCCGGCATGGCAGGCGTCGCGACCGCGCTCGCTGCGCGCGAAGCCGGGTTGCGCCCGATCCTGATCGAGAAAGCCGACAAGCTGGGCGGCGGCACGTCGTTCTCCATGGGCGGCATTTGGATCGGCAACAATCACCTGGCGCGCGCGGCCGGCTATTCGGATTGCCGCGGCGATGTGCTCGCCTACATGCGCTTTGTCGCCGCCGAGGAGGCAGACGACGAGAGGCTCGTCACCTATGTGGACCGCGGACCCGAGGCGCTTCAATTCTTCGACGATTGCGGCATTCGATTCCGCATCTCGCGCGGACTGACCGATCATTACTTCGGCGTGGCGCCCGGCTCGGTTGCGGAGGGTCGCTGCCTCAACACGGATTTCATCGCCGCAACCGAGCTCGGCGGTTGGCAGGATACGATCCTCGCTCCGCGCGACACTCCCATCGAGGTGAACAGCGAAGAGCTGTTCAAGTGGGGCGGCATCGCGAATATCGACAATTGGCCAAAGGAAATCCTGGACGATCGCCGGAGCCGGAAGATCCGCACGCGCGGCGTCGGCGTCATCACCCACTTCGTCAACCAGTTGCTCAAGCGCGAGGTGACGATACGCCGGGGCATGAAGGCCGAAAGCCTGGTCGTCGAGGGTGGCCGGGTCGTCGGCATCAGGACCGCGGATGGACACAGCATCGCGGGAACGCGCGGCGTCATGCTTGCCTGTGGCGCCTATGAATCCAATCAGGCCTTGGCCAAGGAATTCGAGGGACTGCCCGGCTGGCTCTCCATGTTTCCTCCCGGTATCGAGGGCGACGGCATCCTGATGGCGGCGGAGATCGGCGCGCGCACCCGCACCATCCACAACAATCTGGCCTTGTTCCTGGGATTCAACATCCCCGGCAGGCATGCGGATGAGGCGCCGCTTTTTCGGATCGTCGGAATCAGCGAGATGTTCTGCCCGCATACGATCGTCGTCAACGGCGCGGGGCAGCGATTCGCCGATGAAACCTATTTCCAGGCGATGGCCCCCAGTCTGCGCAAGTATGACGTCAGGAAGCGTTGCTACGCCAACCTCCCGTGCTATCTCATTTTCGACCAGCAATATGCCGACGGGTTCTCCTTCGTAGATGCCCCGCGTGGGAGTGCGATTCCGTCGTGGGTGGCGCGCGCCGACCGCATCGACGAGCTTGCCGGCCTGTTGGGCATCGGCTCCGCCGGCCTGACCGAGACGATCGAGCGTTTCAATGGATTTGCCCGCAAGGGCGTCGACGATGATTTCGCGCGCGGCACGGCAGCCTGGTCGCTCGCCAAGAAGGATCAGTGGAAGCCGACCCGGGCCGACGAGCGCTACGTCAATCCGAGCCTCGGGACATTGCGCATCCCGCCGTTCTACGGCGTGGAGCTGCATCCGAGCGCCTTCGCGTCGGCGGGCCTCGTCACCAACAGCCACGCGCAAGTCATCAATCATCGCGACGTGCCGATTGCGGGTCTCTACGCCGCGGGCAACAATTCGGTGCACACGGAATATGGCGTTGGCTATCAGGCCGGCTTTTCGCTCGGCTCGGCCATGACGTTCGGATATCTCGCGGCACGGCATATGGCGGGGCTGAATTAGGGAGCGCGCGGATGCCGTCTCCCCGCCCGACGAGATCATCCAATCCGTTTGAGGCCCTTGGCGTATTGCCGCGAGCGCCGGACATAGGTGTCGGCCGCGCCGACGATCATCGCTTGCGCCTTCTCGTCCAGGGTGCGGACCGCGCGCGCCGGGCTGCCGAGGATCATCGAGTTGTCGGGGAAACTCTTTCCTTCGGTGACCAGCGCGCCGGCGCCGACCAGGCTGTTGGCGCCGATCCTCGCCCCGTTGAGCACGATCGCACCCATGCCGATGAGGCTGTTGTCGCCGATCGTGCAGCCATGCAGGATGACGTTGTGGCCGATGACGCAATTCGAGCCGATCATCATCGGGAAGCCCGGATCGGTGTGCAGCGTCGAATTATCCTGGATCTGCGAGCGCTCGCCGAGCTCGATCCATTCGTTGTCGCCGCGCAGCACCGCGCCGAACCAGACGCTGGTGTCGCGCTTGAGGCGCACGCGGCCGATCAGCACCGCGGTCTCGGCGATCCAGTAGGCGCCGTCGCCGGGGAATTCGGGCTTGACGCCGTCGAGCTCATAGATCGGCATTCAGGAACTCCGGTTCAAAGAAGCGCGACCATGCCACCGCGCCTTGGCGCGGCGCAAGCGGCCGCCAGCCAAGCCCGCGTGCGAAAATTCGAAAAGAAAATATCAGGAGACCAACAGGCCGATCGCCTCGAGCGCCATCATCACCACGGTGCCCGACATGATGCTCCAGATGCCGGCGATGATGGTCGCGATCATCACGGCTTCGAACCGGCGCTGCTCGATCCGGCGGCCCCGGATGGTATTGCGCATGATGATGAAGGGGGCCGCGAAAGCGAGGAACGGGATGGCCGCAAAAGTCGACGGGTGCGGCCCCTGCTCGAGCAGCCGGAAGCTCGCCGGGCGCTGGGTCACGAGCTGATAGCCGCTCGAGATCAGCCCGGCGACCGCAAAACCGATCATCAGCGCCAGAAAGGACTGGGCCGATTCGGGCGAGATGGACGGGAAGAAACTCGACACGCCCGGAAACTCCAATATGACCCCTGAGGCTTGAGCCCCTCAGAGGTCTCCGGCCCTTTCGGAACCGGGAAACGCCGCCCCCTTCATGTGTGCCGAATGGCGGCCGCGAAGGCCACAACATCCTTAAAAAAGGGTAAACGCGCCGCCGGGGGCCAAAAAGCCGGCGCGGCGCCCCTGCCCACCCCCCGTGCCATACTCCGCGCCTGATTCGTGGATTGAGGCCTCCCATCATGGCGATCCTGGCGGAAAATCGACGCGCGGCCGGCCGCCGGGCCGTGATGGCGCTCCCGCTGCTGGGGCTGTTCGGGGTCGCCGTCCTGGCCCTCGGCTACGTGATTTATGCGCTGTGGCCGCGCTGGCCGGAGGCGCCGGTCGCCGCCGATGCGCCCCCTCTGCCGGTGGTGATCGGGGGCGTGCGGTTCAACGTTCCGCCGCAAGCCATCCGGGCGGCGGTCCAGCGCCGGGCCGGAACGCAGGAGCGGCTCGACCTCGTTTACCTTTGGCCTTCGCTTAATCCCCCCGAGCCGGCCGCCGCGACCGCCGGCCTGGCCGAGCGCGACCGCGTGTTCGTCACCATCGCGACGGCCGCCTCGCTGCCGCCGGTCGAGCGGCTCAAGAATATCTATCCGCGCTACACCGCGCCCGATCCGAGCCCCGCGCCTGCGGGTCTTTCGGTCTTCGGGTTTCGCGACGGCACGCCCTATCAGGGCGAGGATCTCGCCTACGATCCCGCGGCGCCGGAAAGATTCCTCGCGCGCTGCGCGCGCACGATCAACCGGCTCACGCCCGGCACCTGTCTTTACGAGCGGCGCGTCGGCGAGGCCGATGTCACGGTGCGATTTCCGCGCGACTGGCTCGAGGGTTGGCGCGATGTCGCGGCCGGGCTCGACCGCTTGATCGGGCAGCTGCGGCCGGCGGGAGGCTCATAACGGCGTCCGCCTCGGCGACGCCGTCGTCCCTGGATCAATCCAGATCGGTGCCCAGGATCGCCATCTGGAAATTATACGAGCGCTCGTTGTCCTCGTCGTCGACGAACAGGACGCCGATGAATTCCTCGCCGATATAGATTTCCGCCGAATCGTCCTTCTTGGGCCGCGGCACCACGCGCAGCCGCGCGTTGCCGAACAGTCGCCGCATATAGGCTTCGATCTTCCTGATTTCCTGGATATCCACCGATGACTCCCGTGCGTGTTCGATCAAAAAGCGCGCAAGGCGCTCCAGCCTATTGATTCGGCTCGATTCCCGAGGCGAACCGGATTCGGCCCGGATCAGGTTCCGGTCCTACCGGCAGCGAATCACAAACCCACGTCGTTTACCATCTGGTCCATGGTGCGCGAAGGCTCGGCGCAGCCCGCCTCGCCGATCACCCGGGCCGGCACGCCGGCGACCGTGGTGTTGTGCGGCACCGCCTTGAGCACGACCGAGCCCGCCGCGATGCGCGCGCAATGGCCGACCGTGATGTTGCCGAGGATCTTTGCCCCCGCCCCGATCATGACGCCGCGCCCGATCTTGGGATGGCGGTCGCCGGTCTCGCTGCCGGTGCCGCCGAGCGTCACGTCGTGGAGCATCGATACGTCGTCCTCGATCGTCGCGGTCTCGCCGACCACCAGGCCGGTCGCATGATCGAGAAAGATGCCCCGGCCGATGCGCGCGGCCGGATGGATGTCGCACTGGAACACCGACGAGGCCCGGCTCTGCAGATAATAAGCGAAGTCCTTGCGGCCCTTGTGCCAGAGCCAATGCGCCAGCCGATGGGTCTGGATCGCATGGAAGCCCTTGAAATAGAGCACCGGCTCCATGAAGCGGTTGGTCGCCGGATCGCGATCATAGGTCGCCACGATATCGGCCCGGAACGCCTCGCCGATCGTCCGGGTATGATCGAGCGCATCCCCATAGGCCTGGCGGATCAATTCGCCCGACACGTCCGGATGATCGAGCCGCTGGGCGATGCGATGCACCACCACGTCTTCCAGCCTGTCGTGATGAAGCACCGATGAATAGACGAAGGAGGCGAGCTCCGGCTCCTGGCGCACCACCGCTTCCGCCTCGCGGCGGATGCGCGCCCAGACCGGGTCGACCTTGTCGAGCGCATTGGCGGATTTGGTCTGCTGCTGGCTCATGGTCGTCTGGCTCATGATCGGCTCCCGGCCACCCGAGGCTGCCTGCGGTCCGGCCCGACGCTGGAGGGGCCGCGGGCCTTCGTTTAGCACACATAGGGACGGTGCAAGACCCCCGCTAGGCACCCGGCGGCCCGGCAATCCGCCCGATCCATCAGAGATCGTTAAGGAAAGCCATGATGGCGACCGAAAACTGGTCGTTTTTGTCGCCCGCCACCATGTGCCGGGCCCCCGAAACGTCGGTGAAGCGGGCATGCGGCACGAGCGCCAGGAATTCCTTGGCGTGCTCCTCCTGCACCAGCTCGGAGGAGCCGCCGCGCACCAGCATCGCCGGGATCTTCAAATGGCGCGCCGCCCCCAGGAGCTGCGCCTCGACCTCCGAGCGATGGCCGCCGACCGGACGGCGCCCGTCGAGAAAGCGCGGGTCCCAGTGCCAGCGCCAGCGCCCGTCGGGATGCAGCCGCAGGTTCTTCTTCAGGCCTTCGGTCGAGCGCGGCCGCGGCCGGTGCGGCAGATAGGCCGCGACCGCCTCCGCCGCCTCCTCGACCGAACCGAAACCCTCGCGCGCATGCGCGCGCATGAAGCCCTGCACCTTGGCGACGCCGGTCAGGTCGACCCGCGGCGTGATGTCGACCAGCACCAGCGCGGCGAAGATCGGATCCGTCGCCTCGCCGCTGGCGAGCAGCGACGCGATGCCGCCGAGCGACGCGCCGATCGCGACCGGCGGCTCGCCATGGCGGCGTGTGAGCTCGGCGGCGACCGCCGTGGCGTCGTCGGCGAAATCCTTGAAGCGGTAGGCGCCGTCGGCGACCCATTCGGAATCGCCGTGTCCGCGCTGGTCGACCGCATAGGCCATCCGGCCGGCGCGCGCGATCTCGACGGCGGTGCGGCGCCAGGCGTGGCGGGTCTGGCCGCCGCCATGCAGCAGCAGCACCGGCCGGCCGGCATCGCCGAACACATCGGCGGCGAGCCGGTTGCCGGCGGCGCCGCGAAAAGACTCATGCAGCGATGTCACGATGGCCCTCGAAGGAACTGCACCACGCCCGCCTTGAACACCTTGTCGCCGACCGCGAGCATGTGGTCGCGGCCCGGGATATCGAGCGCGCGGGCGTTCGGCATGAGCGCCGCCAGCTCATGCGCCGACCCCGCGATCGTATCGGTGGTGCCGACCGCGATCAGCGCCGGCGCGGAAATACGGGCAACCTCCTCGGGCGACAGCGTCTGGCGCGATCCGCGGATGCAGGCGGCGAGCGCCTTCAAATCGGATTTGGTCAGCTCCGCGAAGGCGCGAAACGCGCGCCCCTGCGGGTCGCTCACCTCGGCGACCGACGGCGCCTCGAGCGCCAGCGCGATGCTTTCCGGCAAGCCGACGCCCCTGACCAGCCGGATGCCGAGCCCGCCGATGACGATGCTGCGCACGCGCGCCGGATGGGCGAGCGCGAGATACGCCGTGATGCGCGCGCCCATCGAGTAGCCCATGACGTCGGCGCGCGCGAGACCGAGGTGATCCATCAGGGCGCGCACGTCGTCGGCCATGATGGCGCTATGGTAGCGCGCGGGATCGTAGAGCCTGGTCGAGGCGCCGTGGCCGCGATTGTCGAGCGCGATGGCGCGCCGGCCGGCGCGCCGCAGGGTGTCGATCCAGCCGGGCACGACCCAGTTGGTTTCCTTGGTCGACGCAAAGCCATGCACCAGCACCACCGGCTCGCCCTCGCCGGCATCCAGATAGGCGATCTCGGCGTCGCCCGACCGGAACGTTCCCAGGTTTAAATCGCGAGTCATGTCAAACCCTTGTTGGCCGACCTTCATACACCGGCGCAGGCGTCAGTCGAGCGGCCCCGGGC
>Ga0208995_1000061_pt1 | contig 10236 bp, 13 predicted proteins | sample MedBloCAOM2_O2_FD_187857 | JGI IMG/M metagenome (GOLD analysis project Ga0208995, IMG submission 187857) | Forest soil microbial communities from El Dorado National Forest, California, USA - Mediterranean Blodgett CA OM2_O2 (SPAdes) (version 2) | ecosystem: Environmental > Terrestrial > Soil >... | reverse complement strand
CGACACCGTAGTGGTGGATAGTCTGAAAGCGCTTGACCCTGAATGGCCGATTAGAGAAGCCGACATTGCCAACTACGATCCGGGCACTCATTCCAATCATCGAGAAGTGTTCTGCGATTCGCAGAATTGACAGATTGCCGAACGGGGAAGGGATACGGCCAGATTGGTATGACCGCTCTGCCATAAGCAGTAGTTCGGGCAAGTTCACGTGCCTAGAAATATCGCGCGGACAAAATCTCGGTAAAGCATCAGCTGTCGGGGCAAGGCGCTTTTGTCATTGACGACCTTGGAGACGATGATGCCACCCTCGGTGATTGCCGAGAGCATGTCGGCGAGATAATCGAGATCGACGAGAATGCGCGGCGGATAGCGCGCCGCGATCAAGTCGAGCCGCGATCGAAATCGCCGCCGCCAGCCAAGCATCGCGGATGTGTAGAGGTCTCGCACCTCCCGGTCAAAAAGGCGATCCTGATAACAGTAAGCGGCAACGAGGCAGCCGGGATGTCCGGCAGGCAGATCGGCCATCATCTCGGACAGCATCTTGAGTCCAACAAGGAAGCCGTGCAGAGGGTCCTCATCGAGTTCCTCCGCACGGCGAAACAGGTCGTCGAAGAGCATGTCTTCGCGCTCGACGTAGCGAACGAGCAGCGCCTTTGCGAGCTCGCCCTTGTCCTTGAAGTGATAGAAGAAGCCGCTCTTGGTGATTCCAACGGCAGCAATAAGCTCATCGATCGATGTGGCCGCGAAACCGTTGTCAAGGATGGCTGCTTCCGCGACGTCCAGGATTGCTTGGCGGGTGTCGCTGCCCTTGCGCCGATGAGGTTCCTGCATGGCATTGCTCTCGATGCGGCGACCCGGCCTGCTGTACCGCCGGTGCACTTGACGGCCGCACATCCCGCCCAGTCGGCCGCTGATCGTTCCTGTTACGCACGCAGCAGGTGGATTTTACACGAAATAGCCGCGTTCAGCACCTGCACCGCAAGTGTTCTAGCAATCGAAGCTGGTCGAACGCATCTTCGTCCGCAATTGGTGTGCGTCGCCCGAGAGTGGGGAAACGACCATGTCGACATCTGCGGCACCCAAATACAGGCACCAACTTCCGCAGCTGAATGGCTGCTTGTTCTTGACGGATGGCGGTCTGGAGACGACGCTCATTTTTCACGAAGGCTGGGACTTGCCGGTGTTCCAAGCCTTCGTCTTGCTCGAGACCGAACGAGGCCGAGCCGCCTTGCGTGCCTATTTCGACCGCTATGTCGAAATGGCAGTGAAGCACCGCATGGGGTTCATTCTGGAGAGCCCGACCTGGCGCGCCAATCCCGACTGGGCTGCGAAGATCGGCTATGGCCGCAACACACTGGCAGACCTCAACTGCGCCGCCATCAACCTCATGAGGCAGATCCGTGATGTTCACGAGACCGAGCACATGTCCGTCGTCATCAGCGGCTGCATCGGGTCGCGGGGTGATGGTTACGATCCGGGCACGATGATGAGCCCAGAGGAAGCGGAAGCCTATCATGGATGGCAGGTCGGCGCTCTCTGCGAGGCCGGTGCTGACCTCGTCTCGGGATTCACGATGAACAATGTCAACGAGGCGATCGGCGTGACGCGCGCTGCGCAAAGAGCGAAAGTGCCGTGCGTCATCTCCTTCACGGTCGAAACTGACGGCCGCCTCCCCAGCGGCGACGGATTGTCCGAAGCGATCGATGCGGTCGACGCGGCAACACACGAAGGCCCCGCCTATTTCATGATCAACTGCGCCCATCCCACGCATTTCGATCATGTCCTGGAAAGTAACGCGAGATGGATGAAGCGCTTGCGCGGCCTACGCGCAAATTCCTCCAGGCGCAGCCACGCGGAGCTCGACAATTCGCCCGAGTTGGACATCGGCAACCCCGTAGAGCTGGGCGCCCAATACAGCGATCTCCGGCGCCGCTTTCCGCATATCAACGTGCTCGGCGGATGCTGTGGAACGGACCACCGGCACGTGGAATGCATCGGCTTGTCCTGCATGGCCGAGCCGCGGCGCAGCAGCGCCTGAGTTTCCCGAACGGGTGGCCGGGAGCGGCCCTGTGCGCACCCCAGCATCGGTAAACAGAGGGTCTGCATGCACGCCCACTCCAGATTGCCTCCGCAGCCGGCAATGTCGCTATTGGGGGAACAGAGAGCCGCCGGATGCTGTCACACCCCGCGAACTCCCTACTTCAGGGAACGTCAACGGATCGCGGGCTGCAAGTACAGACGTCGCGTTGAAGCTGGTGGCTCGACCCAGTCCCCTGCGCATTAACCGAAACAGGGCTAGCAAAATGGGGGCTAGCGAAAATCCGGGCCGAGCCGCGCCGACTGTCTCATCGCCTAGGCACGCGCGCGAGTCGTTCCCGTCAGTACGCTGAACAGCGAGTTAATGGCGCCACGCATCACGCGCGTGAGTGGTGTTGCCAAATGAACACACCGCGCAGTCGGAGTTTGCAGGACCTAGGATGTGGGCAGCCTGAAATTGCGGACCTGCTCAACGCCAAACCGGTCCACTAGCCTCCAGCCCCGCCTCGGTGACGCTATCTTTCCGATCGGCGACGCCGCAAATCCGCCGTCTCATGGCCCATGCCGCCGAGCACGCAACTCCTGCACGAGCATGGCCGCGCCTGTGGTGACTTTTGCGAGCGGATTGGCCTTGCAGTAGTCGTGTACCCAAGCCATCAAGCCGTCGAAGTCCATCCTCGTCAGAATATCCGGCTCATCACTTTCCCAACTCACGCCTGACACGAAGCCCGCAACCCATTGCGTGTACAGGCCTTGGGTCGCTGCTTTCGCTTCGTGGCTCCGTGTCCATGCCCAGCATGAATTGGCACCTTGTCCAATGACTAATCGCCCACCATCGTCCCCTGTTTCGGCTGCCGCTGGTACGCTCGCCGCTGCCAAAAAAATCGCCGAGAACATAACGGCACGTACCATCATTTCGCCCTCCGTACTGCCTTCGCCCTAGTCGGTCGCTGCAAAGCGTCGGCCGCGATCTCTGGATGATGTTCGGCGCAGCAGTCCTTAACTTCCAGGCGCGAATTGAATTTGTGAGCCTCGATGTCGGGACGATGATGAACAAAGTGTTCCCGAAGTTAGCTCAGCGTCAGCGTGGTCGTTGGGGTGGCGCTGATAAGCGGGGACCTGGTCGCTCAGAGGGTCCCTATAAATCAGAAAGTACACTCCTGTGACGACGATCGCGAAAGCAATGAGCGCCTCACCGGCCATGATGACAAACCACAGCGCGACGATCGCATAGAGAACGCCCCGTCGCAAAAGAGTTGCAAGGGCAAGTCCGAAAATAGCATCCCCCCGGTTCTTGCTTACCCATCCAAGGGTCGCACATGCTCCATGTGCGCGCCAGTTTTCATGGGTCATAACCGCACACTGCACCGGGCGGAACCTCATGGCTATGTGAGGTGCGTCACGCTGGGTCAGCGAACAATCTGCCAATACCGGGCGCAGTTCATCGTCCACAAGGAGATGACAGATGCGCCCTCGCATCCTTCTGGTCGCAATCGTCGCCGTTGCCGCCGCTGTCACCGTTGCTTGGTCTATGTCTGCGTCGAAAACCAAGCCAACCGAAGCGTCAGCCCCGATCTCGCCGCACGACATCACGGTCAAACAGGGCAATATCCTGCCGACCGAATACTGGTCGCATCCGTACTAAGGGGTGCTGGCGGCTCGCAAAGAAAAGCCCCGCCGAAGCGGGGCGTAGTGGGCCATACAGATGAAGGTTAGCGACGCTTGGCTTAGTTGATTTTTGACGCCTCCGTCGGTCCGATAGCAGACGTACGGCGCAAATCTTTCGTGCAGTGGTCCTTAGGCGCTGGCGCCAGGCTCGCTCCAATGTACCGCGACACGCCGGTTTTTATCCCAGACAATCCGCAAACCGTGGCCCGCGCTCCACGCGCCAATTGCACAGCCGGATGTGCTCGACGATCGCCGCGGCGACAATGTCGCGCTCGGTGTCGGTCAGGGGTTGCTGTTTTCTGCCGACCTTGAACGTGAGCGCAAAGCGCACATCGTTGCGCAATTCCTCAGTGACGGTCGGTGCCCAGGGCATGGGTCATACGAGAATGAAGAGGGAACGAAAGTCAATCGTCCGAAAAGGTTCCTTGGTCGGGAACCAAACTGACCGGCGTGCGTTTTGCGAACGGTTGGAGGTATCTCCGTCTTTATCCATTGCCGGCTGAGCTAACGGCAGCGGCCGTCAAGAACGGCAATTTGCCATGTGAGCAGGGGGCTGCGATGACCAGAATCCTGGACGACATTCTGCTGTTTGCCTGTGCGACCGCGCTGGTCACGGGGACCGTACTCGCGGCAGCCACTCTGTTGATCTGAGGGCGCAGGGGGAGAATGGGCTCTCGGCGGCCGGCGCCGCCGAGAGCCCATTTACATTGTTCCATGCACCGCCGGGCAACCTCTTCCGTACCGTGGACGCTGCCCCAGTATCCGCCTAAAGATTGGATGGGCTAGGGACGAACACATCCCCCCGAATACCCCCGTCGTTAGTCCGAGAGCCCCGACATCCCCTGTTGGGGCTCACTCTTTATGCTGACCAGACCGCACAGGGCTGGAACCAAATAGATTCATGAATGTTGAGAGCATGCCTGTAGCTCTGACCTCAGCCAGGCACTCGCTCCTCAGAGCCCCGCTTCGGCGGGGCTTTTCGTTACTTGCGGCCAGCCTGCGACTAAAGTCTAATACGAGTCTGCGGATGCTGGCGACCTCGCTCTGGCCCGCTTGGTAGCAGCCTCCTCAGGCAACGGATGCTCATGGAGGTATCCAATGACAATGCACAGCGATCCTCAAAAGAGTGATGCGGCTAGCAATGCGACGCAGCAGGCACTATGGATGGGTATGGTGCTGGTTGTCCTTGTGGCTATCGCGTTGTGGTTCTTTATCCAGTAATCAGTCCATCACCGAACCCCGGCCTTCGCCGGGGTTCGTCTTGTAGGTACGCCTGCTAGCTATGCTCCTCGTCTTCTAGCGCGTACCTGCCCGTCAACCGCGCGAGCACGGCCCGCACATTGCTGCTGGTTAGCATCGACGGCTGCGGCACAATGTCGGCAACCTTCCAATTAGGTCCCGTGCGTTTCTGGCGCTGAATTTTGCTGCCGCCAAGAGTCCGTCTGGCAGGCCAACGGCTTCCGAGGACACACTTGGGATGCCCCGATCACGGGTGCTTCACCTTGGCTGGGAACCGTATGCTTGCATGCTCCTTATCAAGCCACCGACGAATGCCATGCTTTCTTCTGCCGAGTGCCGAGAACGAGCCGAACAGAAAATCACTGAGGCCGAACTCCAACCACGCCACGAAAAAAGGCTTCGCACGGCCGCTCAGGGGTGGCTTGTTCTTGCCGACCTTACGGCACGACTAGAGGCTAGTGTGAGCGGGCCGCCGAGCGTCGATCCCGCCGAATAGCTCTTTCTTTGCGGCGTGAGCGCTGGCCAGTTCGGCCCGCCCTAACGCATAGCTGCATCCGCAGTAGTAGGGGAACAGCGCCCGATGGAACTGCATTGAACGAGTTTTGCGGCAGTTCCTCCGAGGAGGATGGATGCGAGGGGAACATCAGATGCGATCCAAAAGCCAAACCGCATGGGAAACAGCTGCCCGATGCGCAGCGCTCGCACAAGAAGCAGAACATGATCCAGAAGCACGCGATACTACGTCAGAATGCGTGATGCCTGGACCACGCTCGCGAAAAGATGCGAGGATTTCAACATCTCTGATGTCACGGAGAAATAGCTCACACCGAACGAAAGAACTTGGCCGCACCTTCTGTCGCGCCGCCGCCCTCAGCGTTCCCGTCCGTATTTTCTTTTCCATGCGACAGGCCTCGTTTTTCCGATCGACAAAGACCGTAAGGATTACAACACCGCCCCCAATCAGCGGGAAGCTGTGCTCGGGCATCGTGAACTGTGGTATTTGCAACTAATGATTTCTAAACAGCGCCGCAGAGATTTCTAAACAGAGCCACATTGCTGGGCGGATGGCTTGCTCGAATCCCAAGGTACTCCAACCAATTCGGGGGCCTTGTCATGACCGTCGGTGCCTTGAGATCAAGGCAACAAACAAAGGCTACGCACGACGTCTCTTCCGCCAAGGATGTCCGCACAATCATTGCCAACCATCTGGGCGTCGACGTCAAACGTGTTACGGATGAAGCGCACTTCACTGATGATCTAGGGGCCGACTGGCTCGACCGTCTGGAATTAATGATCTTGATCGAAGATCAATTCCCTGCCGTGGAAATCACGGATGACGATGTCGACCAGATAGATGTCGTCGGCGATCTAATCCGCCACATCGCAGGCGTGGGTAATGACAGGCGACAACGCCCCATCGTCGAAACGCCGCTCCAGTGATCTGCAAGGTCCTCGAGCCGCGTTTGGCCCGCGCGGTGAAGCTAATCCGATGCTGGAATAACGAGCGTTAGACGCACACTCTCCGGCGATACAGCCGCTCAAGCTTCCACCGGGCCTCGGGGTCACTTTTGGCGCCACGCTACGTCGGTCGCTAACGATAGGGTTGTCTAGCCGGGCTACTGCGGCGGCAGCCTCTGCAACACGTCTGCTCATTGCCGCGCGGCACAGCAGCACACCAGACAAAGTCGGCGCCGCCGCTGGGCATATCTCCTGCAAATGCCTTGGGATCGATCACCGAACGAGCGCTGTCCTTGGATTCACCGCGCTCTCAGGGTTACAACCGGCGACGTGCCGGGTCTTGCAACCAAGTCGAAGTGAAAAAGCCTCGTTTGGGAATCATAGGCCAGCTCCGCGATGATTGCTCCCGCCGCGCGGACTTTCGGTCGCGCGAGTGAAAATCCGTAAAAACGCAGCCGGCTTTCGCCTGCGGAAAAAACGACTCGCGCCGTGAGAGCACCTATATCCAAAATGCGTGCAACGCGATTCCTGCCATTTGATACGAATTTGCCGCTGTCGCCCAAGAATCCCACGCCTGAGGGCCCGACCGGGACGACGATCCAGTAGGCGCCATCGTCGGGAACGACAAATTCAACCGCCTCGCCCGGCTGGAGGTGCATTCCGTATCCGTCGAAGTAGTTGTAGGCGTAGACCGAACCTTTGTGACCCAGAGCCGATGGCGAGAAACGTGCCGTGCGCTGCTCGGCCGGTTGGCCGAAGGCGAAAACGTACGACGTGATCGACCTTTGGTGGCGAGTGTGGGCGGCCGCTACGATCGGCAATCGCCGATCATTCGCCTGCTCGATGTAGGTGGCATCCAGCGGAGCTATCGCATCATCCGGTTTCACGATCACGCCGTCAGCGCGGATCACACGATTGAGGTTTGCCCGATCGAATTCACCCAGCGCGTCGCCGACGCCCACGATCGACGCCGAGAGCGTCGAGAGCAAGAGATTGGACGTCTCCGAGCTCATGAAGACGTCGGTCCACGGCCATTCGCCGAGTGCGCTTGCGAGCCGCCCGTTGAACAGAAAGGATGCCCAATGCTCCTTGACGAAACGGTCGCCGCTCACCCGAATTGTCAGGAGATTGGAGTAGCGTGTTCCCTGCAGGAAGTGCCGTGGCAGCGGCATGCAGTATTGGAGCGCGATGCCTTCTTTTCCGGCAGCCTTTGACATGGTGTCCATGAACAGCTCGCCGGAGGTCAAATCGCGCGCGGGAACTGCCGGCCCGGAAAGCCAATCCTGTTCGTAGGCGCGAACGCCCGAAGCGCGCAGATGACGCATCCAATCGGCCCAAAGGCGTGGGTCGACGGAAACGTTGCCGGATATGGCATGCGTTTTCCGGTAGGGACTGTGCTCGTCGATCCAGCGATTGTGAGTGATCAGCGGCAGGCCGAGTTGCTTCTGGAAGGCACGGAGTCCGTTGGGAAAGAGTTCCCGTGACGCCTCGTAAAGATAGGTTCCGCCTCCCAACGGATCCGCGCTCTTCCACGTGCCTTCATGTCCTTTCGGGTAGAACCAGCTGTCGAGCTGAATGTAGCCCAGCCGAATGTTCATATCCCTGAACTGATCTCGCACCTTGAGAAGCGTGCCGACGTATCCGAGCGTCTCCTCGAATCGGTAGTAGTACTGCGCTCCGTGATCGGTCCAATAGCCGAGGTGCTTCAAGCTGAAATCGGCATCATTGGCAGGACGCTTCTTGCCGGCCAGATCGGTGAGAAAGTGGCCCCAGATCTCGAATGCGCGGTTGATGCCCGGCGCGATCACGAGCGCGGTCATCGCGACGAAGCCGGGCGGAATATCCTCGTCGTCAGAGGATATCCCACTGACCAGCTCGTTGTTCGCGCCCAACGACAATGCCGCATTCATGTAGTGGGAAGCGGGTGAGAAAATGAACGTATTGGCCTGGTCGTCAAAGAAGACCCAGGGCCCGTCGGTTCCGAACCGCTCAAAGCTGAAGCCGCCGAATATGGTCGTATAGGTCAAATGCCGAAGATTGCGCGGATAGGATGAAATGGCGTGAAACGCTTCACTCGTCTTCCCCGCGGTCAGAAACACCAGCTTGAAAATGACGACTGGGCGATAATCATAGATGCGGATTGCGCCGAGGCGCGCGGCCGCCGCGGATGTCTCATACTTGAATTCGATCTCCCGGTAATGGCCAGCGCGGTCGCGACCGCGTCTCGAGGCCAGATGGGCGAGCGGTGAGCTGACGTTCCCGGAGAATTTCCAGGCGGGGATTCGGGTAGTCACTTCGAACGATCCGTCCGCATGGACGGAGACCCGGATACCGGTTTCGTTGGCGACAGCTCGCACGGACGCTGATGCCACCGATATCCAGCATTCGATAGCGACCAGGAACGAGAGCGCAAATGATGCAATGGGCTTCATGGTTGGCATTCTTCGTCCGTGCAAAAAGCCACGTCGGGATCGGCCGCCGGGGTTGCTCTTATGCAAGAAGCTTTCCCGCAGCCGCAAATTCGGCTGTGGGCGGTGCTCTCGTCGATCGTTGTCAGCGGCCGAGGCCACGCATGGCTTCGCCTCACCGCGCATTTCGGCGCGGCGCCTTCATATCACATTTTCATGGGAGACCCGGAAACGCAAAGCGGTCTTCGATGAAAGCGCCATCAAGGGAAAAGTCGCCAAGCCCGCGAAGCTCTTGCTGCAGGAGGTCAAGGAGCGTGATGCTGTCGAACGGTGCGCGCAACAGGCCCGGATCTTTCAATCCTCGGGCTGCCGGCGGGGAAGCCTCAACCCGCACAAATCGCCACCATCGAAGCATCCCGCGTGAAAAATTCCCTGTTCCGGTCGCACTTCCCTTGGGATTAAGCCTTTTGGATAGAACGTGATCCGTTCGCTGAACTTGTGGCGAGCATGTTTCGCGCCACTGGCAGCAACGCCTTCAGCGCAGTTGTACGGCGGGTTGGTAGCGATCTTCGATCTTATCGGCTGACGCGACCCCTACTGCGGTGAGGAGCACTCAATCCTCGTGCGCGAAGCCTACCTGGGTGGCGCGTTGCGGAACCCTCAGGCCGATATCGGATAATCAGCTAAGGCGGACGCCTTGTCTTTCCGGCCCCCGCGGCGCGACTTCGCCGGCGACATCCCAAATGACCTGATCACATCAATCCTTGTCGCGTTAGCCGCGGTCGCCTCGGATCTCCTGGACGGTATCGGCCAAGGCGTCGTCGTGATCCTCTTCTCGCTCCTTTTTTAGATCGGCAAACCAACGCGAAGTTGATATCGCAAGCGTCATCGCCCGCTATTGACGATCGATCCGGATGGCGGAGACGAGCGCAAAACTTGCGACCATTGCCATGATCGCAGTCTGCCCCCAGCTCAATCCGATTCCGATGCCGACCAGAAAGAAGCCAAACAGCGACCAGCCCGCAAAGATGACCCACTTGGTTTCGAGCATGTTCCCCGCCTCATGCTGTGATATTGCGCAAGGTACCACCCGGCTTTCGCTAGGTCGCGCACTCATAGATCCAGGTTGGAAGGCCGCGGCTGCGACCGTTGTCACCGATTGGGGGAGGCGATCTTTCCGATCTCAGCGTCGTCGACGCAGTACGGCCGCCGAGCTTTGCTGCGAGCGCGCTCGAAGGCTGGATCCAAACGGCAAAAACCGCGAGCGCAAGCGCGCCTCGTGAGCCAAGTCTTCCGCCTTTACAAGTCGAACGGGAAGGCGACCATATGCTTCGGCGCGGATGGGCGCTTTTCTGCGGATGTATCTCGTCCAACGCCCTTAGGGTGGCGAACGCTGCGCTGCGTAGAATCCAAGGACCGCAAGGCC
>Ga0208995_1000060_pt1 | contig 10298 bp, 9 predicted proteins | sample MedBloCAOM2_O2_FD_187857 | JGI IMG/M metagenome (GOLD analysis project Ga0208995, IMG submission 187857) | Forest soil microbial communities from El Dorado National Forest, California, USA - Mediterranean Blodgett CA OM2_O2 (SPAdes) (version 2) | ecosystem: Environmental > Terrestrial > Soil >... | reverse complement strand
GGCGCCATGGTGCCGATCCTGCTCTCGCGGCCGGTTTCGCCGGAGGAGACCTCGCATTCGGTGCGGATCGCTCTCGCGCCCGGTGTCCCGGCGCAGTTTCACAAGGAATTCACGCAACGCACCGGGATCCGCTTACTTGACGGCTGGGGCTCGACGGAAACCAATTTTGTGCTGGGAGCGGCCGTAGAGCATCAGAAGCCTGGATTGATGGGCCCGGTTTTCGAAGGCTTCCACGCCCGCGTGGTCGACGATCAGGATAATGACGTGGCGGACAATACGGCCGGCGAACTTATCGTGCGTGCGGATGATCCGTTCGCATTCGCAACCGGATATTTCGGTACGCCCGAGAAAACCGTCGAAGCATGGCGTAATCTCTGGTTCCACACGGGTGACCGGGTCGTCCGCCACGCCGACGGCTTTTTTCGGTTTGTCGATCGTCTCAAAGACTCCATCCGACGTCGGGGCGAAAATATCTCCTCCTTCGAGGTCGAGCAGGTATTGCTCAGCCACTCGGCTGTCGCGAATGCAGCGGCATATCCCGTTCGTTCACCGCTTGCGGAGGATGAAGTGATGGCGGCTGTCATTCTCCATCTGGGCCAGCAGCTCACGGAATCTGAATTGGTTGCGTTTTGCGAACCCCGCCTGCCCTATTTCGCGGTCCCGCGATATCTCGAATTCATGAACGAGCTGCCAAGCACCGAAAGCGGTAAGGTCCAGAAGTATAAGTTACGCGAGCGGGGTGTGACCGAGAGAACATGGGATCGCGACGCCTCCGACGGCGGCCACACGCGCCACGCAGACGCAAGAAAGCGGTCGCCTACATAATCGCAACGGCGCAGCAATCCGATCCGAACTCTCCTGACTTCCGAGATGCTGCAATATTTTCCCAGTCTTGCACATGCTGGCAGCCGCAAACACTTCCGTGCCCCCGCTACGCGCGTTACGACAAACTCGCCAGAACTTTTCTCGCGGGAGTGCAATAGACGGCCGCTATGATCCTGCTCAACTGAGCTGGCTCTAGCGGGCACTGAGGCTTTTCAACAAAGCCTCATGGAATTGATCCGGTGCCTGGATCTGCGGGGCGTGCCCCAGTTCTGGGAACTCGATAAGCTTGGCGTTCGGGATGCGCCTTGCCGCCGCGCGGCCCAACTCGGGATAGTTTCCAAGCTGCTTCGCAAGATCCGCAGGTGCGCGATTGGCGCCCAGCGCAGTGCGGTCCAATTGCCCGATCATCAGAATCGTCGGTACGCGAATGCGCTCGAATTCATGTACGACCGGCTGGATGAACGCCATCTCCGCGATCCGCGCCTGCGTCTGTGCGATGCGTTCGGCGCCTGGCCCCCGATACATGCCCGCGCTCATCTCCACCCAACGATCATATTCAGGCTTCCACTGGCCAGCGTAATAAAACCTCTGTTCGTACTGCTTAATGCTATCGAACGTTGTTGCCTTCTCTATCTCGAGCCCCTTATCGAGTTCGATGAAGGGAACGCCCTTCGCCTGCCAGTCTTCCAACCCGATCGGGTTGACGAGGACGATCTGCTCTACGGCATCCGGGTACATCAGCGCATAGCGTATGGCCATCATACCGCCGAATGAATGGCCAATGATGGTGGGTCGAGAGATGCCGAGTGAGGTCAACAGTGCGTTGCTGTTGGTTGCCAGTTGCTGAATGCTGAACTGATAACCGAGCGGCTTCGTCGATTTGCAGAAGCCGATCTGATCGGGCGCAATGACGCGGAAGCCAGCCTTGCTGAGGATCGTGATGGTCTTTTCCCAGGTCGCGGCGCAGAAATTCCTTCCGTGCAGCAGCACCACCGTCCGGCCATTGGCGGCTTCCGGTTTCACATCCATGTAGGCCATGGAGACATCGCTGCCTTGCGATCTAAACTTGTAGCGATACACATCATGGGGATAGTCGAAACCCTCAAGTTCAGCACCGTAGGTGGGATGATCTTCAGCTCGCGTCGATGTCGCAACGCTCAGCATCGCAATGAATATCGTGAAACCGAGGAAGATCTGACCCATGGCATCCTCCTGAAAGAGCTTCATCCGGGGCAAGACACTCAATAAGGAAATTCTACTCTCCGGATGAACGCGGGAACTGAGGAACAATACCATCCGGTCGCGTTCCTCGGAAGCCGTGGCATCGGCTTCACGGCGCTGTCCCTACTCAAAAATTGAAGCTCGTTCTGTGACCTGCGGCCATACCCTCGTGGGCATGCTCACAATTCTTTCCACCCTCCCTTCGCTGCTCTCCTTCCGCCTTCGTAGAGGGTCGGCGTCTGCAGTCCGCTGCGCCCATCAGGCGGGACAAACAGTTCGGGCACAGAGTGGGCCGGCCGCCAAGAGTCCCATCCTGGGCGCCAAACCTGGTCATCCTCGGACAGAGCACTTCTTTTGACCGCTTCAACCAATGTCGAAAAGCGATAGGGTCCGTATTGTTTGCCGTTGCGAACCAAATGCCACTGGTCGACGAACTGCCGATCAATTGCGTCCATTTGCCCCCCAAGCAATGGGTTCTGAACCAGTGCAAGGCAATCGGTGATCTTAGAATTCGTCCCCTGTCCCCAGTTCGAAACGGTACTACGAGACCGACCTTTCTCGCCCGAATTGTGGCAGCCCAAGCCCCTCGCTAGGAAAAGTTGTACCTCTGCGACCCCCAATCAGCCGGAGATAGCGCCTGCGGTGCTCAGGACTGCCCGAACTGAGCAACAACGTTATCCAGAAAGAACTGGCATTCATCGGTGATTGGAGCAGTACTGTCGTCAAATCTGGGGCCCCATGAGCGCCCAGGAATCCTGCCCCGCCGGCTTGTTGGCCGAGGCGGGGCTTCGGTGGTGCGGCGCAAGGCCGCCATAAACCGAATGGGGGATTCCGATGCCAAAGTCTTCAAAGAAGCGTTCACCTCAATCCGCAGCAGCGCGAGCGATAGGTGCAAAGCCTCCGCAGCTCGCCATCACCGATCCCGAGAAGAGGAACGGTGCGGACTCAAAGCAAGCTCGCGTCATCGGGATGCTTCAATCGCCGACCGGAATGACGATCTCCGCGATGATGAAGGAAACGGGCTGGCAGCAGCATTCGGTGCGCGGCTTCCTCGCCGGCGTCGTGCGCAAAAAGCTGAAGCTGAAGCTTAATTCGAAGAAGATCGACGGGACCCGGGTCTACCGCGTCGATGGCGCGGACAGCGCTAAGTCAAGCGGCCGGCAATCGAAGCGCCGCTCGGCCTGACCGAAATGCCGCGTGTGAAGGTCGGCCCGGCGCTGCCGGATGCGTAGTCGCCACGCCCAGCGTCGGTTCGGTCAGTTCTTCCGCGGCCCTGTCCACCGTCAAAGACGGAGAACGCGTTCGGCATTGAGATGCGCGACTTTTTCCATGTCGTGCGAGCCGAGTGGCTGCCGCTTGAGGAAATCCACTGCCGCTACATTTGATTCGTACGGCCAGTCGACCGAAAACAGCACATTGTCCACGCCGAGTGCCATCACGCTGCAGAGGAAGGCGGGCGCGGAGAAGTTGCCGCTGCAGGTGACCACCAGATTCTCCGTCAGGTACTGCGCCGGGGTCCGCTTGAGGCCGCGGCGAGCGGCCGCGAGTTGGGTCTGGTCATTGATCCGGTGGAGCATGAACGGCAGGCCCTCGCCCAGATGGCCGAGGATGAAAGTCAGAGCGGGGAAGGCATCGAACACGCCGGCGAAGACGAGACGGAGAAAATGCGCGCCGGTGTCGATGCCGAAGCCCCAGGCCGCGAGCGCCAACTCGTCGTAACCGGCGAAATAGGCCTGCATCACCGCGGGGTGCGGCTTGCTCGGGTGCAGATAGACCGGGACCCGCAGCGCCTGCGCACACTCGAAGATGCACCAGAACTTCTTGTCGTCGATGAAGGTGCCCCGGGTGTGACCGTTGATCATTGCGCCCTTGAAGCCGAGACTGGTCACCGCACGGTCGAGCTCCTTCACCGCCGCCGCAGGATCCGCCGTCGGCAGGGCGGCGAGGCCAGCGAACCGATCGGGATGCGCTTTGATGGCTTCGAACAGCAGATCGTTGACCTCCCTCGCCATCGGGATCGCCGCGTCGGGCTCGAGCGCCTGACAGCCGGGCTGGTTGTGCGAGAGCACCTGCACATCGATGCCGGCGGAATCCATTGCGGCTAGACGCGTATCGCCGAGGTTGAGCAACTCGGCCACGACATCGAAGCCAAGAAGCTTTTCGCGGTCGTTGCCGCGGTTTGCGCCGGGCGGAAGGTTCTGCTCTTCCTTCGGCATGATGAAGTGCTCCTCGAGCGCAATGATTTTCATCACCAGATCTCTTGCTGCCGAATTCCGATCAATTTCGATGCCGGCTGTCGCGCGGTGTCGCGGTGGCGGACACTACCGGGCCGTGCGGACGCCAGCAAATCGTTGCCTTGTCACGCGCCATGCGCGAACGATCGCTGGGCTTCGCATCGCTGCCGGTTTGCAAACGGCATTTGCTGCCGATACGGTCCGCGCTCCTGCCCTCCACGGTGTGCGCATGTCCGACCAGCCCATTGCCGCGATCGAGCTTCATCACATCGCGTTGCCGACCCGGCGTGAGCACAAATGGACCGGGCTGACGGAGCCGATCGGCGGCTATGTGCTGGTCAAGATGACCGATGCCGCCGGCACGGCGGGTTGGGGCGAAGCGCCTGCGCTCAAGGATTGGGGGGGCGATTTCGGCCGCTATTTCGGCGAGAGCCCTGGAACCACTATCGAGGTCATCACGCGACATCTCGCGCCGGCCGTGAATGGGTGCATGCCGGGCGAGATCGCCGAGCTGCACGCGCGCATGGACCGCAGCATCAAGGGCTATCCGTATGCCAAGGCCGCCGTGGAATTCGCCGCTTATGATCTTGCAGGTCGCCAATGGGGCCTGTCGGTGCATCGCCTGCTCGGCGGGGCGGCACGTCGGCGCATTCCGATCACCCATTCGATCGGATTGATCGGTGCCGACGAAGCCGAACGCGAGGTCGCGCAGGTTGCAGAGGAGGGCATCCGCACCATCAAGATCAAGGTCGGCGTCGATCCGGACCGCGACGTCGACATGGTGCGGCGGGTTCGCGAAACCGTCGGGCCGGGCGTTGCGTTGTGCGTCGACGCCAACCAGGGCTATCGCACGCCGGGCGAAGCGATCCGCACATACCGGCGCATGGAGCGGTTCGATCTGATCTATTTCGAGCAGCCGGTCGAAGGCATCGCGCGGCTGGCCGAGGTTGCGCGCGCGATCGACGCGCCGGTCATGGCCGATGAAAGCGCGTGGAACGCGCACGACGTCGTCGAAATTATTGAAAAGCGCGCGGCGCAAATCGTGTCGATCTACACGACCAAGCCCGGCGGCCTCTATCGCGCCATGGAGGTTGCCGCGGTGGCGCGCGCCGCGGGCCTCATCTGCAACGTCAATGGCTCGGTGGAAACCGGGATCGGCAATCTTGCCAATCTGCAACTCGCGGCAGCTGCGCCGGCCGCGGTGCTCTCCTGTGTCGTTCCGGTTTCGACGCCGGCCGAGGCGCAGTCGGGACAGGTGGCAGGCATCTATTACAAGGACGACCTGATCGCCGCGCCGATGCGGTTGGTCGATGGCGCGATCGAACTGCCGACCGGTCCAGGGATGGGGATCGCCGCCGACGAGGCGAAAATCCAGCGCTACCGCGTCGGCGGGAAAGGCTAGGGCATGCGCCAGGATGTCATTGCGCGGCAGGTCCGCGCCATGAAGGTCGCCGGACTTGATGCGGTGATTTCGGTCTCGCCCGAGAACTTCGCCTACGTAACCGGCTTTCTCTCGCCGACGCAGCCGCTGATGCGCTGGCGTCATGCCATGGGGCTGGTGACGGCCGCCGGGGCCGTTGCGCTCGTCGTCGTCGATATGGAGGCGAGCACGATCCGCACCAAATCCCCGCCGGGGACGGAGATTGCCGTCTGGCGTGAGTTCGAATTCGACGCCATGGAGGTGCTCGCCGCCCTCCTGCGCAAGCACGGCTTGGCGGATTCCCGCATCGGCGTCGAGCTGGACTACCTGCCGGCCGGTGATCTTGCCGCGCTGTCCAAATTGCTTCCCCAGGCCCGTTTTGCGCCGGTACAGGCTATGCTTGCGCGCCTGCGCGAGATCAAGACACCGGAGGAGATCGATATTCTGCGACGCCTGTCGCGCATCGCCGACAGGGCGATCACCGAAGCGTATCGTACTGTGCATGTGGGTTCGAGCGAAATGGACCTCGCCGCCGCACTCACCCGCGGCATCTACGAGCAGGGCGCCGAATATTTCAAGCTCATGATCGTGGCGACGGGCGAACGCAGTGTCTTTCCCAATGTCGGCCCAACCGACCGCGTGCTCAAACATGGCGATGTGTGCCGCGTCGAGATTTTCCCGATCATCGGTGGCTATCACGCCGGCGTCTGCCGCACCGCCGCGGTGGACGCGCCGCCGCCCCATGCCGAACGCATCTGGGCGAACCTGACGGCGTGCAAGTATCTGCTACTGGATGCCATCAAACCGGGCGCGTCGAGCCGCGCGATTTACGAGCTCTATCTTGCCAAAGTGGGCGAGCTCAGCCTGCCGCCGATTTCCTTCATCGGCCACGGCATCGGCCTGCACCTGCACGAGGATCCCTACCTCGGTTCGACCGCGGACCGCACGCTGGAGGCCGGGATGGTACTCGGCATCGAGCCGCTGATCTATGAGACCGGCTTCGGCTTCGGCATGCAGAACAAGGACATGGTTCTGGTCACGCCTGATGGCTGCGAGTTGTTGTCGGACTATCTCGATACTGACAAGCTCCTCGTCGTCGGGTAAACGCGCTCAAGACTTCTCGACGTTTGATCCAGATTGCCGTCACTGCAACTGCAACTCGGCGCGCGGCGGAAGAAAGTCGGGGCGGTAGACCGAGGCGGGATCCGGCGCGGGGATGTTGAATGTCTTGGCCACCATCTCGATGGTCTGCTTCATGCGGTCGGGATCGACCGCGCTCAGACCCTCGCGCCGCACCCGGTCGGTGACGATCGCGTCCTTGATTACGAGCTCGAGGCGGGCGCGCTCCAGTTTCTCGTCGATCAAGGGCTCACGCTTCTTGATCGCGGCGATTGACACGCTCGGATCGGCGATCGCCGCTTTCAATGCTTCGGCAATGCCCTTGACGACCTTCTTGACCGTATCCGGATTCTTCGCAGCGAATTCCGGCGTCGTCAGGATGCAATGGCCATAAGGCGCGACGCCGAAGTCGCTGAAGCGCATGACGTTGAGGTCGCTCTCGGCGATGCCAAGACGTTGGATGCCGGCGAGATCGGTGATGAGCGTGGTGATGGCGTCGGTCTGGCCCCGCGCCAGCAACGTTTCGCGCAATTGGGGCGTAACATCGATCCAGGTCACGGACGATGGATCGAGTCCAGTGGCGGCGGCGAAAAGCGGGAACATGACGCGGCTCGATGCGCCTGGCGGCGACGCGAGCCGCTTGCCGGCAAGATCGCTCGGCTTGGTGATGTTCGACTTCTTCAGTGACAGGATGAGCAGGGGCGCGACTTCGTAGACCTGGAACACGCTGATGACCTGGGCGCCAGCTTGCTTGCCATTGAACTGGATCAAGGCGCCGATATCGGCGAACGCCATGTCGTAAGCACGGCTCGCGACCTTGGTGATAGCATCAGCCGACCCATAGCCGCGGTCGACCTCCACGTTGACGCCGGCGCGCGCGAAGTAACCGCCTTCAGCTGCCAGCACGAAGGGCGACTGCTGGCCCTGGATGGAGAAATCGACGGTCAACTTGACGTTCGGCGTCTGGGCGCAACTGGGCGAAGCCAACGCGCAGAGCATGAGGCCAGCGACGCCGGCGCGAAGGAGTGACGGGAGCATGTGTGTTCTCCTTGATCGAGCGGTCCTGTAGCAGGCAAACCATCGCCCCGGCAAGGCAGGTGGGCGCACCCCAATCATCGGGTCGAAAGCCATTCGTCGTGTCGCCCGGCGTGTGGTGCGTAGTTCGGCCGTAGACCAGGCGCACGCCGCGAATCGCAATAGTGTGCCCATGCGCACGCCTATCTCCGCACAATGTCGCGGACCACGTTGAGCGCGAGCTTGCGCTCTTCGGCGTTGCCGGACACTTCGATGATGGGCTCGTCGAGGCCCATCGCCAGATAGCCTTCCAGGCCCGCTCGGCATTGTGTCGGCGTGCCGACGACGGCGAAGACACTGGCCGCTTCGACCGGCAGGAGCCGCACCGCGCCCTCGAAATCGTGACGGGCATGCGCGGCGATGATAGCCTCATGGTCGATATCGAGGTTGGAAGATTTGATGTTCTCCGCATGCCCCCGGCTCCTGAACAGGAACGCAAGCTTGCGCCGCATCGCTGCCGCGGCGGCGGGACCGTCCTGCGAGACGCGGAAGTAGATCAAGGCGCATTTCCGGAGCGCCGCGGGGTCGCGCCCCTCCGCCTGCACGCCCGCCGCCGCCTGTTCGAGACACCGCTTGCTGGACGCGAGCGTAAGACCCGCGGAGAGCAGCACGCCGTCCGCAATTTCGCCCGCGAGCTTGAGCATCTGCGGTCCGGTCGATGCGATGTAGATCGGATATCGTCGTCCCTGATCGAACACCATCTTGGCGCCGCGCAGCTTGTGCAACTCGCCCTCATGGTTGACCGGCTTGCCGGCCCACAAGGCGCGTAGTGCCTCGACGTAGTCCCGTATGACCCGGATCGGTTTTACGGCCTCGACGCCGGATTCCGCCAGATTGAGGATATTGCCGACCGATACGTTGAGGATCACGCGTCCCTGTGCGAATTCGCCAAGCGTGGAGATCGCCATCGCGACCGGCAACGGCGGCCATAGATAGGGACTGATTGCGATCGGTACGAGCGTGGCGCGCTGCGTGACGCTGGCTGCCGCCGTGGCCCACACGAGGGCATCGCGATAGCCCATATGCTGAGCAAACCAGAGACTCGACGCACCCGCCTGCTCGGCCTCGCGGCAGACTTCGAGCATTTCGGTGGTGGACGAGAATCCATCGAAGAACACGCCGACCGACATCAGTTATTCCCCTGCTCGAGCCGAGTTACGCGTCATCACGGCGTGTGTTTCCAGCAACCCGGCCCAGCGCCGCCCCGGCACATGCGAGTTGCGGCATCGTAATTGGAGCAATTGCGCTTGACCACCATCCGCTGATTGACGCGGCACCCTCTGATCTGAGCGGAATCCACTCATTCGAGAAAAGCCTGTTCGCGGGTGCGACGGATATTCGGCAATGCGACCGCCAACAGCAGTGCGGCTGCGAGCAGCAGGAAGCCGAGGCTGATCGGTCGTTGCACGAAAATCGACCAGTCGCCGTCGGACAGAACCATGGCACGGCGGAAGTTCTCCTCGAGCATCGGTCCCAGCACGAGACCCAGCAGGAGAGGGGCCGGCTCGCAGTCAAGCTTACGGAATGCGTAGCCGATGACGCCGAACACCGTCATGACGATGACGTCGCCGGTGCTGGAGTTGAGCGTGTAGGTGCCGATACAGCACAGGATCAGGATAGTCGGGAACAGATAGCCGTAAGGCACCTGCAGCAACCTGACCCAGATTCCAATCAGCGGTAGATTGAGGATGACGAGCATCAGGTTTCCCAACCACATGCTCGCGATCAGGCCCCAGAATAGCGCGGGCTGCTTGGTGATGATCTCGGGTCCGGGGGTAATGCCGTGCACCATCATGGCGCCGATCATGAGCGCCATCAGCGCATTGGGCGGAATGCCGAGGCTGAGCATGGGAATGAAGCAGGCCTGGGCCGCGGCATTGTTCGCCGATTCAGGCGCCGCCACGCCTTCGATCGCGCCTTTGCCGAACCGCTCGGGCGTCTTGGAAACCTTCTTTTCGAGGCTGTAAGCCGAGAACGCTGCGATCGTGGGCCCGCCGCCCGGGAGAATTCCGAAGATTGTTCCGATCACCGTCCCGCGCACCATGGCAGGGAACGACCGTTTGAGATCGGCGCGTGTCGGCCACAGCCCGCTCACCGTCTTGGCCTGCATGCCGGCTCCGCCTGTCGTTTCGAGATTGACCATGATCTCGGCTAAACCGAACAGTCCCATCGAGAGCGGAACGAATCCGATCCCGTCGAAGAGCACGTCGAGGCCCATGGTCATCCGGTATTCGCCGGTCGACACGTCGGTGCCGACGAGACCGAGCATGACGCCGAGCACGATCATGCCGATGGCCTTGAGCACCGAGCCATGCGCGAGCACCACGGCGGACACAAGACCGAGCAGCATGACGGAGACGTAGTCCGCCGATTGAAACAAGAGCGCGATCTTGGCGAGCGGCGGG
>Ga0208995_1000054_pt1 | contig 10470 bp, 8 predicted proteins | sample MedBloCAOM2_O2_FD_187857 | JGI IMG/M metagenome (GOLD analysis project Ga0208995, IMG submission 187857) | Forest soil microbial communities from El Dorado National Forest, California, USA - Mediterranean Blodgett CA OM2_O2 (SPAdes) (version 2) | ecosystem: Environmental > Terrestrial > Soil >... | reverse complement strand
CTGTATTACCCGACCGTCACCCGCGAGCCGTTCCGCAACCGCGGCCGCATCACCGATCTGATCACTTCGGAACAATTGTTCAACGACATCGGTCGGCCGCCGCTGGATATCAATAACGACCGGGTCATGATGTGCGGCAGTCCGGGCATGCTCGAAGAGCTGCGCCAGATGTTTGAAGCGCGCGGTTTTCTCGAAGGCAGCCACAGCGAGCCCGGCCATTTCGTGATCGAGAAGGCGTTCGTCGAACGCTGAGATTCGTGTCCTGGACGCGGTGCAGCGCCACTCGGCGCTGCGCCCGCCGACATCGTCTCGGGCGACAGTGTCGTCTTGTGCGCCATCCGGAGCACTGACGCGTGGCTGGCGCAAAATCGCCTGGAGCAGAGCGGGATTCCCGACGAGATGCGCCCGCACAGTCACTGAGCCCTGCGAGACTCGGTCGAGTTGCGTTGCACCGCAAAAAGAACGGATGACGGGCGGTATCCCTTGCCGCGGGACGGACTGATTCTCCGCCGGGGGAATCGGTAGCTTCGCGGGCGATCCGCTGTCATATCCGTGACCCTTGCGCCGGATATCGTGTAAAGGATTGTTCTGATAGTGGATTAGACTGCGGCTTAAAAGAATAATACGGCAGAAACTGCCCGGGGGTCCCATGGAAACGCTGATGCTTCCGTTCTCGCCACGCTATATCGTGCTGACGATTTGCGCTGTCGTCACGGCTTTGCTTCTCGGCATCGGGATCGTGGATCGCAAGGTGTTCGATCTGGTCTTGATTCCGATTCTTATTTTCGGCGCCCTCACATTACTCGGCATTCGCGATCTCACGCAAAAGAACCACGCGGTTCTGCGAAATTATCCGATCTCGGCCCATATCCGGTTTCTGCTGGAAGAGATCAGGCCGGAAATGCGGCAGTACTTCTTCGAGAGCGAGAAGGACGGCATGCCGTTCAGCCGCGACACCCGCGCGCTTGTTTATCAGCGGGCGAAGATGGTGCTCGACAAGCGGCCGTTCGGCACCCAGGAGGACGTCTATCGCGAAGGCTATGAATGGATGCACCATTCGGTGGCGCCGAAGGTTCGTACCGGCGAGCAATTTCGTGTCACCATCGGCGGTTCGGATTGCATCAAGCCGTATTCGGCATCCGTCTTCAATATCTCTGCGATGAGCTTTGGCGCGCTTAGTCCTAACGCGGTGCGCGCGCTGAACGCGGGTGCCAAAAAGGGCGGCTTCGCGCATGACACCGGCGAGGGCGGTGTCAGTCCCTATCATCGCGAGAACGGCGGTGATCTGATTTGGGAGATCGGTTCCGGATATTTCGGTTGCCGCAACCGCGACGGCTCGTTCAATCCGGAAGAATTCGCGCGCGTCGCCGCCGACGATCAGATCAAGATGATCGAGCTCAAGATCAGTCAGGGCGCCAAGCCCGGACACGGTGGCGTCCTTCCTGCCGCCAAGGTCTCCGAGGAAATTTCCAAGATCAGAGGCGTCAGCATGGGCGAGGACTGCATCTCGCCGGCCACGCACCGGGCATTTTCGACGCCGCTGGAAATGATGGCCTTCATCGGCGAGATGCGTCGGCTCTCCGGCGGCAAGCCTGCCGGATTCAAGCTGTGCATCGGTCACCCCTGGGAGTTTCTCGCGATCTGCAAGGCAATGCTTCAGAGCGGAATCTATCCGGATTTCATCGTGATCGACGGCAACGAAGGCGGCACCGGCGCCGCGCCGCTGGAATTCATGGACCATCTGGGCATGCCGATGCGCGAGGGGGTCAATTTCGTCCATAATGCGCTGATCGGCATCAATGCGCGTGACCGCATCCGCATCGGCGCCGCCGGAAAGATAGCGACCGCCTTCGATTTGGCGCGCGCCATGGCGATCGGGGCGGACTGGTGCAATTCGGCGCGTGGCTTCATGTTTTCGCTGGGTTGCATCCAGTCACTGAGTTGCCACACCGATCGATGTCCGACCGGCGTGACCACGCAGGACCCAACCCGCGCCCGCGCGTTGGTGGTGCCGCACAAGACGGAGCGGGTTTACAACTATCACCGCGCAACGCTGCAGGCGCTGGCCGAACTGCTTGCCGCCGCGGGGCTCGATCACCCGCAGCAGGTCCGGCCGATCCATTTTTCAAAGCGGACGTCCACGACCGAAGTGCTGTCGTTCGCACGGCTCTATCCGTCGCTTCGCCCGGGCGAACTGATCGACGGCACCAGCGATTCGCGCTTTCGCGAGGCTTGGGCGATGGCGCGGGCGGACACGTTCTCAGCGGTGGGCTGATCTCCCCATCTACCGCGGCCGTAGCTGCCGCCAACCGATTACAAAAGGCCGCTCCGAGAATTGCCCCTACGACCTCCCGACGCCGAGAACGTGAAAGCATCGGAAATCTTTGCGCCAGGCAGCGCGCCTGCAATTCCAAGCAGAAGGTGAAGGGACTTAACGGCGTTGTAGATCAGGTGCACGATATTGGAGCCGAGTGCCCCGCCGCCCTGCAGCAATAGAACGGTTTGTTCAAACCCGCTACGTTCGACCCCAGACTGTTTTGGTTTTGCAGGCAGCGAGGCATCCATAATCGAGATGTCCTCGATGGTTATGGGGTTCGGCTCACATGCGCGGTAGTCCTGCAGCTGAGCACGCCGACGTTGATGCCTGGTTGTCGGAATTACTGGTCAATTTCGACCAATTGACCCGGGGCAGACAATATCGGATCATGGACGACTTTGTACAGGTCTGCGTTAAATGCCGCCTGTCGCACCATCCTTGGCAAAGGCCGATCAAGCTCTGGCCAGTCCCGCTTCTTGCACTTATGCGCGAAGGAGAAATGGATGTTCCTCGATTATTTTGCCCTCGGGGTACTGATCGCTGTAGCCCTTATTTTGTTCTACGGCATCATCGCTATTCATGACATTCCCTACGAGGTCGCGGTGCACCGCCATCATCCGCACCAGGATGCGATCCACGTCGCCGGTTGGGTAAGCCTTTTCACGCTGCACGTTCTTTGGCCGTTTCTCTGGATCTGGGCGATGCTTTATCGGCCGGATCACGGCTGGGGCTTTACCGAGAAAAGCGAGGCCATCGCCCATCCGGGGATCGCGCTCGTGCAGCTTGAGGAGCGGATTGCAGCGCTCGAACAACGCGCCGCGGCGGAAAACAAGCCAGAGCCGCTCCAGCCGGTGGAGAAGCCCTGATGGATATCCTTCTCATTCTCACCTACACCGCGTTCGCCTACGCGGCCTTCAAGATCTTCAAGATCCCCGTCAACAAGTGGACGGTGCCGACGGCCGCGCTCGGCGGAATAGTGCTCGTCTCCGGCCTCGTGCTTTTGATGAGCTACAACCATCCGTTCACGAACGAAGGCCGCATTTACTTCACGTCGGCCCCCGTGATTCCGTCCGTCCGGGGACCGGTTATCGAGGTGCCGGTGACGTCGAACGTGCCTTTGAAGAAAGGCGACGTCTTATTTCGGATCGATCCGCGTCCCTATCAATTTGCGGTCGATGAAAAGCGTGCCGCGCTTGCCGAGGCCGAACAAAATGTTCGACAGCTAAACTCCGCCTCGGACGCTGCCAAATCCGTTGTGGAGGAAGGGCGTGCGTCGCGCGATCGCGCCAAGCAATCCTTTGACCGCGCTGATACCGCCAATGAGAGCGCCCGGAGCGCCGGACGACCATTGCCAATCACGGAGCTGGAAGTTGAAAATCGCCGAGGCGTCTACCTTGCTGCCGAGGCAGTTACGGTCACGGCGCAGGCGCGCGCGGATCAGGCGCGGCTGGCCTACGAGTCGCAGATCGAGGGTATCAATCCAACGGTGGCGCGGGTGCGCGCTGAATTGAAAAATGCCGAGTACGAGCTCGGCGAGACGACGGTGCGGGCTCCGGCTGACGGTTACGTCAGCCAGGTTTTTCTGCGACCGGGAATGATGGCGGTTCCCTTTGTCGCACGGCCAGTCATGGTTTTCATTCACCAGGATAGAGAGCTGGTGGGGGCCTTCATTCAAAATTCCCTGCAACGGGTGCGGGTCGGCGACGAGGCAGAGATCGCATTCAGGTCTCTTCCCGGCCGAATCTTCAAGGGCAGGGTTAAGGCCATTCTGGCTGCAATGTCGCAAGGGCAGTTGCAACCGTCAGGCGAGCTGCTTGATCCGAACGCGCGGGAGCGCCAGACTCCGGGGCGCGTATTGGCGCAAATCGAAATCCTCGATGATATCTCGCAGTATCAATTGCCCGGCGGTGTGACGGCGGAGATCGCGGTCTACACCGACCACTGGCATCATGTCGGCGTAATGCGGCGCGTCCTTCTGCGCATGAGTAGCTGGATGAACTACGTGTTCCTGGAGCATTAGACACCCTGACGGATCGGCCGTAGGAATGACGATTTAATCGGCGAACTCTGAGCCTGCTCCGAAGTGCTGTGCTTCGCCGGAAAGTGGCGCTGCACGCAAGTTCATATCAGAACTCGTTGTACAAGCCCCCTGACAAGATCGAGAGCAGCGCTAATGCGGATTCTCTAGGCTGAACAGCTCCGACTGCTCATCATATGCGAATAGCTCCGCATAGCGTCCCCACGACACGATGGTCTTGAGCGTTTCGTCGGCGTAGTCCTCCGACATGTAGTCCTCAAGTTCGTTGCGGAAACGCGCGGCGGGAGCCGTATGCGAAGGTCGCTCGTCGAGTACGCGGCGGATCAGGCCCATGACCGGCACATAATTGATGAGATGCTCGGCGAACAGCTTCTTGCGGGCATCGGTTTCGAGGTGGGCAAAGCGCTTGCCGGCATCCATCAGCATCAGATCGCCTTCGCTCAATTGGGCAAATCTCAACAATTGAAGCGCTTCGCCGAGGTGAAATATCTCGTCTGCTTCCAGTTGCAGGTGGCCTGCGAGAACCGGCAAATCGGCGTGCCCGTTATACGGTGGCCCTGCGAGCGTCTCGATCAGACCGGAAAGCACGTTGGACGAGACGTGGTTGAGGATCATGCCAACGCTGGTGCCGTGAATGCTCTCGATCGCCGGCGCTCTCGGCTCCGCGCGCTGCGTCATGCGGGCATAGATGCTGTCGACGAGCTGCCGGAATGTCGGATCGAGGCGATTGCGCGGATGCGGCAGGTCAACCTTGATCTCGGCAGCGACGCGACCGGGATTGGATGAGAACACGAGAATGCGGTCGCACATCAGCACCGCTTCCTCGATGTTATGCGTCACCATCAGCACGGACTTGATCGGCAGGCGGCCTTCGATCCAGAGATCGACCAGGTCGGTCCGGAGCGTCTCAGCGGTCAGCACATCAAGTGCCGAAAACGGCTCGTCCATCAGCAAAAGGTCCGGATGCACGACCAGTGCCCGCGCAAATCCGACGCGCTGGCGCATGCCGCCCGACAATTCCTTGGGAAAGGCTGACTCGAACCCGTCGAGACCGATCAGATCGATCGCCGCGAGCGCCCGCGTGCGGCGCTCGGTGCTGTCGATCCCCAGCGCTTCCAGTCCCAATTCGACATTCTGCAGAACTGTCAGCCATGGAAACAGCGCGAAGGACTGAAACACCATGGAGACGCCGTTCGGCGGGCCCACGATCGTCTCGCCCCGGCATTTTGCATCGCCTGACGACGGCGCGATGAGGCCGGCGATGATGCGCAGCAGCGTCGACTTGCCTGATCCGGAGCGGCCAAGCAGACCGACAATTTCGCCTGAATGAATCGTCAGATCGACGTTTTCGAGGACCAACAGCTCCTCACCGCTGCCTTTCGGAAATGACCGGCAGACGCCGCGGATATCGAGAAGGCTGGTCTGTTCGGTATAATCGAGCATGAGTTTCCCCTGATCAGCCGAGGCGAAGGCGGCGCTCCCCGAAGGCATAGAGCGGCCTCCAGAGCAGCCGGTTGAAGAGCGTCACCAGAACGCACATAATGGCGATGCCGAGAACGACCCGAGGGAAGTCACCGGCTTCTGTCGCAATTGCTATATAGGCACCGAGACCGGTGGCCGTCAGATGGATGTCGCCCCAGCTTGCGACTTCGGCGACGATGGAGGCATTCCATGATCCGCCTGATGCGGTGATTGCTCCCGTGACGTAATATGGGAAAATGCCGGGCAGGATGACTTTTATCCACCACCGCCATCCCTTCAGGTGAAGGCTGCCGGCGGCCTCACGAAGGTCGGTCGGGAATGCGCTGGCACCCGCAATGACATTGAACAGGATGTACCACTGGGTTCCCAAAATCATCAGCGGGCTGAGCCAGACATTCGGGTTCAGGCCGTAACGTACGATGATCACCACGAACACCGGAAATGCGAGGTTCGCAGGGAATGCAGCCAAAAACTGCGCCAACGGTTGAATACGCTCGGCAAGTTTTGGTCGAAGTCCGATCCAGACGCCGACGGGTACCCATATCAGGGTCGCCAGTGCAATCAGCACGACGACGCGAGCAAGCGTGACGAATCCGTATCCAACGGCGCGGAAGACATCCGACGGGCTCAAAGTCGCCGAGAGATACTCATAGACCTTCCACGCGGCGTAGCCGGTGCTCGCGATGATGAATGCAAGCCAGACAGCATCGACAATGCGCGACGGCTGGCCGCTTCTGACCGGCATCCTCAAGCTTTTTGGGATGGCAAAGCGCAAGTTCGAAATGGCTTTGTTCAAGGCTGCAAACAGATACGACAGTGCCCGCAAGGCCCGCGTATGACGAAACAGGTCGAGCATCCAGGACGCCGGGGCGGTTGCCGAAGCGGTCTGCTCGAAGCGGAATTTGTCGGCCCAGGCCACCACCGGCCGGAACAGCAACTGGTCGTAGGCGATGATAACCAGGAGCATGGTCAGGATTGCGTAGCCGATCGCAGGCAGATTCTGCTTTTGAATGGCTAATGCGACGTAGGAGCCGATGCCGGGCAGCGTGACCGTGGTATTTCCGACGGTGATTGATTCCGATGCCACCACGAAAAACCAGCCGCCTGACATCGACATCATCGTATTCCAGATCAGGCCCGGCATGGCGAACGGCACATCGAGCCGCCAGAATCGCTGCCAGCCGCTGAGATGAAAGCTTTGGGATGCTTCTTCCAGATCCTTCGGGACGTTTCGCATCGACTGATACATGCTGAAGGTCATGTTCCAGGCCTGGCTGGTGAAGATCGCGAACACGCAGGCGAGTTCGGCGCCGAGCACGCGGCCGGGAAACAAGTTCATGAAGAAGACGACGGTGAAGGTCAGAAAGCCGAGGATCGGCACCGATTGCAGGATATCCAGCAGGGGGATCAGCACTATCTCGGCGCGCCGGCTCTTGGCGGCAAGGGCGGCGTAGATGAAGGTGAAAATGATCGAGCAAACGATGGCCAGCAGCATCCGCATGGTCGTTCGCAGCGCATAGAGCGGCAGGTTGGCCGGATCGAGCGACACTGGAGCAATGTTGAGGGTGGACAAGGGCGCGACGGTCTGCTCGCCACCGTAGACGATGAGCACCATGGCGCCGATGACAAGAACCAGCGCAACGACATCCCAGATGTTGGGCCGCAGCGCCTGCCCCAGTACGGCTGGGCGAATATCTTGAAGCGCCATGAGAGCCGCCTTGTTCAGAACTCGCCGTGCAGCCGGCCTGAGAAGATCGAGACCGGCCCGCGGTCGGCGTTGTAGGCGGGATTGGTGATGAGTTGATAGTCGGCGGTAAGGGTGAGCGCCTTGTTGAGTGCGAACGCATAATACGTTTCGAGGATTCGCTCCCGTCGATAATTGAGCCGGCCATCTCCGATCAGCGGCCCGAGCCCGCCGGCCGCGATGAAGTCGCGGTGGTCCCTGGAAAGCGCGTTGATCGCGCCGCCTAGCCCGATCACGTCGTCGGCTCTGCCCCATCGGGTGCCTTTGATGGAAACGCCGAGCGCGAGACTGGCATCGATATCGGTGAACGCCATGATTTCGGTCTTGCCGTCGTTCCAGCTCCAGCGGCCGAACAGGCCGACTTCGTCGGTCAAGGCCTGTTCGAGGTTGATGACATAGCCGTATTTGATCCGGCCGGTGCGGGTTTGCGAGATATCGAGATTGAGTGCCGGATTATCCAGTGTCTCGCGATAGCTTCCGGAAAAGGCGCTGTTGAGCCATGCGATGGTCCGCAGCTTTCCCGGCTGGGAGAACAACGAATACCGTGTTTCCAGTTCGACCACGTACTCGCCGCGCTGAAAGACCTTTGTGTCGAAGCTGTTTGAATTCGATACGGCATCCATCAGGAAATAACCGCCGCGTAACGCCCATTGCCTCTGGTTGAGCTCCGCGGTTACGCCATAGCTGAGCCCGAGCTTGTCCGCGGCATAGTCAAATGCTCCCGGCGCCCAGATCGACCAGTTCATAAAATCCTTGCGGGAATCCTTGGCGTAGCTGTTACCGTCAAAGATATCGATGACCGAAAACTTGCCCGCCTGCAGCGTCAAACGGGAAATATCGGCCTTTCCGGCGAGTTGCAGGGGCCCGCTGGCAAGTTCTTCCTGCTCGCCGCCGAAGCCGAAGGTCTGGCGCACAAACAACCGCGACGTGTTGTAGTGCGGGAAGGGGAAATTGGATTTTTGCGCTTCGCCGCTCGGAAACCCCGCGACCCCGACCGTATCGTTCAATCCAAATCCCTGCAGCAGTTCGGGGTTGTAATAAACCTCGCCGCCCTCCCAAAGCCGGGCGTTCAGGTACAGGCTGTTGCTCCAGGTCTGCTGGGTTTGCGGCGCCGGCGTCAGGCTGTTCGGGCCGCTATATGGTGCGCGGAATGCCGGATATCCCTGCGGCAGGAAGGTGGTTTGACCGTGGATTTCCCAGCGATCGGATTCGGGATCCGTCAGCGATGTCTTCGGCGTCAAATTACCGGAACCCGGCCAGTCGATCTTGCGGTTGAGCCCGAGGCGAAGCGACTGGAAATCCAGCGTCGATGCGTACTGCGTTGCGGACGGAAACCTGATGTCGGCTTTTCCGAACTGGCTGTAGAGATATTCCAGACGCGCGCTCCAGTGTGGCGCGAAGGCATATTCCACGCCGGCTCCGGCGGCCCAGCCGAGCCGGGTGTTCAGGGTCTTTTCATCGCTGCCGATGGCGGGCGTGTTGAGGAAGCGCTCGCCGGCCCATGCGAGCCCGCCGGTCGCATAGGCGAGCAACGGACCCGTGGCGTAACCGACGCGGCCGCGTGCGGTCCCCACATAGTCCCACTGCTCGGTGGCAGCGGACCGCGCTGTCGCCAGCGACGATACGACCGAATTCGAGGTGAGATAATTGGGAAAAGTAATGTCGGCCTCGACGCCGAGCAGTATTCCGGATGGCAGCCGATAATTGTACCCGGCCTGTACGCCGCCGATCATGCCGCCGAAGGAATTACTGGTTGCGGTGGTTGCCGGATCTGACAACACGGCGTTTGAGGAGCCGCGGCTGTAGCCGGCATGCGCGCCGATATAGAACCCGGTCCAATCGAATACCGACTGGATGTGGGGAGCTTTAACCGGCATGTCGGAGGCCATCGCCGGGCCATCGACCACGAGCAGGCCCATGCTTACGCTCGCGACTGCGCACTCCCAGGATCGGCTGCAGCGGCTCATCGTGTGGATATTTCCAGCGCGAGCATTCCGGCAGTCTCTTTCGTCATCACTGCAATTATCCCGGCGCGCTGCCATTAAAAAAATGAAGTGAAATCATCGATTCCGCCCGTTCATTCGGAGTAGCCGGCTCTTCCGATGAAAATCCAGATCAAACGACGGTGCCATTCATTCTCAAGCCTTATTGCAACTCATTCGCAATAGCAACAAAGAACCCCGAAGATGCGCTTGAATGGCATGGTCTTGTGACGTGCGAGCCACACATCTCAGGGATCGGGATCCAAACATAAGCTCAGTCTCAAAATCCAGGGCGCTTGCGCCGCTTGCGATTGGAAGTCTGGTTGTTTGTCCGCCAGTCCCCAAGCGTTGCCGTGCGGGAACCTCGGGTTGCCAGCGACAGCCTAGTCGCGTCCCATCGTCGATCAGGGACCAATGACAAACGAGCGCGTGGGACCGAATCCGTCGCGATCCCCTTGGCCGGAGAACGTTTGGCTGGTTGTCATTGGCGGGCATGGCTCCATGCAGCCCGGGCGCTGTGCCCCATGACTGAAAAAGCCGAAATTTTGCGAGTCTTTTGAACATCGCTCACCTCCACTTCCGCTTTGCGCGGCAGGCCAGTGAGCGAAATGCGATCGGCTAAGCCCGATCGCCAACCCTCACGCGGCCATAGCCGGCGCGACTAATCTCGATGTCTTGCGGCAGCGCGAGTCCGATCAACTTCATCGGATGGGCGTTGCCATAGGGAGTACTGCCCATGTGCTCTTCATCAGGGTTGAAATGCCGGTCTCGAACGGGATGTTCGAAACAGCGATTGGCCAATACGCCTGACGGTTATCAGTGTCAAGCGCATTTACCTATCCTCCGGGGAGGATCATTGTTATCCTCCCGGGAGGATAGGAGATTCGAATGCCGGACCAGCCACACT
>Ga0208995_1000048_pt1 | contig 10706 bp, 9 predicted proteins | sample MedBloCAOM2_O2_FD_187857 | JGI IMG/M metagenome (GOLD analysis project Ga0208995, IMG submission 187857) | Forest soil microbial communities from El Dorado National Forest, California, USA - Mediterranean Blodgett CA OM2_O2 (SPAdes) (version 2) | ecosystem: Environmental > Terrestrial > Soil >... | reverse complement strand
CATTCCTGGGGCGCTTCTGAGCCGGGTGAAGTGGCCCTTTTTATGGCTGAAATCATTGGTCCGCAGTCTGTGCCGAAAAAGTTTGATAGATTTCCAAAAGGGATGGCGGTACGCCGCGCATCAGCAACCAATCCGCTCTCCTGATTCCGGACGCTTTCTATTACCGGGACCAATATGCGAATTGAGATGCCCGTCAGCATCATCGCAGGCGACGAAGACCGGTTGATCGACATCGATGAACAGTCGGGCCGCCTTCACGCCGACGTTCTCCAGAGTACGCTCCACCAGCTTCCCGGAACCGGCCATATGGCGGATCAGACGGCGACGAGCATAGTTATGTCGGCAATAAACGAAGTCCCGAGAGATATGCCGTCGGAACCGTCTGGAAATGCGAGAGTTATGTCGCAGTCCATCTCTGCAATCTAGCACCAGAAGAGGAGATTGTGATCAGGCAACCATTCAAAGCGCGCACATCAGAAGAACTAATCGCGCTGCTCAGCGCGGTCGCGACAGCGATACTCGCTGTCATCGTTATCATGATGCTGTATTTTGGCCGTGAAATCATTATCCCCATAGCCTTGGCCATTCTACTCAGTTTCGTGTTGGCGCCCCTCGTCGGACTACTCCAGCGCGTGCGCGTCCCGCGCGGGTTGGCCGTGGTGAGCGTGGTTACAGTCGCCTTCGCACTTATATTCGCGATGGGAAGTCTGCTCGCCTCGCAACTGACCCAACTGGCAGGGGATTTGCCGCGATATCAATCCACGATAACCGAGAAGATCCAGTCATTTCGCGACACTACGGCGGGACGAGGGACGCTTGAACGCGCGTCCGGCATGCTGAAGGACCTGAGCAAGGAACTCGACAAGCCGAAGGACGCCGCGACCGCGCTAGGAGCGGGCGCAGTTGTTAATCCCAAAGCTACGGCGCCCGTCACACCCGTTCCTGTGGAAGTGCGTCAGCCCGATCCTGGCGCCCTCGAGAGCTTGCAAAGCCTTATTTCCCCGCTGCTTCATCCGCTGGCTACAACGGGCATCATCATCATTTTTGTTATCTTCATTTTGCTCCAACGCGAGGATCTTCGTAATCGGCTGATCCGGTTGGCGGGTTCGCATGACCTGCAGCGTACCACAGCCGCACTTGACGATGCAGCGGGGCGCCTCAGCCGGCTTTTTCTAATTCAACTCCTTCTGAATGGAACCTTCGGCGTCGTTATTGGAACGGGCCTGTGGATGATTGGCGTTCCCAGCGCGATCTTGTGGGGCATCTTGGCAGGAGTGCTGCGCTTCGTACCTTACATCGGCGCGGCTATCGCTGCTGCGTTTCCCCTAGCTCTTGCCGTCGCCGTTGATCCCACCTGGTCCATGCTGCTTTGGACGCTCGCCCTGTTTCTTATCGTCGAGCCGATCGTTGGGCATGTGATCGAACCAATGGTCTACGGACATAGCACCGGGCTCTCACCCGTTGCTGTCGTCGCGTCCGCAACGTTTTGGACTGCGCTCTGGGGTCCAATTGGCCTTGTCCTGGCAACGCCCCTGACGGTCTGCCTGGTCGTACTTGGGCGTCATGTCGAACGCCTAGAGTTCCTTGACGTTATGTTTGGAGACCGACCAGCTCTTTCTCCGCCCGAGATATTTTACCAGCGGATGCTCGCTGGTGATCCCACCGAAGCGTCCGAAAAGGCCGAAGAATTTTTGATGGAGCGATCTCTTACGTCTTATTACGACGAGGTCGCCTTAAAGGGATTGCAATTGGCTCAAGCGGATGCTGAACGCGGCGCGCTTAATCATGAGCGCCTGACAAAGATCAGAGACGCTGTCAGCGAATTTGCCAACAACATTTCGGACCAGGATGACCGTCCGCTGCCGAAGGTCAATTCAACCACCGATGCAGAAGCAACTTCCGCGGTAGAGACCGTGGCTGAAGATGCGCCTTATCAAAATTTGCCAATTCTCAGCAAAGAAGACCTGCCCCCTGAATGGCAGGGCGAGCATCCCGTCCTCTGCGTGGCTGGGCGTAGTCTCATCGATGAAGCCGCCGCGATCATGCTCAGTCAGCTCTCTACTGCACACGGTCTAGCAGCCCGCGTCGAGGGGGCCGAAGCTCTCTCTACCGCCAATGTCTTCCGGCTTGAGACAACCGGGGTTGCGATCGTCTGTTTGGCCTATCTGGATGCAAGCGGCCCGTCTCACATGCGTTACTCCGTTCGACGTCTTCGTCGTAAATTGCCGAAGGCTACAATTATTTTGGGCTGCTGGATGAAGGACAAAGACCCCGCCGCCCTAGAACAATTGCGGGATAGTGCGAGAGCCGATCTAGCTGCCGCGAGCTTAGGACAGGCTGTTAAACTGATTATCGAGGCGACGGGAATAGAAAACCTGAGCCGCGCGCCAAGACAGCTAGAGCGTCCTGCAACGACTGCTGCGTGAGAAATTGCCGCTCAAGGCGAGCGAAGTCATAACTGAACCACTAACCTACCTCGGCAGCTGCTTCGTCGATGGCCGCCATCAAATCACGGGTTGCGGACTGTTGGATCATGTGACCCGCTCCGGCAATGCGGTGAAATTTGCTCTGCTGGACTTCGTCATGCAGTCTGCCCGATTGCTCATTGATATCGATCAAACGGTCGTCTTCGCCGGCAATTATGATCGTCGGCATCGCAAGTTGATCATAGGTCTTTGAGGACGCAAATGCTGCGGGAATCATCAACGCCGTTTCCGCCGCGCTGGCGCGGATTTGCGATGGCCGGACCGCCATTTCCTTGGGAAAACCTGCGAATTTCTCGGGGACAGGCCGCGGCCCGAACATCTTGCGCAACATGGCAGGCCACATCAGCCGACTCATGATCGGTGAGATGGTGTAGCTAACGATATCGCCAAGCGCCGGTATCGCGGGTGCCGAAAGGGCCACCACGTCTGCGCGGGCAGTCGGGAAATAATACCCCGACGCCAGCACCAAGGCCTCGACGCAAGATGGGTGCTTTATTGCCAGCGCAACGGCGACCGACGCTCCCCACGAATGCCCAAGTACAATCGCGTGCTGAACGTGCAGCCGATCGAGTGCCTTCATGAACAGATCTGCTTGTGCCTCCGGGGTCCAAACGATATTCCGGGGCCGCAAGCTATGGCCAAATCCCGGGCGGTCGAACACGATCACTCTGTAGTTCTCGGCCGCCAGATCAATCAGGCCGCTCGACTCGAAATCCTGGATCATGCTGCCGTTGCCGTGAAACAGAACCAGCGGGCGGCCGTCTCCCCGTTCCACGTAATGCAAACGAACCCCATCGATGTCGATGAACTGCCCCTGCGGAGGATTATCGCTCCGGGCCTTCTCGGCGAGCTGCCGGTTTACAATCGCTGTCGCCACCAAAACACCAGCTGCCGCAGCGGCGGCGGTTCTTACCGGGTGGTGCCTGAAAACAGCGAGACAGTTTGAAAGGAATGACGGGGATCGTGTTTGCGGAAAAACCATGTGCAGCACCTAGGTAGGGCTGCACGATGACCCACATATATGAGAAATGTTGCAGTGGAAGGAGAACGGGTGAGTCGAGTGTTCGTTCCCGGTCCGTTACCTTTCCCCGTTCGTTGAGTTCAATTGGTGCCGGCATTTTTGCGACGGATATCAAGGTCCGCGCCACCTGACTGAGGAGTTGGTCGGCGTTTTCTTCCTCGGCCAGCGACTTCGAGAGCAGTGCCACGATTGCGCTATGGCGAAGCTGCCAGGCGAGGTTTTTGGCTGAACGAGTATATCGAGCTCGGTTTTGAAGAGCTCCAGCTGCATCAGGTCGGTGTAAACCAGCGAGAGTTCATTGATACTTTCGGGGGCAAGGTGCTGCCGCAATTGCGAACGTGAACAATCTCTTTGAAGCAGCAGAGAACACGCTTCTTCTTCGGAACGATCAGCCTTCAAAGGGCGCGCAACAAGCGATCAATGAACAAAAGGGAGATCGTGCCCATCGCAATGGTCTGCTTCACAGCTATCCTGTGATCTGATCGGGAACCAGCGGAGGCGGCGGCCAGGAACATGCTGCAAGTACGACCAAAAATCGTATTCGCAGCCAAATGCAAGCGCGGTGCGCGTCCGGCTCTGCCCAACAATGACGCCGCCGCCGATAGCGCGCGAACCGCAACCCGCACCCGACGATGTCTCCGCCTGCGCCGTGAAGAAGCGCTCAACTGTGGGGTTCATTGAAGAGCCTCCCCTAATAGAGCCAACAGCGAAAAAATAGGAACGATCACGACTGTCTCTCATTGTCGAGTTCTCAAACTCCGAAGGGAAATGTCCATGAAACTTAAGACGATCACACTCGCTTCGATTCTCCTGCTATCCGGATCATTGGCCTATGCGCAGAGTGGCGGCTCCGGCGCAGGAAGTTCCGCCGGCGGTAGCTCCACTTCGGGCGGGCAGGCTGCCAGTTCGACCACGACCGGCAGTTCGATGAATGGAAGCACCACCGGCAACAATGGACCGAGCGAAGGTCCTTCCAGTGCAAACGGAAATGCAAGTTCCGGCCCCCCAAGCAATGCGAACCCGAGCGGCGCCATGAGTGGTCCGAACACCGGTTCTGGAAATTCTGGAAGCGGTTCAGGTATGGCCCGCTGACCGAAACAAGCCCTGCGTTCGCGCAGGGTTTTTTCAATCCGGCGCTCACTGATTCCGGTAGTGAGCCGCGAATCGACATCGGTGAGACATGGCCAAATTCGCACTGCCTAAGCCCTCCAGAGTCGTTAATGGAAAGACCTGGCCAAGACCCACAGCTCCGAACTTACGTCAATTTCAGGTGTACCGCTGGAGCCCGGACGACGGCAAAAATCCGCGCACGGACACTTATTTCGTCGACATGGACGATTGCGGTCCGATGGTGCTCGACGGGCTGATCTGGATAAAAAATCATATCGATCCAACGCTGACCTTTAGGCGCTCCTGTCGCGAGGGGATCTGCGGCTCGTGCTCGATGAATATAGACGGTCAGAACACATTGGCTTGCACCAAATCAATGGGCGACCAGAACGCTGGGGCACTCAGGATCTATCCTCTGCCACATCAGCCGGTGGTCAAAGACCTTGTCCCCGATCTTACCAACTTTTATGCCCAGTTTGCGTCCATTGAACCATGGCTCCAGACCAGGAGTCCGACGCCACAAAAGGAGTGGCTGCAAAGTCCTGAGGATCGAGAAAAGCTCGACGGACTCTACGAATGCATCCTTTGCGCTTGTTGCTCGACTTCCTGCCCGAGCTACTGGTGGAATAGCGAACGTTTTCTCGGTCCGGCGGCGCTGTTGAAGGCAACTCGCTGGATAAAGGATAGCCGCGACGAGGCCACAGGAGAGCGACTGGACAATCTGGAAGATCCGTTCCGCCTATATCGGTGCCACACCATCATGAACTGCGCGAAAGCGTGTCCGAAAGGACTTAACCCTGCCGAGGCCATTGCCGAATTAAAGCTGAAGATGGTGGAGAGAAAGATTTAAGGGCCGGGGAGATCGTCAGCTTGGTCCCAGCCGCCACACGCGCAAGAGTAGCCCATGAGCCAGAGCCCCGGCCTGTTCGAATAGCCCGGCAAGCTATTTTATGCCGCTTGCCCAGCCTATCCTTTCGGCACGATCTGCCGGTTGCATTAGCCTGATTGCTTATTCGCTATTCTGAAAGGTGTCATCTTCGTTGGATAGGGCATCCGGGTTTGTAACTCCCACAACATCATTGAACGGCCTGAAAGGTTAATCCGGGCGCCTGCATATGATGCCTGCAGTTTCGTTCTGAAAGGCTCGTCGGTACTGTTGAGCAAGCGCCACCTCTTTGCGCCAGGAACGGCCGGCAGCGAAAAGGGTACGGTCTCGTGATGCGCATTGATCATGAGAAGCAACGTACGGTCCAGGCCTTTGCGGCGGATGCCCGTTGGCTGAGCCCGGCCGTCCAGCAACATCCCAAACGCCCTTGCGTTCGGATCGGTCCATTGCTCTGTGGTCATTTCGCTTGCCGTCGGGTCGAGCCAAGCGACGTCCTTTACGCCGAGATCTTCATTGAAGGCTCCGGTCAAAAACCGGCCGCGGCGAAAAAGGGGCTGCCGTTGGCGGATCTCAATGAGCTGTTTGGTAAAGCCGAACAAATCCCACCCATCAGCGTCGATTCCTTCCCAATCGAGCCAGCTGATCTCGTTGTCTTGGGCATAGGCATTGTTGTTACCCCCTTGGGTTCTAGCGACCTCGTCACCGGCAAGAATCATCGGTGTTCCCCGCGACAGCAGTAGGGTGGCCAGCAGGTTTCGCGTTTGCTGAAGTCGAAGTGCCTTGACCGCCTGATCGTCGGTCGGTCCCTCAACCCCGTGATTCCAGGAAAGGTTGTTGGAATGTCCGTCCCGATTGTATTCGCCGTTCGCCTCATTGTGCTTCTCGTTATAGGAAACGAGGTCGTTAAGCGTGAATCCATCATGCGCGGTGATGAAGTTTACGGAGGACCACGGCTTTCTGCCGCGTTTGTTAAACAGGTCAGGTGATGCGGAAAGGCGCGTCGCCAAGTCAGCCAGCTTGCCCTCATCACCCTTCCAGAACGAGCGCACCGTATCGCGAAAGCGGTCATTCCATTCGGCCCAGCCCGGAGAAAAATGGCCCACCTGATAGCCTCCGGGGCCGCAGTCCCATGGTTCCGCGATCAGCTTGACCTGACTCAAGACAGGATCCTGCCGGCACGCATCCAGAAAGCCCCCGCCTTCGTCGAAGCCGGTAGGCTCTCGTGCCAGGATCGTTGCAAGATCGAAGCGGAAGCCGTCGACGTGCATTTCCTGCGCCCAATATCGCAAAGAGTCCGCAACGAGTTGCAGTACCCGTTGATGACTGAGATTGACAGTGTTCCCGGTCCCCGTGTCGTTGATGTAGTAGCGCCGGTCGGGGGCAAGCCGGTAGTAGGAAGCGTTATCGATGCCCTTGAAAGAGATGGTCGGGCCTAGCTCGTTGCCCTCGGCGGTATGATTATAGACTACATCGAGAATGACCTCTATCCCGGCGTGGTGAAACTGAGACACCATTTCCTTGAATTCATTGACGAAGGGCGAGGAAAGATAGCGCGGCTGAGGAGCGAAGAACCCTATGGTGTTGTAGCCCCAATAATTGCGTTTGCCTTTCTCCACCAGAGAACTGTCATCGACAAAAGCATGAACCGGCAGTAGCTCAAGGGCGGTTATTCCGAGCTCTCGTATGTGGTTGATGATCTCGTGATGCATCAATCCCGCAAATGTGCCTCGTAAACTGTTCGGTACAGAGGGATGACGCATCGTATAGCCGCGGACGTGGGCCTCGTAGAGGATCGTGCGTTCCCACGGGATTTGCGGCCTTCGCTCTTCGCCCCATGTGAAGGCCGGATCAATGACGCGGCATTTCGGCACGAACGGCGCGCTGTCGCGCTCGTCGAACGAAAGATCGCCCTCGGGCGAACCGATGGTATAGCCAAACAAGGCATCGTTCCACTTCAGCTCTCCAACAATCTGCTTGCCGTAGGGGTCGAGAAGAAGCTTGTTGTGGTTGAAGCGGTGACCCGCCGCCGGAGAATAGGGGCCGTACACGCGGTAGCCATAGACCTGACCCGGCCGAGCGTCCGGAAGATAGCCGTGCCAAACCTCGTCGGTATATTCCGGAAGTTCTATGCGCTCGATCTCCTGCTCGCCTTCGAGATCGAAAAGGCAGAGCTCCACCTTGGCGGCGTTGGCCGAGAATAGCGCGAAATTGACGCCAAGGCCGTCCCAGGTCGCTCCCAAAGGGAAGGGACGTCCCTCCTGTACCCTGTGCCTGGTGAGCGTCGAGGTCGGCACCGCAGTGTTAAGCATCGGCATCTGATTCATAGTGCGCGCCCCAGGATTTGGCATTCTGAGAACGCGTTCGACCTCGCTAAGTTCAGTCTGCTCTCTTGCCTTGATCTTCGGCGTAAGCGTGGCGGGGGCAGGGGACCTCGGCGGATACCGGGCACTAATTGTGCTGTCCGGCCGCCTGAGGCCATCAAAGGCCAAGCGCGACGTGGCGGAGATTGTGGTTGCTCCCAAGGTTTACTATCCTCGCCAAACTTCCAGCAATTCATTCGCTTGGGTAAGCTCCACTTGTAGGTCAAAGCGCTGCGCATATAGTCCCAGCAGAGCGTCGTGGGTTTGGTCAGCTGAGCTGCACAATCCGTCCTTCACGACGATGATGCGGTAACCTAGATCGACGGCCGCGAGGATGGTCGAGAGCACACAGACGTCCGTTTCAGCACCTGTAACTATCAAGGTGTTAACGCCCGTTTTTTGTAGCTCATTGTGGAGCACGCCAGTCGCAAACGCAGAGTAGACCGGCTTATTGATTGTCTTCGCCGGCGGCACATACTTTTGAAGCGCCGGCATCAGATCGATCAAATCAGGGTCGAGATTGGCCCGTGTTACTTTCTTCCATTTCTCGTAATATGCACGCCACATGCCGTGGGCGTCATCGGCGGTGGAAGGTGGAATGAAGCGGGTAAAGATCGTCCTCGCCGGAGCTCTTTCGACGATGCTGACAACGATTGGCAGAACCCGCTCCATCCATGGCGTTCGCCATGGACCATCCGGCCCAAATAGTCTTTGCATATCAAGACATAGATGAACGGCGGACTGGCCTGGTGGCGCTTTAAGTTCGCCCATCGCACTAACCGATCTCAACCCTTTGCGGCCGGCTGCCTAACGTTGCCGTGGTCAATACCGTACCGTCCTCGTCGTTCCGCGGCGCGCCAGAGAGGATACGCGTACCAAAAGCCGATGAGCAGGCCGAAGGCGATCACGCCAACGGTGCTGGCGACGACGGGGCTTTCCGTTATTTTATAGAATACGACGAAGACGTCGGCGGAGATCCCTGCAGCAAGCGGTAATGCGGCTGCGATCACGATTTTGCTGGCGATCTTGAAAAACTCTGCACTTTCCCCGCCCTGATAGGCGATACGATGCAAGGCTGCCGGGGTCATCAAAAGCAACACAGACAGCGCGACAGCACAAAGCCCGGCGGCGTGGACATATTGAACCGACGGGGGAAAATCGCTGAAAGATTTTGAAAGCGTCGCAACGAATTGAAAGCCGAGCAAAGCCTGGCCGCCTGGAATCATGACCCGCGCCTCCGTCAGCAATTGCTCGATCTTCGTCTTCAATGGCGTAATTCTTTCTTCGGCTTCCATGCCCGTCTCTCCTGAGCGTTTCAGCGCAAATCCGAGGCCGTAAAGCAGCGCGAGCGCGACACCCGCAAAGCCACATCCAAGCGCGAACCCCGATGTGCGGCCCAACAAATGATCGAAAATAACGAACGCGGCGACGCCGAGGCCGAGCGCGAGCGGCAACAGGCTTGCGCCCGCAAGTGCCGTCGCGGCTTTCAAGGCTCCCCGACGGGATTCGCCTCGATAGGTTATTTGGTGCTGCATCGAAGGCACAATCAGCCCGCCTACCGTGACCAGCAGCAGCAACAGTCCGACACCATGGATCAACTTATTATCGCTGGATATCTCGTTAAATCGCTCCTGAAATACCGCCTGGAACTGAAAGCCGAATAGTACCTGTGCGCCGAGAATGAGAAGGCGCGATTCATCCAAGGCTGTCTTAAGTCGGCTATCGAGCGTTTCTTTCATGCCATACGAACTTTCATGGCCGCAGTGAGTTCCAACAGGCTGTAGGAACCAATCGATAGCGAGGTAGTCATTTTCGATGTCGAAGAGACGTTGCTCGACAGCGTGCCGAGGACATTGCAAGGCCGCAGCGACACCCATCACACTCCGCCCTGGGCACCCCGTTTTTGTACCGCAGTCGAAAGTGAGAGCCACCGCTGCAAGAACGGCATGCAGCCCCGCACGGCGCGGGTAAAGAAGCTGCGTCTACTCGTTTGCCGATTATTTCGGGCGTTGTAAGCCGGGGGACGATAGCCAACGGTCAATAGCTATTCGTTTTCCTTGGTCCTCCTCTGAAGCAGCTCGTTTTCGGTCAGTGCCCCACGGCAAATTCTAGCGGCACCACGAGCTTGCTCCACGAACCGCTTCAGCCGCTGTTGAAAAGATAACTTCTTCTCCGATTTCGCCTTTGTACCGTGCGCAGCCTCCCCACATACCCGATGCTGGCATCCTTTTTGAAGCGACGTCCTAACTTTTGTTGGGAACCGAGAAAATCCGCTACAGTTTTCTTGTCATTCTCTTGCAGTGTGGAGCTCCGCCCTGACCAACGAATCCATAACGAACGCGCTTATCACACGACTTCGGACAACATCGGCGTTGGACGACCAGGATGTCCAGGCGGTTCGGTCGTTGCCGGTTGTGGTGAAGCACTATCAGCCGGGTCAGGCCATTGTTCGAGACGGTGACAGGCCCGCGGAGTGCTGCCTCATTTCCAAAGGGTTTTGCGTTCGGTCCAAGACGACGTCAAGCGGAAGCAGGCAAATTCTCTCGATACACATCCCCGGTGAAATACCCGACCTCCAAAGCCTGCATCTGCATGTGCTGGATCATGATCTCATTACGCTCACAGAATGCACCTTGGGCTTCATCAGCCACGTTTCCCTTCGAGAGATTACCCGCCGAAGGCCGAACATCGCAGAAATCTTCTGGCGCGATACCCTAATCGAAGCCGCTATGTTTCGGGATTGGATCGTCAATGTAGGACAGCGCCCGGCGCCAAGTCGGCTTGCTCACATTGTCGTTGAACTCCGAGAACGCTTGAAAGTCATCGGGCAGGTTCAAGGCGCA
>Ga0208995_1000042_pt1 | contig 11101 bp, 12 predicted proteins | sample MedBloCAOM2_O2_FD_187857 | JGI IMG/M metagenome (GOLD analysis project Ga0208995, IMG submission 187857) | Forest soil microbial communities from El Dorado National Forest, California, USA - Mediterranean Blodgett CA OM2_O2 (SPAdes) (version 2) | ecosystem: Environmental > Terrestrial > Soil >... | reverse complement strand
GGGCCAGTTGCCGATCGCGCCCGACGGCAGCAAGCTCAACGACGCGCCGTTCGAGACGCAGGCGCGCCAGGTGCTGGACAACGTGGCGCTCGCGCTGGCGGCGGCCGGCAGCGCCATCGACCGGCTGGTCCAGGTGCGGGTCTATGTGACGGACATCCAGTCCTGGCCCGCCTTCAATACGCTCTATGCCGCATGGGCCGGGTCGGCGCGCCCGGCCCGCGCCGTGGTGCCGGTGCCGATGCTGCATTACGGATTCAAGATCGAGGTGGAGGCGGTGGCGCTGGCGCGCTAGTGCGATGCCCGCTGGTCACGGTTGTTCTTTCCGGGATTGCCGCAAACCGGTTGATTGGCGCGATGCGATCCGGCGCAGAGCGCCCGAAGGACGGCGTCGGTCGAACCAATGACGGTGCTCCAATCCACTCTCGAGCTGTTGCGGGCGCGCCTCGAGGCCGCCCTTCAGGTCGCCGCTCCAAGCGGCGAGCCCTGGGTGAAGCTCACCAACCCGGTCGGCCAGGACGGGCAGGTTGCGGTGGGCGCGCGCGACAAGATCGTCATGACGCTGGTGGGCCTCGAAACCGACACCTCGGTCACAAGCCGGCCTCCGGCCCACCCCACGGCCGCGCCCTTCAATGTCAATATTTCGCTGCTGTTCATCGCCAATTTCACGGACAGCAACTACCCGACCGGCCTCGACATGCTGGCGCATGTGGTTTCCTTCTTCCATGCCACGCCGGTGTTCACGCGCGCGCTGCTGCCGGGTCTCGCCGACGGCATCGAGAATTTCCAATTGGAATTCGTCAATCTCGACCTCGCGCAGACCCATCGCCTGACCGCGATGCTCGGCATCACGTATCTGCCGATGGCGCTCTATAAATTGCGCACGCTGCCGTTCGGCAGCGACGCCGCAGCGCCGCGGCGCCGGCCACCCGGATGATTGACGGCGCGCGGGTCGGCGTCCAACCGCGGCCTCACAAATCTCCCTGCAGCCCGCGCACGAAACCCGACAGGCCGGTCTGCCGCTCGCGCTTCAACCGCTCCGCCGCCAGGATCGCCCGCAGCTCCGCAAAGGCGTGCTCGACCTCGCGGTTGACGATCACATAGTCGTATTCGGCCCAGTGGCTCATCTCGTCGGCCGCCTTGGCCATGCGCGCGCGGATCACGTCCTCGGAATCCTGCGCGCGCGTGTGCAGGCGGCGCGCGAGCTCCTGGGCGGAGGGCGGCAGCACGAAGACGCTGACGAGGTCGCCGCGCGCCTTCTCGCGCATCTGCTGGGTGCCCTGCCAGTCGATGTCGAACAGCACGTCGCGCCCGGCGGCGAGCGCCCGCTCGACCGGCGCGCGCGGCGTGCCGTAGCGATGGCCGAACACCTCGGCCCATTCGAGCAGCGCACCGTTGCTCACCATCGCGTCGAAGCGCGCCTTGTCGATGAAATGATAGTGCTCGCCTTCCTGCTCGGCCGGGCGCTGCGGCCGCGTCGTCACCGACACCGAGAGGCTCACCGCCGGGTCGGCGAGCAGCATGCGCGACAACGTGGTCTTGCCCGCCCCCGAGGGCGAGGACAGCACCAGCATGAGACCGCGCCGCGCGATCGCGTCGCTGTGCCGCCCGCGTGGTTGTCCGGCCATTCCGCTACTCCAGGTTCTGGACCTGCTCGCGGAACTGCTCGACCAGGCTCTTGAGCTCGAGCCCGATATTGGTCAGCTCCATGTCGCTCGCCTTGGCGCACAGGGTGTTGGTCTCGCGGTTGAGCTCCTGGGCGAGAAAATCGAGCTTGCGGCCGACCGCGCCGCCGTCCGCGATCATCTTGGTGGCCTGCACCACATGGGCGGTGAGCCGATCGAGCTCCTCGCGCACGTCCGCCTTGCTGGCGATCAGGATCGCCTCCTGGTGCAGGCGGTCGGGATCGAAGCGCTCCGACGTCTCCAGCAGCGCCGCGATCTGCTCGGCGAGCCGCGCCTTGATGGCTTCCGGCTTGCGGCCCGGCGCCGCCTCGGCGCGCGCGACCAGCGCCGAAATTTCGGCGAGGCGGGTGCCGAGCACGCGCCCGAGCGCGTCGCCCTCGTGGCGGCGCATCTTGGCAAGCTCGGCGAGCGCGGCCTCGAAGCCCTTGGTCACGGCGGCCTGCGCGGCGGCGCGGTCCTCCTCGCGCTCGTCGGCATCGGCGACCTCGATCACGCCCTTGATGGCGAGAATGCCGTCCAGCCGCGCCGGCTCGGCCTCGATGCGGCCGGCCAGCGAGTTCAAGGTCGCGATCACGGCCTTGAGCACCTCGTCGTTGACCTTGACGACCGGCGCCACCCCTTCGCGCTCGACATTGAGGGTCCCGTGCAGCGTGCCGCGCGCCACGACCTCGGCGGCGCGCGCGCGCAACGCCGGCTCGATCGCGTCCCAGCCGGGCGGCAGACGCAGCCGCAGGTCGAGCCCCTTGGCGTTGACCGAGCGGATCTCCCACGCCCACCCATAGGCGCCGGCCACGCCCTGGCGGCGCGCAAAACCGGTCATGCTCGATAGCGGCGCCATGCTGGCTCGTGCGGCTCGCGCGCGATGGAATCGGCAGGATGAAAGCGCGCCGACCTTAGACAGCGCGGAGAAAGGTCACAAGCGGGCGGGAACGGATGGCGATACGGGAGGAAACCGCATCTACCGCGGCGTCGGCGTCGGCGCCGGCCGGGCGACGCTGCGCTTGACGGCGGCGGGGGTCGGCGGCTGGCCGGGTTGCGCCGCGGATCCGGCGGGCATGGCCGGCACCGCCGAGGCGGTGCTCTCGCCGCGCTGCTGGCGCTCGATCGCGCGCAGGCGTTCGACATTCTTCTGATGCTGGTCGTAGTTTTCAGCGAAGGCGTGGCCGCCGGTGCCGTCGGCGACGAAGAAGATTTCCTTGGTGCGCGCCGGATTGGCGGCGGCCTCGAGCGAAGCGCGGCCCGGATTGGCGATCGGCCCGGGCGGCAGACCTTCGATCACATAGGTGTTGTACGGCGTGGGCTGGCGGATCTCGCTCTCCATGATCGGCCGGCCGAGCGTGCCCTTGCCGCCCACCAGGCCGTAGATGATGGTCGGATCGGACTGCAGCTTGATCTTCTGCTTGAGGCGATTGACGAAGACGGCGGCGACGCGCGTGCGCTCCTCCGGCCGGCTGGTCTCCTTCTCGATGATCGAGGCGAGCGTGACGAGCTGCTCGGGCGACTTGAGCGGCAGGTCCGCCATGCGGTGATCCCAGATCTCCTGCAGGACGCGCCGCTGCCCCTGCTGCATGCGCTGGATCACCTGCTCGCGCGGCGTGCCGCGGGTGAACTTGTAGGATTCCGGCAGCAGCGAGCCTTCGCGCGGCACCTCGCGGATGTTGCCGTTCAGGATGTCCATGTCGAGCAGGCGCTGCACGATCTGCTCGGAGGTGAGCCCCTCGGGGACCGAGATCTGGTGCAGCACCACCTTGCCCTCGACGATGGTCGAGATCACGTCATGCAGGCTCGCCTGCTTGGGAAACTGATACTCGCCGAATTTGAGCTCGTCGCGCGCCTTGAGCACGATCACGCCGCCGACGAAGGTCCAGGGCTGGTCGATCACGCCCTCCCGCACCAGCAGATCGGCGATGTCGCGGATGCCGAGGCCACGCGGAATGTTGACGATCTTGTCCTCGGCAAGCGGGCCGCGGGTGTCGAAACGCTGCTTGCCGAGCACCACGGCCGTGCCGACCACGATGGCGAGCACGATCAGGATCGTGAAGATGGCATTGCCGACGATGACCAGCGGATGGCGCGCGCCCGCCGAGCGGCGGGGCGGCTGGGGCACGCGCTCGGGCTCGAGCGCGGCGCGCGGGCTGCGGGGGGAAATTCGTTTCTGTTCCATCACTTCCGCAGTCGGCCCGGCCACAAAACCCTCCGTTCGGCATCCCGCTGCCGACGTCCAGGTCTCTCGGCCTCGGCCCCCTCCCAACGCTACTCGACTACCGCTCCGGCACGGAAACGGCCCCGTCGTCCCGATACCCGAACGTATACCAGGGCCGTCATGCCGTACAGCAAACTCGACCGCCCATGGGTCGTGCCGGCATGGGCGAATTGTCCGACTCGCCGCGACCGCGCCCTGACCGCGTTCTGGACGGTATTTGCGGCGGGAGCACGGCCGGGGCGCTAATCCACGGCGCGGAACACCAGCGAGGCATTGGTCCCCCCGAAACCGAAGGAATTCGACAGCACGGTGTTGATCTGCCGCTTCTTCGCCTGGTGGGGCACGAGGTCGATCGGGGTTTCGACCGACGGATTGTCGAGATTGATGGTGGGCGGCGCGATGTCGTCGCGAATCGCCAGGACCGAGAAGATCGCCTCGACGGCGCCGGCCGCGCCCAGCAGATGGCCGATCGAGGACTTGGTCGACGACATCGCGATCTTGGCCCCTGCATTGCCCACCACGCGCTGCACCGCGTTGAGCTCGATCTCGTCGCCGAGCGGCGTCGATGTGCCATGGGCATTGATGTAATCGAGCTCGGCCGCCGGGATGCCGGCGCGCTTGAGCGCCATGGTCATGCAGCGATAGGCGCCGTCGCCGTCCTGGGCCGGCGCCGTGATGTGATAGGCGTCGCCCGACAGCCCGTAGCCGATGAGCTCGGCATAGATCTTCGCGCCGCGGCTGCGCGCATGCTCGTATTCCTCCAGCACCACGACGCCGGCGCCCTCGCCCATCACGAAGCCGTCGCGGTCCTTGTCATAGGGACGCGAGGCGCGCGTCGGCTCGTCGTTGAAGCCGGTCGAGAGCGCGCGGCAGGCCGAGAAGCCCGCGATCGAGATGCGGACGATCGGCGATTCCGTGCCGCCCGCCACCATCACGTCGGCGTCGTCGAGCGCGATCATGCGGGCGGCGTCGCCGATCGCGTGCGCGCCGGTCGAGCAGGCGGTGACCACCGCATGGTTGGGACCTTTAAGGCCGTGGGTGATCGACACATAGCCGGAGGCGAGATTGATCAGGCGGCCCGGAATGAAGAAGGGCGACACCCGCCGCGGCCCCTTCTCTTTGAGGACGATCGCGGTCTCGGCGATGCCTTCGAGTCCGCCGATCCCCGACCCGATCATCACGCCGGTGCGGACCTGATCCTCATGCGCGGTCGGCTTCCAGCCCGAATCCTCGATCGCCTGGGTGGCGGCGCACATCGCGAAGGTGATGAACTCGTCGACCTTGCGCTGCTCCTTGGGCTCCATCCACTGGTCCGGATTGTAGGTGCCGTTCTGGCCGTCGCCGCGCGGAATCTGGCATGCGATCTTGGCGGGCAGGTCGGAGACCTCGAATTTCTCGATGCGGCGCGCGCCGCTCTCGCCCTTGAGGAGGCGCGACCACGTCGCCTCGACGCCGCAGGCGAGCGGCGACACCATGCCCATTCCGGTGACGACAACACGTCTCATGTGACAACGTCTCTTGCCTGGCGAACCCCTGGGGCGCGCGAGACGCGCACGCCGATGGCTACATCTAGAACATTTTTCAGCGAAAGGAACGCCGCCACGGGTGGAAAATGCGACCCGACATGGACGCGAGAGCGCGTTCCGACGCAGCTCGCTCCGCCCGGAATGCGCCCGATCCCGGCGGGTCGAGACCCTGCGGGCTTGGCCACAGATTACGAATTAATCATGACCGAGGGGAAACCGCCCGCGCCAGCAATGCGCGTCAGCGGGCTCAGCCGAGCTTGCACTCAGCCTCAGCCCAGCTTCAGCTCTTGGCGTTCTTTTCCAGGAACTTGACCGCGTCGCCGACGGTCAGGATGGTCTCGGCCGCGTCATCGGGAATTTCGCAGCCGAATTCTTCCTCGAAGGCCATGACCAGCTCGACCGTGTCGAGCGAGTCGGCGCCGAGATCGTCGATGAAGCTCGCTCCCTCGGTGACCTTGTCGGGCTCGACGCCCAGATGCTCCACGACGATCTTCTTCACCCGGTCGCCAATGTCACTCATCTTATAAACCTCGTGCGCTTCGAAACTGGCCTGGCCGGGCGGGACGACCGAGGTCGCCGCGCGGCGCGTCGTGATTGTCCGGCGGGGCGAAAATGCGTGCGAGGGAGACGCGCATGGCCCCAGCCCCCCGTCAGCCGTGTCGCCCCAGCCGAGCGGGCTCCGGTTATCATACTTCAAAAGGGTTGACCAGCACGCCCCGGACGATGCCGGAAGGCCCCGTTTGGCCCCCTCACACCATCGCCATCCCGCCATTCACATGGATGGTCTGGCCGGTCACATAGGCGCCCTCCGGGGAGGCGAGGAACACGGCCGCCGCGGCGATGTCGGCCGCGCTGCCGAGCCGGCCGAGCGGCACGCGGCCGAGGATCGCCTCGCGCTGCTTGTCGGCCAGCCCGCTGGTCATCGCGGTCTCGATCAGCCCGGGCGCGATGCAGTTGACGGTGACGCCGCGCGAGGCGACCTCCTGGGCGAGCGACTTGGTCATCCCGATCATGCCGGCCTTGGCGGCCGCATAGTTCCCCTGGCCCGCATTGCCGGTGACGCCGACCACCGACGTGATGCCGATGATGCGCCCGTCGCGCCGTCGCATCATGCCGCGCACCGCCGCGCGGGCGAGGCGAAAGCCGGCCGTCAGATCGACCGCGATGACCTCGTCCCAGTCCTCGTCCTTCAGCCGCATGAACAGGCCGTCGCGGGTGATGCCCGCATTGTTGACCAGGATGTCGAGCTGGCCCATCGCGGCCTCGGCGGCCGGCACCAGCTTCTCGACGTCGGCCTTGTCGGCGAGATTGCAGGGCAGCACATGCGTGCGGCCATCCAGTTCGGCGGCCAGACCATCGAGCGCCTCGCGCTTGGTTCCGGAGATCGCGACGGTCGCGCCTTGCCGGTGCAGGGCGCGCGCGATCGCGCCGCCGATGCCGCCGCTCGCGCCGGTGACCAGGGCGGTCTTTCCCGTGAGATCGAACATGCGATGGGCCTATGTGGGTGTGTTGGCGCGCGCCGCCTTGAAGGCCGCGATGTCGTCGGGCGTCCCGATCGCGACGCCGGCCGCGCCCGCGGCGATGCGCTTGACCAGGCCGCTGAGCACCTTGCCGGTCCCGGCCTCGTAGAAGGTCGTCACGCCCTGCCCGGCCATGAAGGCGACGCTGTCGCGCCAGCGCACCGTGCCGGTGACCTGCTCGACCAGGCGGCGCACGATCTCGGCCGGCTCCGTCACCGGCCGCGCGGTGACATTGGCCACCACCGGCACCACCGGCGCCTTGACGGCGACATTGACGAGCGCCGCCCCCATGGCGTCGGCCGCCGGTCGCATCAGGGCGCAATGGAAGGGGGCCGAGACGGTGAGCATCATGGCGCGCTTGGCGCCCTTCTGTTTGGCAATCTCGACGGCGCGTTCGACCGCGGCCTTGTCGCCCGACACCACGACCTGGCCGCCGCCGTTGTCGTTGGCGGCCTGGCACACTTGGCCCTGGGCGGACTGTGCCGCGACCTCCGCAGCCTGATCGAATTCGAGGCCGAGCAGGGCCGCCATCGCGCCGGCGCCGACCGGCACCGCCTTCTGCATGGCGCGGCCGCGGATGCGCACCAGCCGCGCCGCGTCGGCGAGCGCGAGCGATCCGGCGGCGGCGAGCGCCGAGTATTCGCCGAGCGAATGGCCCGCCACAAAAGCGGCATCGCGCGCCAGATCGACCCCGGCCTCGGTTTCGAGCACCCGCATGACGGCGAGCGAATGCGCCAGCAAGGCGGGCTGGGTGTTCTCGGTGAGCGTCAGGGTCTCGGCCGGCCCTTCCCACATGATCCTGGAGAGCTTGTCGCCCAGGGCCTCGTCGATCTCGTCGAACACGCGCCGCGCCGCCGGGAAGGTCTCGGCCAACGCCTTGCCCATGCCGACCGCCTGGCTGCCCTGGCCCGGAAACACGAATGCGATCGACATGATGGCCCCTTTCGAGATTGCCGGCGGTAAGACACGCCGGGTCCCGGGATGTCAAGGTGAGCTCTCTTCAACCCCTCCCCCGCAAGCGGGCGCCTGCGGCCCGTCCCGGCGTATCCCCGCTGCTTCGAACCTTGCCTTTCCGCCCAAAACCCCTATAACCCCGCTTCCGCTCGATCCCGGCCGGGAGCTGAACGGACGGCCTTTTGCCTGACGGCAGGAGGTGGGGCCAGTCGGCCCGACGTCCCGTGTTCCCGCCTTCTGAGCATTCTTTCGCGCCTTTCCTGAAGGGCACGAAGGGCTAGGCGCCGGGGCGAGCCGCAACAGGAAGGGCCTTTCATGGCACTGTACGAACACGTCTTTTTGGCACGCCAGGACCTCTCGACCCAGCAGGTCGAGGAGCTCACCGCCCAGTACAAGGCGATCATCGAGCAGATGGGCGGCAAGATCGCCAAATCCGAATATTGGGGCGTCAAATCCCTCACCTACCGGATGCGCAAGAACCGCAAGGCGCATTTCACCCTGATGAATGTCGACGGGCCGTCCGCCGCCATGGTCGAGGTCGAGCGCCAGCAGCGCATCAACGAGGACGTGTTGCGCAACCTGACCATCCGGGTCGAGGAGCACGAGACCGAGCCCTCGGCGATGATGCGCAAGGTCGACCGCGACCGGGATCGCGACGACCGCCGCGGCGGATTCGACCGCGGCGGCGGATTCGACCGTGACCGCGGCGACCGTGACCGGGGCGATCGTCCCCGGCATCGTGAAGGCCGCCCGCCGCGCGACGACAGCGCGGCCGACCCCGTCGCGACAGAGGAGTAAGAACGATGAGCATGACAGCTGGCGCAACACGCCGTCCGTTCTTTCGCCGCCGCAAGACCTGTCCGTTCTCGGGCGCCAACGCCCCCAAGATCGACTACAAGGACGTGAAGCTGCTGCAGCGCTACATCTCGGAGCGCGGCAAGATCGTGCCGAGCCGCATCACCGCGGTGTCGGCCAAGAAGCAGCGCGAGCTTGCGACCGCCATCAAGCGGGCGCGTTTCCTCGGGCTCTTGCCCTACGTGATCCGCTGAGCGGCGGAATCTCCGGCGCCCGCGCCGAGAGCATGATCCCGAAAAGTGGGCACCGGTTTTCGGGACATGCTCCAACAATAAGCTAGAGCGGGATGACTATTCAAAGAATAGTCATCCCGCTCTAGGGCTCGAAACTAAGGGCGCGGGCGGTCCCGCGCCTGATGGTTGGGACGGACGGCTGATCCGTCTCTAACCGCTCCTCGTTACCGGGCGGGACAGCTTCGTGATGGCGCAGTTCTGGTTGCAGATCGGATTGATCGGATTCGGCGCGGGGGCAGCCTCCGCGCTGCTGTTCGCGTCCGTGCTCTCGGCATCGGTCGTCTCGGTCGTGCTGTTCTATCTCGCGCCATTGCCGATCCTGATCGCGGCGATCGGCTGGAGCCATTGGGCTGGCCTCGCGGCCGCGCTGGCGGCCGCGCTCGGCCTCGCGCTCGCATTCGGAACCTTCTTCTTTCCCGCCTTTCTGATCAGCGTCGGTCTGCCGGCCTGGTGGCTCGGCTATCTCGCATTGCTGGCCCGTCCGGGCGCGTCCGCGGGAGAGTTCGAATGGTACCCGCCGGGCCGGCTCGTGGTGTGGGCCGCGATCCTGGGCGCGCTGGTGATCATGGCGGCGCTGCCCCAGTTCGGCGGCAGCGAGGCGGCCATCCAGGCGACGCTGCGAAGCGGCTTCGAGCGCATGCTGCGCGCGCAGATGCACATCCCGCCCGGCGAATCGCTCACCGTGCCGGGTGTCTCCGATCCCGACCGGCTGATCGAGATCCTGGTGGCGGTGCTGCCGCCGGCCGCGGCGGTGCTCACCACGATGACGCAACTTCTCAATCTCTGGCTCGCGGCGCGCATCGTGAAAATCTCGGGCCGGCTCAAACGCCCGTGGCCGGATCTGGCGGGCATGCGGTTTCCGGCGGCGACGCCGTTCGTTCTCGCGGCGGCGATCGCCGGCTCCTTCCTGCCCGATGTCGTGGGCATCGCCTGCACGCTCGTGGTCGCGACCCTGTTGGTCGCCTATGCGGCGCTCGGCTTCGCGGTGCTGCACGGGATCACCCGCCGGCTGCAAAGCCGCGGCATCGTGCTGGTCGGAGTCTATACGGCCGTCGCCATCTTCGGCTGGCCGATCCTGCTGGTGGCGCTGCTCGGCCTGCTCGATATCGCGCTCGACCTGCGCACCCGCATCGCCGCGATGCGCGGCCCGCCCGCCCCCCTCGCCTGAACGGAATTTCGGCACACCATCGAAACCCGGACCTCAAAGGAGACCAGCCATGGAAGTCATTCTGCTCGAACGCGTCGGACGCCTCGGCCACATGGGCGACATCGTCCGCGTCAAGGACGGCTTTGCCCGCAATTTCCTGCTGCCGAAAGGCAAGGCGTTGCGCGCCACCAAGGAAAACAAGGCCAAGTATGAAGGCATGAAGGAGACGCTCGAGACCCGCAACGTCGAACTGCGCGGCGCGGCCCAGCAGATCGGCGGCGGCCTCGACGGCAAGAGCTTCATCGTGCTGCGCCAGGCGTCCGAAGGCGGCCAGCTCTATGGCTCGGTGTCGGGCCGCGATGTCGCCGCGATCCTCAACGAAGGCGGCTTCAAGGAAGTCAACCGCAGCCACGTTGCGCTCAACGCGCCGATCAAGAACATCGGGCTGCACAAGGTGCCGGTCGCGCTTCATCCCGAGGTCGAGATCACGGTCACGATCAACGTGGCGCGCAGCGCCGACGAGGCCGAGCGCATCGCGCGCGGCGAGGACGTGATCGGACGGCGCGACCAGGCCGAGGAGCGCGAGGCGCTCACGGCGGCCGGATTCTTCGACCAGCCGGAAGAGGCGGGCGAGGACGACGCGGCGGGCGAGCCGACCGAGGCCGGCGACGCCAAGGACACCAAGAAGGAAGCCAAGGCGCGCAAGGCCGCCAAGGGCGACGAGGACAAGGAACCCGCCAAGGAACCGAAGGGGAAGAAGGCCAAGGCCGCCGACGAGGACGAGGAGTCCACTGAGAAGGCCAAGCCCGCCAAGAAGCCGCGCAAGGCGCGCGACACGGAGGCGTGAGCGGCGCGCCGTCGCTGACGGACGGCTTTAGAGCAAGATCGCTTCAGATTGAAGCGATCTTGCTCTCGATCTTCTTGTTTTTGCGCATGATCTTGTCCGAAAAGTCTGTCAACTTTTCGGGATCTTGCGCTAGT
>Ga0208995_1000040_pt1 | contig 11182 bp, 10 predicted proteins | sample MedBloCAOM2_O2_FD_187857 | JGI IMG/M metagenome (GOLD analysis project Ga0208995, IMG submission 187857) | Forest soil microbial communities from El Dorado National Forest, California, USA - Mediterranean Blodgett CA OM2_O2 (SPAdes) (version 2) | ecosystem: Environmental > Terrestrial > Soil >... | reverse complement strand
ACTAGGCCGCTGCGCTCGGCTTCCTCGCCGCTGACCGGCTCGCACAGCAGCAAATGGTATTTGGCCTTGGCCATGCCGCACAGCAGCGGCCAGATGATCGCGGCGTGATCGCCGGCGGCGACACCAAGCTTGGTATGACCATCGATCAGGCGGGCGGATTTCGCCGCGATCGAAATATCGGCGAGGATGGCCAGCACCAACCCGGCGCCGACCGCAGCGCCGTTGATGGCCGAGACGACCGGTTTGCTGCAGTTGATGAGGTTGTAGACCATGTCGCGCGCTTCCTTCCAAACGCGCATGCGGGTGTCGAAATCCGCGATCATCTTGTCGACCAGGTCGAGATCGCCGCCGGCCGAAAAGGCTTTGCCGGCACCCGTCAACAACACCGCGTTCACGCTCGGATCAGTGTCGATGACGCGCCAGATCTCGGTGAGGTCGCCGTGCATCTCGCCGTCGGCGGCATTGAGCTTTTCCGGCCTGTTCATTACCACCCGGAGCACGCGCGGATGCGGCCGGTCGATCAGCAGGCGCGAAAAGCGGGCATAGCGGTCGTCCATACGTCGTTCTCCAAATCGTTGTGGATCAGTTGGCGGCCGAAATCCGCGCCACCACATCGCGCACGAGCGCATGGCGTTGGATCTTGCCAGTCGGGGTGAACGGGAATTGCGTGAACAGCTCCAGCCGCTCGGGCAGCTTGTAGGTGGCCACGCTGTCGCCGATGAAAGCAATCAGGTTTTCGAGCGTCGGCGCCTCGCCGGCGCGCGGCACAAGGCAGAGGCAATTGCGCTCGCCCAGCCGCGGATCGGGAATGCCGACGATGGCAGCGTAGAGCACCTTCGGATGGGTGTAGAGGATCTCCTCGATCTCGCGCGGGAAGAACTTCTTGCCGCCCCGATTGATCATCTCCTTGAGGCGCCCGACGATGCGCAGGCGCCCGTCCGTATCGATCATGCCGAGATCACCGCTGCGGAACCAGCCGTCGGCGAAAAAGGCGTCGGCGTTGGCGCCGGGATTGTTGTGATAGCCGAGATGCACGGAGGGACCGTCACAGCAGATCTCCCCCTCCTCGCCGCGGGCGACATCGCGTCCCTCGGCATCCACCAGCCGCAGCCCCATGTGGCTCGCCGGAACGCCCACCGATCCAGCGACGCGTTCGGGGTCGTCGGTCGGGCGCGTATAGGCCTGATATCCGGTTTCCAGCATTCCCAACAGCTCGAGCAGGACGCCGGGAGCGGCGCGGCGCCACGCGCGGATGGTCTCGACCGGGGCCGAGGCGCCGCCGCTCACCACGAATCTCAGGCTGGAGAGATCGCGGCGCTCGAGATCACCCTGCTGCAGGATGGCGGTGAGGGAGGCCGGCGCGGTGGGGATATACGTGACCCGTTCCCGCGCGATGAGGTCGAGCGCCGCGGCCGGCGTGAAGCGGTCGAGCAGCACCGCCTTGGCGCCGGCCAGCAGCGACTGGATCAGGGTGAGATAGCCCCAATTGAGGCCGAGCGGCAGCCAGGCCATCATCACGTCGTTCGTTGAAAGCCCGAGATCGCCATTGAGAATGCGAGCCGCCGCCAGCGTGGTGTTATGGCTGTGCATCACCCCCTTGGGGTTGCCCGTCGTTCCCGACGTGAAGGCCATCCGCATGACAGCATCGGCATCCATGGCCACAGGCACGAACCGGGCCGGTTCGCCGCGAGCCGCGGCGACGTTGTCAAGACTGATCATGCCCGCGCGCGCGGCGCCGCGAATGATGCCGATTGTGCCGAGCGTGGGAAGCCGCAGCTTGAGCTCCGCCGCCATGGCCGCGTGATCGAAGTCGCGAAACGTCGCACAGCAGACGAACATTTTGCTGTCGGCGAAGCGCATGATGTATTCGAGCTCGCGGCTGCGGAAATCCACGCTGACCGTGACTGCCACCGCGCCCAGGCGCTCCAGGGCGAAGAACACGAATGCAAACTCGACCCAGTTCGGCAGTTGGATCGTCACCACGTCCCCGGCTCCAATGCCGAGCGCGCGCAACCGCGCCGCCATGCGATTGATGCCGTCCGCGAGCTCGCGATAGTTGAGCCGGCGCGTTCCATCCGTCAGCGCCTCGCGATCGGGCGTCGCGCGAACCCAGCGCGCCAGTACGGTCGCGAAGGTCTCGTCGCTCCACAGGCCGGCGCCGCGCCAGCGCGCCGCCATCGCCAGCGTCAGACGCGTTGCGAACGCCACAAGCCCCTCCGCTCTAGGATGGTAGACGCCATAACCGGCTCTTCCTCAAGCGTGTTCACGCCGCGATGATCTGCCCGCCATCGACCTGCAGCACTTTGCCGGTGATGTAGGCGGCGTCGGGCCCAGCCAAAAAACAGACGACGCGCGCGACCTCCTCGGGCGTGCCGATCCGGCGCAGCGGTATGGCGCGAACCACGCGGTCGGTCGATTCCGCGCCCCACCCGGCGAAGGCGGTACGCGCCATCTCGGTGTCGGTGAGGCCGACAGCCACCGCATTCGCGCGAATGCCGCGCCGCCCCTCCTCGCGCGCGACCACGCGCACGATTGCCTCCAAGCCGGCCTTGGCAGCGGCGCCCTGTACATTGCGCGCCTGGCACATTTGCGCGGCGATCGACGAGATGGCAACGATCGCGCCGCCGCCGGCTTTGCGCAGGTGCGGCAACGTCGCACGAATGACGTAGAACGCCCCCGACAGGTCGACCGCCACGTAGCGATCCCAATCATCGGTGGAAAGCTCGGCGGTCTCTTGCCAGTTCCCCATGGCGCCGGCCGCCTGCACCAGAATATCGAGCAGCCCGAATTCAGCCGCCGCGCGATCGATGGCCGCTCCGACACCGTGGGCATCAGCGAGATCGGTCTTGAGCGCAAGCGCGACCCGACCAAGCGCGCGAATTTCTCCCGCCGTCGCCTCCGCTTCGACATCCCGACTGTGATAGATGAACGCCACGTCGGCGCCCCTGCGCGCAAGTTCCAGGCACACGGCGCGTCCGATGCCGCGGCTGCCGCCGGTCACCAGAGCCTTCTTGTCCACGAACTCGCGCCTGGACTCACCGTCGCTCATCGCTTTGTCACGCCTTCCCACCAAAACGCCAATGTCATCGTCACAGCCGTCACAGCGTCAGGTACTTGGCCTTGACCTCCTCGCGCTCGGCTCGGAACCGCTCGAGCGGCGCATGATAGACCATCTGTCCCTTGACCATGACGTAGACCACGTCGGCCACGGCTTCGGCGAGATTGAGGTTCTGCTCCACCAGCAGGAGACTGACACCTTCGTCTCGCAGTCGCATGATCAGGCGAGTGAGTTCCTCCACCACCAGCGGCGCGAGGCCCTGCGAAGGCTCGTCGAGCAGGATCACGCGGGGGTCAGTGACCAGCGCGCGGGCAACCGCGAGCATCTGCTGCTCGCCGCCGGAGAGCTGGGATCCCTTGCTGCGCCTGCGCTCGGCGAGCGCGGGAAATAACCCAAACAGGCGCTCCATGGTCCAAAGCCGCGCCGGAACGCGCTGGGCAACCTGGATATTCTCGACCACGGTCAAATCCGGAAAGATCATCCGCCCCTCCGGAACATAGCCCAGGCCGACGCGCACAATGCGGTGCGCAGGCCAGCCGGCGACATCCCGGCCGGCCAGCAGGACGTGGCCGCGCCGCGGCGGCGTGAGTCCAACGATCGAGCGCAAGGTCGTGGTCTTGCCGACGCCATTGCGGCCGAGCACGGCCGCGATGCGGCCGGCCGGCACTTCGAGGTTCACGCCCTGGAGGACGTGACCTTGACCGTAATAGGTGTGCAGGTCCTCCACGCGCAGCATCACTGCGCTCCTCCGAGATAGGCGCTGCGGACCTCCGCGCTGGCGCGCACGACAGCAGGCGCTCCGTCGGCGATCACACGGCCTCGATGCAGGACCGTGATGTTGTCGGCGAGCTTGAACACCACTTCCATGTCGTGCTCGACCAGCAGCACGCTCAGATCTCCCGCCGCCAGCATGTCCTTGAGTATCTGCACGGCCCGCCCGGTCTCTTCGATCGACAAGCCTTGGGTGGGCTCATCCAGCATCAGCAGGCGTGGCTTCTGCGCGATCGCCATTGCGATTTCGAGCAGGCGTTGGTCGCCATGCGAGAGCATGGCGGCGGTCGCATCGGCCAGACGGGTGAGCCGCATGCGTCCGATTGCATCGTCAGCAGCCGAGGCCGACCGGTTCAGCACGCCGCCGCCGCCGAGGAACTGCCAGCGCCGGCCATCACGCGCCTGGGCCGCAATGCGCACGTTCTCGCGCACGGTCAGGGCGGGAAAGATGTGGCAGAGCTGGAAGGTGCGCGCGATTCCCTTTTGCGCCACCTGATGGACCGGCATTCCGGTGACGTCTTCGCCGGCGAAGATCACCTGCCCCGCGCTCGGCTTGAGCACGCTGGTAATTAGGTTGAAGACGGTGGACTTGCCGGCACCGTTGGGCCCGATGACGGCGCGAATCTCGCCGGGCTCCACCGCCAGATCGATGCCATCGACGGCGACCAGGGCACCGAAGCGGCGGACTAGGCCCCTGCATTCAAGTAGCGGCACCGGGCGCCTCCTTGCCGCTGTCGGAACCTGGGACCTCGCGCCTGGACCTGAAACGACTCGTCAAGATGCCCCAGATGCCCTGCGGCGCGAACATGACAAAGGCCATGAAAATGGTGCCGAAAATCAGCGGCCACAGGTCAGTGACCTGCGACAGCTGATGCTCCACGAAGACGAAGGACACGCCGCCGAGGATCGGGCCGATCAGCGTGCCGGCGCCGCCCACGATCACCATGATGAGAACCCGGCCCGAAGTCAGCCAGAAGAACAGTTCGGGTGACGCGAAGCCGGCGAACGCGGCGTAAAGCGCGCCGGCCAGCCCGCCGAATCCATAGGCGAGCACGACTGTCGTGATCTTGTACGCGCGGGTGTTGTAGCCGAGCGCAATGGTCTTTGCTTCGTTCTCGCGAATGCCTGCGAGCACGGCGCCGAACGGCGAGCGCACGATGGCACGGCACAGAAGATACGAGCCGAACAGGCAGACGAGCACGAGGTAGTAGTAGCCCAGCTTGCCCTGGAACCAGTCAACGCCGAAGGGACCGGGGTGGCGCGGGATGCCGACGAGGCCGTCGGAGCCGCCGGTGACGTCGCGGAACCGGAACAGCATGGCATAGCCGAGTTGCGCGAACGCGAGCGTTAGCATGGCGAAGGAGACGCCGGTCGAGCGGGTGCATATCCACGCGATCGGAATTGCGATCAGGATCGTGACCGCCACTGCCAGCAGAATGGCCGCCGGCAGCGGCAGCGGCACGTATGTCAGAATGAGCGCGTAGGAATAAGCGCCGAGACCATAGGCGGCGGCGTGTCCGAACGAGTAGAGCCGGCAATAGCCGACGAGCAGATCGAGGCTCATCGCAAACAGGCCGAGAATCAGCGCCTCGACCAGGATCGTCAGCGAGTGCTGCGGCACCACGAAAGGCAGCACCGCGCAGGCGGCCGCGGTGACGACGAAACCAAGCCGCCAATTCACTCAGTCCTCCTTTCCGAGCAGGCCGCCCGGTCGAATGATCAGGACGATCAGCATGAGGAGGTACATCAATGCCAGCGCAAGATCCTGGAAGTAATAGGCGCCCATCACTTGCACGAACGCCACCAGCACGCTGCCGATGATGGAGCCGAGGAACGAGCCCATCCCGCCGATGATGACGATGACAAAGGCATCGATGACGACGCTCGTCCCCATGCCGAGGAATGCGGTGACCAGCGGCGCGGCGAGCACGCCGCCGACCGCGGCCAATGCGCAGCCGAAGCCGAACACCGCGGTGCGCACCATGTCGACATCGGTGCCGAGCGCATGGACCATTTCGGAATTCTGCGACACCGCGCGGATCAGCAAGCCGGGGCGCGCGCGCTCGAGGAATTGCCAGATGGCGATGGCGGCGGCGACGCCGAGCCCGATGAGGAACAATCGATAGAGCGGAAAGGGCTGATCGAGAATGATCACCACTCCGCGCAAAAAATCGGGAATGCCGGTGCCGAGCGGCTGCACGCCCCAGATCAGCCGGATCAGCTCGCTCAGCACGACGGCGAGGCCGAAGGTGAGCAGCAGATAAGCGCCGCCATCTCGACGCCCGTAAAGGTGGCGCAGCAGCGTCCGCTCGAACGCCATGCCGACCAGCCCGACGACGATCGGCGCGACAACGAGCGACGCGAGAAAACTTCCGGTGACGACGTTCGCGGTGTAGCCGACATAGGCGCCGAGCATGAAAATGACGCCATGGGCGAAATTGACGATACGCATGATGCCGAAGATCAGCGTCAGCCCGCATGCGATGAAAAACAGAATCGACGCTTGCGAAAGCGCATTAAGGCACTGGGCCAGAATAAAGCCGAGCCAATTCATCGGATTTCTTGAAGGATCAAGCCGGCCGCGGGTGGCCCGACCGGGCCACCCGCAAACCTGCGGTCACCGGGGGCGAAAGCTGGCGCTTCGGCAATCCGGTGTCGTCATCTCGCGCGGATAGGTCTTGATGATCTCGCCGACCGGGTCGGCGAATTTCTCGCTCTTGACGACCTTCACCACGAAGCCCTGGTTCTCGCCCTGGTGGTCGCACTTGCGCATGAGCACGGGGCCTTTGACGCTCGTGACGTCCAGGCCTTCCATCGCCTCAATGATTTTCAGCGGCTCGGCCGAGCCCGCCTTCTCGATGGCGGCGAACAGGATCATCAGCGCCTGATACATCTCGCCGTCGGTCCAGTCCGGGATCTCGTTCTTGTATTCGGCCTGGAACGCGGAGAGGAAGGCGCGGTTCTCCGGAATGTCGTAGGTGACGGGATAGCGCGAGGAGCCGACCAGTCCGAGCGAGTCCTTGCCGAGCACCTTGATGTCGGCCTGCGCCACGATCTCGGTGAAGAACTGCACCCGCTGCGCGAGGCCATACTGGGCAGATTGTGAGTAGAACGCGCGTGCCTCGTCGCCCTGCAGCGCCACGTAGCAGCCTTGCGCGCCGGACTGCAGGATCTTGGTGATGTAGGTGGAATAGTCCTTGTTGGCGACGGGGGCGTAGATCTTGTCGACCAGGTCCTTGCCGACTGCCTTGATCTGCTCCTCGAAGGCGGCATTGCTGGATCGGCCCCAGGCGGCATCGGACGCAATGGCGATGAACTTCTTTTCAGGCGCATCCTTGAGATAAAGCGCGAGCGTGCGCGCACCCATCGGCGCCGACGTGTTGGCGCGGAAGAAGCGCGGCACGAACAGCTCGGCCGTGAGCCGGCCGTCGCCATTGCCGTGCGAGAGGAAAACGGCGTTCCACTCTTCGAGCTTCGGCAGCATGGCGGCGGCCTCGGACGAGACGATGACGCCGGTCAGGATCCGGCAGTTGTCGCGCTCGACCAGTTCCTGCGACTTTCGCACGCACATCGCGGGATCGCCTTGCGTGTCCTGGAACAGGAACTCAATCGGACGCCCGATCACGCCGCCCTTGGCGTCGGTCATTTTCTTGACCAGACGACAGGTCCGTTGCACCTGGCTCCCGAGGATGGCGTAGCCGCCGGTGATCACCGTCGGAATGCCGATCTTGATCGGGGTCGCCGCCAACGCCTGGCGGAGGAACGGTGGCGCGGCCACCAATGCGGAGCCGGCAACGCTAGCTTCGAGCACCCGGCGCCGCGTGATCGCCTTTCCGCGGTACTTGTCTTTCCTGATCATCAATTCCTCCCATTTTGTGATTTTATGACGGCCACTTGTCTTCAGCAGGCTGAAGCGACAGCAGGCTGAAGCGACCGGTCGGCTGTTACAGCTCCACGGTGTCGAACTCCGCCGGCAAGATGATTTCGAGCAGCTCGCAGTCGTCGGAATAGTCCAGCACGGTGTGCTTGATGCGCGGCGGCTGCAGCCAGGCAGCTCCCGCGCGCATCGTAACCTCGCCTTGCCCCTCGAATTCCGATCTGATCCACCCCTTCAAGACGTAGATCATCTGCACGTGCACGTCGTGATAATGCCGCTTGGAGACCACCGCGGGGTCGCAGGGCGGGATGAGACGGATGACATGCGCCTGCAGCAGGCCATTGGTGGCCTTGCTCATGCCGAGATCGCGGTATTGCGCGTAGCTTCTCAAGCCATCGGTCCGGAAGTCTTCCGCTCGGAAGTGGTTGACATTGAACCTCTGCTTCGGCTGTGCCTTCACCTTCGATTTCCCGCGCGAAGCGCCAGCGCGCTTCTGGGGGCTGGTTTTTCTCGCGCGCGGCTGCAGCTTCGCCATTGTCTTCGCCATGGCTGGGTTCCTCCGTATCGTTCGGTTTAGGCGGCGCCTTGCGGTCGCAGTTCGATGAAATCCGGGCAGCAGTTCGGGGCGCTCTCCGCCGCATACACGACCGCCTCAGCTACCTCTGCCGGTGTGAGCGCTTCGAATTTCCTGACTTTCAGTGCTTCCAGCACGCGAGGATGGTCGCTCGTGGCGCGGATATCGGTATCGACCATCCCAGGCGCGATCTCGGTCACCTTGATGCCGTGGCCCTGCAACTCGACCCGCAGGCCGCGGGTGATCGCCGAAAGCGCGTGCTTGGTCGCGCAGTAGATGACGCCCAATGGGTAGACCTCGCGTGCGGCAATCGACGTCATGACGATGATGTGGCCGCGGCGCCGCTGCATCATCGATCTCGCCACCGCGTGCGTGACCCGGAATGCGGCGAGCACGTTGGTGCGGAACATCGCTTCAACCTCGCCGTCGGTCATATCCATGAGCGGCGCGTATTTCAGGACGCCGGCATTGTTGACCAGAATGTCGACATTACGGGTCCGCTTGGCGAGGTCGTCAACAAAATGCGCGTCGTTCAGATCGCCCGCGATCGCTTCGGTGACCGCTCCGCCGCATTGCCTCACCAGTGAGTCGAGTTCCTGCTTGCGGCGCCCGGTGGCGATGACTTTCGCTCCCGCTTCGGCGAGCGCGATCGCCGCAGCCCTGCCGATGCCGGCGCTCGCCCCGGTCACGAGTACTGTTTTGCCGGACAACCCCCCGCCCATTTCCTCCACCTCTTATTATTATGGACTATAACTATACACGACGCGACCATGGGGCAAAGCGCGGAAGGCGAGTGGCCGGCAACCTGCCGTCGAGGCCTGGTCCCGGCGTCCAGGAATGAAACTGCGAGCGCCCTGGGTCGCTCGTTGCCACGCACCAATGTCGACCCCGCAGTCGGAGAGTCTGCACGATAGCGAGTGAAGGCATCAGGTCCCTTGAGGATGATGAGATGAGCAGCGTTCGGCATCGCGACCGGACCGACGTCGGGCGCGCTTCATGAGCCCAGCCGGCTGCCGGCAAGAATTCGTCGTCATGATCGGTGCGGGCGCGGCGACGCGCACGCGTCTCAGTCGCCGATACCGGCCCCGATTCCGGCCAGCGACCGCAAGGCTGCCTCGATTGACGGCCTTTGGCCGATGCGAATACTCTCGAATCCAGACGACGTTTTCCCATGGAAACGGATCATGTCCTTCATTTCACACAAGAATTTTTGGACAGCGATAGCCACCCAGGCGGCGGTTCTGGTTGCACTCTGCGGCGCCAGCGCGCGTGAGTTCCGCGTCGCTGATACCCAGGCGGAAGACTTTCCCACGGTGCTGGCTCTGCAGTTCATGGCCCGAGTGGTCGAGGAGCGGACCGCGGGCCGTCACCGCATCCGCGTGTTCCACTCGCGTCAGCTGGGTGAGGAGAAGGACACCATCGAGCAGACCCGTGTTGGCGCCATTGATCTCAATCGCACCAACGTGGCACCGATCGGGTCCCTGATCCCGGCGGCCAACGTGCTCGCGTTGCCGTTTCTGTTTCGCTCGTTCAATCATCTCCACAAAGTGCTCGATCACGCGATCGGGGACGAGATCCTGGCGGGGTCCCAGCGTCACGGTTTCGTCGGCCTGACCTTCTACGATTCCGGATCGCGCTCGATCTATAACAGCGTAAGACCGGTTCGCAGCCTTGCCGAGATGAAAGGCCTGCGCATTCGAGTTCAGCAATCCGAGCTGATGTTCGACATGATCAAGGCGCTCGGTGCCGAGCCGGTCGAACTTCCCTATGGCCAGGTGCTGACCGGGCTTTCGACCCGATTGATCGACGGCGCGGAAAACAACTGGCCTTCCTACGTCACCACCAGCCATTACAAGCTCGCACCCTACTACACCTTGACGGAGCACACGATGGGGCCCGAGGTACTTGTCATGTCGCTGCGCGCGTGGGAAAGCCTTTCGACCGAGGACCGGGAGATTTTCCGGGACGCGGCGCGGAAGTCGAGCATGTTCATGCGCGAGCTGTGGAGTGGGCTGGAAGAGCGCTCACGGCAGCAGGCGCGCGCCGCCGGGAATACGGTCATCGCGGATTTCGACCGGAGGCCATTCGAGACCGCGATGGGCACAATTTATGCAAAGACAGTGACGGATCCGGACTTGCGCCAGTTGATCGAGCGTATTCGCCAGGTTCAATGACTTTTGATCTGGTCGCCCTCAAGGATGAACAAGCCGCAGCGCGAAGTGCGCGGCCGCGGCGAAGCCTTGACCTGGAAACCGAGAGCTTTGTCCGGGTGCTGCCGATCAGGTGGCGCCTTTTGTCGATTGCGGCGCTCAATGCGACCGTCGCCGTCATCCTTGCCACGTTGATCTGGAACGGTGCCAACGTTCTGAGCCGTGCCTGGGACGACGTGCGCAAGGTGCGTGAGTCCGACAAGCTTCTGGTCCTGCTGGAAAGCGAGGCAAGCCGCCTCCAGAACCTGATCCACCGCTACATCAATCAGCCCAACCAGGAGGTCCTGACGGAAATTCTCGGACTGCATGGTGAAGTTCTAAGCACGTTGCGCAACCGCGGCGCCGCGGATCCGGTTCTGTCGGGCTCCGCCGACGAATTGCGCACGGTCACAGAGCGGTTTCTTCAAGGCTTCGGCGAGGTCCGCGCCGTCCAGACCATGATCTCGCACACCTACGAGAACGACGTGATCAAGCCCGCAAAGGAGATGGCGGGACTTTATGCCATCATTGAAGGCGCCATCGGCAAGCGCGAGGCCTTGCTGTTGCCTTCACTCGGAAAGTCGCGCGAGGCGTTCACCACAAGCCTCGTCGCCGCCAATGCCTTCTATCTGTCGCTCGCTTCGGACGCCGCCGACGAAGCCAAGCGAAGCATCGCCACGGTCGAGCAGACGATCCCGGTGATGATCGATCTC
>Ga0208995_1000038_pt1 | contig 11407 bp, 11 predicted proteins | sample MedBloCAOM2_O2_FD_187857 | JGI IMG/M metagenome (GOLD analysis project Ga0208995, IMG submission 187857) | Forest soil microbial communities from El Dorado National Forest, California, USA - Mediterranean Blodgett CA OM2_O2 (SPAdes) (version 2) | ecosystem: Environmental > Terrestrial > Soil >... | reverse complement strand
AAGTGGCCGCGCGTTCCGGCAAAGTGCGAACCCGCAAAGCCGCGGCCGCCACCGAAGCCACCGCCCACATTGCCGCCACCGAAGCCACCGCCCACATGGCCACCACCGAAGCCACCGCCCACATGGCCGCCACCGAAGCCGCCGCCCATATGGCCGCCGCCGCCGAACCCGCCACCGTGTCCACCGCCACCGCCACCGCCACCGCCACCGCCACGCGCAAACGCGTCGGCGGTCAATCCCCCGGTGAGAGCGGCAGCCATAGCCAAAACAATCATGCTTTTGCGTAACATTAGACTGCTCCTTCGACGCGACATCGCGTCCATTCGACTGAACATAGTCGCGGCCGTCGGCTCAGATTGCGCGAACCCGAATCGGCCGTGTCGAATTCACGCTTACATTCACCGGAGCGCGGGTTGCGACAGCGGCCCGTTGATGACGGGTGCCTGCGAGGGTGACGTAAGCGGGCCCGGAATTCGGCTTTGGAACGTGGGCATCTGCGGCGCAGGGTTGCCAAGAAGAGTAGTAGGATTGCGCGCAAAGCCGCCCCGACCGCCGGCCCCGTGCCCCATGCCTCCGCGTGCAAAACCAGAAGTAGATCCGGCGACACAGGTGACCGCTAACACCGCGGCAAAAAGACGTTTCATGATCGCATTCCTTGCGTTGCGCTGACTCCCCCTTACGCGTGCAATCTAATCATCCAACAGGAAACGACTTTATTGGGATTGCTTTGATTGGAGCGGTCTTGTCGAAGATCGCACGCCCCGAATTTGCCCGGTTTGCCTTGGGCGTAGATCGAATTCGACGCGCTCACCTTCGGTGAGGCTATGCAACCCGGCCTCGCGTTTTGCAGTGATGTTCCAGCGGCCGAAGCCGCGCCCGCTCCACGCCACCTCTCCTGTTCCGCCGTCACCCCAATCGTCAGGTTGCCTTGCGGGTAGTTCTCAGCAATCGGCACGCGGGACATGTTTTCGCAAGTCTCAAATCCGTACAGGGGGCGGCGGTCCCCCGACAAACGTCGTCTCGCGACGCGGCACGGTCTGGCGCTGTCCCGCCTGCGCTGCGGCAGCGTTGCGAATACCGGGCGAAGATGACGCACGCGGTTGCGGGTGAACGAGGCCGGTAACTGAGGCGGCCTCAGTTTGATTGCGGCGGGGCTTTATCGGAGATCACCGCAATTGCGAGCAAGATGCGGCAAGGTCGACCAAGCGCATCTGCGTCGGGCGAGCAAGTAAGAGACGCAGGTTCATCACTCATGATTTGGAGAGGTGTTGTGAAGACGCCTGTCAAGGTGCGGATGTTATCGGACACGGAGGCCATCATTTTGGCGAGCGCGATCCTGGGAGTTGCATGGCTTGCTCTGATGTGAGCCCGGGACGCCGCTATGAATTTTCCACGTGAGCTTTCCACGCTTGGTTGCGGTTTGCTCGTCGTTGCCTGATCCGGTCGTGATCTTGCAGCTTGGCCCCGCCAACATGTGGCCGCCTTCCCTTGCATCCCGGCCACGCCGCGCGCGTACATCGACAAAGCCGAAGGTTTCGTTGGCCTTCGTCGGACGAAAAACCGCAGCCGCAAGGAGGTCGAAACATGCATGCGCTTGCAAAATTCGGCCTGGCGACCGTGCTCGTGACGTTGGCCGTCCTGTCCAACGTGCTGGTCACGCTGTCCGCCCTTTCCGGCGCCCACGCTCAAATTCAGGGGCGTCAGCCGGAGGCCCTTTACTGGCAGACGTTCCTGGTTCCGGAGTTCGGAACGACAGTCGAATATCCCGCCGGCATCTTCTCGGTCCCGGACGGAAAGGCGGAGAAGGGAATTGGACAGCGCTTCAGCAGTGCCGATGGGCGCTCCTTGCTGACCATCTACACCCGCGAGAACGAGGCCGGCGACACCCCGGCGAGCTACCTGAAGAACAATTTGCGCGTCGGGCGCTCCGCTCTGGACTACGAGCAGGTCACGCGATCCTTCTTCGCGATCTCCTCGACCGGGCAGGGGCTCATCTTCTACAGCCGGTGCAATTTCTCCACCGACGCCGGCAACGCGATCCATTGCCTCGACCTGATCTATCCGCAAGCGGAAAAGCGCGCGTGGGACGGCGTCGTGACGCGGGTCAGCCGATCGCTGCGGCCGCTCGAGGGTTGACCGTTCCACCCTCGGTGCTGCCACGCCCGATGCCGGGCATCAGCGTGGGCGCCGCGTGGGCCTGAAACTATCGGCTGTTGCAGTTCCATTTTCATCACCCGAGCGAACATCTCATCGACGGCAAGAGCTTTCCGATGGAGCTGCACTCTGTCCATGCGTCGTCATGCGTGATCCCGGGAGTCGAGGGGAAGGCAAACGGCACGTGGCTGCCTAGTGCGCGCTGATCGCAGACGTCGGTTATGACAAGGCCAGCCGCGGCGCGGGCTGACAATGGCATCGATACGTTGCAATCTCGTTGCGAAAGCCGAAAAGGCCAGCACACTAGCAATCACGTTGCAATGTGATTGGCGCCGGCGGCTGAAATTGGAACTAATGGCTGCGCCAAACAGGCGTCCGGGCGAAACGCTGCCGGCAAGCAAGGAGAAGGAGAATTCTCGAATGCGTCATCTCACGCGGTTGTTCGTCGTTGTCGCAGCCGCGCTCTTGGTGCCGCCGGCAGCTGCTGAGAACTATCCCACGCGGCCGATCCGGCTTTACGTGGCATTCCCGCCCGGCGGCGCCGCCGACATCGTCGCACGCCTCGTGGCGCAGCCGCTGTCCGCCCGGCTCGGCCAACCGGTCGTGGTCGAAAACAAGCCCGGCTCCGGCGGCAATATCGCCGGCGAACTGATCGCGCATGCGGCGCCGGACGGCTACAGCCTGCTGATCGGCCCCGACAACCTGTTCACCATCAATCCGCATCTCTTCAGCAAGATGTCGTTCGATCCACTGAAGGACATCGTCCCCGTCGCAACCGTCCAGTCGAACGCGCTTGTGCTGGCGATCAATGCTAAGGTCCCCGCGAACGACCTTAAGGAATTCATCGCGCTCGCCAACCGCAGCGATCCGCCGCTATTCTACGCTTCGATCGGCAACGGCAGCCTGCATCACCTCGCCATGGAGATGTTGAAGCAGGAGGCGGGCATCAAACTCACGCATGTTCCGTACCGCGGTGGCGGACCGGCTGGCGTCGCGGTGCTGGCGGGCGACGTGGCCGGAATGTTCGGCGGTGGATCGGTGTTCCCAATGGTCAAGTCCGGCCAATTGCGCGGTATCGCAGTGTCGAGCCGCAAAAGGTCGACGGAACTGCGCGAGCTGCCCAGCATCTCAGAATTCTATCCGAACTACGAAGCCACAATCTGGCAGGGGTTATTCGCTCCCGCCGGCGCGCCGCGGGATATCATCGACAAGGTGCGCAAAGAAGTGAGTGCGATCCTCGAGAGCAAGGATTTCGCGGACAAGCTGGCTAAGACCGGTTCAGGCGAGCCCTACATCACGTCGCTCGATGAATTCAAAGCTCGCATGCATCAGGACTTCGAAAGATACGGTCAGATCGTCAGGGCCGCCGGCGTGCAGGTGCACTGAGCAAACGGTCTCCGGATTAAGCCGGATGGAATTTTCGGAAAGAACAGCGATCGTTTAGAGATTGTTTGCCTCTTCGGCGAGGCCGTTAGCGTTGCTAATCCAGCGGTTCCATCTTCACGACCGACGCACCCAGGTTGTTGCCGATCCAGACCGACACAGCAGTCGCACGCCGAGCCGCTTTGGCCGCCCCTCGGGTAATGTCCTTATGGAACATTTTGGCCTACCGACTGGGCTACGGTGTCGTGAACGAAGCGCACCGAAAGCGTAATGGCCGGACCGCATACAGAAGTCTTTCTGCGCCGTCGTATCGTAACCCACGTTCGTTTATTTCGGCGCGGGGCCCCGCCCTCCACGCTTTCGACGACGAGCTCAAATGGGATCAGGACGGCCGTTCGCCTTTGATCGTCACCCGGCGGCCGGAGCGGGTCTGCGGGTAGTAGTCCCAGAGTGCTTGATGCTGCGCGCATCGGTTGTCCCAGAAGGCGACCGAATGGGGCTGCCAGCGGAACCGCACCTGGAATTCCTCCCGCGTGCTGAACTCGCACAGAAACTCCAGGATCGCTTCGCCTTCTTCTTTCGGCAAGCCGTCGATATGGGTGGTGAATTCGCCGTTGACATACAGCGCCTTCCGTTTTGACACCGGATGGGTGCGGACGATCGGATGCGATGCCCTCGGATAGACCTTGCCGGTTTCAGGCAGGCCCATCAGCGCATTGTTACGGCGATAGATGTGGTCCCCCGAATGCGTCGCCGTCATGCCCTCGAGATAGGTCTTCATGCGCGGTGACAGCGCCTCATAAGCCGCATACTGGCTGGCGAACAGCGTGTCTCCGCCGCACGGGGGCACCGTGTGGAGATAGAGAATGCTGGCCGCCGGCGGCTCCTCGTCACAGGAGACATCCGAATGGAAGTGCTCGCCGTTGATGCGCCTGGACTTGGCGTCGGCATGGATCGGCAGGATCTCGGGATGTCCTTCCGGTCCGGGCGTGCTGGGGTGAATGTGCAATTCACCGAAATATCGGCCGAACCTCTTCTGGGCGTCCACATCCATCGGCTGATCGCGGAAAAACAGGACCTGGTGCTCCGCCAGCGCCAGATGCAGTTCTTCGACCTGACGGTTGCTGAGCGGTTTGGCTAGCGTGAGGCCTGCAACGTTGGCACCGATCCGAGGTGTAACTGGAGTGACCTCGATGGATTCATATCCCATGGCTCGATCTTTCGATGGTGGAGACGCGAATGGCAAACCATTTGACCGTCATAATGACGGAATCATTCTGCCTTGGCACCGGAAAATTTGAGCACCTTGGCCCACTTCTCGGTTTCTTCAACGATGAGCCTTCCGAAGTCGCCAGGTGAGCCCGTGATTGCGATGCCGCCCAGGTCGGCTATCCGTGCCTTCAATTTGGGATCAGCAAGGCATGCGTTGATTTCGCTGTTAAGCTTATCGACGATTTCGACGGGGGTGGTCCTGGGCGCCCCGGCGCCAAACCAGGCGGTCGCCTCGTAGCCGGGAACGAATTCGGCAACAGTCGGCAAGTCCGGCAGCATTTCCGAGCGCGTCGCTGCCGTCACCGCGAGCGCGCGCAGCGTGCCGGCCCTCACGAACTCGATCGTCGATGCGGTGGTGCCGAAGGTAACCTGCACCTGTCCGCTCAGCAGGTCGGTAATTCCCGCCGCCACGCTGCGGTACGGCACGTGCACCATATTGATGCCAGTCATCATCTTGAACAGCTCACCGGCGGCATGGGGTGTGCTACCGCTCCCTGGTGATGTCATGTTGAGCTTGCTCGGGTTGGCCTTGGCATAGGCAATGAACTCGGGAACGGACTTGGCCGGAACCGATGGATTCACGACCATAAGATTCGGGAAACGGACGATGATTGCGACCGGCGCAATGTCGCGGATGAAATTGAACGTGAGGTTGTCATAGAGCGTCGCGTTAATCGCGCTCGGTGCGCCGATCAGGGCTAGCGTGTAGCCGTCGGGAGGCGCGCGAACAACCGCCTCAGTGCCAAGATTGCCGCCGGCGCCCGGCCGATTCTCAATAACGAATGTCTGCCCAAGCCGCTCGGTCAGCCATTGCCCGATCAGGCGCGCGACAATGTCAGTCCCGCCGCCGGGCCCAAAAGGTACGATCATTCGCACCGGCCGCGTCGGATAGGATTGCGCCCAGGTTTGGTGCGACGCGGCCGGAAGAGCGATCGTGCTCGCCGCAAGATAAAGGAACTGGCGACGCGGAAGTTTCATGATCTTCCCCAAGGGCGCGTATGGGAGGCGGCTGTTGCTCGCCCGTTTCATGACTGCTACGGGCCTTCTTCCGTAAGCGGTCGGAAGGTCCTTGCTGGAAACTGCTGGCTCTTCTCCGCACGGACGACCTGTTCGTTGACCGTCAGGCCGAGCCCGGGGCCCTCGGGAAGGGTAATGTGTCCATTCACCGGTTTAAGCACGTCCGGACACAGCCGCTCGCTGATCTCCTCGAACGGCAGGAAATATTCGGTGATGATGAAGTTGGGCATGCAGGCCGCCGCATGCACTGTCGCCGACAGCGACATCGTCGTTGAATTGTAGTTGTGAGGCGAAACCGCGATTGCCTCTGTCTCCGCAGCCGCCGCAATCAGCGTGAGCTCGAGAATGCCGCCGCAATTTGACACGTCGGGATTGATGATATCGACGGCACGTTGGCGGAAGATCGGGCGGAAGCCAGAGCGCGCGTGGAGCGCCTCACCAGTCACTACCGGAATTCGGCTTGCGCGCCGCACCTCGGCCAGGGCCTCGACGTTTTCCGACTGGCAGGGTTCTTCGAACCAGTATGGCTCGAACTCTGCCAGCGCATAGGCAAGATCGATGGCATGCATCGGCGCAAGCCGGCGGTGGATGTCAAGCAGAAGGTCGACGTCAGGGCCGACTGCGTCACGCACCGCGCGCATCACCTTCACTGCGTGCCTGATATGGTCTTTCGGAATGAATGTCCGCCAGGGGCCCGGTACCGGGTCGTACTTGATGGCGCTGAACCCGCGCTTTACCACGGCCTCGGCAGCGCGCGCGAAATCCTCCGGCTTCCGCAACTTGTAGCTCCAGCCGTTAGCGTAGACACGAATTTGCGAACGGACTGGACCGCCCAGCAGATTGTAGATCGGCTGCTGCGTCTCCTTGCCGACGATGTCCCAGAGCGCCTGCTCGATGCCGGACGTAGCGCAGTAGAACTCCAGCGAGCCACGCCTCTGGGCGTAATCGTCGAACGACATCTGCAAGATGTGACGGATATGGAATGGATCGCGTCCGAGCAGATAGCGGCCAAGCTCCGTGACCTGCGCCGCGATCGCGGTGTCCCGGTCGTATTGGCTATAGGCTTCGCCCCACCCGACCAATCCGGAGTCGGTCTCTACACGAACGAACACGAAGTTCTTCCGCCAGCCTGCATACACTGGAAGACATTCAACGCTCGCAATTCTCATATATGAAGCCACTCAGTTGTTTAGACATTGATTTTTGACCCGCGCAGGAATGAGCTACGCGTCTGCCCTGGATGTCAGAACCGTCGTTCCCGGCATTTACTCTATATGATAAATGTAGCCAGCGAATAATCCGGCCACTGAGAGTTAAGCCCTCCCGCCTTACGCGCTATGAGCATCATGCGGAAGGTTGGGATGCTCTCGGACATGCCGATCTACTCGTCCTTAGGCCACGGGCGATCGTGGTCAAATCTTGCATACCAACCCAGACTTTGCGTGGACAGACTTGGCTCCCGCCCAAGCGTTGGTTATCTGTCCGTTGCGGCGGGTTGATCTGGGCCGGTGTAGCGCAGGATCCAAAGGCCCCACTGCTTGTCGGTCACATAGATATAGCCGCGCGTATCGACGAGCACGTCTTCCGTCTGGGTGACCAGGTCTCGCGGTAGGGCCCCTGCGCGCTCGCTTGGTTGCGGCGGGATGAACCAGCCGCTTTCCACGGGCAGCAACGGGTCCTTGATGTCATAGACCCGCAGCCCGGCATTGAAATAGGTGAGGTAGATCAGATTGCCCGGCTTCTCGACGTCGGGAAGATGGATCTCCTGATTGACATTATGCGGGCCGAACCGGCCGCCCTTCTCGCAGAAATTTTTGTATGGAGCGCTTTTGGGAGGGACCGGCAGGGGGAACAATGACATGAGGCGAGGCCGCGCCGGATTTCGGTTATCGATCAGTCCCGCGAAATTGAGCGCCTCATTGCAGCGTTCCGCGATCGCCTCGGAGTTCACATACAGCAAATTCCGCTCCCACAGCGGCAGAACCGTGTGCAGCGACGGCGCACCAACCGCGACGAACGGAGGGCTGAATGTCAGCCTGCCGATCAGCTTCGGGTTGGCGGCGTCGCTGATATCGAGATTGATCACCGCCGGGGAATAGGCCATCGACGCCATCTTGCCATCCGGGCTGATATTCGCTGGACCGTGAAATCCCTCTGGCCCTTCAGGTTTGGGCTCGCCATCTTTCTGCCCTGTCATCCACCACCGACCGGCTTCCTTGGGTCGCGCCGGATCGCTGATGTCTAAGGTCAGCAGGATGTTCGAGCTAAAACCTGGCGCGGCTGCCGATAGATAAGCGTACCTGCCGCCCGGATATGAGTTTCGATGCGTGCCCGTCGACCCGGTCTTCCAGTGCGAGAGCTGACGCGGGTTGATCGGATCGCTGATGTCCCAAATAAGAACGCCCTCGTCGTTTGGCTTGTTCGGATCGGCTCCCCAAGCGAGCGACGACTTCTCCAGCCCCGTTACCATGATGTTGTCGTGCAGCGTCATCTGGATAGTCCAGGTATTCGCGGGCCCTGGGATGGTCTTTACGAACTTCGGATCCTTCGGATCGGTGACGTCCACGATGCTCCAGCCGTAATGCCAGAGATGTCCCATATAAAGGTACCAGCGGCCGTTTACCTTCTTGATGGCCATCTTGAAGGCGCCCTTGCGGCTGTCGAGGCCGCTATATCCGACGGGCTCCATGTTGCTTGCCTCCCATCCCGGCGGAATGGCATCTGCATGGCTGGGCGTCGCGAAACTCGCCGCGGCAAGCGCAAGGGTTCCTATGGCAGTACACTGAAAGGGGTTCATTGAGCGCACCTGATGTCCCGGCGTTGAGGTGATGGCAGCCGATCAGAGGTCGGTCGCCATTTTCCCAGATCAAATTCCCTTTTTGAGCAGCGCCCGTCAATGCGGACCCACGCACGCCGCCGGAGATTGCCGCTGCCGCCGGAGCAGGATTGACGCAGCCGGCGCGCGTTCAGTCTTTTGGTTACTGTACGGCCAACCTCGTGCCGCGGGTCAGATCATCCCAATTCGTGAGCGCCCTTTCCACTACGGGCGCGACATCCTCATTCAAGAGATACCCCTCCTGCGCAAGCTTGGTCGCGGCAGCTGTCAGCAAGTCCTGATATCGCGCGCGATTCCCATAGCGTTCCTCGATCGAGACGCGCGGGTCGGCCGCCTGATCGCGGGCTGCTTTCGTCACTGGGAAAGGAACGAACGAACCGGTGAGCGGAAGCAATTCGCCTGGCTGGCCGATGGCAGTGCTGCGGAAGGTCCAGCCGGTGTAAGTCGCAAGCGGTGCCGCCACGTTCGGCAGACGGATGCCCGAAACCTCGTTACCATCGACATCGACCTGTGGGACCATCATCGGCAGCGGATGAGCGTTGTACGGTCCCTCCAGATCGGCGCGATAGCCGCCCGGTATCGTCAGCGGCGAGCGTATGCCGGGAATCGCTGGAAATTCGATCTGCGCCAGCGGCACCAGGGTCTTGTCCGCAAGCCGCGGATGTGCGCTCGCCGGCGGTTCCACACCGTCCCGCACCCAGCGATCCATTGCTGCCAAAAGCGCACGCTGGGCCCAGGAGTACTCGTTTCCGTTCGGCTTTTGCGTCCCCGCACCCTGCGACGGCAGATACCCGCCAGGAATGTGCTGCGTGCCGGCGAACAGGTAGATGCGAACGTTTTCGGGTACGTTTGCATCGGCGCCACCGTCGAGCGTCGTGTGGGTCAGCGCGGCCGCGCGCCCACCGCCCCAGTATTCACCCGATGAGTTGGTGTAGAATATTTTCGGTCGCTGTTCCGTCGTGAGCTTCATCAGCACGCCGTCGGTCCTGCCCGTCACTGGGTCGCGCTGATCGAGATCAAGAAAGGGAAATAGCGAGGCCACGAAGAAGCCGAGACCATTCGGCCGGGCAAAGCGCGAGTTGAAGTCACCACCGCGCGCGGAACCCGCGATATGCGCGATCACGCCGTCGAAGGCTCGCCGGTCCTGCTCATCGGCGTTGAAACCCTCGTAGAGGAATTGTCGCAGGAAACGCCCATCCTGCGATGGGCCGAAGGCGTAGGCATACCGCGCCGCGATCGTCCCGGCCTGCTGGTGTTTTACCGCCGATGCCATGTCGCGCAAAGCCGCGAACCCAAGCCCGGCGACGACGGCGCCCTTCGCCTCGTAGCTCACCTCGTAGACGTGCCCCGGCTGATAACCGCCCTTGAGATAAAGCGCGGAGATGTCCGGAACGATCTCCCCGTCTTTCACACGGCCGAACTGCCACTGGTCGCGCGGAATCGTCCGCGGCGTACCGAGAAACCCGTCACGCACGGTGAGCGCATTGGCGGCGCTTGCGGGATCAACCGGCGGATAGCGAGTGGTATCGGCATAGCGCCCCATGTCATCAAGCGGGTAGGTCGGGTCGGCCGTGTTCGGCGTGAACGACGTCGCGACCCGACCGGTGACAGGCTGCCCTTGTTCGAGCGTCGGTGGTGCGTCGAGCGCCATGAGCCCGCTGCGACGCGGTATATCGAACTGCCATCCGACCCACACCAGGGTGTAGCCCTGGCGCATGAGAAAGCCGTCGCCGAAATCGGCCTCGTTGGTCGGATCCGGCACCTGCGAAGCGCGGTTGAATTGCTGGATGATATTTTTGCGTCCGCGATTGAGGACATCGAACAGTGCGGCGCCGTTGCCGCGCGCCACCTCCTTCGGCGCAATCACATAGAGATCAGCCGAAAAGGTCACATGCCCCGCGGCATCACGGGGCGCCTTGTCAAGATCGACGATAGCGACATTGCGGGGATGCGTGGGATTGATCGAAAAGTACACCTTACCCACGATTTTCTCGTAGGCTCCCACGTTGCCAAACGACTTGCCACCCAAAATGTCCGCACGTGAAGCAATCTCGATACGAGTCACTTCCGCATGCGCGCTATCATTCGAAAACGTGACTACGGCAGTAACGATCAGCGTGCACCCGAGCCGTAACAAGTCCATTGCACTCCTCCCATATCGTCGCCGATCCAATGCGCGTTGAGGCTCCCTGGAAGGCTGAGCCAGCCGACATTGCAAAACGCCAATGAGCGGAGCGCGACCTAATGGAGTGGCGTGTCTTCCGTGCCAGAGAATGATCTCCGAACGATCAGCTTGTCCTCAATCTCTTTCTGAATTGTTCGAAGCCATTCTTCGGCGCAGGCTGCTCGGTCCCGCCAAAGTTCCACTTCCGCCTGCAACTGATGCGTTCGATCTTCCGCCGCTCTGAGCTCCATCGAAAGCTTGTGGGCCAGGGACATGGCCCGATCGCAGTCCTGGTTCGCGAGGTCGGCTGCCGATCGAATTTGCGCAACGATAGCCTGTCCTGCCGCGTCCAGGGGATTGCCATCGGTCTGCCGCTTTTCTTTCGGTGCAAATTTCAGCACCTGTTCCGGCGTGTCGAGCGCGCTTTGACTCATGGTACTCACTCCCCATTTTTCGCCTGAGTGTGGCGACGCTTAGACAATATGGGAGTCAGTGTCTTGGCGGAAGCCCTTGGACAACCGGTGGCGTTGAGTTCCACTGCCGAACGCCTTCGCGAGAGTCCCCGCTCGGCATCCGCGAAC
>Ga0208995_1000035_pt1 | contig 11567 bp, 9 predicted proteins | sample MedBloCAOM2_O2_FD_187857 | JGI IMG/M metagenome (GOLD analysis project Ga0208995, IMG submission 187857) | Forest soil microbial communities from El Dorado National Forest, California, USA - Mediterranean Blodgett CA OM2_O2 (SPAdes) (version 2) | ecosystem: Environmental > Terrestrial > Soil >... | reverse complement strand
GACCCGCCGAAGGAACGGGCTCCGAGTCCAGCCCCCACGCCGCGGCCGGAAATGCCCAGTCCGCCGATGTGACCGCCGGAACCTCGGATGTGACCACCAAAGCCCCCGACGCGACCGCCCGCACCAAGACTACCGATGTGACCGCCGCTAAGGCCCCCAACGCGACCGCCGAAGCCACCGATGTGACCGCCGCCAAAGCCTCCGCCATGCCCGCCGAAACCCCCGCCGCCTCTTCCGCCGCCACCGCCACCGCCGCCGCCACCACGGGCATCGGCAGCGACGGAGAGAAGGGGAACGGCGAGGAGCAGCATCGCGGCAATACCGATGCCGGTCTTCAACACCGATCTCGGATTTCCGCGTCCGGCCAGTTTCGATCCTGCCACCGACGGCTGAACCGCGAACGAATGAGCGGGTTCCCGCAAACCGAAAGCTTTTAACGCTGACATGAGCGTTGTCCCTGGACGTTGTCTTTAATGCGCGCCGCCCGCCGATTGCGTCATCATCTCCGATTGATGATGGTTTTCTGATGATGGCGGCGGCGATCCGTCGTCGCGGCTTCCGTCATGGGCATGGCCGCGGACACTGCGATCGTATCAGGAAAAATGGCTGGCCGGCACCCCACTGCGTGCACCGAGCCGCACCAGGCGCGGCAGCACCTCACCGCAGAAATAGGGTAATTCGTCGAGATAATTGACGAACGAGAGCGCGATCCCACGCACGCCGGCTTTGCTGATGCTTTCGAGCTCGTCCGCCACCCGGTCGGGCGTTCCAACGAATGGATAGCCGCCGATTGCATTGGCTGCGAAGTACTGCCGCTTCTTGGCGTACTCGCCGGGCGGAATCGTCAGAGGCGTGATGCTTTTGTTGGCGAGCATGCCGTCGATCGCACCCCAGTCCGCGTTCTCGATGATGGCGTGGTGGTAGTAGTCCTCCGCCTCCTTCTGGCTCGGCCGGCAGATCACCTGGCCGACGGTGTAGACCTCGATCTCGCGACCGACGTTTTGCGCCGCGCGCTTGATCTCGGTGACCTTCTTCGCGTTACCGTCCAGCGAGGTTCGCGACCCCGCGGTCGCCACAAAGAACGCATCGCAATTGCGCAAGGCGAAAGCCTGACCGACGTCCGACGAACCCGCGTTCATGATGATCGGCCGCGTCTCGCCATAGGGCTTGGGATAGGCGCGCACACCCTTGAGCTTGAGGAACTGTCCGTCGAAATCGAACTCGCCGTGCTCGGACCAAGCCCGCTTGACGGCATCGAGCCATTCCTGGGCAAAGTCATAGCGCGCGGCGTGCTCGCGCTGGGTCACGCCGAACATGTCGAACTCGCCCTCGTTCCAGCCGACCACAAGATTGAGCCCAAGGCGGCCTTCGCCGACATGATCTGCCGTCACGAGTTCCTTGGCCGCGATCAACGGGTGGAACAAGGGCGCATGCACCGTGCCGAACACAGTCATGCGCTGCGTCGCCGACAGGAGACCGACGGCCCAGGTGATGGTCTCCAGCGTACTGCCGTGGAAATCGGTCTCGCCGCCGTAGCCCTTCCAGCGGGCGATGGGCAGCATGAAATCGATGCCCGCATCGTCCGCCATGCGGGCAAGCCGCAGGCAGTCCGGCCAGCTTGCCGACCAGCGTTCCGGCACCTTGGTTGCGGACCGGCCCGACGAGCAATTGGCACCGAAGACGCCGATCTTCAGGGCATTGGCGTTGTACATCGCGATCCGATCGCGCATCGATGCAGGGCGGCCCAACACGACGTTCTCCATCAGGTTCCAGTTCGATCCGCCAAGACGTAGCGCGGATGAGCGTAGTGTAATCCGCCACTCCATCCATCCACTTGGCACTTGACCCGTACCACCGCTACCGCCGATAGGGCCCGAGCTCCTTGACCGCTGCCTCGACGAATGAACCATCGACCGCATCGTCGAGATTCATCGCGCCCTTGATCAGCGCCTGCTCGGTATAGAACGCGAGATCATAGGCGAGGCTTTCCTTGTTCACTCGCCCATCCGGGTTCATGCCCGTCGGCGTGATCAATTTGTAAATGTCGCGGCTTTTGATCGGCGTCGCCTCCGAGAGAATGGCAATGACCTCGTCCGCGTTCGCTCCGTCGAGTCTGCCGTTCTGGAGCGCGCCGTTGTAAAAGCGCACCGCGCGGATGTAGGCGCGCATGAACTGCTTGGCCGCATTGGGGCGCTTGAGTGCAAAGTCCTCCGAATAAAGCAAGACTGCGATCTGATGGTTCGGCAGCACCTCGTCGTCGGATTTGATCAGAACCGCATCGCCGCCGCGAACGGCGAGCGCTGGCGCCGGCTCCACCGAGGCCGAAGCATCGACCGATCTGTTCTTGAGTGCCGCGACATGGTCGGGCAATGGCATGTCCACGGTCTCGACATCGGAATATTTCAGCCCGACCGACTTCAACAAAGTGTTCAGCGTCGACGTATTACTGACCCCGGGCGCGTTCATGGCGAACTTCATGCCCTTGAGATCGGTGAGCGACTTGTAGCGCCCGCTGTCGACATGATCCTTGCGCACCAAGATCTTGGTACCGCCGTAGCCGGGCGGAGACGACGCCTTGTCCGCCACGATCTTGATCCTGATGCCGCGTGCAACCGCGTTGTAGAGGCCCGCCGAGGCGGAGCCAGCACCGGCTTCGATCTGGCCGGCGCCAAGCGGCGCCACCATGTCCGCCGCCGAGCGGAAGTTGACCACCTTGACCTCCAGGCCTTCCTCGCGGAAGTACCCCTTCTTGTCTGCGATGAAGATCGGTGCATCACTCGTGCTGCTGGTCGCGCCAACCGTGATGGCCTGCGCGGCCGCGATGCCCGACGAGGCCAAGAAAGCGTATGTGAGAATTGCGAACAGGGTCCGATTGTTCAAGCGCGTTCCTCCGGTTCATTCTTGTTCTGGGTTCAATATAGAAGCAGCGACACGGGATTGACCACCGACCGGGCGACGAGCCCCGCCACGATCCTCTCCCTTTTGGAGAGGACGTACACCGCATTTGCGAAGCTATTCGTTCGCGCTATTGCATGGCGTGTCTTCGCCTGCCGGATAGGCCCAGCACATCGTGGCCGGGAGAACGACCTCGACATCGCTGCCGACCGCATGGCGCATGCTGGTACCAAGCTCGAGCGCTTCCAGCCGGCCGCCTAGCATCGCGAGCTCATAGATGGTCTGCGTGCCTTGATACCGTTGGCCGGCGACGCGTGCGGTAAACCGATTGTGGGACTCCGTCCCGCCGGGCGCGTCAAGCCGCACGTTCTCGGGCCGCACCGCGATCTTGACCGCTTCACCGGCCTTTACGTTGGCCGACATCAGCGCCGTGAGCCGATGGCCGCCGGCGTCGATGATACCGAACTCGCCGTTGCGCTCGACGACGCGGCCCGTGAGCAGGCTCGACGCCCCGGTGAAATTCGCCACGAACAGGTCCGCCGGACGATTATAGATCTCGTCCGGGGACGCCATCTGCAACAGCTTGCCGTCGCGCATGATGCCGATGCGGTCGCCGAGCACCACCGCCTCCGCCTGGTCGTGAGTGACGTAGACGGCAGTGACCCCGGCCTGCTTGATGATGCGCCGCAAGTCGTCACGCAGCCGCAGCCGTAGTTGCGCATCGAGATTGCTGAGCGGCTCGTCGAGGAGAAGCAGCTGCGGCTCATAGACGAGGCTGCGCGCCAGCGCCACGCGCTGCATCTGTCCGCCTGAGAGGGACACCACCGAGCGCTCAGCGAACTCCGATAGCCCTACCAGCACCAGCACGTCGCCGGTCTTGCGCTCGATTTCGGCGCGCGGGAGGCGACGGTGACGGAGCGGATAAGCCACGTTCTGCTTGACCGTCATATGCGGCCAGACCGCGTAGGATTGGAACACCATGCCGATGTTGCGCAACCGCGCCGGCACCTGCACGCCGTCGGCGGGCGAAGATACCAGCCGCCCGCCGATGCTGATGCGGCCGGCCGTGGACTGTTCGAGGCCCGCGACGCACCGCAGCGTAGTGGTCTTGCCGCAACCGGAAGGCCCGAGCAGCACCACGATCTCGCCGGTCGGCACGTGAAAGCTCACGCCGTCCACCGCCGGCCGGCCGGTGGCGAACTGCTTGCGCAGATCGCGGACGTCGAGCGAGGTCGGCATGCGCGCCTCTTCGTTATCGGTGGCCCGGATGAAGCCTATCTCACTGGCGATAGTTGTAGGCCCGGTTCCAGTCTTCGATCCACGTCGCGCGCAGCTCCTGGTACTGCTTGAAGTCCGGCACCCAGGATTTGACCTTGTTCGGATCGTAGCCTTTGGCGAGCACCGGCGGGACTTTGAGCGAGGTCAAATTTCCCTGCTCCTTGATCATGAAGGTCTGCCCTTCGACCGACAGGCACCAGTTCAGGAACAGCTTGGCGGCATTGGGATTCTTCGCGGTGGCCGTGATGCCGGCAGCATAAGGATTGATCGGCATTCCCTCGGGCGCAAAGATGATCTCCACCGGCGCACCGTCACGCTGCTTGGTGAAGACGATGTTGTAGAGCGACGGTAGGATTGCGACTTCGCCGCGCACCAGCGCATCGGCCGCCGGTGCGCCGGAGGGAAACAGTGTGACCTCGGTCGCGGCCTGCTTCTTCCAGTAATCCTCACCCAACACCTGACGCTCGAACATCACGCGAGTCCAGGTGGTGCCGCCGGACGGTCCGATGGTCTGGCCGATCTGCTTGCCCTTGTATTCGGGCTTGGTCAGATCCATCCAGCTCTTCGGCGGATTCTTCACGATCGCGGAGTTATAGGCGATCGCCCAGCCCAGGGTCGCCTGCGGCCAGAATTTCGGCGACGCCAGCACATCGGGCAGGTAGTCCCCCGCATTCGGCGGTGCGTAGTCCATGAACAGGTTCTCTATCTCCAGCATGAGGCCGCGGTCGGAATGGTTGACCAGGTCAGCCGAGAGCTTGCCGGCAGCAGCCTCGGTCTTCATGCGGGTGATAAGCTGGCCGCCAGGCGCGCGAACCATCTCCACCCTGATCTCGGGAAAGCGCTTGTTGAAGGCCTTGATCACCTCCTGCTCCACCTCGGCGAAATTGGCGGTGTAGAACACCACCCGCCCTTCTTTCTTCGCGGCCGCAATAAGCTCGGGCGGCCCGAAATTCTGCGCTGCCGCCGGCACAACGAGCACGACAGTCAGGCCGAGCGCGGTCAAAGTTGATTTCATGGCAATGGTCCTCCCTGCTTATCCCGAGCGTCCCACACTGCTGTTGGTACTTCCGCTGGAGAGCCAGCTGGCGACGCCGATCAGCACCGCGAGCAGCGCGGTCTGCACCAAGCTGAAGGCGGCGGTTTTCCCGGTATTGCCGCCCTCGTAGTAGTCGAGCAGCAGTACGGCCATGACGGTGGTGTCGCTGGTGTACAGGAACAGCGACGACCCGAGCTCGCGGATCGCCAGGATGAACAGCAGCGTCATGGCCGCGATGGTGCCCGGCCGCGCCAGCGGCAGCACGATGCTGCGGATGGTGCCGAGGCGCCCCTTGCCGCAGACCCAGGCGGCTTCCTCGAGCTCGCGGTGGATCTGAAGAAACGAGGTGGACAGCGCCTTCATGGTGTCGGGTATGAAGCGCGCGATGAAGGCGAGCGCGAGAATCCAGATCGTGCCGTAGAGGCCGCCCGGCAGCCCGATCCAGGCCCAGAGATAGGCGACGCCGATCACCAGGCCGGGGATCGCCACCGGCAGCGTGGCGATGAGATCGATCGCGCGTCGTCCGGGCGCGCTGCCGCGATGCACGGTGTAGCCGATCGCAAACGCAAGCAGCCCGCCGAGCACAGCCGTCACCAACCCGACCTCCATGGTGTTCCAGATCGAGCGCATGGTGAGCGGGTTGTCGAAGATGCTCTCGAAATGGACGAGTGAATAATGGCGCATGTCGAACAGGCTGGCAGCGTCTGGTATGAACAGAAAGCGGCGGAACGCAGCGACGATCAAGGCGAGCGTCGGCAGCACGACGACGATGACGAGGTAGAGCAGCGCGAGCGCGAGTGTCAGCCAGCGCCACGGGCCGAGATCGAGCGCTCGTGGCCGAAAAGCTTTCCCCGCCACAGTCGTGAAGCTGCGGCCGGCGAGAACTCGCTGCTGCAGGAGTACCAGCGCCCCGGTCACCACCATCAGGATGATCGCAACCGCCGCGGCGGTGCTGTAGAGCGGCGGACTCCAATTGGTCAGCTTGAAAATATAGGTCGTCAGCACCGAGATGTTTGCGGGCGCGCCGAGCACGGCCGGAATGCCGTAGATGCCGAGCATCACGACGAAGGACAGCAGCATGCCGGAGATGATGGCCGGCGCGATCAGCGGGAAGGTGACGGTGAACAGCGTGCGCACGGGCCCGACCCCCGCGATCTCCGCCGCCTCCTCCAGGCTCGGATCCATGTTGCGCAGCGCCGAGGCGGTGAACATGTAGACATAGGGCGCGTAGTACATGCCGAACACCACGATCAGTCCGGCCATCGAGTAGAGATCGATCCGCCAGTCGAGGCCGATCCACTTCAGCATGGTATTGAGCAGACCGGACTTCGGCGAGCCCAGGATCGACCAGGCCACGCCAGCGACCAGCGGCGGCACGAACAACGGCACCACGCTCGCCGCGCCAATGAAGCCTTTGCATGGCGTGTTGGTGCGCACGACGATCCACGAAAACGCCAGTCCGATCGCAACCGCCAGCGCTGTCCCGCCGGTGCAGGCGATCAGCGAGTTCGCCAGGGCATGGTGGACATTGGCATTGCCGAGCACGCTCACGAAATTATTGAGTGACAGATCGAACACGCCGAAGCCATCCACCACGGGGTTGGTGTTGGTGAGCGCGCCCAGCAGCAGCATCGCGACGGGATAGAGCACCAGAAACGTCAGCACGGCGAGAAGCGCGCCCGACCACAGCCAGCCGGCGACGACGCGAAGTCGTGCCGCACGCTCGGCCTCTGCCAGCGGCGCGGCAAATGCAGCGGCTTCTGCCGTCACGCCCTTCCTCCGGCGACCCCAGGCGTTCGTTGCCTGTTGTTCTTGCAGCATGGGTAGCACAGAACGGATCGTTTCGGGAGCCGCCCCCAGGTGGGCAAATGCGCGCGTCCCTTGAATTTCACGCGGCTCGCGCAACCCCGCCCCGCCTGAAACCCTCCGGGACACGCGGAGCGAGTTCGGAAGTCACCGACCGGATTTCACAGCCGTTCCATCCGCGCTACCATGGCGACGATGTCAGTCCTCGCCGCTCGATCCCCGGTCGCCCGACCCGACCTACCCGATCTCCTCGCGCGGGCGCGCACGATCGCCGAGCTTGCGCGCGAACGAGCGCGACAAACCGAAGCCGACCGTCGCGTCGGCGAAGACATGATCGCGCGCATGCGGGAGATGGACCTGTTCCGCATCATGCGGCCGCAGGCCTATGGCGGGTTCGAATACGGCTTCGACGTCTTCTTTGAAATCGTCGCGGCCGTCGCGAGCGGTTGCGGGTCGACCGGCTGGGTCTATGGCCTGCTCGCCTCGCACCAGTGGCTCGTCGCCTGCTTTGCACGCGAGGCGCAGGACGAGGTCTGGCACGACCGCGACGCGCTCGCCACCGGCAGCTATGCCCCGGTCGGACAGGCGGTGGCGGTCGACGGGGGCTATCGGCTCTCCGGCGCCGGCAGCTTCTGCAGCGGCTGCGACAATGCGCAGTGGCAATTTCTCGGCGGCATGATTCCACAGCCGGACGGATCGGCCAAGCCGGGATTTTTTCTGATACGCAGCACCGACTGCACGATCGACGACAACTGGCACACGATGGGGCTCGCCGGCACCGGCAGCAAGACCATCGTCGCGCGCGATGCGTTCGTCCCCTCCCATCGCGCCCTTCCCTTCGCCGCGCTTTCCGACGCCATCGCGCCCGGGATGCTTGCGAACCCCAACCCGATCTATCGGCAGTCCTTCCTCGCCGTGCTGCCGATTGCCATCGTGGCGCCCGTGCTCGGCATGGCGGAAGGTGCGCTCGCCGATTTCCTCGCCATGGCCGGGATGCGGACCACCCGCGGCGCAGTGGCTGGCGGCAACCGCCGCATGGCAGAGCTCACAACCGTGCAGATGCGGGTCGCGGAGGCGAGCGCCCTGATCGACGCGGCGCGGCTGCTGATGGCGCGCGATCTCGCTGAGGCCCTGGCGAGCGCAACGCGCGGTGAGCCCATCAGCATCGATGTGCGGCTGCGCAACCGTCGCGACCAGGCATTCTGCGTGCGATTGCTGGTGCAGGCGATCGATGCGCTGTACCTCGCCGCCGGCGGGCAGGGGCTGTTCCTGGACCAGCCGCTGCAGCGTGCCTGGCGCGACGCACACGCAGCCGCCTCCCACATCAGCCTCAACTGGGATTCCACCGGCAGCATGTATGGACAGTCCCTGCTCGGCCTCGAACCGAAAGGACAGTATTGAGGCGATGGGCGCGCCGGCCGGCACGCCTCGTCATCGAGGCACTGATCAACCCACGTGCTTCCACAGAAACTCGAGCGTGCGGCCAAGCGCAATCTGCGCCGACCCCGGCTCGTAGTTCGCGCGCGCGTCGCAGTTGAATCCATGCCGGCCGGGATAGACGTGAATCGATACGTCTGGCCGGGCTTGTCGGATCTTTTCGACATCGCTGAGCGGGATGCTGGCGTCGATGTCGCCGAAATGCAGCATGGTCGGCACCTGCGGAACCTCGTGCGCACGCGCAACGATCTGGCTGCCGTAGTAGCCGACCGCGCAAGTCAGGCCGCGCAGCCGTGTGGCGGAGAAAAATGCCAGCGAACCGCCCCAGCAATATCCCACCACGCCGACCTTTCCGAACGATTTGACGCAATCGATCGCGGCCTGCGCGTCGAGCAAGCTGTCCTCAATCGGAATCTTGGCGCGCAAGGCGTGGCCAGCTGCGATGCCGGCGGGGTCGTAGCCGAACTCAGCACCCGGTTCGGCGCGATCCGACAGGCCCGGCACGATGGCGCTATATCCCAACGCCGCAAACCGGTCGGCGACGTTGCGGATGTGATCGTTCAGGCCGAAGAACTCGTGCAGGACAACAAGTTGGCCGCGCGGCGCGACGGCCGGCGTGGCCCGATAGGCCGGCAGCACGTGACCATCGCCAGCGGACAGAACGATATTCTCTTTCATCATGCGCTGCATCGTTTCATGATGGCTCCGAACTGCGGAATTCACATTATAACCTTGCACAGGAGAAAATCCGGCATGGCTTACTTCCGGCTTCGGACGTCACAGTTGTTTGGCTGCGTGGTGTTGGCGTTGACCGCATGGGTTGTCGTGGATGGGGCTCGGGCCGAGACCGTACGCGTCGGCATTGTCGGCGCCAGCAGCGATGCCCCCTTTTTTATCGCCGATGCCAAAGGTTATTTCAGCGCTGAGGGACTCGCGCTCGAACTGACGTCGTTTGACTCCGGCGCAAAAATGGTGGCTCCGCTGGGCACCGGTGACCTCGACGCCGGCGGAGGTGCCGTCTCCGTGGGGCTGTACAACGCGGTCAGGCGCGGCGTCGGTCTCAAGGTCGTAGCGGACAAGGTGCACTACGGTCCGGGTTACGGCTTTGCATCACTGCTGGTCCGCAAAGACCTCATCGAGAACGGCAAATTCAAGGGTTACGCCGATCTCAAGGGACTTCGTGTCGCAATCTCCGGTGTCGGCATCGGCGACGAATCCGTGCTCAATGAAGCGCTCAAGCGTGGCGGCCTGAAATGGGGAGATGCTGCCCCGGTTTACATGGGCTTTGCGCAACATCCGCCCGCGCTGGCGAATGGCGCCATCGATGCGAGCATCACCAACGAACCCACGTCGACATTCATCCAGCGCCAGGGCAGCGCTGTACGCTTCGCTGGCAACGACGAATTCTATCCCAACCAGCAAACCGCCGTGCTGCTGTACGGCGAGCCCTTCATCAAGAACCGGCGCCCAGTCGCGCTCAAGTTCATGCGCGCCTACATTCGCGCGGTGCGCTTCTATAACGATGCGCTGACCGATGGCCGCTTGGCGGGTCCGAACGGACCGGAAGTCGTATCCATCTTGACCAAGTATTCCGCGCTCAAGGATGCCGACCTCTACCGCGTCATCACCCCGCCGGCGATCGATCCTAACGGCATGGTGAATGTCGAAAGCCTCACCAAGGATTGGCAGTTCTTCAAGGACACCGGTCAGCTCGATGGGAGGGTTGGGCCTGCCGACATCGTCGACACCAGCTTCGCCGCCGAAGCCGTCGCGGCGCTCGGACCCTATGTTGCGGGAAGCTTCGCGAAATAGCGGCGGCTATTCTTTCCCCGGCGCTCGGCGGGTCTCGGCCGAGGCGGGGTCGCGACGACCAGAGCACATTCGCTTCAGCGTAGCGCGCTGCCACATGATCATGCGCTCCAACGCGCCATCCACCGTCGCGTCCGAAGTCCGCGTGCGGCGCCAGCGGTAGAGCAAGCCGTGCGCGAGCCAGATCACCAGGAAGCTGAACACCCCTGCGAACACCACGTCGCTGAAGAAATGTGCGCCTGCCACCATCCGTAGCAATCCCACCGCCGCGCCGAAGGTGAGCGCCGCGCCGTACGCAAGCGTGCGCCATTGCGGCGGCACGACGGCTGCCGGGGCCAGCGTCCAGAACGCCCCCGAAGGCTCACCGGCCACGAAGGAGCAATTCTTGGGGCAGTCGCCGCGGGGATCCCACCACGGGCGGAAATGCTCGGTGCCCCCAAACTCGGTGACGTCGATGGGGCGCGGCCGGCCCCAATGCTCCTTGAACACCATGTTGGCGACCACTCCGGGCGCGAGCGCAAGCGTCACCACCATCAGCACGACCGCTCGACCGGGAATGAGCAGCGGCCTCTGCGGGCGGAAGAGCTTGACCGCGAGCGCGACGAACGCGGGCATGGCGACGAGCGTGATCAGCCACGTGGCGGCGTCGCGCGCGCGCAGGTAGGGCGGATCGTAGGCTCGCCAGAAACCCCCGCGCTCCGGATCGAAGAACAGGCCCGCGAGCCTGAGGTCGAGATCGGGCCGGAGGCCGAAGACAACGCCGACCACGGCGGCAACGGCGAGCGCGATCACGAAACCGGTTCGGTTCATGCGTTTGATCCCCGGGCGTGTCTAGCCGAGGTGCCGGGCGAGTTCAAATCGGCCGCCGGTGAGCGATCGCCGCGGAGAACAGGGCAAACGAGGTCGTCGCGACAGCGATGTCATTACCTTGCCAGCGATTTCAAATTCATGCAGCGTTGCTCAACAACAGTCCGCCGAAAAACGCAACACCGGTGAGGTTTAATGCCGCAACTGTCCGAAAGCACGCTGCGGCAGCAGCTCGCCGACTGCCACCGCATGATGGTGATGGCGGAACTGCTGGACTACAGCGGCCACGTCAGCGCCCGCATTCCCGGCACTGATCGCGTCCTCATCCTGCCGCGCGACGCCAGTCGCTCGGGCGTCACCGCCGACGACATGCTGGTGGTCGACCTCGACGGCAAGGTTCTGGACGGAAACAGCCTGCCGCCGACCGAGACCGCCATCCATCTCGGCGTCTACCGCGCGCGCGAGGACGTGCAGGCGGTCGGCCATGGCCACCCGCCGA
>Ga0208995_1000034_pt1 | contig 11596 bp, 9 predicted proteins | sample MedBloCAOM2_O2_FD_187857 | JGI IMG/M metagenome (GOLD analysis project Ga0208995, IMG submission 187857) | Forest soil microbial communities from El Dorado National Forest, California, USA - Mediterranean Blodgett CA OM2_O2 (SPAdes) (version 2) | ecosystem: Environmental > Terrestrial > Soil >... | reverse complement strand
CAACACGCTACAGTGCCATGCCTGGATCGGCGGGAGCGTCGATGTCGGCCTCGAGCGCGTTCTCACGCCGCTGCCGCTCTATCACATCTTCTCGCTCACCGCGAACATGCTCACCTTCGCGTGCCTCGGCGGCCTGAACGTCCTCGTCCCCGATCCGCGCGACATTCGCCGCCTGATCGCGACCATGCGGCGAACGCGCGTCACCACCATGTCGGGCGTCAATACGCTGTTCAACGCGCTCGCCAACGCGCCCGAATTCGCGCAGCTCGATTTTGGCGCGCTGAAATTCGCCATCGGGGGCGGCGCGGCGGTTCAGCGCGGCGTCGCCGATCGCTGGATGGCCATCACCGGGAGCCCCTTGGTCGAAGGCTACGGATTGACCGAGGCGTCGCCGGTCGTGTGCATCAATCCGGTGACGCAGCCCAAGGTCGGAACCGTCGGCCTGCCGGTACCCGGCACCGAGGTGTCGGTGCGCGACGAGCGCGGCAAGAGCCTCGCCATCGGCGAGACCGGCGAGGTGTGGGTGCGCGGCCCGCAGGTCATGCAAGGCTATTGGGGCCGTCCCGAGGAGACCAGGAACACGCTGACCGACGACGGCTGGCTCAAAACCGGCGACATCGGCATGATCGATCCGCAGGGCTTCGTGAAGCTGCTCGACCGCAAGAAGGACATGATCATCGTGTCGGGCTTCAAGGTCTTTCCCAACGAGGTGGAAGATGTGGTGGCGCGGCTGCCGGGCGTGCTCGAAGCCGCCGCGATCGGCGTGCCGGACGAGCGCAGCGGACAGGCCGTGAAGCTGTTCGTGGTGCGGCGCGATCCGGCGCTCGACGAAAAGGCGATCCGCGGTTATTGCGTCGCCAATCTCACGGGCTACAAGGTCCCCAAGCTGATCGAATTCCGCGACGAGCTGCCAAAAAGCAACATCGGAAAGATCCTCCGCAAGGAGCTGCACTGACGTGCGCTACGCTGGCCGGCTGGCCCGCCGGAGCCTGCGCTTCAGAGGAGCCGCACGCCGAGCGCCGCCACCCATACCATGAAGGCCAGCGTCAGCGCGATGAAGACGGCGGCGGAGCCCAGATCCTTGACCACCTTGATGGCGGCGCTGTGCTCGGGCGTGACGTGATCGGACAGCTTCTCGATCGCCGTATTGAGCAGCTCCACGATGATCAATACGAGCAACGAACCGATCAGCGCCAGCCACCACCCGGCACTTGTGGCGATGAAAAAGCTCAGCGGCACCGCGATCGCGAGCGCCGCGAATTCCTCGCGCACCGCCGCCTCGTGCCGCAACGCCCAGCCGAGCCCATAGAGTGTGTTGAGGAAGGCCTTCCAGAGACGAGTCATTGCGTACCAATTTCACGCAAGCAGACTCGACCCGCCCTCATCCTGAGGAGCCGCGCGAAGCGCGGCATCTCGAAGGATGGAGGCGGCCACCGATCTCGGGTTTACCCGAGATCGGCACTTTCGATGCGCAAGTCGGCGGTAGCCGACTTGCGTGTTCGAGACGCGCGGCTGCGCCGCGCTCCTCACCATGAGGCCGGTCATGCGCATACATCCGCCGTGGACTTCAAAACTACTTCCCTTCACCCCAACGCCTTCTTGACCCGCTCCGGCGTCATCGGGCTTTCGCGCAGCCGCACGCCGGTGAGCTCCGCCACCGCATTGGCGATCGCGGGCGCCATCAGCGGCGTCGCCATCTGGCCGACGCCGGTCGGATGGTTGTTGGACGCCACCACCTCGATGTGCATCTCCGGAATGTCGCTCATGCGCGGCACCCGATAGTCGTAGAAGCCCGACTCCTGCACCGCGCCGTCGTCGATCGTGATGCGCTCGAAGAGCGCAAAGCCGAGCCCGTAGACGATGCTGCTCTCGGTCTGCGCCACAATGTTGTCGGGCTGGACCGTGATGCCGGGATCGAGCGCCGTCCAGACGTTGCGGACCCGCAGCGCGCCCGACTTGCGATCGAGCGACACTTCGGCGGCGAGCGCGATCTGCGTCCCCGAATAGTTCATGTAGGTGAAGCCGAGCGCGCTGCCGTCCCGCTTCTTGCCCCAATCCGCCATCCGGCTGACCTTGTCGATGATGTTGACGGCGCGCGGATTGGTTTTGACCAGGTCGCGCCGGAACGTCGCCGGATCGATGCCGCGCTTGCGCGCGAGCTCGTCCATGAAGGACTCGATCGCGAAGACGTTGGTCAGATGCGCGATGCCGCGCAGGCTCGATGTGCGCAGGCCGCTTTCCCGCGGCACCGCTTCGCCGAGCCGGTTCGGGATCTCGTAATAGGGCGCGTCGAGGCCGTTATAGGCGATGCCGTCGCGGCCCTTCTGGCGCTCGAAGCGCACCGGGTCCTGGAACGCCGTCACCTCGTCGCACGCCTTGCGGTGGTGGAAGGCGATCAGCTTGCCCGACGCGTCGAAGCCGGCGCGCAGATAATGCGCCGACAGCGGATTGAAGCGCCCGTTATGGACGTCGTCCTCGCGCGTCCACATCGCCTTGACGGGCTTCTTCACGGCGTTGGAGAGCACGACCGCGTCGTGGACATATTCCTCGTCGCGATGACCGCGCCGTCCGAAGCCGCCGCCCATCAGCATGTCGTGGTAGGCGATCTTCTCGGGCGCGATCTTGAGCGCATTGGCGGCGACCGTCACCGCGATGGTCTTCGACTGCACGCCGCACCACAGCTCGCAGGCGTCGCCATTGGGCGATACCGAGGCGACCGCGTTCAGCGGCTCCATCTGGGCGTGGTAGACCAGGTCATTGCGGTATTCGGCCTCGACGATGGTGGCGGCACCCTGCAGCGCGGCCGGCGCGTCGCCCTCCTTGGCCCACAGCTTGGTCGGCTGCGACATGTCGCGCGCCGCCGCCGCGAAGGCGGGCAGCGCCTTCTCGCTGTTGAATCCCCAGGCCTTGCCGGCCCGCGTCCAGGTCACCTTGAGGGCGTCCTTGGCGTCGAAGGCGGCCCACGGCGTCTCGGCGATGACGCCGACCCCATAGGGCAGCGGAACGACTTGCACCACGCCCGCGATCGCCTTCGCCCTGGCGTCGTCGATCTTGTCGGGCGCCGCGCCTTCCACCGGCGAGCGCAGGATCGCGCCATACAGCATGCCGGGCACCTGCACGTCGATGCTGTATTGCGCCGTGCCGTTGACCTTCTGCGGCAGCTCGATCCGCATCACGTCCTTGCCGATGAGGCGGAATTTCTCCGGGCTCTTGAGCTCGCTCTCCGCGACTTCGGGCGCCGTGGCCGGCACCTCCGCGAAGGCGGCGATCTCGCCATAGGTCAGGCGGCGGCCGGACTTCTCGTGGATCACCACGTTCGGCCCGGTGGTGAGCTCCGCGACCGGAACCTCCCAGCGGTTGCCGGCATTCGCCAGCAGCACCTTGCGGACTTGCGCCCCGAACTTGCGCAGATCCTTGAAATAGGCGGTCACCGCGTTGCTGCCGGCCGTGTACATGTAGCCGAAGGCCGGATTCTTGTAGAGCGCATCATTCGGCGGCGCCACGACCACGCGCACCTTTGCCCAGTCGGCGTCGAGCTCCTCGGCGAGGATGAGCGGCAGCGACGTGAGCGAGCCTTGGCCCATCTCGGCCGCCGGCGACATGATGGCGACCGTATCGTCGGTCGAGATCGTCACCCAGGGGCTCAGCGCCACCTCGCCGCTGCGGGCGGCCGCACCGGTGCGCAGGCCGGATGTGACGGTGAAAGTGAATCCGGCGGCGCCGATCATCAGGGCGCGGCGGCTGACCTCGGTCTTCTGAATCGCGATGGTCATGGCTCAGGCCTCCTGCGCGGCGCGTTGAATGGCGCGGACGATGCGCGGATAGGTGCCGCAGCGGCAGATATTCGCGCTCATGTGCTCGACGATCTGGGCGCGGTCGGGCTTGGCGTTATGCGCCAGAAGATCGGCCGCGCTCATGATCTGGCCGGACTGGCAGTAGCCGCATTGCGGCACCCGCTCGGCGAGCCAGGCCTTCTGCACCGGATGGGAGGAGTCGGCGGACAAACCCTCGATCGTGGTCACCTTCTTGCCGGCGATCTGCCCGACCTGCGTCTGGCATGAGAAGGCGCGCTTGCCGTCGATATGCACCATGCAGGCGCCGCACAGACCGGTGCCGCAGCCGAATTTGGTTCCGGTGAGCTTGAGCTCCTCGCGGATCACCCACAACAGCGGGGTTGCGGGCGGCGCGGCCGAATGGGCCGCCTTGCCATTGAGTTGGAAGTCCGTCGCCATGTTTGCCTCCCGGGCGGTGCTGAGTTCTTGCGGTGGTCCGGACGGCCGGTCCGGGCGCGCTGCGCGCATCCTAATCCTTCGCCGGCCGGCTGTCGAAGCCCGATGCGGCCTCGCCCGCCCGGCCGCACGTTGCCGCATGGCGGGTCCTGTACTATCAGGACGCGGGGGGCGGCGCCCGCCGATGGACCGTGACTGGAGTTGACGCATGGCCAAATCTAACGGTCGGGACCTGCCGTTCCTCATTTCGGGCGGCGGCATCGGCGGCCTGGTGACCGCCTATGCGCTCGCCAGCAAGGGATTTCCGGTCCGGGTCTTCGAGCAGGCGCCCGAGTTCCGCGAGCTCGGCGCCGGCATCCAGCTCGGGCCGAACATATTTCGCGCCCTCGAACGCATCGGCCTCAAGGTCGACATGCTGAGCGACGCCTGGAAACCCGGCCGCCTGGAGATGCGCGATGCCCTCACCGGCACGGAGATCACGTCCGTGCCGCTGGGCGAGGAGTTCATCGCCCGGTTCAAGCAGCCCTATGCGGTCACCCACCGGGCCGACATCCATGGCGTCTATCTCAAGGCCTGCCAGGGCAGCAACCTGATCTCGCTCGAGACCTCGCGGCGCGTCGACGACTTCACCGATCACGGCGACAGCATCACGATCCAGCTGGAGGGCGGCGAGGAAGCGCACGGCTGCGCGCTGATCGCCTGCGACGGCATGTGGTCAAAGATCCGTCAGAAGGTCGTCGGCGACGGCGCGCCGCGCGTCTCGGGCCATATCGCGTATCGGGCGGTGCTCAAGCGCGAGGAGGTGCCCGACGACCTGTGGAGCCCGGACGTGATGCTGTGGGCCGGGCCGAAGACGCATTTCGTGCATTATCCGCTGCGCCGCGGCACGCTCTACAATCTGGTCGCGGTATTCCATTCCGACCGCTACGTGGAAGGCTGGAACACCGAGGGCGCCAAGGACGAGCTGTTCGCCCGCTTCAAGGGCCAGCGGCCCGAGGTGCAGCGCCTGCTCGAGCGCATCGAGACCTGGCGCATGTGGGTGCTGTGCGACCGCGAGCCGATCAAGGAATGGACGAAGGGCCGCGTCACCCTGTTGGGCGACGCCGCTCACCCGATGCTGCAATACCTCGCGCAGGGCGCCTGCATGGCGACAGAGGACGCGGTGTGCCTCGCCGAAAAGCTTGCGGCCGCGCCCGACGATGTGCCGGCCGCCTTCCGGGCCTACCAGCAGCAGCGCTATCTGCGCACCGGCCGGGTGCAGATCATGGCGCGCGTCTATGGCGAGTTCTATCACGCCAGCGGGGTCGCGGCGGAATTGCGCTACAACGCGCTGCATGGCCGTACGCCCGACCAGTCCTATGACGGCATGGCGTGGCTTTATGACGGGATGTGAGCGCCGCGTGCCGCGATGGCCGAGCGCAGCAGCAGATAGAGCACCGCCGCATTGAGCAGATGCCACAGGAAGTGGGTGCCGTGCGGAAACAACGCGCAGGCCTCGCGGTCGACCGTGCGCAGGAAAAGCGAGCAGGTGAATATCGCGCCGGCGGCCAGGATCAGCCGCCGCTGATCGATCGCACGGATCGACAACCCGACCGCCATGAGGGCAGCGAGCGGCGGCAGATACTCGCCCGAGCCGTTGAGCGCGCCCGCCGGCAGCGCGTAGGAAAAGCCCTGCGACGCGAGCGCGAAGGCCGCCAGGATGGCGAGCGCCGGCCCGGCCGCGAGATGAAAAATCCGCCGCAGCGCAAATAGTAAATAGCCGTAGACGAAGATCGCGATCGGGATCACGTCGAGCAGCACGGCGGCGCGCGTCGCCAGCGTGTGGAACGCGAACGAGCCGAGCCCGATCGCGAAGGTTATGCCGATGAGCGCCAGCGCAAAGGGATCCCGCGCCTTACTGTGCCGCCACGCCAGGTAGGCGGCCGTGGCCGCGACCAGAAACGCGAGATTGGTGAGCGCATTGACGGGCTCGGCCCAAAACGAGGCGTCGGTGCGCTCGCAATAAAGCGAGAGCGGCTCGGACCAGGCCATGTCGAAACTCGTTCAGAGTTTCGGGATATTCGCGTGCACGATGACCTTGGACCATTTGTCGATGTCGCCGCGCATCTGCGCGTCCATCTCGGCCGCACTCGCCGCCCGGGTATCGATGCCAAGCTCCAAGGCACGCTTTTTCAGCTCGGGATCCACCAGCACCTCGCGGAGAGCGCGATTGAGCACCTCGATGTGCTCCTTGGGGGTGGCGGCCGGCGCATAGAGCGCGTTCCACGACGTCACCTCGTAGCCGGCGACGCCTGCCTGCGCGACGGTCGGCACGCCCAGGGACTTGGCGCTCACCGGCCCGGTCGCCGCGACGGCGGTGAGCTTGTGGTCCGACAGACCGGCCTGCAGCGCCGCCGGGAAATCGACCACCATCTGGATATCGTTGCGCAGCAGCGCGACGATCGCTTCCGGCGTGGTGCGGAACGGAATGATGACGAAATTGACGTCCGCCGACGCCTTCAAGAGTTCCGCCGACAGGTTCTGGGTGCTGCCGACATTGATGGTGCCCATGTTGAGCACGCCGGGCTTCGCTTTTGCCGCCTTGACGAAGTCCGCCATCGTCTTGATGTCCGACGTCGCATTCGCGACGAAGACGCAATCGAAATAGCCGACGCTCGAAATGGGGACGAAATCCTTGAGCGGATCGAAGGGCAGGCTCTTGAACAGCGGGACGCTGATCGCCGTGCCGTTGGTGAGGAGCGTGATGGTATAGCCGTCCGCCGGTGCCGAGAGGGCGGCGCGCGCGGCCTGAATGCCGCCGGCGCCCGGCACATTCTCGACCACGAAACGCTGCCCCAGCTTGTCGCCGAGCTTCTCGCCCACCAGCCGCGTCGTGATGTCGGCGACCCCGCCGGCTCCGAACGGAACGATGATGCGAACCGGGCGCTCGGGGTATTTGGCCTGCGCGCGGAGCGCGTTGGGCGCCGCAAGCGTCGCACCGGCGACCAGCAGGGAGACGAGCCCTTCGCAGATCGCCCTGCGGCCCATCAAGGGCCCTTGGAATTTCTCCTTGCCGCCGCCAGCCATCTGCAAATCCCCTTTGTTGCGCTTTTGCCTTTGCGCATGGTCTTGTCCGAAACGCCGTCACCCCGGGTCGAGTTCGCGGCGGGCTTCAGGGGATCATCCACCGTCGCGCAAAAAAACCGCCCGGCCCGCCGCCCTCAGGTATCGAGGCCGGCGAACCGTGCGGCTGGCTTAGAATAAACGGGGTCCTTATCCAAGGGCTGCTTTGACGCGGGCCGGTCCCAGCGGAAGGTCGCGCAGGCGCTTCGAGGTCGCGTGCGCGAAGGCATTGGCGATCGCCGCCACCGTCGGGCCCTGCGAGGCCTCGCCGGCGCCGAGCGAACGCTCGGTCGGCCGGTTGATCAGCTCGACCTCGATCTTCGGAACCTCCGGCATGGTGAGGATCGGATAGCTCATCCAGTCCTGCGACAAGATGCCTTCCGGATTGAACCGCAGCTCTTCCTTCAGGGTCCAGCTCGTCGACTGGATGATGCCGCCCTCGATCTGGTTGACGAGGCCGTCGGGACTGATGATCAGGCCGGAATCGACCGCCGCATAGGCGTGCGGCACGCGCACATTGCCGCTCGCGCGGTCGACCTCGACGTCGACCACCACCGCCACATAGGTGGCGAGGTTCTTGTACTTCGCAAAGCCGATGCCGCGTCCGCGGCCCTCCGCGCCCTTCTGGTCCGCTTTCCAGTTGGCTTTCTTGGCGACCGCCTCGATCACCGCGCGGGCGCGCGGATCGGTCATATGGGCGAGCCTGAATGCGACCGGATCGGCGCCGGCCGCGAGCGCCAGCTCGTCCATGAAGGACTCGACCGCGAAGACGTTGGCATAGGCGCCGAGCGTGCGCAGCGCCGAGACCCGCAGCGGCATTTCCTTGATCAGGTGGTTGACCACCCGCTGGCGCGGAAACTCATAGAGCGGGACCGCATTGCGGTCGCCGCCGCCGGCCGGCTGCGCAATGCCGCGCGGCGGCGCCGGCTTCTTGGCGTCGGCCAGATACCAGGCCGCCAGCAGGTTGACGCCGCCCGGCTCGCTCGGCCGCGTGGAGTGGGTGTTGCTCCATACCTCGTAATTCCAATCGACGATGCGGCCGTCGCTCACCGCCCCTTTGGCCTTCATCACCATGGCGGGGCCATAGGGTTCCCAGCCGAACTCGTCGTCGCGCATCCATTGCAGCCGCACCGGACGGCCGGGTGCGCCGCGCGCCAGCAGCGCGGCGTCGAGCGCCACGTCGTCGGCGCCATTGTGGCCGTAGCAGCCCGAGCCCTCCACGTGGATGCAACGAACCTCATTGGGCTTCATGCCCAGGGCGTCCGCCAGATTGCCGCGGTTGGGAAACACGCCCTGCGAATGGGTCCACACCGTCATCTTGCCGTCCTTGAGTTCGGCCAGCGCGCAGGACGGACCGATCGAGCCATGCGCGATATAGGGTTTGCGATAGGTCGCCTCGAGCACCTTGGGGGCGGCTGAAGCAGCCGCTGGAGCGGCCGCGAGCGCGGCGGGCTGCTTCTCGCTGATGACCGCGTCCTCGGTCGGCAGCGACAGCAGGTGATCGTAGATCTTTGCCGCATCCGGCAACGGCGGCCCGAGCGTCCACTTGGCGCTCCTGGCCAGCGCCGCGCGCGCCTTGATGGCCTGCTCCTCGCGCTCGGCAAGAACGCCGAGGAAGCTGCCGTCGCGCACCACCGCGACCACGCCCGGAAGGGCCTTGGCGGCGGCCTCGTCGACGCTGTCGAGCGTCGAGCCGGGGCGCGGCGGCCGCACCACGCGGGCGTGCAGCATGCCGGCCGGCCGCATGTCCTGCACATAGGCCGGGCCGCCCGTCACCTTGTTCGGAATATCGAGGCGCGGCACCGAGGTGCCGACGATCATATGCGAGGTCACCGGTTTCGGCGGCACCTTGCCGGTCGCCTCGCGCCTGAGGTCGAGCGCCGCGGCGAGCTCGCCATAGGTGACTTTTCGCCCGTCGGCGCCGCTGATCGTGCCTTCCGACACCTTGAGGGCGTCGGCGGCGACGCCGAGCTTCTTGGCGGCGGCGTCGATCAGGATCGCCCGCACCTCGGCGCTCGCCAGCCGCAGCGCCGTTCCGCTGTTCTCGATCGACTGGCTGCCGGACGTGACGCCCTCATTCGGGGTCCGGCCGGTATCGCCGGAAATCATATGGACGCGCTCGAGCGGCAGATCGAGCTCCTCGGCCGCGATCTGGGCGAGCGCCGTCACGATGCCCTGCCCGAGCTCGACCTTGCCGGTGAACACGGTCGCGCTGCCGTCCGCATCGATGCGGATCCAGGCATCGAGCATGCGGTTTGTTTGCAGGCTGCCCGGAAGCGTCGGCTGCTGGGCGAACGCGACTTTCGGATCAAGCGAGAAGGCGACCACGAGGGCGCCGAGCCCGGTCGTGAAGTCGCGACGTGACATCATCGGGGCGTTCATGTCAGCTCCTCCCCGCGGTCTCGGCGGCGCGCAGCACCGCACGCACGATCCGGTTATGGGTGCCGCAGCGGCACAGGTTGAGCGCCAGCCCTTCGCGCACCTGCGTTTCGGTGGGATGCGGCGTGCTGTCGAGGATGGCTTTGGCGCTCATGATCATGCCGTTGATGCAGTAGCCGCATTGCGCCGCCTGCTCGGCGATGAAGGCCTGCTGCAGCGGATGCGGCCTGTCCACGCTGCCGAGGCCTTCGATCGTCACGACCTCGGACTTGCCGACATCCCCGACCGGTACGACGCAGGAGCGTACCGGCCGCCCGTCGATCAGGACCGTGCAGGCCCCGCACTGCGACAGGCCGCAGCCGAATTTCGCGCCGTTGAGCGCAAGGTCATTGCGCAGCACGTAGAGCAGCGGCGTGTCCGGCTCGGCCGGAACGTCGCGCATCGCGCCGTTCACCTTCAAGCTGATGGTCATGGGCAGGCGTCTCCATGCTGCAGGGCGATGTTGCGGGCGTTGCTCCCCGCTATTGGGCGTCGGGCGCATTTTGCGCCGCGCCGACGCGACCGTCGAGAGCCTGGCGGACCATTATGGCGGGGGGATGTCGCCGCGCTGCCAGCCCTCCCGGGTCAGGCTTTCGAAATCCGAAAACTTGCCCGCCGCGATCGCCGCCCGCATGCCCTGCATCAGGTCCTGATAATAGAACAGGTTGACGATGCTGAGCAGCATGGCGCCGAGCGTCTCGTTCGCCTTGACGAGATGGTGGAGATACGCGCGGGAATAATCGCGGGCGGCCGGGCAGCGGCTCTCCGCATCGAGCGGACGCGGGTCACCGGCGTGGCGCGCGTTCTTGAGATTGATCGGGCCGAAGCGCGTGAAGGCGAGGCCGTGCCGGCCGTTGCGGGTCGGCAGCACGCAGTCGAACATGTCGATGCCGCGTGCGACCGCTTGCAGAAGGTCATCGGGCGTGCCGACGCCCATGAGATAGTGCGGCCGCTCGGCCGGCAGATGCGGCATGACGGCCTCGATCATCGTCAGCATGACGTGTTGCGGCTCGCCGACCGCGAGGCCGCCGATGGCGTAGCCGTCGAAACCCATCTCGACCAACGCGCGGGCGCTTTCGGTGCGCAGCCCCTTGTCGTCGCCCCCTTGCACGATGCCGAACAATGCCCGGCCGGCGGGAGCGCCCTCGAAGGCGCGCTTGCAGCGCTCGGCCCAGCGCAGCGACAACCGCGTGGCGCGCGCGATCTCGTCCGGCTGCGCCGGCAGCTTGAGGCATTCGTCGAGCTGCATCGCGATGTCGGCGCCGAGCAGTTGCTGGATCTCGATCGCGCGCTCGGGCGTGAGGTCGACCGCGGCGCCGTCGAGATGCGAACGGAACGCCACCCCGTTCTCGTCGACCTTGCGCAGGCTGGCGAGCGACATGACCTGGAAGCCGCCGGAATCGGTCAGGATCGGATGCGGCCAGTTGATGAAGCGATGCAGCCCGCCGAGTGCCGCGATGCGCTCGGCGCCCGGGCGCAGCATCAAGTGATAGGTATTGCCGAGCACGATGTCGGCCCCCGCCTCCCTCACCTCGTGCCAATGAACGCCCTTGAGCGCCCCCTGGGTGCCGACCGGCATGAAGGCCGGCGTGCGCACCGTCCCGTGCGGCGTGCGGATTTCGCCGGCGCGCGCGGCGCCATCGCGGTGCAGCAGCCTGAAACCAAATGACTCCGCCATCGCGGTCAGCTCCCGCCGCGAAACAGCAGGCAGGCATCGCCGTAGGAGTAGAAGCGGTAGTCCGTGGCGATCGCATGCGCATAGGCGCGTTTCATCGTGTCGAGCCCGCTGAAGCCGGCGACCAGCATGAACAGGGTCGACCGCGGCAGGTGGAAATTGGTCATCATGA
>Ga0208995_1000033_pt1 | contig 11614 bp, 9 predicted proteins | sample MedBloCAOM2_O2_FD_187857 | JGI IMG/M metagenome (GOLD analysis project Ga0208995, IMG submission 187857) | Forest soil microbial communities from El Dorado National Forest, California, USA - Mediterranean Blodgett CA OM2_O2 (SPAdes) (version 2) | ecosystem: Environmental > Terrestrial > Soil >... | reverse complement strand
TAGCGAACTGGATGATCCCCGGCAAGATGGTGCCGGGGATGGGTGGCGCCATGGACCTGGTGGGCGGCGCCAAGCGGGTCATCGTCGCAATGCAGCACGCCGCAAAAGGCAAGTCGAAGATCGTCCAGAAATGCGCCCTGCCGCTGACCTCTTCCCGGACGGTCGATCTGGTCGTCACCGATATGGCAGTGATCGGCTTTTCCGATGGGCGGATGACTCTGCAGGAGACCGCCCCAGGGGTCACGGTCGCAGAGGTTATGGCGGTGACGGAGGCGGACCTGTTCATTCCAGCCAACGTTCCGGAAATGAAGATCTGACACATAAAATGCACGTTCGAGCGAGGGACATGCGCATCTTCAGCGACTTCAGTGAGTTCAAGGCTGCGGTTGGCACCGAGATCGGAGCCAGCGAATGGGTTGAAATCACTCAGGATCGTATCAACCGCTTTGCGGAGGCGACCTGCGACGAACAATGGATCCATGTCGACCAGGACCGAGCGAAAAAGGAGCTGCCAGGTGGCAAGACCATCGCTCACGGTCTCTTGTCTCTGAGCCTGGCGCCGATGTTCATTCGCTCCGTGATCGGACTGAAGGGGCTGCGAAACACATTGAACTATGGCGCGGATCGCATCCGCTATCTCTCTCCTGTTCCGGCAGGCTCGCGGATCAGGGGCCGCATCAGCATCGCGGAAGCGGAGGACGTGCCGCCCGATGGCCTGAGGGTCAACTATCGCATGGTGATCGAAATCGAAGGCGGCCAGCGACTTGGCTGTGTCGCCGAGCTTATCGCACTGCACTATCGCTGAGGCCTGCAGGCGAGCCCTTTCTGCCGGCAACCTAACTTGACGTCGCAAAGTCGACCATCTGCGTGTCCGCGGATCGCCCGCTCTCGGCAAGCTCACGGAACAGATTTACCCGGATGCTGCGCCGTGCCCACCGCACCAACGGCTATGGATCGTCGTCGCTGGCCAATGGTCGGGCGGATAATAGCGCGGCGACAGCCGGCTTTCAGTATTGTCAGCCAAACGAATTGAAGAATTCTGACCCGAATTAGGCAGACCCGAATGTGACGAGACTCATGGCTGCCATTCGAGTATAACCGTGCTCTTATTCGGCTCGCCTGAATCGATACAATTGTCTGAATGCTCCGGACGACGGCAATGAAAGTTGCGCAAGTCCATCAGGCTGATTGTGGAACGGCCCCGTTGCCGGAGGCCGCAGTCGAAGACTCTCTTAGAAAAGAGGCGCAAGACTTCCCATTAGTGATCGCAACGATGCCAGCAACCGGGCGGCAACGGACGATAGCGGTCGGCATCATCATCCTTTTGATCGTCGCGGCGGTTGTTATCGCACCGTTCGCGAGCATACAGCTGGCCCAAGTTGATGCCTTCATTCCCGTTTTGCAGACCGTCTTAAGCGTTGTCGATTTTATCACGGCAACCCTTCTGTTTGCTCAATTTTCAATCCTGCCTCAGCGCGCCCTTCTCGCGCTCGCAAGCGGTTACATATTCAGCGGCTCGTTCGCATTCTTGCAGACGCTGGCCTTTCCGGGGGCGTACGCCCCGGCTGGTCTGATCGGTGACGGATTCAACACTCCAGGCTGGTTCTTCGTGCTTTGGCACACTACGTTTCCGACCGCGATCCTCATCTATGCGCTCTCCAAGGATTCGATCGGAGTCGCCACGCTACCGGGCAGATCGACGATGACCACTGTTGGAATAACTGTCGCCTGCGTACTTGCGATGACAGCTGGACTGACTTGGATCGTGACAGCGAAAGCGGAATATCTCCCGAGCCTCTACAGCGCCAACCTCACGTTACAGACGCGGTTTGCAAATCAGATAAACGTCGCGCTTTGGCTATGGGGCGCTATCGCGCTGGCTGCGTTATTAGCTCGCAGACGTACGATCCTCGATTTATGGCTGATGGTGACCTTGCTCGCTTGGATGCCAAACTTCCTGGTGGCTGCCATCGCCAGTTCGGTGCGATTTTCCATCGGTTGGTACGCGGCTCGTGGCTTCGTTCTGATCGGCAGTTGCATGTTGCTGGCCGTGTTGCTCATTGAAACAACGCTGCTCTATTCACGCCTTGCCAGCGCGATCATTTTACAGCGACGCGAACGCACCAACCGGCTCTTGAGCGTGGACGCGGCCACCGCCGCTATCGCCCATGAGCTGAGGACGCCTTTGGGAGCTATCGCACTTAATGCCAGTACAGCCCTCAGTCAGCTGCGTTCCAACCCTCCCGAACTGGAAGGAATAGACGACATCCTTACTGACATAGAGGCCGAAAGCCTTCGCGCGGGTGCAATCATTTCGAGCATTCGCGAACTGTCGAAAAACACGACTAAGCGAATGGCGCTGACACGCGTTGAGGATGTTGCTCGGCTAGTACTTAGATTGCTGCAACACGATCTTCAAATCATCGAAGTATCCGTCGCTACGGAGTTTCAAGACAACCTTCCCGACGTGCATCTAGATGGCACGCAACTCCAGCTAGTGCTATTGAACCTCGTCAAAAATGCTATCGAGGCAATGAGCTTCGTTGTCCCTGAAGCACGACGTCTGCGGCTCACAACGAGTTTCGACGGTCACTCGACCGTATTTCTGTCGGTCCAAGACTCTGGCCCCGGAATTCCTGTGGAGGATCGAGAGCGCATATTCGATCCGTTCTTTACGACAAAATCTGGCGGTATGGGATTGGGGCTCGCTATCTGTTTTACTGTGGTCGAAAACCACGGGGGCAAATTGCGGCTCGTCAAGTCGGACTCCGACGGCTCCATTTTTGAGCTCGCAATACCAGTCGGCGGACAGCACTCGGCTAAGTAGGCGCATGCGGAGGCATGTCGCAGTTGCACCGACGCTGTCGGCACTACGCTCTGCCGCTGGTATCGGGACGCTGACGAACGCGGCCAAGCACAGGATTGATACAGATCAATGGCGCCTATCGGTTGAAGAACCCGCTACCCGGGCCACCAGCGTTTCTCCTGCTTTTCCGCTTCGTCGCCGCTCGCCATCAGCGTCATGCGCAACACCTCAAAGATCACGGCCGTCGACCAGCCAAACAACAGCACGCCGTTCATCGCGGTCATCGGCCCAAGCAGATGCCAGCGCTCGACTGGCGTCACGTCGCCATAGCCGAGCGTTGTGTAATTCACGAACGCGAAATAGATGAGATCGGTGCCTTCAGGTGCGGCCCTCGTCACCACGTAGATCAACGACCAGACGAGCACCTCGGCAAGGTGCGCGATCATCAGGACGGTTACGGTGGCAATCATGACTGCGATCAATCGAAGCGTTTGGCGCGTCGTGGCCAGCTCATCGACGACCCGCGTCACCTTGATGACCGCGACCATCACCAAGGCATGAATCGCGATGTTGCAGATGCTGGCGGCCGCGCCCACGAGATATTGACGCAACATAGGGATGCCCCCGGCGCTCGGGCTGATCTGGCTGCAATTCGAAGTCCGCATTTGGCTGAGCGTTAGTCGATGATGTGATATCCGCCATCGATATACATAACGCCGCCCGTAATCAGCTTCGCGCCATCGAGCGCCAGAAAGGCCGTCGCGGCACCTACGTCGTCAATGCTCACGAGGCTCCGGGCGGGAGCCTTGCTCTGCGCCTTGTCCATGAGCTCGTCGAATTCGGGGATGCCCGACGCGGCGCGCGTGGCCAACGGACCCGGCGAAATCGCGTGCACCCTGATGCCCTTGGGACCGAGTTCGGCCGCGATGTAGCGGACGGCGGCTTCCAGCCCTGCCTTCGCAACTCCCATGACGTTATAGTTCTGCACCACCATCTGGCTGCCATAATAGGTCATGGTGAAGAGCGTACCGCCGTTCTTCATCAGCGGCTCCGCCAGATGCGCCATCCGCATGAACGACCAGCAGGAGACATCCATCGTCTTGAGGAAGCCGTCGCGCTCGACATCGACCACGCGCCCGTGCAGCGCCTCCTTCGGGGAGAACGCAATCGAGTGGAGGAGGAAGTCGAGCTGGCCCCACTCTTTCCCGATACGTTCGAACACCTGCTCGGTTTGTCCCTCGATATTCACATCCATCGGCATGAATATCGGCGCTTCGAGCTCTTTCGCCAGCGGTTCGACATGCTTCCTTGCCCGGTCGTTCAGATAGGTGACCGCGAGTTCGGCGCCCAGCGCCCGAAACGCCTTGGCGCATCCCCACGCGATCGACTGATCGTTGGCGATACCGACGATCAGTCCCTTTCGTCCCTTCAGCGCAACCTTGGTCTCTGGAAACACTGGAATTGTCATAACGCTCTCTCGCGTTTCAGGCTGAAGGACGAATGCCGATTCCACAGCAGCGACAATGTGTGCTGTGCAATCATCAACTCTTCATCGGTCGGCACGATGTAAACGGGGATGCGGCTATCGGCGCGCGAGATCCGCGGGGCGTGACGGGCGTTCTCGATCGGATCAAGGGACACGCCGAGCCATTCCAGCCGCTCCGCAATCCTCGCTCGGATGCCGACAGAATTTTCGCCGATGCCTGCGGTGAAGACAAAACCGTCGAGGCCTTGCAAAGCGGCCGCCAGCATCCCGGCATGAAGCGCAATCCTGTAGACGAAATAGTCGACGGCAAAGGCCGCGTGAGGATCACTGCTGTGCTGAAGCTCCCGCATGTCGTTGCTGACACCGGAAAGCCCCTTCAGCCCGCAATCGCGGTATAGAAATTCCTGCACTTCGACGGGAGACATGCCCTTTGCATTCATGAGATACAGAACGACTCCGGGATCGATCTGGCCGGTTCGTGTTCCCATCGGAAGGCCATCGAGGGCGGTGAAGCCCATCGTGCTCTCCACGCTGCGGCCGCCGTGGATGGCGCACATGGAAGCACCGCTTCCGAGATGCGCGACGATGACCCGCGCGCTCGCGATATCGGGCGCGACTTGCCGCAGGGCCTTCGCGACGTACTCATAGGAAAGACCATGAAACCCGTAACGCCGGACTCCCTCGTCGTACAGCCGGCCGGGTATCGCGTAGCGGTCCGCAACCTCGTCGTGGTCGCGGTGAAAGGCCGTGTCAAAGCAGGCGACCTGAGGCAGTGCGGGAAAGTTAGCGAGCAGGGCGCGGATCGGCGCCAGATTATGGGGCTGATGCAGCGGCGCCAAAGTCACGAAACGCTCCAGACGCGCAATCACGCCATGGTCGATCAGCACTGCCCGATCATAGTCAGGACCGCCGTGCACCACCCGGTGGCCAACGGCGAATGGACTTAACCGAAGTTCATCCCGTAGCCAGGTGCTCGCAAGCATCAATGCCGCCGGAACGTCCGGGACACTCTCGATCGGAAAGGCCCGGTCCGCCATCGTATCGCCCGCAGCTGCTGTGGCACGTAATCTGGGACGACTACCGATACCATCTATTTGACCCTTGATCTCCCGTCGCAGCCTTCCGTCGCGGTCGAGAGCGAACACCTGGAACTTCACGCTTGAGGAGCCGGCGTTGACGACGAGGATCGTGTCCATGGCAGTCACGCGGCGGCTGTCTGCGCGCGACGCCTGCGCGCGTCGGCATAAAGAGTGGCAACCGCGCAAGACGCCAGGCGGGCTCTCGGCGTGTCGGCTCGAGAAGTCAGTACGATCGGAACGCGGGCGCCGAGCACGATGCCGGCTCCGTCTGCCTGGGCGAAATATGCCAGGTTCTTGGCCAGCATGTTGCCCGCCTCGAGATCCGGCACTACCAGTATCTGGGCGCGGCCCGCGACTTCCGATTTTATTCCCTTGATCCGAGCCGCTTCCCTGTCGATGGCGTTGTCGAACGCCAGTGGTCCATCGAGCAGCCCACCCGTGATCTGGCCTCGATCTGCCATCTTGCAGAGCGCGGCGGCCTCGATCGTGGACGGGATCTTCGATGTGACGGTCTCCACCGCCGAGAGGATGGCGACCCGGGGAGATGTGCCAAATCCGGCCTGGGTATAAAGATCGATCGCATTTTGCACGATGTCGCGCTTGCCATCGAGGTCCGGAAAAATATTGATGGCGGCGTCGGTGACGAAGATGGTCTCGCTGTAGGCCGGGACATCCATCACGAACACGTGGCTGATCCGCCTCTCCGTGCGCAGTCCGCCGGCCTTTGCGGTCACGCTTCGCATCAGCTCATCGGTGTGCAGGCTGCCTTTCATCAGCATCTCGCCCTTGGCTGCGTGAATCAGCTCGACGGCCTTTGCCGCCGCAGCTTCGCTATGGGGGGCATCGATCAGCTCGAAACTGCTGATATCGATGCCGTGCTTGAACGCGGCCGCCCTGATCTTCGCCGAGGGCCCGACAAGAGTTGGCTTGATAATGCCGGCTTCGGCGGCATCGGCCGCCCCGCGCAGCGAGCTTTCATCGCACGGGTGCACGACGATGGTCGCCGCCGCGGGGATCGCTTTCGCTGCTGCGATGAGACGATCGTATTTCGCGCCGGGTTTGGCTTCGCCGGCGTCCAAGGATGCAACGCTCATGTCCAGCTCTCAATCATCTCAAAGGCCTACGACGCCTTCGCCTGCGGTTCGGCAGTCAACCCAAACAGCTGTGTCACGCGATCGAACCGCCTTGCAGTCTCGCCGGAGATTTTTCCACTTGCGGACAGAACGCCGCGGATGGCGTCCAGGCCCGCGCGGCGTTCGGCCTCGCTTGCCGGGAGCAATTTTGGGATGGCTGCGAGGCTCGCCTCCGGCTCCAGCAGCAGCATGAAGAATTGCTCGCGCACGATCGTCTTGAACTGCGCAAGCGTTAGGCGCGAGCCGGCATCGCCCGCGCGGACCCGCCGCAACGCCTCGAGGCTGCGCTCGTCGGCCATTCCGCGGGCCATGCCGACGTACAGCAGGCCGCGAATCACGCATTCCCTGAGCCCGCCGCTGCCGATCTGCGACTTCAGCTCCGCGATACGCGCCTCGAGACGCCCACGATGCTCTGGCGACATCTCAGGCTTGGGCGATACTTCGGCATCCGGCTTGATGCCGACCGCGGCCTGCAGCACCGGCGATCCATAGATGCCGAGGAAGAGCCTCTCGCTGAGGGCCTCCTGCGTGTCACGCCACTTGTCGAGTACGCCAACGATGTTCTTCGAGACGGTCTCCTGGAAGGTGAGGAACGGATTGTTTTCCTTCGCCGGCTTGCGGTGCTCGCGAGCATTGTCAGCCGCCTCCGCGACCGCCTTCATGGCAACATTGTCGCCGCCAAAGACTTCGTACGAGACGCGGAGCGGATGCAATTTGCGCATCCACTCCGCGAGTTGGGGAGTAACTGTGGCGCGGATCCATGGCTGAACAAAATTCCGGTAGTTGGCGAGATTGATCTCGGATACCCGGGCGGCAGTGGCGAACCGCCGTTCGTCCTCGGCTGTATTGCCGCCCATGGCCCTGATATCGTCGAGGCTGCGCTGCTCGCAACGCATGATCCACTTCCCGCCCGCAAGCTCCGGGTGGGCAGTATCGGCGGATTTGGCCTCGAAGGTCGCCTCGTAGAGGCCCGGTGGTAGCACATCGATCAGATCGATGTTGCTTGAGAATTCGCTATGCTCCTTCTTGGCGACCCCGCCTGAGACGAAGATTCCGAGGTGTCCGACCGTTTCGTGAACGGTGTAGACGATGGTTTGCCCGTAGGCCCGGATCTCGTCGACGTCGCTGTAGAGATCGAGAATCCAGCCGAGCGCCTGCTGCGGTGGTGTGATGTTGTCACCCTTTGAACAGAACACCACAATTGGTGAAGTAATCCGCCGGAGGTCGACGACGTGGCCGTCGGATGTCTTGATGCGTCCTGCGGCGAGATTATTGCCGACGAACAGCTCGTCGACAATGAACTGGATCTCCTCGGCATTCAGATTGACATGTCCGCCCCACCAGCGCTCGAACTCGAGATAGCGATCGGCCTCGGTGTCGACCTTGGAATAGACATTATACTGCTTGGTCCAGAGCGTGTTCGAGGGATTCATGTTCTCGAAATTCTGGACAAGCCACGCGCCGTCAAACTTGCCGCCGCCGAGATCGCTGGTCAGCGCGGTCAGCCAGCTTCCGCCGAGCAGGCCGCCGGAGTAGCGCATCGGGTACTTGCCGCGGACGCCGGCCCAGTAGGATAACGGCGCGCCGGCGATGATCAGCGGGCCAAACAATTCCGGCCGCAGCGAGGCCAGGATCATGACCGCCCAGCCGGCCTGGCAATTGCCGATCACGCACGGCTTGCCGTCGGCGTTCGGATGCAAGGCGATGACTTTTTCAATGAAGACGGCCTCGGCTCTGGCGATATCCTCGATGGTCTGGCCAGGCATTGGATCGGGCAAGAAGCCGATGAAGTAACAGGGGTGACCGGCTTCCATCGCCACGCCGATCTCGCTGTCCGCCTTGAAGCCGCCAATTCCCGGCCCGTGGCCGGCGCGAGGATCGACCACCACGAACGGACGTCGCTTGAGATCGATTTCCACTCCGCTCGGCGGAGCGACGCGCACGAGCCCATAATTGACGGGCCGTTCCAACTTTCTGCCGTCGATGATCAAATCGACGGCATAGTTAAGGACATGAGGTGCGGTCTCGGCCAGATGCTCACGGTATTGAACGCCGCGCTGGCGCATGACATCGAGGAACAGGACGCTGCGTTGTGCCGTATCCACCAGATATTCGAAGACGGATGCAAAAAGACCGGGCACCGCATCGCCCGATGTCGCCAGCTTTTCGGTAGACATGCTCAATCTCTCACGCCTGTAGCCCATCACCAGGATTACCTAGAGGCAGAGGCGACCATTGACATAGGTCAAGGGAGCCTGACGTTCGCTTGGCGCGTCGTTCCGGTCCGGGTTTGTCCGGCAACGGGAGGATAAGAGCGTTTATCGGCGGGCCTGAACATTAGCCTTCTGCGGCGACTTGCGCGGCAGCTTTTTCTACGCCGTGGGCCGGATCAGGCGGGGCTGCCTCGGCCCGCTCTTCGCGGATCCACGCCATCATCAATTCCCACGCCACCGCCAGTATGATGGGCCCGACGAACAGACCAACGATGCCGTGCGCGATCATCCCGCCCAAAACACCGATGAAGATGACAAGCATGGGTGTGTTCAACCCGCGTCCCATCAGGATTGGCTTCAGGATGTTATCAGCGAGCCCCACGATTGCCAGGTAGATTGTCAGCGGGAGAGCCAAAGCAAAATCCTTGGTCGCCCAAATCCATATGATGACGGGAAACAGGACGATCGCCGACCCGATCTGCAGGATCGCAAACACCAGGACGGCGAATGCCAGCAAGCCCGCGTGCGGCACGCCCGCGAGTTTCAATCCGACACCGGCCAGCAGCGATTGAAGGGCCGCAACGCCGATGACACCTTGTGACACCATGCGTATCGTCAGCCCGGCCAGTGCAACAAAATCCTCGCTCCGTTGGGTCACGAGACGCGATTGAATCCGTCTTATGGCCTCGACCAGGCGCGGGCCGTAGATGAACAGGAAACCGGACAGCGCCACGGACAGGATGAACTTGAGTGTCCCGACGCCAGCGCTGCCTGCAAAGGCCAGCACCGGGCCGGCCAATGGCTTCAGGTGCGGCGCTACCTGGCGCAACACCGCCGCGAGATTTGTCGACGCCTGCTCCCAGAGGCCGTAGATTTGCGCGCCGAGGATCGGCCAATCCTTCACGCCCTCCGGCGGAGACGGAATGGTCAAGGTGCCCGCACCAAGCTGGCCAGCGAAATTTTGCAAGCCTTCGATCATGCCTAGTCCGAGCCACGTTGCGGGGCCGATGATGATCAAGAGACAGGTGACCGTCACGATCGCGGCCGAAAGCTTCTGCCGGCCGCCTAAATGTACCGACAGCCAATTATATGGCGGGTAGAGGGCGACGGTCAGAACCATGCTCCACGCCAGCATAGGGATGAACGGCCGAACCAGGACAAAGGACCAATAGAGCAGGAAGGCCAGCAACGCGAGGCGAACCGCCAGCTGGATGATCTCGTCCCCTGATTTGTTCTGCCGAAATGCCCTCAACGCCATGGTGCCAAATCCCGTCCGCCTGATAGGCACGCGCAAACGGCGACGCTCGCGCCCAAGCCAGAGCCTTCCCTCGCGTCCTGAGGCTATTGCCGCCCGCGCAAGCCTGCGCTTGATCTGGATCAAGCACCAACGAAGAAGCATCATTCTCTCTCATCCAAGGCCAGCGGAGCACCTCGCTCGGGAAGAGATCGGGAACCATTTCTCATGCAGGAACGCGCCGACTATTCGGCTGTCGAGCAACTCCGCGATGGTCGCCCGATCCAGATTCGCGCGCTTCATCCCGATGACAGGGCCGAGATGCTCGCGGCGATCGGGCGAACCAGCCCGCAATCGCTCCAGCGGCGCTTTTTCGCGCCAAAGAAAGGCTTCTCGGAGCGGGAGATGGCTTTCTTCCTCAACATCGATTTCAAAAGCCACGTCGCGCTCGTCGCGCAACTTGATGAAGACGGACACCCCGTCATTGTCGGCGGTGGACGCTATATCGTTGTCCAGCCCGGCCATGCAGAGATCGCTTTCGTCGTGATCGATGCCTATCAAGGCCAGGGGATCGGGACGATTCTGATGCGGCATCTGGCTGACGTGGCGCGCAACGCGGGCCTCCAAGAGCTAATCGCCGAGGTGTTGCCCGAGAACACCGCAATGTTGAAAGTGTTCAAGAAGTTCGGCTTCCGCCCCGGCTCGAAACGGGAGCCTCAGGTCATACATCTGACTATGCAGCTTGCCTGACGGCGAGAGCGACTGCTGTTGGTCTGTCGCGGGGCGCGGATGCGCGGTTCCCGACGACTCAAATGGCCATACAGTCAACGCAACCCAAGCAGCGAGCGACGATAGCCGCTCCGGCGAGCTTCGTCCCGGCACACAAAATTTCCATTAAAGCCCCTGGCGTATTGTCGCTGTCCTTTGGAATAGTAGATACCCTTTCGGAAATCGAGCCAGACGACTGCGTCACCGGGGCAATGTCGTTGCGCTTGAGCTTCATGGCGAAAGGGAGTCAGCGGAATCGCAAAGACAACAGTGACATTGCAAGTGACAATCGACGCTGCGATGACACCGATAGCGCACAACGGAGCGCAGTGCGCGATTTCGCCGGCGCGGCACCTCGATCCAAGCAACCTCACTCACCTCGCCCCCGCCTCTGCATGTTAACCAGATAACGTATCTCGTTGCTTGCGCAATCCATTTCGTCCATCCGCCGCTCAGCTCAGATAAAAATGCACGCCAGCGGCCGTCGTCGTCTGGCGTTTGTCGATGGCACTCTTTGCCATGACGCCCGATCCCCATTGACATAGGTCAAGGGTCTTCGGCGCCAAACGCGAATGACTGGCGTGTACGGGAGCGTGCACCATGGTGCTCAGGGCATTTCTTTGCTGCGTCCAGGTGGCGAAATGAAACATGTGCTCGAAGAGATCCGCCACAATCCCTTATTGTGGCTGCTGGCCCTAGTGCCGGTCGTTCTCTTCGTCCAATTTCTCACTCCTGAGGCCCATACGCTTCTGTTCCTGCTTTCTGTGGCTTCCATCGTGCCCTTGGCTGCCCTGCTGAGCCGCGCAACCGAATCTGTGGCCTCCAAAACCGGCGATATGATCGGCGGTTTGCTCAATGCCACCTTGGGCAATTTGACAGAACTGCTCATCGCGCT
>Ga0208995_1000031_pt1 | contig 11844 bp, 10 predicted proteins | sample MedBloCAOM2_O2_FD_187857 | JGI IMG/M metagenome (GOLD analysis project Ga0208995, IMG submission 187857) | Forest soil microbial communities from El Dorado National Forest, California, USA - Mediterranean Blodgett CA OM2_O2 (SPAdes) (version 2) | ecosystem: Environmental > Terrestrial > Soil >... | reverse complement strand
AGCCGCGGCGCCATGACGGCCAGATCGGCTCCGTCGTGCACCAGCGCCGGTGATTTGCCGCCCAACTCCAGCGTGATGTGCTTGAGAGTCGGGGCGGCATCGGCCATGACCGCCTTGCCCGTCCCCACCGCCGTCCAGGTCAGAGTCTTGGCGTCCAGAAGAGCCGCTTCCTTCGTGCTTTCCCCAGGCTCGATATGCCCCTTTGGAAGAAGCCACTCCGAGCCGCCCTTGCCGGGACGGACCAGCAGATATTCCACACTGCCGTCGCGCGGTGCGTATACGATGCCGCCCGCATGGGTGGGGGCCGCGAAATCTTGCTTCAGTCTTTGTCGGACGAGACCTTCGGCGCGTCGAACATACCAAATCTGCGCCATGCTGGTCGCAGCGAAGACCAACCCTGCCACGAGAGCGATCCTGCCGTTGGAATAGGCCTTGACGGAGGTGGAGAGGATTGCGACTGCGATTCCGGCGCACAACAGCCCGTTCATGATCGCAACGGTGTGCGTCAGACCACCGAGCTTACGGCCTTTGATCCGATCATTGCGATCCTTTCCGCCCGGGAACAGGTCGTAATGATCCAAGGCTCCGGCATCATCGAAATGGTCCTTGAAAGTCTGCCGAATCGTGTCGAGCTGATATTTCGCCAAATCGGTGTTTTCGTTGCGCGTCACCATGCGCATCAGGGTCACCAGCCCCACCATCAGCAGCGAGAACAAGCCTGCAATAATAAACGGGGCCGCAGTCTCGGCCGAAGCAAATGAAGGTCTCGCGGCCAGCGCTCCGGCCGCGCCGCCGCCGAGCGTGATCAGCCCGATGAACAGGTTGACGCGCGTCTCCCCGCTTTCTTCGCTCTTCCACATCGCTTCGGATCGGTAGCGATAGTCTTCCAACAGAAGAGCTTTGAAGTCGGCCGGCATGCACGATCTCCCAATGCACGGCAATCAAGTCCGGGATGGCATGATCGAGTAATATGCAATCAGAATGATTGCATCATCGCCTGGCGCGAGCAACGGACGTCAGTTGCCCAGCTCCGCCAGCAGGCGCTTGAGGTGGGCGTTTTCAGCCTCGGCCAGCTTGACCCGGCGCGCGAACGCAAGCGAGACCGGTGCGGTGCTCGGTAGCGCGGCCTCGATCTCGACACCGACCTCATCGCGCCGCCGCCAGCGTGCGCGAACCACACAGGCGGTTTGCCGGCGCGGGATGTAGAGCTCGAATCGGTCCGGCAGCACCGCGGTGGCGGGAACGGCGAGCCGCGCGCCCGTGTCGGAGGTGTTGCGCACCACGCAGTCGAGCCCGGTCAGCCGGCGGTCCGTGGTGATCCGGCACCCCAGATAGACCCGCGAACGCGCCTGCTTCCGCCGCTCGGGCATGGGCCGCTCCTGTGACATGGCCGGCATGGTGTCATGCCGGGCGGCGGCCGCAAGCTCATCTTGGGTGAAACGTTAACCGGCAAGCTTAACGCTCACACCCGGTTGCCGGCGCTCCAGCGCCAGAAGTCGCGGCCTTCCTCGCGCATGAAGCGGGCCAACACCATGTTGTGCACCTCGGAGGCGCCGTCGACCAGCCGCGCCGCGCGGGCGGCGCGGTAAATCCATTCCAGGACGGTGTCCTTGGAGTAACCACGCGCACCGTTGAGCTGGATCGCGACGTCGGCCGCATTATGCAGCGTGTCGGCGACATGCACCTTGGCCATCGACACCTCCTTGCGGGCGCGGTCGCCCTGGTCGAGTTTCCAGGCGGCATGCATGGTCAGCAGGCGGCCGATCTGGATCTGGTGCGCGACCTGCCCGAGCTTGATCTGCACGCTTTCGCGGTCCGCCAGCCTGATGCCGAAACCTTCGCGCCGGCCGACATATTCCTGCGCGATCTCCAGGCAGCGCTTCGACAGGCCGAGCCAGCGCATGCAATGGGTGAGCCGCGCGGGCCCGAGGCGGATCTGCGTCACCCGCAACCCGTCGCCGACCTTGAGCACGACGTTCTCGTCGGGGACCTCGAGCCCGTCGAACTCGAGCTCGCAATGGCCGCCGTGCTCTTCCGGCCCCATGATCTCGATGCGACGGACGATCCGCCAGCCGGGCTGGTCGCGGTGGAACAGGAAGGCGGTGAGGCCATGGCGCGGATCGTCGGAGGTGCGCGCCACCACGATGAAATGCTCGGCCGCGCCCGCCCCGGTGATGAACCACTTGCGGCCGTTGATGACCCATTTGTCGCCGCGCCGCGTGGCCCGCGTCTGGATCATACCGGGATCGGAACCGCCGCCGGGCGCCGGCTCGGTCATCGCGAAGGCGGAAATGACCTTGCCGTCCACGATCGGACGCAGCCATTTTTCCTTCTGGGCCGGCGTGCCGACCTTGGCGAGCAGATTCATGTTGCCGTCGTCGGGCGCCATGCAGTTGAAGGCGAGCGCGCCGAACACCGAGCGCGCCGCCTCCTCATACATCACCGCCCAGGAGACGATCGGCAGCGCCATGCCGCCGAATTCCTTGGGCGCCTGCGGGGCCCACAGGCCGGCCGCGCGCGCCTTGGCACGCACCGGCGCCAGGCGCGCGAGCGGGATATTCTCGTGCTCGGAGAAATTCTCCGGGTCGCTTTCGAGCGGCAGCACGTGCGTCTCGACGAAAGCGCGCACGCGCAGGCGGAGGTCCTCGGTCTCGGGCGGCAGCGTGAAGTCGATCATCGTCCTCTTCCCAATATCTTGCCGCATTTTCGAACGGAAAACCGGCTTCCACTTTTCCTGAAAATGCTCTAACCGCGCAGCGCGACCATCTGGCCGCCGTCGACCACGATCGTGGCCCCCGCCATATAGCTTCCCGCATCCGAGACCAGCAGCAGCAGCGCGCCGTCGAGGTCGCCGTCCTGGCCGAACCGCCCGACCGGAATGTCGCGCGTGAGCGCTTTGCCCTCTGGGCTGGTGAGATAGTCATGGTTGAGCTCGGTCACGAACCAGCCGGGCGCGATCGCATTGACCCGGACGCCCTTGAAGGCGAGCTCGAGGCCGAGCGCCTTGGTGAGCTGGATCACCCCGGCCTTGGCGGTCGTATAGGCGACCACTCCCTTGGCGACCCCGAAGCCGAGCACCGATGCGATATTGACGATCGCGCCTTTTTGGCCGGCGGCGAGCATGCGCCTCGCGCCCTCCTGGGCCCAGGTGAACACCGCGTCGAGATTGGTCGACAGCACGCGCCGCCATTCTGTTTCCGGCAGATCGACCGCGCGGCCCGCATGGGCGACTCCCGCATTATTGACCAGGATCGTGACGGTGCCGAACGCCTTCTCGGCCTCGTCGAAGGCGCGCGTCATCGCGGCGCGGTCGAGCACGTCGGCCGTGATGGTGATCGCGCGGCCGCCCCCCGCCACGATTTTGTCTTTGAGCGCGGCGAGCCGCTCGGCGCGCCGCGCCACCAGTGCGACCGCGGCGCCGTTCTCGGCCAGCACCATGGCAAAGCGGGCGCCGAGACCGCTTGACGCGCCGGTCACCATGGCGACCCGGCCGCTGAGGTCGAACAGTTCGGCTGCTTTCATCGAAAGGGTGTCCTGTAACGGCGCGGCTCTTGAACCGCAGGGCGCAATGGCATTAGATCATGCGGTCGATTTACTGAAGGGGGCAATCCGTGAACCCGATGCGAAAAGCGATTTTCCTGGTGACGGGCGCGGCGATTCTTGGCGCCTTGCCGTGGTCATCCGCCGAGGCCCGCGGCATCCGCCCCGGCCACTATGCCTATTCGCAGCTGGAATACGGCAGCGGATGGCGGCTCTACGACGCCGGCTGCCTGAAGTGGAATTTTCAGAACCGCGCCTGGTACACCCGGTGCGGCTTGCCGCAGAACGGCCCGTACTGGACGGCGCCGGTCGTCGCCAGATACTGAGCGCGGCCTCACCGCCCCGACAGGAGATGCGGGAGCCAGCTCACGAGCCCCGGCCAGAACCACAGCACCACCAGCATGAAAAGCTGGATCAGCACGAACGGGATGACCCCGACATAGATGTGCAGCGTGGTGATCTGCGGCGGCGCCACGCCGCGCAGGTAGAATAGCGTGGCTCCGAGCGGCGGGTGCAGATAGGACGTCTGCAGGTTCACCGCCATCATGATGCCGAGCCAGACCGGATCGACGCCCGGCATCCGCAGCAGCGCGGGCGCCACGATCGGCACCACCACGAAGATGATCTCGAAGGCGTCCATCACGAAGCCGAGCGCGAACATCGCCAGCATCACGGTGAGGATCGCCCCGCCGGTGCCGCCGGGCAGATCGGCGAGAGCGCGATGCACCATGTCGTCGCCGCCGAGGCCGCGGAACACGAGGCTGAACAGGGTGGCGCCGATCAGGATCGTGAAGATCATCGTGGTGATGTGAGTGGTGGACGCGAGCACGGGACCCAGGATCTTGGCGCGCCCGATCGTCGCGATGGCGGCGAAGGTCCCATAGGCGATAGCCGCGAGCAGCACGAAAGCCACCGCGATGGCGACCGGGCCCATCGCACCGCCTTCGGTCCGGCCGAGCCGCAGATCGACCAGCGAGCGCAGCGCCAGCACGGCGGCGATCGCCAGTACTGCGATCATGGCCGGTCCCGAGGAGGCGGGATCGACTTTGCGGGCGGTGAGCAGCATCGCCCCGAAGGCCCCGACGGCAGCCGCCTCGGTCGGGGTCGCGAGGCCGCCCAGGATGGAGCCCAGCACCACCACGATGAGCCCAACCGGCGCGACCAGCACCTCGAGCAGGCGGCGGATCATCGCGGCGCCTACCGGCGCATCCGGCTGCGGCGGAATCGCCGGGCAGGCCTGCGGACGCAGCAGCGCGACCGCGACCTGAAACAACAGATAGAGCGCGACCAACCCCAAGGCCGGCAGGATCGCGCCGGCGAAGAGATCGCCGACCGAGACCTGATCGGGCGCGAACTTGCCTTGCTGGAGCTGCGCCGCCTGATAGGCGGTGTTGAGCTGGTCGCCGAGCAACACCAGCACGGTTGCGGGCGGCATGATCTGCGCGAGCGTGGCGGTCGCCGCCACGGTTCCGGCCGCGAGCCGCGGATCGTAGCCGTGGCGCAGCATCGCGGGCAGCGTGATGAGCCCCATGGTCACCACGGTCGCGCCGACCACCCCCTTGGCGGCGGCGAGCAGCAAGCCCACGATGGTCACCGAGATCGCGAGCCCGCCGGTGAGGCTGCCGAACAGGCGGCCCATCGTTTCGAGCAGATCCTCGGCGATACGCGAGCGCTCGAGCATGACGCCCATGAACACGAACAGCGGGATCGCGAGCAGGACCTCGTTGGTCATCACCCCGAATACCCGCGGCGGCAGCGCGCCCAGGAGCGAGAAGCGCATCACCCCGAGGACGTCGCCAAGAATCGCGAAGATCAACGCCACCCCGCCGAGCGTCAGCGCGACCGGATAGCCGGCCAGCAGCAGCACGCAGACGCAAACCACCAGCAGAATGGCGAGGACTTCGGGCAGACCCATCTCAGTGGTCCGCCTCGGCTGTCGCGCTCGTGAGCACCAGCGCGGCGCGGATCGCCTGCGCGATCCCCTGCAGGCCGAGCAGGACCGCGAAAACGGGGATCAAGGTCTTGAGCAAAAAGACCAGCGGCAGGCCGCTCGCCTCGCGCGAGCGCTCGAGTATCGCCCAGGAGCGCCCCACATAGGGGAGCGCAAACCAGGCCAGCACGCAGCAGAAAGGCAGCAGCAGCACGACCGCGCCGAGGAGATCGACGACCGCCCGGCTGCGCGGCGAGGCGTCCGCATAGAAGATATCGACCCGCACATGCCCGCCCTGCTGCAGCGTCCAGGCTGACGCCCCCATGAACAGCGTGGCATGCGCATAGACGACGGCCTCGGAGAGCCAGATCGAGCCGACGCCCAGCACGTAGCGCATCAGCACGACCACGACCTGGACCACCACCATGGCGAGCGCGCACCACATGACGGTCCGTCCGACCGCCGCGGTCAGGCGGTCGATACGCGCCGCGATCTCGGCGAAGCAACGTTTAGGCGGCATTTTGGTCCGTCCCGCGAGGCGGGACCCTTGGTTAACAGCCTTTGCGCGCGGCGCAACAGATGCGCTCCGGAGGGATTTCTAGCCGCCCTGCGATCCCCTATATAGAGCCCCAACGGAGTAACCCATGACCGACAAAATTCCTGTCACCGTGCTCACCGGCTATCTCGGCGCCGGCAAGACGACGCTTCTCAACCGCATCCTGTCCGAGCCGCACGGCCAGAAATACGCTGTCATCGTCAACGAATTCGGCGAGATCGGCATCGACAACGAGCTGGTCGTGGGCGCCGACGAGGAAGTCTTCGAGATGAACAACGGCTGCATCTGCTGCACCGTGCGCGGCGACCTCATCCGCATCATCGACGGACTGATGCGGCGCAAGGGAAAATTCGACGCCATCATCGTCGAGACCACCGGCCTCGCCGATCCGGCCCCGGTGGCGCAGACCTTTTTCGTCGACGAAAACGTCGGCAAGCGGGCGAAGCTTGACGCCGTGGTGACGGTCGCCGACGCCAAATGGCTCAAGGACCGGCTGCGCGACGCGCCCGAGGCCAAGAACCAGATCGCCTTTGCGGACGTGATCCTGATCAACAAGACCGACCTCGTCAGCGATGCCGATCTGCGCGAGGTCGAGGCGCGCATCCGCGGCATCAATCCCTATGCGAAGGTCCACCGCACCGAACGTTGCGCCATCGCGCTGTCCGAGGTGCTCGGCCGCAACGCCTTCGATCTCGACCGCATCCTGGACATCGAGCCGGCCTTCCTGGAGCGCGAGGACGGGCACGATCACCACCACGACCATCATGACCACGAGCACGGCCACGACCATCACCACGATCACGACCATGGCGGGCTGAAGCACTATCACGACGAGGACATGCAGTCCTTCTCGCTCAAGACCGAGAAGCCGCTCGATCCCGACAAGTTCTTCCCCTGGATCCAGAACCTGGTCGCCCAGGAGGGCCAGAAAATTTTGCGCTGCAAGGGCATCCTGTCATTCAAGGACGATCCCGAGCGCTTCGTGTTCCAGGGCGTCCACATGATCCTCGACGGCGACCATCAGCGTCCCTGGAAGGATGGCGAAGAGCGCGCGAGCCGCGCCGTCTTCATCGGCCGCGAGATGCCGGAAGAGATGATCCGCAAGGGCTTTTCGGAGTGCGTGGCGTGACTCTCTCATGCGTCATGCTCCGCGAAAGCGGAGCATCCAGTAGGCCCTGATACTGGATCGTCCGCGTTGCGGACGATGACGGAGGAACATGACCGACACCCGCAGCGAGACCACCTCGATCGCCGATCGCATCCGCCCGCTATCGGTCGGCGCGGCCGTGATCGCGGTGCATTTTCTCGGCGATGAGCCCGTGTTCGTGCTCGGCGAGGAGTCGCTCGTATTCTGGCGCGACTCCGAGGAGCGGCGCGTGCCGGTCCATGGCGGCGCGATTCTCGGATCGGCGTCGGACGGAAAGCGCATCCTCACGGGCGGCGACGACGGCAAGGTGACGGTGACCGGTCCCGACGCCCGGAGCGAAACCGTGGCGACCGATGCCAAACGGCGCTGGATCGACCAGGTCGCGCTCAGCCCCGACGGCATGGCGTGGTCGTCCGGCAAGCAGGCTTACGTGCGCGTCCCGAAAGGCGAGCGCGTGCTCGAGCTGCCGTCGAGCCCGGGCGGGCTCGCCTTCGCGCCGAAAGGGTTCCGCCTCGCCATCGCGCATTACAACGGCGCGACGCTGTGGTTTCCCAACGCGCCCGACGCCAAGCCGGAAACGCTCGAATGGAAGGGTTCGCATCTCGACGTGGCGTTCTCGCCCGACGGCCGTTTCCTGGTCACCGCGATGCAGGAGCCGACATTGCACGGCTGGCGACTCGTCGATGGCAAGCACATGCGCATGTCGGGATACGCCACCAAGGTGCGCTCGATGACCTGGGGGCCGGGCGCCAAGTGGCTCGCGACCTCGGGCTCGACGCAGCTCGTCGTGTGGCCGTTCGGGGGCAAGGACGGACCGATGGGCAAATCGCCGAAAGTGGTGAGCCCGTCCGAGCACCGCATCTCCGCCGTCGCCGCCCATCCCAAGCAGGAGGTGTGCGCGATCGGCTACGAGGACGGCATGATGCTGCTCACGCGCGTCGAGGATGGCGCCGAAATCCTGGCGCGCGCGCCCGGGCTCTCGCCGATCTCGGCCCTCGCCTGGAACGCGACCGGCACCCGGCTCGCATTCGGGACGGAGAATGGAGAGGCGGGCGTCATCAGCTTGTGAGTCGTCGGCTCGCAACTTGACGCTCGTCTCGATCCGGTCGCCGTGTTTCGCCGTGTCCGCCACCGTACCAGCTATTTGAAGGCTTGGTCGGAACCCCCGGCAGCATCACCGGTTGATGGTGAAACCCATCTACGTTGGAGTAGGACCATGTCCGCTATCATGCGCCCTCTTGCGGCGCTGCTAACCTTTGCCGCGTTATGGGTCGCGCCGCCAATCGTCACCTTCACGACCTTCACGACACCTGCCGCCGCGCAAGCCCGCGTCGAAATATCCGCCGAGTTCCGCACGGCGCTCGAACCCTATGGCGAATTCCGTCAGCACGCGCGCTGGGGCGAGGTTTGGGTGCCTGCCCATGTGGGACGCGACTGGCGGCCCTATACCGTGGGTCATTGGGTCTATTCCGACGACTACGGGTGGTATTGGGTGTCCGACGAGTCGGAAGCGGAATGGGGCTGGGTCGCCTTCCACTATGGGCGCTGGGTATTGGAGCGCGAGATCGGCTGGGTCTGGGTTGCCGGCAAGGAATGGGGTCCGGCCTTCGTCAATTGGCGCCGCGGCCGCGAGCATATCGGCTGGGCACCGATGCCGCCCGAAGAGATCGTCGTCGAAGTAGTCGAGCAGCCCGATTACTGGATCTTCGTGCGCATCCGAGACTTCACGGCGCCCAAGATCGCCACCGTCGTGGTGCCGCCGACGGAAGCCCGGGTATTGATCCAGCAGACGGTGGTCGAGAACCGCACGGTCATCATTCGCGAGCGCAATTTCGCGGTGAACCCTGGTATTGCACCTGCTATCGTCGCGGCCGCGATAGGCCGTCCGATTCCTACCTACCAGGTGCGTCCGGTCGTGTTCGCAGGCACGGCGGATATTCCGGGTGCGACCCTGGTGCGCGCCGACGAACTCCGTCAGCGGCGCGACGTGATAGTGCGTCAGGCCGTCACGGTCCAGCAGACCACGAACATTGTGCAACCGGCGCGCAATGTGCCGCCGCCGCAGCCGCTGGCGCGCAATGAGAACGGCCGTCTCGGCGACAATCCTCCGCGCGCGGCGACCGGCGTTACTGGCACCACCGGTGCGGCGCCGGGGCAAGCGGCTCCGCCTGCCGGTCAGGGTCAGCAGCGCCTGCCGGGTGCGGCGCCGTCGACTCAGCAACCGGACTCAGCGCAGCAACCGGGCCAGCCGCCTGCCGGCACCTCCGGTCAAGCGCCGTCCCCGCCCAACCTCGGCACCGACCAGCGTCGCCAAGGTGCGACTCCTTCGAACCAGGCGCCGTCCGGCACCACGGGCCAAGGGCCGTCGCAGCAAAATCTCAGCCCCGAACAGCGCCGCCGCGGTGCGAGCCCGTCCAATCAACCACCAGGTGCGCAGCAGCGGCAGGGCCAGCAGCCTACCGGCACCACTGGTCAAGGACCGTCGCAGCAAAACCTCGGTCCCGAACAGCGCCGCCGCGGTGCGACTCCGTCCAATCAGCCGCCAGGCGCGCAGCAGCGACCGGACCAGCAGCCTGCCGGCACCAGCGGTCAAGGGCCGTCGCAGCAAAATCTTGGTGCCGAGCAGCGGCGCGGTGCGACTCCGTCCAATCAGTCACCGGGTGCGCAGCAGCGGCCGGGCCAGCCGCCGTCCGAAACTACTGGTCAAGGGACGTCGGACCCCAGCGCTGAACATCGCCGTGGTGCCGGTCCGTCCAAACAGCAGCCGGGTGCGCAGCGGCCGGGTCAGCCTCCTTCCGGCACCACCGGTCAAGGATCGCAGCCCAACCTTGGCACCGAACAACGCGGCGGTGATACGAAACAGCGTGGGCGCACCGCGCCTCAAACCTCACCGCCCGAGCGCGGGCAGCAGCCGGGCACAAGTGGGGCAGCGCCGTCCACGCGCGAGCCGAGTTCCGGCGGCGACCAGCGCCGCGGGTCGGAACCGGCGGCGCAGACCCCTCGTCCGTCCACGCCCGGCGCGTCGCCACGCGGCGAGTCGCAGGAGGAGCGGGAGCGGAGATAGGAAGCAGCGCACACGCCAAACGGGCGGCCTTGCGCCGCCCGTTTTTTATTTGCACGATCGCTACGGTCGCCGCTGCGACCAGGTCGGCCCCGGACGTTTTACGCTCTCACCTCACCAGCACGTTCCTGAACTGCCAGGGATTCTTGCGGTCGATATCTTCCGGGAAGAAGCCCGGCCGGCCATCGAGCGGCGTCCAGTCGGTATATTGGCCGATGACCGGGCCGAGATAGGGCGTCTGCACCTCGAGGCAGCGGCGGAAATCCATCTCGTCGGCCTCGACGATGCCGGCCTTGGGGTTCTCCAGCGCCCATACCATTCCGGCGAGCACCGCCGAGGTCACCTGCAGGCCGGTGGCGTTCTGGTAGGGCGCGATCCGGCGGGTCTCCTCGATCGAGAGCTGCGAGCCGTACCAATAGGCGTTCTTCTTGTGGCCATAGAGCAGCACGCCGAGCTCGTCGATGCCGTCGGCGATCTGGTGCTCGTCGAGAATGATATGCTCGTCCTGCACCACGCCGGCGCGGCCGAACAGCTCGTGCAGCGACAACACGGCGTCGTTGCAGGGGTGATAGGCGTAGTGGCAGGTCGGCCGGTAGACGACCTTACGGCCGGCGCGCAGCGTGAAATAGTCCGCGATCGAGATCGACTCATTGTGGGTGACCAGGAAGCCGTACTGCCCGCGCGCGGTCGGCGTCCACGAACGCACCCGCGTGTTGGCGCCCGGCTGCAGCAGATAAATCGCGGCCCCGCAGCCGGTCTTGTGCTTGCGGCCGTTGGACGGCATCCATTTCTCATGCGTGCCCCAGCCGAGCTCGGCCGGCTGCATGCCCTCCGACAGGAAACCCTCGACCGACCAGGTGTTGACGAAGACGTCCATGGGCTTCGGGCTCTTGGCGCGCTGGGTGTCGCGCTCGGCGATGTGGATGCCCTTCAGGCCGACCTTTTTGGCGAGCCGGCCCCAGTCCTCGCGGGTCTTCGGCTCGCTGAATTTGATTTTTAGGTCGCCCGCGACGTTGAGCAGCGCCTGCTTGGCGAGCCACGACACCATGCCGGGATTGGCGCCGCAGCAGGAGACCGCCGTCGGGCCGCCGGGCTTGCGGCGCCGCGCCGCCAGCACGGTCTCGCGCAGCGCATAATTCGAGCGCGCCTCCGGCCCGAGCTTGGGGTCGAAGTAGAAGCCCGGCCACGGCTCGACCACGGTGTCGATGTAGAGCGCGCCAACCTCGCGGGCGAGCTCCATGATGGCGAGCGAGGAGGTGTCGACCGACAGGTTGACGCAAAACCCCTGCCCGCCGCCCGCCGTCAGCAGCGGCGTCAGCAACTCGCGGTAATTGTCCCGCGTCACTGCCTTGTGGATGAAGCGGATGCCGCGCTCGTCGAGCAGCTTGCGGTCCTTGTCCTCGGGATCGATGACGACCAGGCGCGCCTTGTCGAAAGCGAAATGGCGTTCGATCAGTGGCAACGTCCCTTTGCCGATCGAGCCGAAGCCGATCATCACAATGGGGCCGTCGATGCGGCCATGCACGGGCCATGTGGTCATGGGTCGATCTCCAGGGGCGGGATTGAAGATCCCGGAATGAAAGCGCCGGGATTGAGGGGTCCGGGACGGC
>Ga0208995_1000030_pt1 | contig 11865 bp, 10 predicted proteins | sample MedBloCAOM2_O2_FD_187857 | JGI IMG/M metagenome (GOLD analysis project Ga0208995, IMG submission 187857) | Forest soil microbial communities from El Dorado National Forest, California, USA - Mediterranean Blodgett CA OM2_O2 (SPAdes) (version 2) | ecosystem: Environmental > Terrestrial > Soil >... | reverse complement strand
CCTCGAAGCCGTTCTCGAAACGCAACACCAATCGACCGCGTTCCACTACCATCGGCGTCTTCGGCAATACGCCAGTCGTCGAGGCGGAGACGAGATAGGCGACGCGCAACGCCGCACCGAGCACGCGTGCGCGATCGAGCAACCGGGTCGTAGCGAGCTCGCGCAGCCGAGGCGAAAGTTCCTCGTCCACGAGCCCCATGTGACGGAAGAACACGGCCAGCGAAATGAAGGTCCGGCCGGGATGATCGACCGCAACGAAGGCCGCATTGGCGATGATGTTGAGCGACTGCTCGCCGCGATAATCGGGATGGGCCCGCCAGCCGATATCGGCGAGGAGGCAGGCCGCATGGCGCAAACGCCGTTCGTCCGCGGTCTCGTCGAGCCCCGACGACGCCATGAAACGGTCCGTCCATTGTGTCAGCTCCTCGCCGTGGGCAGGCGAGCGCGAGCGCAACACATTGAGCTCGCTTGCGGCCGCGATCAGCGGATCCTTCTCGCGCTCCTTGGCGTCGAGCATGGAGTAGAGCAGGCCCTCGCGCACCCCAAGGGCAGAGACGATAACCTCCTTCGGCTTGGCGATCCGTACCAGATTCTCGAGCACGAGCGCGGCGTAGGCCAGCAGAGGCCGGCGTGCATCGGTTACTACCTCGATCTGCGATAGCATCTCGGGATCGACCCGATGCACGAGGCTGGAAAAATCGAATGCCTCCTTGGCCGGCATCACATAGCCATGCATGACATGGAGCGGATAGCCGGTTTGCCACATATGCAACCGCGCGAGTGCGCGCCAAGTGCCGCCGATGGCATAGAACGTACGTCCTTTACCATTTTCGAGCGGGCGGGCCTCTTGCAGCGCCGTCCGGACGACCTTCTCCGCCTTCTTGATCGACTTCGACGAGATGTCCTGCAGGGCGAGCCCACCCAGCGGAAGCGTCAGCCCCGTCTTCACGCGGTTACCCTGGACCTCCGTCAATTCCAGCGAGCCACCGCCGAGATCGCCGACGATGCCGTCGGGCTTGTGAAAGCCGGACACGACGCCGAGCGCGGCAAGTTCGGCCTCGCGCTTGCCGGAGAGAACGTCGATCTTGGTGCCGCAAATGCTCTCGGCTTCGGCGACGAAGGCCTTGCCGTTCTTGGCATCTCGGCATGCAGCAGTTGCGATGGCCCAGAGTTGGGCGACGTCCATGCGGTCGCACAGGGCGCGAAAGCGCCGCAGGGCGGCCAGCGCCTTCTCGACCGCATCGGCAGCGAGCAGGCCGGTCGTCTGCACCTCGCGTCCAAGCCCGGCCAGCACCTTCTCATTGAAAATGGGAGTCGGGCTGCGGGTCAGCCCCTCATAGACCACGAGGCGCACGGAGTTCGAACCGATGTCGATAACCGCAACCGGCGGCCCGTAATCGAGACGACCTTGCGCGATATTCATGGCGGGCCGACGCCGCTTACGAGCGGTCGAGACGGCGTATAAGACTACGCGGCGACGATTCTTTGAGCGATTTGCCACGACCCGATAGGCTCGGATTGGTCATGAAGTATTTGTGAGCATTGAAGGGCTCTTCCCCCCCGGCCACTTTTAAGCGATTCGACGTGCCGTCGGGTAACAATTTCCAGCTTTGTTCATTGTCCTTGAAGTTCGCCACCATGATCTGATCGAGCACCTGTTCGTGCACAGTGGGATTGAGAATCGGGCACAAGACCTCGACACGCCGGTCGAGATTGCGCGGCATCATGTCGGCGGAGGAGATGTAGACCGCGGCTTTAGGATGCGGCAGGCCGTGGCCGTCGCCGAAGCAGTAGATGCGGCTGTGTTCGAGGAATCGGCCGATGATCGATTTCACCCGAATGTTCTCGGACAGTCCTGGCAGGCCGGGCCGCAGGCAGCAGATCCCGCGCACGACGAGGTCAACGGCCACGCCCGCGCGCGAAGCCTCGTAGAGCAGGTCGATAATCTCGGGATCGACCAGCGCATTGTCCTTCATCCAGATCGCGGCGGGACGACCGGCCTTGGCATGCGCGATTTCCTGCTCGATGTGGTCGCAGACGCGGTCACGCAGCGTGAGCGGAGAAACCGCCATCCTTTGGAGCTCCGCCGGCTCCGCATAGCCGGTCACATAATTGAAGATATGCGCCACGTCCCGAGCGATAACGGGATCGGACGTGAAGAACGAGAGATCGGTATAGATCCGGGCCGTGACCGGATGATAGTTGCCGGTGCCAACATGCACATAGGTGGCAAGCGCGCCACCTTCTCGGCGCACCACCATCGACAACTTGGCGTGGGTCTTGAGCTCGATAAAGCCATATACGACCTGGGCGCCGGCGCGCTCGAGGGCACGCGACCAGCGGATATTGGCCTCTTCGTCGAAGCGGGCCTTGAGCTCGATCAGTGCGGTAACCGACTTTCCCGCTTCTGCCGCCTCGATCAGCGCGCGGACGATGGGCGACTCGGCCGACGTGCGGTAGAGTGTCTGCTTGATGGCGACGACGTCGGGGTCGCGCGCTGCCTGCTGCAGAAATTGCACGACCACGTCGAACGACTCGTAGGGATGGTGGACAACCAGGTCTTTCTGGCGAATGGCCGCGAAGCAATCGCCGGCATGGTCGCGAATGCGTTCGGGATAACGGGGGTTGTACGGGACGAATTCGAGGTCCGGCCGATCCAGACTCATGAGCTGCGACAGGTCGGTGAGCGCCAACACACCATCGACCAGGAAAACCTCATCGTCACCGCATGCGAGCGCCTGTTGTACGAACCGACGCAGCTCCACAGGCATGGCCGCGTCGAGCTCAAGCCGGATGACCGAGCCGCGCCGCCGACGCTTGAGAACCGTCTCGAACTCGCGCACCAGGTCTTCCGCTTCCTCCTCGATCTCGATCTCGGAGTCGCGAATGACGCGGAACGCACCCTGGCCTTTGACCGCATAGCCGGGAAAAAGGCGGGCGATGAACAGGCCGATGACCTGTTCGAGCGTGATCACGCGGGCACTGGGTAGCCGCACGAAACGCTCGATCTTGTTCGGCATACGGATGAGCGCGTTCATCGCCTTGCCGTCGCTCGCGCGCGTCAAATGGAGGGCGATGGTAAAGCCGAGATTGGGGATGAAAGGGAACGGGTGCGCCGGATCGATGGCGAGCGGGGTGAGCAGGGGAAAAATCTGCCGAAGGAAATAATCCTCGAGCCACGTCTTCTCTTTCTTGGTCACCTCCGGCCCCTCGATCAAAATGATGCCCTGCTCGGCCAGCATTTGTCGAAGCTCGCGCCAGCGCTTTTGCTGATCCCTCGCCAGCACCCCGACGGCATCCCCAATGCGGATGAGCTGTTCAGCGGGCGTCAGCCCGTCCGGGCTCTTGACCGTTATTCCGGCACGCAGCTGGCCCTTGAGGCCGGCGACGCGGACCATGAAGAACTCATCGAGGTTGTTGGCGGAAATCGAGAGAAAGCGGACCCGCTCGAGGAGAGGATGGGCGTCATTGGCGGCTTCCTCGAGCACCCGACGGTTGAAATGCAGCCACGACAGCTCGCGATTGATGAAGCGCTCGGGGCTAACGATCAGATCGAGAGGCGCGGATTCGGCGGCGGCCGGAGCCAGGGGCGCGACGGGTTCCCCTTCCACAACAATGATTTGGCTTCGATCAGCCATGGCCAATACTTTCTGATGAGGCGCGCAACATCGTCGTCAAAGGTGACGGCTGCATGACATAAGGCGTCGGCACCCCAGGCCGTCAAGCCTCGCTCATGCGCAGGATTTCGGCCGCGAATACCCTGGTTAACGGCCGCTTATGGCGCATCGCCTCCTCGTCGAGCCGCGCGACCACCGCCTGCGCGGCCGCAAACGATCGTTCGATCCGCAGCGCCACATAGCCGATCAGGCTTTCGTCAACTGCGAGCTGCCGATCGCTGAAGAGTTTCACCAGGACCGCGCGCAACAGCGCGTCGTCGGGCGGCGCCATGGCCACGACCGGCAGGGCCATGACGCGGGACCCGAGGTCTCGGATCGCGAACGTCGCCGGCGGGCTGCGCGCGGTGAGCAGCACGAAGGCCCCCTCCTCGCGCGCGAGATTGAGAAGGTGAAAGAGCGCCCGTTCGTCTAGCGCGCCCGCGACGATATCCTCCACGACCAATGCGCCCGTGGCGAGCGCCGCGGGCACCGCCGCCTGCTCCAACGCGTGCGAAGAGATCAGCCGTGCCCCCGCCATTTCCGCCCAGATCGCGGCAAGGTGGCTCTTGCCGGAGCCTTCCGGGCCAGTGAGCATGACCGCCTGGTGAGGCCAGGCGGGCCAGGTGTCGATGAGAGTAAGTGCGGCCGCATTCGACGGCCCGCTCAAGAAATCTTCGCGCGCAAAGCTCTCCGGATGATCGAGCGCTAAGGCGAGTTGACGCGGACCGTTGCGCATCAGGTGGGCTTTTCCCCGGTATAGAGGGGGCTCGCGAAGTATTGGCGCAGCGCGAACCGCAACAGCACCGCGAGCGCGGCTGCGAGCGGCACGGCAACCAGAAGACCGACGAATCCGAAAAGATAACCAAAGGCGAACATGGCGAAGATCATCCAGACCGGATGCAATCCCACACGCTCGCCGACGAACTTAGGCGAAACGATATTGCCTTCGACGAATTGGCCGAACAGGAAAATGCCGACAACAATCGCGATCCGCTTCCAGTCCGGCCAGAACTGCGCGATCGCCACGCTCACCCCGATCATCAGTCCGGTCATCGAGCCGATATACGGGACGAACGTGATAACGCCGGCCACGAGGCCGATGAGCAGCGCAAAATCTAGCCCCACCAGCATCAACGCGATCGCGTAATAGCAGCCGAGCACGGCGCACACGCCGACTTGGCCGCGCAAGAAACCACCAATCGCCGCATCGATTTCGCGGGCGAGCCGGCGGACGGTTTCGCGCTGGCGCACCGGCACCCAGCTGTCCACTATCTCGATCATCGGATGCCAGTCGCGGATGAGGTAAAAGGTGACGACCGGCATCACGATCAGAACAGAAGCGAAGGAGACCAGCGCCTTCCCGCCGGTCCAAATTGAATACACAAAGCTCAGGAGCCACGTGGCCATCTGGCTGACGAGACCTGAAACAGTCTCGTTCGAATCGCCGGATCCGAGCCAACTCAGCCAGGGCAGATTGGCATCGGCAATAAGCTCCTTCACGCGCTTGAAATAGCCCGGGATGTGGGAGATCAACGCCGAGCCTTGCTGCAGCAGCAGCGGAACAAGCAGCAGCGTAAGGGCGATCAGGGTCACAATGAAGACGCTGACGATCAGCAGCGCCGCGACGGTGCGGTTCATTCCCGCGCGTTCCATGCGGTCGGCGACCGGCGCATGCACGTAGGCGAGAGCAATACCAGCGACGAACGGGAGCAGAATCTCGTGCAGCAGCAACAGCGACGCCGCGAGCATGAGAAACGTGACGAGCCAAAACGTGAAATGGCGCCCGTACATCATCGCGTCGTGCCCTACCCGTAACCTTCACTTATCGGTAACCCGGTTCAGGGGCCTAAGTCTGCGGCGTTCATGTGGCGCACCCACTCGGCGACATAGAAGGCAACGGAAAGCAAGGTCAAGGCCGCGACCAGCGGCGTCAGCACCATCATGGCGACACTCGCATCAAAGTCGAATCCAAGCGCCGCCATGACGACGCCGGCGAGCACGATTTGCGCGACGGTGTTAAGCTTAGAGACCAGAAGCGGTTTGAGCGGCACGGGTTTGTCCACCACCCAGGACAAGATCACCGCGCTCACGATCATGATGTCGCGCGAGACCACGAGGATCACGAGCCAACGGGGAATGGCATCGGTGACGCCGAGCGCGACGTAGATCGAAACCAGCATCGCCTTGTCCGCCAGCGGGTCGAGATAGGCGCCGAGCTCGGTGGCCATGCCGAACCGCTTGGCCAGGAAACCGTCCACGGCGTCGCTGATGCCGGCGGCGAGGAAAAGCACAAAGGCAATTTGCATCTCGCCGGCCGTGATCGCCCAGACCACTACCGGCACCAGGAGGATGCGGCCAAGCGTGATTAGATTCGGAATACTCAAGTCTGCGCCCCGGCTCGGCCCGCGCCTCGCCGTCGCCAGCGGCGCACGTGGCCATGCGTTCCTCAGTATAGCTGCGATCAAGCCATTGCACAGTCGCGGATTCCCAAGTACCGAAGCGCGCGAGCAGCGAAGGATACGCCATGGCAGACAAGGGCCTCACCTATGCCGAGGCCGGCGTCGACATCGATGCCGGTAACCGCATGGTGGAGCTGATCAAGCCATTGGTTCGCTCCACTGCGCGGCCGGGAGCGGACGCTGAAATCGGCGGATTCGGCGCCCTGTTCGACCTCAAGCGTTCGGGCTATTCCGATCCGGTCCTGGTGGCGGCGACCGACGGTGTCGGGACCAAGCTCAAGATAGCGATTGAAACTGGCACGCACCATACGATCGGCATCGATCTCGTCGCCATGTCGGTCAACGACCTCGTCGTCCAGGGTGCGGAACCGCTGTTTTTCCTCGACTATTTCGCCTGTGGACAACTCGAGCCCGAGGTCGGCGCGTGCGTGGTCAAAGGCGTGGCGGAGGGCTGCCGGCAGGCGGGTTGCGCGCTGATCGGGGGCGAGACCGCGGAGATGCCGGGCCTGTATCAAGCGGGCGATTACGACCTCGCCGGATTTGCGGTCGGCGCGGTGGAGCGCAATGCGATCCTCCCAAAGGCCGACATCCATGCCGGCGATGTCGTTCTCGGACTCGCCTCATCCGGCATCCATTCGAACGGCTATTCGCTGGTGCGCAAAATCGTGCAGCGGACTGGACTGCGCTGGAATGCCCCGGCGCCATTCGATCCCGCGCGTGAACTCGGCGCCGCGCTGTTGGAACCCACGCGCATCTATGTGAAATCGTGTCTTGCGGTGCTACGCGAGACCAAAGCCATCAAGGCACTCGCTCATATTACCGGCGGTGGGTTTCCCGACAACATCCCGCGCGTGCTGCCGAAAGGCCTCGGCGTGATGCTCGACCTGGAGCGCGTGCCGGTGGCGCCGATTTTCCGGTGGCTTGCCGATTTGGGAGAAGTCGCCGAGCCCGAGATGTTGCGCACGTTCAATTGTGGCGTTGGCATGATGGCGGTGGTCGCGCCCGACGAGGCGGATGCTGTCGCTAGCGCGCTAGTCCGCAAAGGCGAGAAAGTCGCCCCAATCGGGGAGGTCGTCGCGATCACACACGACACCGAGCGGGTCGTCTATCGCGGACACCTCGATCTCGCTTGGTGAACGCATGGCCAAGAAACGCGTCGCCGTCCTCATCTCCGGGCGCGGCTCCAACATGGTGGCACTGATCGAAGCGGCGAAGGCGCCCTCATATCCGGCTGAGATTGCGCTCGTATTGTCGAACAGACCCGAGGCGGCGGGGCTTGCACGCGCCGAAGCAATGGGCATTCAGACAGCGGTGGTCGACCATCGTCCGCACGGAAAAGATCGCGCCGCTTTTGAATGCGCGCTGCAAGGTGTGCTCGACGAGCACCGCGTGGAGTTCGTTTGCCTGGGCGGCTTCATGCGATTGTTTACGCCGGACTTCGTGCTGCACTGGCAAGGCCGGATGCTCAACATCCACCCGTCCCTCTTGCCTTCGTTCCCAGGCCTCGATCCGCATGGGCAAGCGCTCCGGGCAGGTGTCAAGATCTCCGGTGCGACGGTCCACTTCGTCGTCCCTGAAACCGATGCCGGCCCGATCCTCGTGCAGGCCGCGGTGCCCGTGCGCGACGACGACAACGTCGATACGCTCGCGGCCCGTGTCCTTGCGGTCGAGCATCGCGTGTACCCGCTGGCGCTCGCTCTCCTCGCGGCCGGAAGGGTCAAGATCGTCGGGGCGCGCTGCCTGATCGAGGGGATTCATCAAACGCCTGCTGAGGCATTGATCGTACCAGAGAGCTGATTCGCGACCGATAGAAGAGTCTTCCCTCGCTGTCGTCCGGCTCCCCGCGCCTGTTGCCGGTCTATGTTGTGCGCCGCAAAAAATAACCCCCGGCGCGAGGCCGGGGCTACGGGAAAAACTCGTTGGCCGGATGACCGGGGCTCCCGTCACGGAATTCTCACGCGCATGGCGGTGTTATCGTAAATCTAGAGCTGGAATGAAAACCCGGGGGAAGCGCATGACCGCAACAATGTCCGATTCACGCAGTGCCGCGACACGCGAGCCGAGGCCCATCATCCCGCCGCTCGCAGGGTTCTATTCGCATACCCGCGATCTCTCATGGCTCGTCGTCCGCCTCACGGCGGGTGGAATGCTGCTGGTCCATGGGATTTTGAAGGTAATGCCGATGGCCGAAAAAGGCTTCATCGCCACCATCGAGGCCTTCGCCACCGGCAGCATGGCCCGGCGCGGAATCGAGCCGGCGATGGCCGCGGCTTATGTTGTGTTCTTTCTCGAGACGGTCGGCGCGGTACTGATCATTCTGGGGCTGTTCACGCGGTTTATTGCGGCCGCCCTTGCCGTGGAGTTCGCCATCATCACTTTCGTCGCCCACTGGCCGCAAGGGTTCAATTGGAGCAGAGGCGGATGGGAATACCCGCTGTTCTGGGGGCTCATCCTCTTCGCGATCGCGTTGCGTGGCGGCGGCCCGTATTCGCTCGACCGCAAGCTCGGTTGGGAGCTGTAACTCCGCCCGCGCCACCACCGGCAGGCACCAGCGGTCAGGAATCCCTCTGACCGCGGTTCCCTGACGATTCTACTCCGCCGCCCGTACCTTCTCCGCATGCGCGGCCTGCTTCGAGCGGCGCCACAAGCCACCCACGGCGAGAACAAGAATAGCGCCGAGAAGGGCCGCAAACAGTTCGATGTAATGGAAGCCGTCGGCGCCGAACCGGGGCTCGAGGTAGCCATGGATGACCGGATCTGTGACGATGACCTCGCCGACGATCCAGCCGAGCAGCGCAGCGCCAGCCCAGACCAGGATTGGATAGCGGTCCAGCAGCGCCATGACCAAAGCCGCCCCGGCCACGATCAATGGAATGCTGATGGCGAGGCCAATCACGAGTAGCGCAACGTTGCCTTGGGCAGCCGCAGCGATGGCGATCACATTGTCGAGGCTCATGACGATGTCGGCAATGGCGACGATCCGCACCGCCCGCCATAAATGCTCTACCGCTTCGACCTCGTCCTTGTCCTCGTCCTCCGGCACGAGCAACTTGACCGCGATGTAGAACAGCGCGAGTCCACCCACGATCTTGAGCCACGGCAGCAACATCAGCGAAGCGACGACAGCGGTGAAGACAATGCGCAGGACGACCGCCACGCCCGCGCCGAGGACCATGCCCCACACTCGCTGGCGATGGGGAAGTCCACGGCAGGCCATCGCAATGACCACGGCGTTGTCGCCGGAAAGCAGGATATTGATCCATATGATCTTGAGGAGGGCGACCCAAAACGCGGTGTGGCCCATATCGGTCCAGCCGCTCCCGAGCACGCTGAGCCACGTGGCCGGATCCATCATTTGTCCCATCGAACCCACCGGATGTTCCTCTCGCTGTTCCCCGTTCGCTGGCAGCTATTTTAAGCTGGCCGCCCTGGCCGCGCTAATCTACAAGCGAAACCCATAGGCTGGCCAGCACGCCGAAGCGCACGGGAAGCGCCGCCCCGACCCTACCGAATGATTTCGTTGCCGGAAAAGAACTGCGCGATTTCCTGCTGCGCCGTGTCGGGCGCATCGGAGCCGTGCACCGAATTCTCCCCGATCGACTTCGCATGGGTCTTGCGGATCGTTCCTGCCGCCGCCTTGGCCGGATCGGTTGCGCCCATGATGTCGCGATATTTGGCGATCGCATTCTCGCCTTCGAGCACTTGCACGATCACCGGTCCGGAAATCATGAATTCGACCAGTTCCCCAAAAAATGGACGCTCGCGATGGACCGCATAGAACGTCTCCGCCTGCTCACGGCTGATGCGCACGCGCTTTTGCGCGATGACCCGCAGGCCCGCCCGTTCGATCATGGCGTTGATTGCGCCAGTCAGGTTACGGGCGGTGGCGTCGGGTTTGATGATCGAAAAGGTGCGCTCGACCGTCATTGGATTGTACTTCGAGGAGGGAAAATGGGGAGAGCCGATAGCGGCGGCTTATAGCGGCCGTGCCGGAGCGCGGCAAGGCTTGTGACCCGCGCGGCGTTGCCGCACAAGCTGGGACCACCGATGAGTAACCGCGACCCGCCTGCGGTCGCGACAGGGGGCGGCGCGCCATGCCCACCGAGAAGGCCTATTGCCTGCCTCGCGGCCGCCGCCGACCCGCATCACGGTAGGATGGCGAAGGCGCGCGCGGGAAAGCCCAAGCCGTCCTTGACCTTGGGCCAAGCGACGACGATTAGCGCGCCGGTCGCAGGAACCTGGTCGAGATTGGCCAGGACCTCGATCTGATAGCGACCCTTGTGCAGGATGTAGGTTTCCGATTCCATCTTGTCGGTGGTGTCGGTGTCCATCGATTCATGGCCGATCGCGGTCACGCCGCGCTGCTCGACCAGGAACTTGACGGTCTCGAGCGACCAGGCCGGAAACGGGCTGCGCTTGAACCGCTCAGGATCGCTGTCCCAATCCTTGTACATATCGGTCCGCAACGCTGCAAAGGCGCCCCGCGGCACCCGCCCGCGCTTCTTTTCCCACGCACGCAAATCGTCGATCGAGAAAGCGTGGTTAGGATCCTTGACGAGGAGCGGGGTCGCATCGAAAACAACAAGCGGAAGGATCATTTGCTTGAGTGGAATGCGATCCATAGTGATGCCGTCTTCCGCGAAATGCGCGGGCGGATCCACATGCGTACCGTACTGTCCGACCATTTCGTAATATGTGCTGCGAAATCCGTCCTTGGCTATGGTGTAGGGCTGCCGCGTCTGCGGATCGACGGCCGGCGTCATCTTTGCTTGGCCGAAGCCCGACCATACCGGCGTGTTGGGACCGAAACTGTGGGTCAGATCGACAAATTGCTTACCCGCGATGGTTCGATACGCGCGACCAAGTTGCGTCTCTGCGTGCGCGGTTGCGACAAGGCCATATCCGATCGCAGCGGCCGCAAGCGCGCCCAGACAACGACCGGCGAAGCTCGCATGACTCATGCTTCCCTCCGCAGACACAGCGAGCAAAAGCTCAAGGTGAATCGTCGATGACTGACACTGTATCATCTTCGACAAACCGGTGTAGACGACCATGGACGCTATTGTCTCAAGAAATCGCGCTGCTATGGTGTGATTCGGTCCATGTTTGTTCAGGGCCGACCATACACGACCGCGTCATTTTGTGCCCCCGGCGTGCCCCCGTAAAGTCTCTCCTTCGGTCTGTGAAGCCCCCAGCGGCTGGGCGGACTGAAATATCCGACGCGACCTGCGGCGGGCTTGTGTTTCGGATGACCGCGGCTGGAGTGGCGAGCTGGTCTTTTCGGTTCCGCGATAGATCGGGCAAACAGACGCGAGCTACGATCGGCTCGTACCCTTCGGTGAGCCTAAAGGCCGCTCGGACGAAAGCGAACGCCCTTCGCACGATCATCGCGGCCGGCAGCAACCCTAATCAGGAGCGACGTGCAGCCCGTGCAGGGGGCGCTTCATTCGGGGCGCTGGCGGATCGATACCTTGCGGAGCATTCAAGGAGGCACAAGCGCAGCTACAAGAGCGATGAGGGAAATCTTCGTTTGCACATCCTGCCCCGCTGGCGGGATAGGGCCTTTGCCGGCGACGGCGGAATTAAGCGCGCAGACGTGATCGAGTTGGTGGAGCGGCTAATAACGGCCGGCAAGCCGACGCAGGCGAATCGCGTGCAGGCACTCATCAGCAGCATTTTCACCTTCGGCATGGACGCGGGCCTCCTCGAGGCTAACCCGTGCAGTCGGCTGAAAAGGCGCGGCGCGTGCT
>Ga0208995_1000023_pt1 | contig 12422 bp, 11 predicted proteins | sample MedBloCAOM2_O2_FD_187857 | JGI IMG/M metagenome (GOLD analysis project Ga0208995, IMG submission 187857) | Forest soil microbial communities from El Dorado National Forest, California, USA - Mediterranean Blodgett CA OM2_O2 (SPAdes) (version 2) | ecosystem: Environmental > Terrestrial > Soil >... | reverse complement strand
CCCCTCCCCACAAGGGGGAGGGGAGCCCATCCGCATTGCTTGTGTCGGCTTCGTCCTTGTCCAATCCCAACGCGCGCGCCAATTCGGGCGAGGCTTCGCGCAGCTCCGCGTTGTCGCGGTAGGGCGATTGCGGAACCTCGCCGAATCCGGCCGGCGTCGACTTGCGGGCGCGGTGCGCGGCCGAGAAGTCGGCGCGGCGGTCGCGCGAATTGTCGGGCGGCGGCTGCAATCCGGTCTGCGACCCGACCCCGGCCTCGCCGCGGTTGATGGCGGGGTTGAGCAGGTCGGCGAGCGCGGGTCCGATCGGATGCGTCGGCGGCCGCGCCGCCTTGGCGCGGGTCGGGCGGGCCGGATCCTTGGGTGTTCTGGGTTTGGGAGGCTTCGACATCGCCCGAATATGGGCGCTCGAAGGCGGCCAGGAAAGGGCGGCCGGCGACATCGTGTTTTCTTCGGCGCAGCGATGTCCAGGCCGCCGGAAAATGCTTACAACCGCGCAAACGCGACACCATTTCATTTCCGGCTCGAAGGCGTCGACGCTCGATGCGACATGCAAGATCCAGCGCCCTGGAGGTGCCGCGCCGATTGCGGGTGCTGGTGCGGGCGCGCGAGATCGGCATCGTTGGGCTGGCCGGCGCGGTCGGCGCCGTCGCGGGCCTGGTGGTGACCGTCATGGCGGCGATCGTCATCGGGCTGCATTATCTGTTCTTCGATATTCCGCCCGGCACACGGCTGTCCGCCAGCGCGGCGATCGATCCGCTGCACGCCTTGCTGGTGCCGACCATCGGCGGCCTGCTGCTCGGGATCGCGGGCCTGCTGTTGGCGCGCTGGGGGCCGGAACGCTTCGTCGATCCGATCGAGGCGAATGCTGTGCGCGGCGGGCGGATGTCGTTTCGCGGCAGCCTGATCGTGGCGCTGCAGACCGTGTGGTCGAGCGGCGTGGGCGCGTCGGTGGGGCTCGAGGCCGGCTATACCCAGCTCGCCAGCGGCATCGGGTCGTGGTTCGGCCGCGTGTTCCATCTGCGCCGCAACGATATGCGGTTGCTGGTCGGCTGCGGGGCGGCGGGCGCCATCGCGGGCGCCTTCGGGGCGCCCTTCGCGGGCGCCTTCTACGCCTTCGAGCTCATCATCGGCGGCTACACGGCGGCGACCCTGGTGCCGGTCGGGCTCGCGGCCCTCAACGGATATCTGGTGGCGCGGATGTTCTCGCCGCTGCCGCTCGGCATCTCTGCCGACGCCATGGCGCGCGTGGGCGGGCGCGACCTGATGATCGCCAGCCTGCTCGGCCTGTGCGCCGCGTTGTTCGGCGTCGCGTTGATGCGCGGGGTGGCGCTGTGCGAGATGCTGCTCGAGCGCGCCCGGGTATGGGTGCCGCTGCGCCCGGCCCTCGGCGGGCTGGCGGTCGGCGCCATGGCGATCGTCACGCCGCAGGTCATGGCGTCCGGCCACGGGGCGTTGCAGATGTCCGGCATGATGGACCGGCCGCTCACCGCAATCGCGCTCGTCTTCGCATTGAAAGCCCTCGCCTCCATCGTGTCGCTGGGCTCGGGCTTTCGCGGCGGCCTGTTCTTCGCGTCGCTCCTGCTGGGCGCGCTCGGCGGGCGGCTGTTCGCGGCCGGGCTCGGCACCCTGTGGCCCGGCCTGATGCTCGACCCCAATGTCTACGCCATCATCGGCATGGGCGCGCTGTCGGCCTCGATCATCGGCGGGCCGCTGACGATGACCTTCATCGCGCTCGAGAGCACCGGCGACTTCTGGCTGGCGACCGCGGTGCTGATCGCCGTGATCATCGCGACCCAGATCACGCGCGAGATTTTCGGCTACTCGTTCGCGACCTGGCGGTTCCATCTGCGCGGCGAGACCATCCGCAGCGCCGCCGACGTCGGCTGGATCCGCGACCTCACGGTCGGGCGCATGATGCGCCCCGACTTCCACACGGTGCCGCGCGAGACGACCATCGAGGCATTCCGCGGGCGGTTTCCGCTCGGCTCGACCGGGCAGGTGATCGCGGTCGACCAGGACGGCCGCTATGCCGGCATGGTCATCGTGCCGGAGGCGCATGGCCTGGGCGCAGGCCTGGAAAAGCCGGTCGACTCCATCCTGCACCACAAGGACACGGTGCTGCTGCCGTCCATGAATGTACGCGAGGCGGCGTCGGCCTTCGACCGGACGGAGGCGGAGTCGCTCGCCGTGGTCGACTCGCCGCTGACGCGCCGGGTCAGCGGCCTGCTGAGCGAGGCCCATACGTTGCGGCGCTACGCCGAGGAATCCGAGCAGCGCCGGCGCGAGCTGCTGGGCGAGAAGTGAAGGCGGGTTTTAGCTCGCCGTCGCGCCTCAAAATCCCTTCGCGACCTGCCGCACGTGCTCGACATGCGGCGGCTGGGCGAAACAATGGCCGACCAGCTTGCGCCATTCGGCGAAATCGGCCGAGCCGCGGAAATCCTCGGTGTGGTTCTCGACCGTGGCCCATTGCACGAACAGGCGGTAGCGGTGCGGCAGCTCGATCGAGCGCTGCAGCTCCATGCCGGTGCAGCCCTTGGCGCGCTTGAAAAGAGGCGCCGCCTTCTGCACGCCGCTCTCGAATTCCGCTTCCATGCCGGGCTTGATGTCGATCTGCGCGATTTCGAGGACCATGTTTGATTCCTCTAAAGACTTATTTTGAGCGACGTAGGGTGGGCAAATGCGCGGAACGCGCCGTGCCCACGCGAACTCACTGGTGGGCACGCTTCGCTTTGCCCACCCTACGGCTGGATTGGGAAGGGTTCCTCATGCCGCCGCCTGTCCCAATCCGCGCTTGAGCGAGGCGATCGCCTCGTCGGCGGTCTGCAGGTCGCCGAAGTTGGAATAGAAGGCCCGCAACGAGATGTTCTGCTCCTCGTCCGAATAGGTCGCGAGCGCGTCCGGCACCATGATGACCTTGAAATTGAGCATCATGGCGTCGCGCGCCGAGCTTTCGCAGCACACCTGGGTGGCGGTGCCGCCGATCAGCAGCGTGTCGATGCCGCGGCCGCGCAGATAGGCCTCGATGTCGGACGAGCCCTGGATGAAGGCGGAAAACCGCTTCTTCACGATCTGCGCGTCCTCCGGCCTGGCGTCCAGCTCGGGCCACAGCGCGTGTCCCTCCTGTCCGAGCTCCATGCTGGTATAGCGCCGGTCGCGCCGGTCGGGCGTCTGCAGCCAGTCATGCAACACGCTCCAGCTCTCGCGCGTGCCCGACGTGGTGTTCTTGACCCACACCACATGGCCGCCGAGCTCGCGCGTCGCGGCGGCGAGCCGGTTGACCGTCGGCACGATCTCGCGCGCCATCGGCACCTCGCCCTGGAAGCCCGGCTTCATGAAATAGTTCTGCATGTCGATCACGACGAGCGCGGTCTTGGCGGGCTCGATCACGTCGAAGGGATGCGGCCGGCCGGGGCGCCGGATCACGCGTTCGAGCACATGGGGCGGAATCGACAATTCGTGCATGCGGGTCTCCCGAGGCAATGAGGGCAAATCTTGGGCCGGCGGAGGCCACGGCTTCAAGTGCAAATTTCGCGGGACGGCCCGGCGATAAAGCCGATCGGGCGTTATTCCGCCGCGGTGGCCTGCTCCTCGGGCGCGGCGTCGATGAAGCCGCCGGACTGGCGCTGCCACAGCGCCGCATAATGGCCGCCGTGGCGCAGGAGTTCCTGGTGCGAGCCCTGCTCGACGATGTGGCCGTGGTCGAGCACGACCAGCCTGTCCATGCGGGCGATGGTGGAGAGGCGGTGCGCGATGGCGATCACGGTCTTGTCGGCCATCAGCGTGTCGAGGCTCGCCTGGATGGCGGCCTCGACCTCGCTGTCGAGCGCCGAGGTCGCCTCGTCGAGCACCAGGATCGGCGCGTTCTTGAGGATCACCCGCGCGATCGCGATGCGTTGGCGCTGTCCGCCCGACAGCTTGACGCCGCGCTCGCCCACATGGGCGTCATAGCCGCGCCGGTCGCGCCAGTCCTCGAGATCGCCGATGAACTCGTGCGCGTGGGCGAGCTTCGCCGCCGCGACGACCTCCGCGTCGCTCGCCTCCGGGCGCCCGTAGCGGATATTGTCGCGGATCGAGCGGTGCAGCAGCGAGGTATCCTGGGTGACCATCGAGATCTGGGCGCGCAGCGATTCCTGCGTCATGCCGGCGATGTCCTGGCCGTCGATCAGGATACGGCCGCCCTCCAGATCGAAGAAGCGCAGCAGCAGGTTGACGACGGTCGACTTGCCGGCGCCGGAGCGGCCGACCAGGCCGATCTTCTCGCCCGGACGGATCGCGAGCGTGAAGGCGTCGAGCACGCCGCTCTCGCGGCCGTAGCCGAAACGCACGTCGTCGAACACGATGCGGCCCTCGCCGACCGCGAGCGAGCGCGCGCCGGCGCGATCGACCAGCTGGAGCGGCTGCGCGATCGTCATCATGCCTTCCTGCACCACCCCGACCTCCTCGAAGATCTCGGTGACCTGGAATGCGATCCAACGCGACATGTTGGTGAGCTGGAAGGCGAGCGGCAGCACCATCGCGATGGCGCCGACCTCGACCGAGCCGTAGCGCCACAGCAGCAGCGCAAGCGCCCCGGCCGCGAACACCAGCAGCGCATTGAGAACAGCGAGCAGGGTGCCGAAGGCCGTGATGAGCCGCTGCTGCGCCAGGAAGCGGTCGGTGTGGTGCTCGACCGAGTCGCGCACATAGCCGTCCTCGTCGTGCGGGCGCGCGAACAGCTTGACGGTCAGGATGTTGGTGTAGCTGTCGACGATCCGCCCCATCATCAGGGAGCGCGCCTCGGAGGTGAGCTTCGAGCGGTCGCGCAGGCGCGGCACGAAATACCGCAGCAACGCGACGTAACCGACGAACCAGGCGAGGATCGGCGTGGTGAGCCACCAGTCGGCCGTCGCCGTCATCACGACGGCGGTCGTGCCGTAGACCACGATGTACCAGATGGCGGTGACCGACGAGACCAGGCTCTCGCGCAGCGCCGGTCCGGTCTGCATCACGCGGTTGGAGATGCGGCCCGCGAAGTCGTTCTGGAAGAAGGCCCAGCTCTGGCGCACCACGTGCCAATGGCTCTGCCACCGGATCAGGTTGGTGAACGGTCCGGCGATGGCCTGGTTGGTGACAAGGTAGCGGGCCAGAATGATCGCGGGCCGGGCGATCAGCACGGTCAGCGTCATGGCGACGAGCCACGGCCAGGTCACCGCCAGGAATTCGTCGGGCGAGACCTTGGTCACGAACGTGACGATATGGCCCATGAACCACGGCACCGCGGTGTCGAGCAGGGCGACGAACAGCTCGATGACGAACAGCGCCGCCAGCAGTCCCTTCACCTGGCGGGCGAAATGCCAATAGAAGGCCAGCAGCCCGGCCGGCGGCACGGGCCGCTCGGGCACATCGGTCGGGTTGAGGGACCTCTCGAAGCGGCGGAACATGGCGATCCTTTTAGCACAGAATGGCGCCGCACCGCGCGGTGTGCGCGGCGGCTGCCATCCCGTGTGGGTGAACGGAGGCTGCCTGTAGGAGGCATTCGTGACCGGACCGTGGCGGGGCCATTGACTCTGCGATTTGACCGCCCGACCCTTAGGATCGTGCAAGCCGGCAACCAAAAGACCGAGCGCCGCTCCGGCGGCCTGGATACGCTGCGCGGCGGCGCGGTTCTTGCCGTGCTGGCTTGGCATTGCCTGAATAATACAAGCGTGCTGCGCACCCCGGCGCTGGCGTTCCTGCAGGAGTTTTCCTCCCACTTCTTTTTCGGCGTGGACCTGTTTTTCGTGCTGTCGGGCTTTCTGATCGGCGGCGCCCTGATGGCAAGCCGCGACGCCAAAGATTATTTTTCGCGCTATGCGGCACGCCGGATCGGCCGGATTTTTCCGCTCTATGGCGTCTGGCTCGCCGCCTTCGGGCTCATGAGCTGGCTTGGCGCGCAACGTCTCGGCGGCGCCTTCCCCTGGCTGCTCGGCCTCGACGGGATGCCCTATTGGTCCTTCCTGACATTCACGCAGAATTTCTATTCGGCCGAACTCGGCACGTGGGGGCCGATGTGGCTCGGCGTTACCTGGACGCTGGCGATCGAGGTCCATTTCTACGTGCTGGCCGCGATCCTGGTCTATCTCGTGCCGCTGCGCTGGATGGGGCCGGTGTCGCTGGCGATCATCGCGGCGGCCTTTGTTCTGCAGATTTACGGATGGCCGTCACGCGGGTGGGAGGAGATAACGGTGCTCACGCCCCTGCGCCTCGACGCGCCTTTCGCCGGCGTCTTCTGCGCCTGGCTGTGGCGCGCGCCGGCGACGCGCGAGCTGATCGGCCGGCACGCGCTGATGTTCAAATGCGCGGCGCTCGCGCTCGTCGCGGGCGCTTACGTCAGCGTCGTGTATGGGAATTTGCGCGATCCCGACGCGAACTTCACCGCCAACGCGCTCATTTTCGGACTGGCCACGCTTGCCTTCGCGGCGCCGGACACCGGATCGCCGTCATGGCCCGTGCGTTTCATGCGATGGTGCGGCGTGCGCTGCTACGGTCTCTATATCTTCCATGTCGGAATCCTGGGTCTGGTGTCGCACATGATCTTCACATCGCCACCCAACGCGTTGTCGCCCGGCATGGGGTGGCCGGCCGTGACCGTCGGCTTGGCGATCACCTTCGGGCTCGCCGCCGTGAGCTGGCGGTATTTCGAGCAGCCGATCATGCGGCGGTCGGCTCAATTCGCGGCACAACGCGGCAGTGTCGGCAGCTTTATGTCGCGCTCTTCCGTATCGCGATTTCCCTGAACGCGGCGAACGCCGAAGGTCAGTCGGCCGACTCGTAGCCGGTGATCTTCCAGCCGCTTGCGTCCTTGACGTAGCAGAGTTGGTCGAAGCCGATCGGCGATATGCCGTCGATCGCGACGAAGCCGGTCTTGCCGGCCGGCGTGACGACACGCGCGAAGGTCGGCGCCTGCTGGGCATTGCCCTGCGGCGGCGGATCCGGAAGCACCCGGACGAGATTCATGCCGAGCTTCTCGATGACCGGCGCGGTCGGCTGGGCGGCGCTGCGCACCTCGAGATTGGGCGCGACCGGAAAGGCCCAGTCACCGGCCTCGGTGCCGGTCTCCTTGGTGAGCGCCTCGAAGGCCTGCTCGTCCAGGGTCGGGCCGGCCGGGCCGCAGCTCACGCCCTTGCGGTCGGCGAGCGGCTCCAGCGTCGGGTCGAGCGCGGCAGCGGATAACGCTTCCCAGCCGGCCGCGTCCCGTCCGGCAAAGCCGCCGAGCGCCGCCGCCAGATTGTCGATGGCGGACTTCTTCTTGTCGAGCTTGCTGCCGTCCGCGCCTTCCAGGAAGAAGCCCTGGGTGACGATGAGCTTTGCGAGCGCGGCGCGGTCCTTGCGGGTCGCGATGTCGCCCAGTTGCTTGCGGAAGGCCTCGAAGCTCGGATCGTTCACCGGGCCCGGCAATGTGACGGCGAGCGGCTTGTAGGGTTTGATCGGCGCGGCTGCGGGCGTCTGCGCCTGTCCGGCTGGCGGCCCACCTTGCGGAGCGGTCTGCGGGCGCTGCGGCGCGGCTGGCGGCGGAAGCTGGCCCGGACGAGGAGGCTGCGTCTGCGCGGCCGCCGGCATGACGGTCGTCAGCGCCGCCGCAAGGATGAGCAAGGACCGCAAGACATCAAAAGTGCGCATGGGACTATCTCCCGATGTGAGGCATTGAAAAAGGGGTTGGCGTCGCATTGCGTAGGCGGTGAGGCGCCCCCACCTCACGCGGTGCACGGCATTGTCCGAGCCCGGACTCGATCCTGCCCGATCCGCCGGCCGCAATCCATGGGGCCGCCGCGTGACGCCGGCGCTCACATGGCTCCTCGTTTCCTGATGCAGACCGCCGGTGAACCATGCCGATACCCGTGTCGTCCTATTTGCTGCCGATCCTGCTGCTGATCGGCTCCAACGTGTTCATGACCGTGGCCTGGTACGGCCATTTGCGTTTCAAGGAAGTGCCGCTCGCCGGCGTGATCATGGCGAGCTGGGGCATCGCCTTCGTCGAATATTGCCTGGCGGTCCCGGCCAACCGCTGGGGCAGCGCGGTCTATTCGGCGGCCCAGCTCAAGACCTTGCAGGAAGTGATCACGCTGGTCGTATTCGCGGGATTCTCGGTCGTCTATCTCCATCAGAGCATCACGTGGAATCATGTGGTCGGTTTCGGCTTCATCGCGGCCGGCGCCTTTTTCGTGTTTCGCGGCCCGCTGTGAGGCGTTTTCCCAACAGCGCGATGAGCATCGTCGCGTGCCGTATTGGTCGCGCCGCTCCGCCTACCGGTTCACCGGGGCGAGCCGCAAGATGCGTCCGGCCGGATTGTCGGTGAGCAGCCACAGGGCGCCGTCGGGTCCCTGGCGCACGTCGCGGATGCGCTCGCGCAGATCCGTGAGCAGCCGTTCTTCCTTGGTGATCTTGTCGCCGTCACGCTCGAGGCGGACGAGCAGCCGGGCCGCGAGCGCGCCGATGAACAGGTTGCCTTTCCACGACGCCAACAGATCGCCGGTGTAGAAGGCCATGCCGGAGGGCGCGATCGACGGCACCCAATGCCAGAGCGGCTGCTCCATTCCGTCTTTGTGCGTGCTCTGGTGGATCTTGGCCCCATTGTAATCGATGCCGTAACCGATCACCGGCCAGCCGTAATTGCGGCCTTTCTCGATGATGTTGACCTCATCGCCGCCGCGCGGACCGTGCTCGTTCTCCCACAGCTTGCCGCTCGCCGGATCGAATGCCAGGCCTTGCGGATTGCGGACTCCGTAAGCCCAGATTTCCGGCTTGGCATCGCGCCGGCCCACGAAGGGGTTGTCGGGCGGAGCCGACCCGTCGGTGCGAATGCGGACGATCTTTCCGATGTGGTTGGCGAGGTTCTGCGCCTGGTCGCGCGGGCCGAAATGATCGCCGAGGGTGACGAACAGGTTGCCATCGGGCGCCTGCACGATGCGGCAGCCGTAATTATTGGCGCCGCCCGGGCCCTGCTGCGTGAAGATCACCTTGACGTCGTCGAGGCGGGGCGTCGCGCCGTCGACCAGGCGGGCGCGCGCCACCGCGGCCGTGCCGCCGCCATCGCGGCTGTAACAGAAATAAAGAACCTGGTTGCTCGCATGATCGCGGTCGAGCCGCAGGTCGAGCAAGCCGCCCTGTCCGCCCGCATGCACCGCCGGCAGGCCGGCGAGCGGCGGCGACAGCGTGCCGTCGCGCGTGACGATGCGCATGCGGCCGGGCTTCTCCGTCACCAGCATGCGGCCGTCCGGCAGGAAGGCGAGGCTCCATGGATCGACCAGGCCGCGCGCGACGGTCGTGACCGCAACCGGACCGGCCGACGACGGAAAAGTCTGTGCCTGGAGGCGCGCCGGCACCATTGCGAGCAGCGCGGCGGCGGCGAGCACGATGGGCCGGTTCATGGCACTGACACCCCCGGTGAGCCGACTGGCGTCGACTATAGAATGCGGGCGCCGGTGGCGGGAAGTCGGAGCGCGCTACCGGGCGGGCTTCACGTTGCAAGACACGATACCGCCGGCATGCGCAATGCCGATCGTTACGGCGGTTGCGGTAACGGCGATCGACAGCACCAGCGCCACCGACGTGATGAGCTGGGCCACCATCCTGCTGCGGCGTCCGCGCCCGCGGATATGGCTGCGCGGCGTAAAGCCGGCTTGGTCGACAGGGTCGGGCGTCATGGCCTAAGCCTTTCGAATCACCATTCTGATTCTCTGGCTTATGAGAATCGCCAAATATACCGGCGGCGATCCGGCCGGACTTGGGCGAAGCCATTGAAGATCGGCGGCAATTTCGAGGCGCCGGTTAACAAGACGTTAACGCGACGCGATCTGCGGCGAAAAACGCCTCACTCGACGATCGCCATGGTGGCCGGTTCCCAATTCAACCGCACATGCCCGGGCTGGCTGGCGACGCGCTGGAGCCAGGCCCGGATCGACGGAAACCCGGTGAGGTCGAATTCGCTCTCGTTGGCCATGTGGGTGTAAGCGTAGAGCGCGATGTCGGCGATGGTGTAGCGGCCGGCGGCGAAAAATTCATGGGTGGCGAGGTGCTTTTCCATGACGCCGAGCGCCTGGTAGCCGTTCTCCATCCAGTCTTCCAGCGCGTGGGTCTGCAACTCGCGGCCGCCCTTGACCATGGTGAGCCAGAACTGGGCGGCGCCCAGATTGGGCTCGACGCTGTGCTGCTCGAAGAACATCCACTGCAGGGCTTCGGCCCGATCGATGCGGTCCTCGGGTGCGAGCGCGGTGCCGCCGGCGATGTACCACAGGATGGCGCCCGACTCCGGGAGGTAGCGTCCGGCGGCAACCTCGAGCAGGGGCACGTGCCCGCTCGGGTTCTTGGCGAGAAAGTCGGGCGTGCGGGTTTCGCCCTTGAGGATGTCGACCTCGACCAGCCGAAACGGAATTTTGAGCTGCGCCAGCGCCAGGCGCACCTTGTAGCAATTGCCGGAACGTCGCATCGAGTAGAGCGTGAACATATGATGCCGCCGCGTCTGGTTAGGTATGTGGTTCCGTTGCCGCTCCGACTGTCGTCTCAAGCGTCGCCTTGGCGCATTCAGCCATAAAGCATGGCAGTTGCAAGGCGCGTCTTCGACGCGGGTTCAAAAGAGCGAGAGCTTGGCGCCCCGGCTTGCCGAGCGGGCAATATCGCCTTCGATCGGGCGCGGCCGTGGAACGTCATTCCGCGGCGACTCTAAAGAATTATTTATACTTGCCTGTGGTGTCAGCCTGCCGCCGCGGCGACGGCCGCCGGTGCGGTCTGATCGGTCCGCCGCATGTGCGCCAGCGTGACGCGCAGGGCGGAGTCGCGCAGCGCCGCCATCAAGGTATCGATGTCCTGCTCGGTGGTGCGGTGATTGACGATCGCCGCGCGGATGACCGTGCGGCCGCCGATAATGGTGGTGGAGGGGGCGGCCACGCCGCGCTCCTGCAGGTCGATCGCGATCGCCTTGTTAAGCTCGCCGTCGGCCGGCATGCGCAGCCCGAAGCACACGATGTTGAGCGTGACCGGCGCCGCGATCTCGAACAGGCTGGATTGCTCGATCAGCCGGGTCTCGAGGTATTTTGCCACCCGGCAGGTATGCTCGATGCAGGCGCCGATCTTGTCGGTGCCGTGAACGCGGAACGTGAACCAGGTCTTGAGCGCGCGAAAGCCGCGCGACAGATCGGGACCGAGGTCGCACGGCCACACCTCGCCGGCCGCCAGCCCGCTCGGCGCGCGATGCAGATAAGCAGCCGGGTTGCTGAAGGTCCGCCGGTGGCGCTCGGCGTCGCGCACCAGCAGGAAGCCCGCGTCATAGGGCACGTGCGCCCATTTGTGGAAGTCGAAGGCGATCGAATCCGCGCGCGCGATCCCGTGGACGAGCGGCCGCAGGCTGTCGGACAGCGCGACGAGCGCCCCGAAGGCGCCGTCGACGTGGAACCAGAGCTTTTCCCGGCGGCAGATCTCGGCGAGCGCGTCGAGATCGTCGAAGGCGCCGCTATTCACGGTCCCGGCCGTTCCGGCCACCATGAACGGCCGCAACCCGCCGGCACGGTCGGCGGCAATCGCCACCGCGAGGCAATCGGCGCGCATCGCACCCCGGTGGTCGACCGGGATCAGGCGCAGGAAACGCGATCCGATCCCCGCCATCTCCATGGCCTGCTTGATGCAGCCATGCGCCTCGGCCGAGGTATAGGCGACAAGCTGCGGCCCGGCGTTACGCAGCCCGGCGGCCCGGACGTCATCGCCGAGAGCGGCATTGCGGGCGACCAGCAAAGCGAGGTGATTGGCGGCGGAGGTGCCGGTGACGAACAGGCCGGAGGCGTCGGGGGGAAGCTCGAACAGCTGGGCCGCCCAGGCGGCAATCTGGCGCTCGACGTCGAGCGCGATGTGGTTGCGGCCGCCGCAATTGGCATTGAGGCCGGCGGCCAACATCTCGGCGATCATGCCGACCGGCGTTCCGGCGCCATGCACCCAGCCCATGAACAGCGGATGCAGGTTGCCGGTCGCATAGGGCCGCACGAGCGAGGAAAAATCGGCCAGCACCTCGTCCAGGCTTTGCGGGGCGGCGGGAAGCGGCTGGCGGAACTCGCGTACGACCTCGGCCGGCGCCTGCTGCCACACCGGCCGCGCGCGGACGGTCTGCAGGAAATCGATCATGTCGTCGAGCGCTTCGCGGCTTGTGGCGCGAAACGCCTGCCAGTCTTCGGGATCGAGATTGGGCGGCGCGGAGGTCGGCATGCAGGAATTCCAGATGTCCCGCATGTTTCGGCCGGTGTCGTTAATAGCGCGTTAATCCGGTTCGCCCAACGCTGGGCGGCCGACCGATTCCGCCGCCACAAGGGATGATTGCGCGCGGGTCGGCCGCAGGCTTCCGGCGGATCGAAAGCGGGCCTCGATGCGGTTGAAACAGTCGTTGCAGGCAGCCGATCGGGCGCACGCCACCATTCCCGCGC
>Ga0208995_1000022_pt1 | contig 12522 bp, 10 predicted proteins | sample MedBloCAOM2_O2_FD_187857 | JGI IMG/M metagenome (GOLD analysis project Ga0208995, IMG submission 187857) | Forest soil microbial communities from El Dorado National Forest, California, USA - Mediterranean Blodgett CA OM2_O2 (SPAdes) (version 2) | ecosystem: Environmental > Terrestrial > Soil >... | reverse complement strand
CCGCGCCCGCAAATATCGGAGCGACAGCATCCATTCGAACGGAGCGAAAGGGTGGGTGCTGCTGGTCTCGCGCATAGGATTTGTTCCCCGCCCCCCGGATTTCACACGATTCTGGCCGTTTCAGGCCCTGCCCGCCCCAGGCCGGGACAGCGCCCTGTTTCATGACGCCAGTCGTTCGACCGCATCGGCCGCGCTCATCAGCTCGCGGCTGCCGTCAGCCCGCTTCTTGACCTCGACCTTACCTTCTGCAAGCCCTTTCGGCCCGATCAGAACCTGCCAGGGAATGCCGATGAGGTCGGCGGTAGCGAATTTCGCTCCCGGGCGCTGGTCGAGATCGTCGTATAGCACCTCGACACCTTTGGCGGTGAGGTCGCGGTAAAGCTGTTCGCAGGCCGCATCGGTGTCGCCGGCGCCCTGCTTGAGGTTGAGGATCGCCACGCGGAAGGGCGCCACCGCCTCCGGCCACTTGATGCCCGCATCGTCGTGAAACGCCTCGATGATGGCGGCGACCAGACGGGAAACGCCGACCCCATAGGAGCCGGCGTGGATCGGCCGCTCCACCCCGTCGGCTCCAGTCACCACCGCCTTCATCGGCTCGGAATACTTGGTCCCGAAGTAGAAAATCTGCCCGACCTCGATACCGCGGGTGTGCAGGCGCTTGTCCGCCGGAACTTCGCGCTCAAAGCGTATGGGATCGTGTACGTCCTCGGTCGCGGCATAAAGCCCGGTCCATGGACGGATGTGTGGCATCAGATCAGTGTTGTAGTCGATGCCCTCGCCGGGAACCGGAAGGTCGAGCACGTCCCTGTTACAAAAAACGCCGGATTCGCCGGTCTCCGCCAGAATAATGAACTCATGGGAGAGATCTCCGCCGATCGGCCCGGTCTCGGCCGCCATCGGAATGGCTTTCAGCCCGATGCGCGCAAAAGTGCGCAGGTAGGCGACGAACATCTTGTTGTAGGAGATGCGGGCGGCGGCCTCGTCGATATCGAAGGAATAGGCATCCTTCATCAGGAATTCGCGCCCGCGCATGACGCCGAAGCGCGGGCGCTGCTCGTCGCGGAATTTCCACTGAACGTGATAGAGAATCTTCGGCAGATCGCGGTACGAGCGAACATAGGCCCGGAAGATTTCCGTGATCATCTCCTCGTTGGTCGGGCCATACAGCATCTCCCGTTCATGCCGATCCTTGATGCGCAGCATTTCGGGGCCATACGCGTCGTAGCGGCCACTCTCGCGCCAAAGATCGGCAAGCTGCAGCGTCGGCATCAGGAGTTCGACGGCACCGGCTCGGTCCTGCTCCTCCCGCACGATCTGCTCGATCTTCTTGAGCACGCGAAGGCCAAGCGGGAGCCAGGCGTAGATGCCGGCGGCCTCCTGGCGGATGAGTCCTGCCCGCAGCATGAGGCGGTGGGAGACGATCTCCGCCTCTTTCGGGATCTCGCGCAGGATCGGCAGGAAGTAGCGGGATAGGCGCATGGTGATTTGAGAATCGGGTTCCTTTGAAGACCACGGAGTGAAGCCGGATCGCTCCCGAAAACACAAGAGCTATCAAGGTCTTCTGCTAGCTATTACGTCTGCTTTGATGAGTATCGCCCGGCTTTATGGTGCACTGCAAACTAAATAACATAGATTTTCAGAGTTCGCTGACGCTATTACTTCTCGTGACAAGTCAAACCGGATCGGATATTGTTGAAATGCGTGAGGTCGAAGCGCTAAGCAATCTCCGGCGCCGCCGGCCACGCGGTCCAAGTCTTGGGAGGATAAGTCGGCGCAAAGCCGCTGCCGTCTCGCTCGAAAACACAAAAATTTCGCTTATATCCATGCGCGTCTTGGGAGCAGGGCCTCGGCCCTGCTCGATTTTTTTGAGCCTGACGATCCCCACGATTCCCGCCCATTCACCCCGGATGGACCGCGCACATGTGTCCGCCATCACATCGGACGCAAGGCAGTTACAATACGCTTGGTGCATGGTTCACTTGCCCAGGAGACTTTGATGCGAACGATCATTCTCGCCGCGACCGCGCTGGCCGCAGTGTCCTTGACCAGCGCCCAGGCGCGCGCCGACGGCGCCTGGTGCGCGCGCGACGTCCTCGGTGGCACGAATTGCGGGTTTTACACCTACGCGCAGTGCCGGGCGGACATCGCGGGGATCGGGGGATCTTGCGTCCCCAATCTGAACTACACGGGCGTGTCCCAAAACTACGGCCGCGATCCTCGGCGACGGCCCCGGCAGTATTAGGATCTTGCCTGACCTAATGCGGCACGACGCCGAGCATGGCGGCGAGATCGTCGAGCGCGATCAGCCGGTAGGTGTAAACGACGTACCACAGCGCAAACACGAAACCCGCGATGATTGTGGTCCAGACGAGTTTGCGTTTGAGGTTTGGGATCGCGGGCGCGCCGGGATCGCTGCCCGGCGCGATCGCACCGTCTTCCTGTTGGCTGCGAATGCCCCACGGCAGAACGGCGAACAGGACCGTCCACCAGATGATGAAATAGATCGCGATCGAGGTCGGCAGCGACATCAGTGACTAGTGTCCCGATTCCGAAGTTCGCCCGTACTCTCGACGCGTTCTGACGCGAACTTCGGAATCAAAGGGACACTAGCAGATTTATGATTCTAGTGCGGTCTTTGGATTTGAAGTTCCTACACGAGCTCGCCGCAAGACTGATTAGGAACTTCAAATCCACCGCACTAGCGCTGGCGACGGTACGGGCGCGCCGCTCGCCGCGCGATACCGCGGGGCCTCGCGTAGCAATTCACGCCTGCTCGATCTCGACCAGCGTGCCGCAAAAATCTTTGGGGTGCAGGAACAGCACCGGCTTGCCGTGTGCGCCCATCTTCGCATTCCCGTCGCCGAGCACGCGGGCGCCCTGCGCCTTGAGCTTGTCGCGCGCGGCAAGGATGTCGTCGACCTCGTAACAGACGTGGTGAATGCCGCCATCCGGATTGCGGTCGAGAAACTTCGCGATCGGAGAGTCCTTTCCAAGCGGCTCGAGCAACTCGATCTTGGTATTGGGCAGCGTGATGAAAACCGTTGTTACGCCGTGGTCGGGCTGCGGCATCGGTTCGGAGACCTGCGCGCCCAGTGTCTGGCGATAGACGTTCGCGGCCTTGGCGATATCGCGGACCGCGATTGCCACATGGTTGAGCCGTCCGATCATGACCTGTCTCCTGCGGCTCCGATCGCAAATCCATCCATAGCCATCTTGCTCAGCCACCGCCAGCGAGAAGGCCGAGCTCGCTGAGAACGGCCCTCATGTCGGTCAGTTCGCGCTTGAGATATTGCTGCAACTCTGCCCCATCGAGATACATCTCGGTCCAGAAATGACGCTCCAGGTCCGCCTTCCATTCCTTGGTCTGGGTCGCCGCGGCGAGCACGGCCTGCCAGAACGCCGTCTCGGCGCCGCCGAGTTCCGGCGGCCCGCTCGCGCCGCGCCAGGACCCGACGACGCAATCAATCGACTGTTCGATCCAGGTCGGCGCCGCCGCATAGGGTCCCGGCAGGCGCGTCGGCGAGGATATGGCGATGGCGCGAAGTCGGCTGGCCTCGAGTTCCGGTACGGCGCTCGCCGCCGTGATCGCGCCGACATCGGAATGGCCGGCAACCACATCCGCGACCGCATCAAGGGCGGTATCGAACACGCGGATCTTCGCCGCGCGCGTGTCGCCGCCCGCATGGCGGATCACCTTCGCTACCGCGATGTGATTGGAATTTCCGAGCGAGGTAGAGAGCGCGATTGTGACGGCGTTCTGCGCCAAGCCTCCGATCAGATCGGCGCTGCCGCGGATTGCCGAGTCGGAGCGAACAACAAAGGCGATGTACTCGCTGTACAGGATCGCCAGCGGCGCAAAACGTCCAGGAGCCGATTTGGTCACCCCGATCAGGTAGTCGGCCGTCATATTGGGTGAGCTGATCCCGAATACGTGGCCGTCGCCGGCATGCTGTTCCACATGCCGCCACGCCTTGCGTCCGCCCTCCCCGCCTACATTGACCACCTTGACCGGGACGTCCACGAGCCCGTTGGCGGTGATCGCCTTGAGCAGCGCCCGCGCCGAGCGGTCGAGACCGCCGCCGGGCGGCGTGCCCGCAACAATCTCGATCTCACGCTCCGGCTGCCAAATCATGGGCTGTTCGCCGGCTTCATCGAGCCGAGCACCCTCGCCCAGAGATCGACCTCCTTGCGCATGAACTCTTCGAAGGCGGCCGGTGAACGCTGTTGCGGAGGCGCGACCTCATACCCAAGATCAGCAAACCGTTTGACGACGATCGGATCGTCCATGGCCACCGACAGTGCCTGGTTGAGCTTCGCCACGATCGGCGCCGGCGTGCCCTTGGGCGCGGAGAGGCCATACCAGACCGTGAGCTTGAAGTCCGGCAATCCGGCCTCGGTGGTGGTCGGAACATTCGGCAGCATCGCGGAGCGCGTCTCGCTCGTGACCGCGTAGGCCTTGAGCGACCCGACCTTCGCGTGCTCGACGATGTTGACGATCTGGTTGCACAGAAAATCCACGTTTCCCGCCAGGACATCCTGGGTCGCCTGTGGCGTGCCGCGATACGAGACCACGGTCGGCTTGATGCCGATCAGCGAATGGAACACCGAACAGGCGAGATGAGAGACCGAGCCGACGCCGGCGTCCGCTTCGGTGACGGTCTTTTCATTGGCACGCAAGTAGGCGACCAGCTCCTGCAGCGTATTGGGCGGAAAATCGCGCTTGCCCACGATCACGACCGGTGTCGTGTTGACGAGACCGACCGACTCGAAATCGAGCGCGCGGTAAGGCGGATTGGCGTAAAGCTGCTCGACCGCGGCGTGCGTGCCGGAGCCCGAGATGACGAGCGTATAGCCGTCAGGCGCCGCCTTGGCCACGCGCGCCGAGCCCAGCGTCCCGCCCGCACCGGTCACATTCTCGATCACGACTTGCTGGCCCAGGGCCTTGGACATCGGCACGGCGACGAGCCGTGCGACGGTGTCGGAAGGGCCGCCCGCCTGGAACGGTGCCACGATCGTGACGAACCGCGTGGGAAAGTCCTGCGCGAATGCGTGGGACGCGCAAGCAAGCAGTGCGGTCGCGAGATAGCACGTTGTTCTGGTCACGGCACCCTCCCTTGAACCGCCCTTTGCGGACGGCAGCGTTACACCTCGAGCACATGGACATGGCATGTGGGTTTCTTGTTCCAGGTCGCGCTGAGCGCCGCGCGGATCGCACGCCGTACCGCCTCGCCCACCGCTTCCGGGTCTCGCCGGCGTTGACGCGGCATCGATCCGAAGGCCCCCATGGCCGCGTCATAGGCGATGTCCTCGATCCTGTGTCCGAGCGCGTCGGCTTCGGGAATGCCGGTGAGTGTCACCTGCGGATCGCCGATCAGCTCGCCACGGTCACTGATCGCGAGCGCAATGGAAACCACCCCGGCAAATTCGAGCCTACGGCGGTCGGCCACCGTGCGCTCGTCCGCGCTGACCAGGAGCGAACCGTCCTTGTAGAGCCGTCCCGCGGGCACCTCGTCGATCTTTCCGGGGCCGCCGGGCGCCAGCCGTAACAGTTCTCCGTCGCGGCACAGAACCACCTGGCCCACGCCCGCGCGCCGCGCGAGCGCGGCATGCTCCGCCATGTGCAAGGGCTCGCCATGGACCGGTACGAGGATTTGCGGCCGCACCCAGCCGATCATGTCCTTGAGCTCGTCCACCCGCGGATGGCCGGAGACATGCACGAGATGGGTGCGGTCCGTGATCACCTCGATGCCTTGGGACACCAGGCCGTTGATCACCCTCATCACGGCCTTCTCATTGCCTGGAATGGCGCGCGAGGAAAAGATCACGCGATCGCCGCGCGAAAACGCGACCTCGGGATGATCGTCCTGGGCGATGCGCGAAAGTGCGGCGCGCGGTTCGCCCTGGCTGCCGGTGCAGAGCGCAAGCACCTTGTCCGGCGGCAGGTGCCCGTAGATATCGACCGAGCGAAAGTCCCGGATGCCGTCGAGATAGCCGGTCTCGCGCGCGACCTGGGAAATGCGCTCCATGGCGCGGCCCACCAGGACGACCTCGCGGTCGCAGGCGGCGGCCGCTTCCGCGACAACGCGCAGGCGCGCCACGTTGGACGCGAAGGTCGTGACCGCGACCCGCGCGGGCGCAGTCCGGACGAGTTCGGCGAGGCATTTTGCAACATCGGTTTCCGAGGGGGAGCGGCCCTCGCGCACCGCGTTGGTGGAATCCCCGATCAGCGCAAGACAGCCCTCCTCGCCCAATGCGCGCAACTTCGCTTCGTCGGTCGGCGGGCCGATGACCGGGGTCGGATCGATCTTCCAATCGCCAGTATGCAGCACGGCACCGAGCGGGGTGCGGATGATCAGTCCGTTCGATTCCGGTATCGAATGGGCCATGGACACGAGTTCGATGTCGAACGGGCCGAGGGTGAATCGGCCGCCAAGCGGCACGATGTTCACCGGGATGTCGGGCGCACCGGGCTCGCTTTCGCGCTTGGCTTGCAGCAGCGCGGCGGTAAACGGGGTGGCATAGATCGGGATTTTGAGGCGCGGCCAGAGATCGAGCACTGCGCCGAAATGATCTTCGTGTGCGTGGGTGAGCACCAGTCCGAGGATATTGCGACGCTGCTCCACCAGATAGCTGATGTCCGGGAGGATGAGGTCGACGCCAGGCAGCGCATCGTCGGCGAAGGCAACGCCGAGATCGACCGCGATCCATTGGCGCCGGTGCTCGTCACCGAAACCGTAGATCGCGAGATTCATGCCGATCTCGCCGACCCCGCCGAGCGGTGCGAAAACAAGTTCGTCGGACGGGCGCACCATCATGGATTCTGATCAACTCGCCTTGCCGGGGACGGCGCCGGCAGCATGAACAGGTCGCCCGCCGCGATCGTCGTGGTCTTGCCGTCCGGCAAGCGCAACACGAGGCTGCCGGCATGGTCGATCGCCTCGAAGCGGCCGATAACGTCGCGGTCGGCAAGACGCACGCGCACGTCTTCGCCCACCCCGGCCGCGCGCGCGAGCCAATCCGTGCGGATGGTCGAAAAGCCCTCCCCGCCATTCCATTGCGCGATGCGTCCCACCATCTTGACCGATAATGCACCGAACACGGTGGCGGGCGAAACCGGCGCACCGGCCGTGGCGAGATCGGTCGCGGGATACTCCATGCCCGCGGGGTGGCCTGCGCAATTGATACCGATGCCGATGGTGACCCCGCCGTTCTCGCCTTCGATCAGGATACCTGCGAACTTGGCGCCGGCGAGCACCAGATCGTTCGGCCATTTGATGGCCAGCCGCGACTTGAGGTCGGGAGCGACCTCCACGACGGCGTCGTGGGCCGCGAGCGCTGCAACGAACGAAAGTTCCGGCCAATGCTCCGGTGGTGCGGATGCCGTGAGCAACAGGCTCGCGTAGAGATTGCCGGGCTGCGATATCCAGGTCCGGCCGCGCCGGCCGCGGCCGGCGGTCTGCCGATCGGCGACCACCCAGAGCGGGCCGGACTCGCCTTGACGCGCAAGGCTCAAGGCTTCGGCGTTAGTCGAGCCAAGCACCTCATGCGCAGCAAGCCGCACGCCCGCCGCGCTCGCCCTGGCGTCCAGTTTCATTCAGAATAAAGCTGCATTCAGAACAACGACTTCGCCGCGGCGTTGGCCGCAGCAACCAGCGGGCCTGGATAGATGAAGAACAGCACATTGAACAGGCCGGTGACCGCGAGCACCGCTTTGAGCTCGATAGGCATCGGCTCGAAAGGCTTGGCCGGTTCCTCGAAATACATGATCTTCACAATGGTGAGATAGTAATAGGCCCCGACAACGCTGGTGACGACACCGATCACCGCGAGCGCGAACAGCCCGGCCTGGATCGCGGCGAGGAAGACGTAAAACTTGGCGAAAAAGCCCGCGAGCGGCGGAATGCCGGCGAGCGAGAACAACAGCATGGCAAAGAAGAAGGCCATCGCCGGCTTGGTGCGGGCGAGCCCGGAGAGATCGCTGATGTTCTCGACCATCTGGCCGTCGCGGCGCATCGACAGGATGCAGGCGAACGTTCCGAGCGTCATGGCGACATAGATCGCCATGTAGACCAGCACGCCTTGCACCCCTTCCTGCGTGCCGGCCGCGAGTCCCACCAGCGCAAACCCCATGTGTCCGATGGAGGAATACGCCATCAGCCGTTTGATGTTGCGCTGACCAATGGCCGCGAAGGCGCCGAGCGCCATCGAGGCAATGGCGACGAACACCACGATCTGCTGCCATTGCGTCACCACGCCCGGAAACGCCACGATGGTCGTGCGCACGAACATGGCAATGCCGGCGACCTTGGGCGCGGCGGCGAAGAAGGCGGTGATCGGCGTCGGCGCGCCCTCATAGACATCGGGCGTCCACATATGGAACGGCACCACCGAAACCTTGAAGCAGAAGCCGGCGAACAGGAAAACGAGCCCGAACACCAGTCCCAGGTGTCCGGAACTAGCACCACCCTGGGTCGCCGCTTTGGCGATGCCGGCAAAGCTCACGGTGCCGGTGAACCCGTACACCAGCGAGGCGCCGTAAAGCAGCATGCCCGAGGACAAGGCGCCGAGGACGAAATATTTAAGCCCCGCCTCGGTCGAACGCACGGAGTCGCGATCGATGGCGGCGACCACGTAGAGCGCGAGGCTCATCAGTTCGAGCCCGAGATAGAGCGCGATCAGATCGGCCGCCGATATGAGCATCATCATCCCGGTAGTCGCGAGCAGGATCAGGATCGAATATTCGAACTTCTGGCGCTTCTCGGCCGCGAGATAATCGGTGGACATCAGGATCGCCGCCGCCGATCCGGTCAATGCCAGGAGCTTGAGGAAGCGGGCGAAGTTGTCGACGACGAAGCTGCCGCCGAAGGTGACGAGCTTGCCCCCCGGCAGCCAGACAATGATGGCGCCGGTGAGGATCAACAGCAGGATCGCCGCGCCGTCGATACTCCTGGTCGCCTGTTCGCCACGGAATGCGCCCACCATCAGCAGCGCCATGGCGCCGAGCGCGAGCACGATTTCCGGCAGGGCCGGCAGCAGGGCGGGAATTTCGAGCGTTTCGGGCATCGACGGATCTCGCCTCTGGTCAATGCGCCAGCAAGGCGGCGGCCTTCGCCGCACCGAGCGCGCGCTCGTAGTTCTCGAGCAGTTGCGTAACCGAAGCCGCCGAGAAGTCGAGCACCGGCTTCGGGTAGATGCCGAACAGGATGGTCAGGATGACCAGCGGACCCAACGTAATGATCTCGCGATAGTTGAGGTCCTTGATCAAAGCCAGGCTGGGCTTGGTCAACGCGCCGAGGACGACCTTGCGGTAGAGCCACAGCGCGTAGGCGGCCGACAGAATGGTGCCGATGGTCGCCAGCGTCGCTACCCAGGTATTCACCCTGAAAGTGCCGATGAGGGCGAGGAACTCGCCGACGAAGCCCGAAGTGCCGGGCAGCCCCACGTTGGCGAGCGTGAACACCAGGAATGCCGCGGCATAGAGCGGCATTCGGTTGACGAGGCCGCCGTAAGCCGCGATTTCGCGGGTATGCATGCGGTCGTAAACCACGCCGACGCACAGAAACAGCGCCGCCGACACGATGCCGTGGGAGATCATCTGGAAGATGCCGCCGGCCACGCCCTGCGCGGTCGCGGCGAAGATGCCCATGGTGACGAAGCCCATATGCGCGACGGAGGAATAGGCGATGAGCTTCTTCATATCCTCCTGCACCAGCGCCACCAGCGACGTGTAGATCACCGCAACGACGGAGAGGGCGAAGACCATCGGGGCAAGATCATGCGAGGCCGCCGGGAACATAGGCAGCGAAAAGCGCAAAAAGCCGTAGCCGCCCATCTTCAACAGGATGGCGGCAAGGATGACCGACCCGGCGGTCGGCGCCTCGACGTGAGCGTCCGGCAGCCACGTGTGTACCGGCCACATCGGCAGCTTCACCGCAAAGGAAGCGAAGAACGCCAGCCACGCCCAGGTCTGCAACCCGCGCGGAAACCCGTGCCGCAGGAGTGCCGGGATTTCGGTCGTGCCGGCATCCCAATACATCGCCATGATGGCGAGCAGCATCAGCACGGAACCGAGCAGCGTGTAGAGAAAGAACTTGAAGCTGGCATAGACGCGGCGCGGGCCGCCCCACACCCCGATGATCAGGAACATCGGAATGAGGCCACCCTCGAAGAACAGGTAGAACACCACGAGATCCAGCGCCGCGAAGGTGCCGATCATGAGCGTCTCTAGTACGAGGAACGCAATCATGTATTCCTTGACGCGCTGCTGGATCGGCAACCAGCTCGCGATGATGCAGACCGGCATCAGCGCGGTCGTGAGCACGACGAACGGCAGTGAGATCCCGTCGACACCCATGTAGTAGGTGATGGTGCCTGCGAGCCAAGGCCGCCTCTCCACGAACTGAAACTCCGGCGAGCTCGGGTCGAACCGATAGATCATGATCAACGAGATCGCGAACGTGATCAGCGTGGTCCAGAGCGCGATCCATCGCGCATTGCGCTTTTCCGCCTCGCCGTCGCTGCGCAGCATCATGATGAACAGCGCACCGACGAGCGGCAGGAAGGTGGTGACGGAAAGGATGGGCCAGCTCATAATCAGCCTACCCGTCCGCCGAACATGAACCAGGTGATGAAGGCGGCAACGCCGATCAGCATGGCGAAGGCATAATGATAGAGGTAGCCGGTCTGCAGCCGCACTACGCCGCGTGTCACGTCGAGCACACGCGCTGAAATACCGTCCGGTCCGAGACCGTCGATCACCCAGCCGTCACCGTACTTCCACAACACGCGGCCCAGCCACAGCGTGGGGCGAACCAGCAGGAAGTCGTAGATCTCGTCGAAGTACCACTTGTTGAGCAGGAACTTGTAGAGCGGCTCCTGCTGACGCGCGAGTTCCACCGGCAGTTCCGGCCGGCGGATGTAGAACTCCCACGCAATGACAAAGCCGATCGCCATCATGACGGTCGGGGCGATGCTGGCCAGATAAGGAATGTGGTGCAGGTCTTCGAGGATATGATTGTTCGGCCCGAATTTGAGCGAATCGCGGAAGAACTCCGCGACACCGTGGCCGACGAACAGCTCCTTGAACGGATAGCCGGCGAAAATCGCACCTGCGGCGAGGAAGCCCAGCGGAATCAGCATCACCATCGGGCTCTCGCGCGCCTCCTCATAGTGATGAGGGTCGTGTGGGCTGCCGTGGAACGTCAGGAAGATCAGTCGCCAGGAATAGAACGCGGTCAGCGCCGCCGCGATGACGGTCATACCGAAGGCGTAGACTGCCATCGGGTTGGTGCTCACATAGGCCGCCTCGATGATGGCATCCTTGGAGAAGTAGCCGGCGGTGAGCGGAAAACCGGTGAGCGCGAGCGTGCCGATCACCATGGTCCAATAGGTGAACGGGATCTTGTCCTTCAGCCCGCCCATATGCCGGATGTCCTGCTCGTGGTGCATCGCCACGATCACCGAGCCGGAACCCAGGAACAGCAACGCCTTGAAGAAGGCATGCGTGAACAGGTGGAACATGCCGATGGAATACGCGCCCGTGCCCATGGCGACGAACATGTAGCCGAGCTGCGAGCAGGTCGAATAGGCGATGATGCGCTTGATGTCGTTCTGCACGAGGCCGATGGTGGCGGCAAAGAACGCGGTCGTGGCGCCGATGAAGATGACGAAGGTCTGCGCGTTCGGGGCCAGCTCGAACAGTGGCGAGAGCCGCGCCACCATGAACACGCCCGCCGTCACCATGGTGGCGGCGTGAATCAGCGCCGAGACCGGCGTCGGCCCTTCCATGGCATCGGGAAGCCAGGTGTGCAGCAGGAACTGCGCCGATTTTCCCATCGCCCCCATGAACAGAAGGAGACAGATCAGCGTGAGCGCATCCACGTCCCAGGACAGGAAGTGAATGGTCTTGCCGGTGAGCGCTGGCGCCTGCGCGAAAACGGTGTCGAAGTCGATCGCGCCGGTCATCAGGAACACCGCGAAGATGCCGAGCGAAAAGCCGAAATCGCCGATGCGATTGACGACGAAGGCCTTGATGGCGGCGGCGTTCGCCTCCGGCTTTTGGTACCAGAAACCGATGAGCAGATAGCTCATCAGCCCGACGCCCTCCCAGCCGAAAAACAGTTGCACGAGATTGTCCGCCGTCACCAGCATCAGCATGGCGAAGGTGAACAATGACAGATACGAGAAGAAGCGCGGCCGAAACAGGTCCTCCGCCATGTAGCCGACGGAATAGAGATGGACGAAGGAGGAAATGGTGGTGACGACCACCAGCATGACGACGGTGAGCGTGTCGATGCGCAGCGCCCAGTCAACCTTGAGATCGCCTGACGTCATCCAGGAAAAGATCGCGCCGTGGCTGTCGTGGTGGCCGAATCCGACGTCGACAAAGGCAAACCACGACAGCACCATCGAGGCGAAGAGAAACACCGTGGTCACCAGCTCGGCGGCACGCGAGCCCGCGGCCGGAGGCTGCGGCACGTCCGACTCGCTATGGGACGCATCGAGGACCGCATGCGGCCCGTG
>Ga0208995_1000021_pt1 | contig 12561 bp, 14 predicted proteins | sample MedBloCAOM2_O2_FD_187857 | JGI IMG/M metagenome (GOLD analysis project Ga0208995, IMG submission 187857) | Forest soil microbial communities from El Dorado National Forest, California, USA - Mediterranean Blodgett CA OM2_O2 (SPAdes) (version 2) | ecosystem: Environmental > Terrestrial > Soil >... | reverse complement strand
GGACCCAGCGCGCACAGCAGCCTGTTCGGCACCGGTCCCAATCCGGGCGGCGGCGGCGCGCCGGCGGCGCCCGCGCCGCCCAGATTTCGCGCCTGGGCCGAAGCCTACGGGCTGAGCGCGCATACCGGCGCGCAAACCGATTTTCCCGGCGACTCGCGCCGCACTTTTGGCGGGGTGGCTGGCCTCGCCATCAACGTGGCGCCGGGCGCGATGCTCGGCCTGTCGGTCGATCAGAGCCACAGCAAGATCGATATCGCCGGCCTGCCGCAGAGCGCCGCGCTCGACCTCACCCAGGTCGGCGTCAACGGCGCCTATGAGCTTGGCGCGTGGACGTTTTCGGCGGCCGGCGTCGCCGGTTTCGCCGGCGTCGATACGGGCCGCGATACCCCCTCGGGTGGCGCGACCGCATCCTACCGGGCCGGGCTATGGGGCGTGATCGGCGAGGCCAGCTACTATGTGGCGCTCGGGTCCGCCCGCATCGTGCCGAAATTCGGCGCCGACTGGACGCAGACCCACACCAAGGCCTATTCGGAGGCGGGCGGCATCGATGCCGTCATGGTGCCGCACGCCACCGCCGAGCGCAGCCGCATCTTTGCGGGCGCCGAGATCGGCAACACCTGGGTCGCCGGCGCGAGCGTGTTCGATCTCTCGGGTTACGCCAAAGCGGTCGACATCCTGTCGCAGCGCGTCCCGGTCTTGACCGTGAGCGCCGTGAGCGGACCGGCGACGCCGATCACCGTGTTCGGGGTGGCGGAAGGAAAATACGGTCTCGACACCGGCGTCGTGGCGTCGCTGCGGCTCTCCCCGATCGCGCGCCTCTATGCGACCTATGATGGCCGCTTCCGCCACGGCTTCCAATCCAACGGCGGCACGCTCGGGCTGGAGCTACGCTGGTAGCTCTTCGAGCATGATCCCGAAAAGTGGACACCGGTTTTCGGAAAAGATCATGCTCCAACAATAAGCCGATAACGCCGGATCCAGACTTTATTGTCGTGGAAAGCCGCCCCGCCATAGGGCGCGACCGCATCGGCCCCGGTGAGCGAGTTGATGCCGCGGCCGTCCGGATAGGCATGGTTCGGCCAGATCGATTCCGCGATCACCACGCCGCGCCGCACCCCTTCGAACAGCCGCGCGTGCAGCCGCACCTCGCCGCGGCCATTGCCGAGCACGACCTCCTCGCCATCCTGGATCGCGAGCGCCGCCGCGTCGGCCGGATGGATCATCACTTCGGGCCGGCCGCCCTCCTTGGCGCGCGAGGTCGTGGTCTCGTTGAAGGTCGAGTTGAGGAAATTGCGCGACGGCGAGGTCGCGAGCCGGAACGGGTGGGTGTCGTCCGCCTCCTCGATCACGTCCCAATGGTCGGGCAAGGCCGGCATGCGGTCGATCGGCCCCGCATGATAGGGATGGCGAAACGGAACGTTCGGCCAATCCGGCTTGAAGCGGAATTTTCCGTCCGGCCAGTTGAAGCCGCGCAGGTAATGCGACGTGTCGAAATCGGGCTGGCAGTCGATCCAGCGATCGGCCTCCAGCTGCGCCAGCGTGCCCCAGCCGGATTTTTGCAAGGTCCAGTCGATCAGCTCGCGCGGGCTCATGGCGAAGCCCGGATGTTGCGCCCCCACGCGCTCGGCCAGAGCGCCGACGACCTCGTGGTTCGATCGGCATTCGCCCGGCGGCTCGATCAGCTTCGGGCCCAGCAGGATGTGCTGGTTGCCGCCGGCCTGGTAGACGTCGTCGTGCTCCAGGAACATGGTGGCCGGCAGCACGACGTCGGCCATCCGCGCGGTCTCGGTCAGGAATTGCTCGTGCACGCAGACGAACAGGTCGTCGCGCGCGAACCCGCGCTTGACCCGGTTCTGGTCGGGCGCGACCGAGACCGGATTGGTGTTCTGGATGAACAGCGCCGTGACCGGCGGACCGCCGGCCAGCGCATCGGCATCGCCGCACAGGACCGCGCCGATGCGCGATTGATCGAGCATCCGCACCGACCGGTCGCGGACGTCCGACCCTTCGATCATCGTCTTGTTCCAGTGATAGATGTCGGCGTTGTTGTGGAACGCCCCGCCCCCTTCGTATTGCCACGCGCCGGAAACCGCCGCGATGCAGCTCGCCGCATGCATGTTGGCAGCGCCGTTGCGCGAGCGCGCGAAGCCGTAGCCGAGGCGGAAATAGGCGCGCTTGGTGTCGCCCACCAGGCGGGCGAATTCTTCGATGGTCGCGACGTCGCATCCCGTGATGGCCGAGGCCCATTGCGGCGAGCGCGTGCGCAGATGCTCCTCGAGCTCGCGCGGCGCATCGGTGTGACGGTCGAGATAGGCGCGATCGGCCTTGTGGTCGCGAAACAGGCAATGCATCACCGCGCAGGCGAGCGCGCCGTCGGTGCCGGGCCGCACCAGCACGGCGAGATCCGCCTGCTCCATGGTGGCATTCATATAGACGTCGACCGCGACGATCTTGGCGCCGCGCTCCTTGCGGGCGCGGATCGCGTGGGTCATGACGTTGACCTGGGTGTTGACCGCGTTGGTGCCCCAGATCACGACCAGATCGGACCTGGCCATCTCGCGCGGATCCGGGCCGGCGATCTTGCCGGTGCCGGCCGCAAAGCCCGCATAGGCGGTGTTCACGCAGATGGTCGAATGGAAGCCGGAATATTTCTTGGCGTGGCGCAGCCGGTGGATGCCGTCGCGCATCACCAGCCCCATGGTGCCGGCGTAGTAATAGGGCCAGACCGCCTGCGCGCCGTGACGCGCTTCGGCCGCCAGCAGCCGCTCGGCGACCAGGTCGAGCGCGTCGTCCCATGAGATCGGGACGAACTCGCCGGTGCCCTTGGGGCCCTTGCGCCGCAGCGGATGAAGCAGGCGATCGGGGTGATGCACGCGCTCGGCGTAGCGCGCCACCTTGGCGCAGATCACGCCCGCCGTGTAGCTGTTGTCGGGAGCGCCGCGCACGCGTCCGATGGTGCGCTCGTCGAGAACCTCGACCTCGAGCGCGCAGGTCGATGGACAATCATGCGGGCAGGCGGACGCCCCGATCCGCGTCGCGTCGGGAAGAGATCGGATCGGCTTGTTCACTGCGGCGTCGCCTCCGATGTCAGGGACCAAACGCCAACAACAGATCCTCGCTGCGCGCCTCCGGGGTCACTCCGCCGCCAGTTGACGCTTCTCCTGCTCGCTCTTCTCCTGGGCGCGCTCCTTGGAGCGCCGCCACATGCCGCCGACCAGCAGGACCAGGATCGCGCCGACCAGCGCCGAGAACAGCGTGGCGTAGTGGAAGCCATCCTGGCCGAGCTTCGGCAGCAGATAGGCCTCGACCGCCGGATCGGTCGCAATCACCTCACCCACGATCCAGCCCAGGAGCCCGGCGCCGGCCCATACCAGGATCGGGTAGCGTTGCAGCACGGACATGATCAGGGCCGCGCCCGCCACGATCAACGGGATGCTGACCGCGAGACCGATCAGGATGAGCGCAAAGTTGCCCTGCGCGGCCGCCGCGATCGCGATCACGTTGTCGAGGCTCATGACGATGTCGGCCACCGCGATGATCCGCACGGCGCGCCAGAGATGCTCGACCGCCTCCACTTCGTCTTCGTCCGGATCCTCGGGAACCAGCAGCTTGGCCGCGATATAGAACAGCGCGAGGCCGCCGGCGATCTTGAGGTAGGGCAGCAGCATCAGTTGCGCGATCACAACGGTGAAGATGATGCGCAACACGACCGCGACTCCGGCTCCGAGGATCATGCCCCAGAGCCGTTGGCGCGGCGGCAGCCCGAGACACGCCATCGCGATGACGACGGCGTTGTCGCCCGAGAGAAGGACGTTGATCCACATGATCTTGAGGAGCGCGACCCAGAAGGCCGTCTGGCCCATCTCGGCCCAGCCGCTCTCGATCATCGCGAGCCACGCAGACGGATCCGTCATTTGTCCCATCGAGCCCACCGGATGTTCCCTCGTTTATTGCCGCTCGCGTCGGCATCGCCGGGCCACTTTACCGCCGAACCCGGCCTCCTGACCAGCACGCCGCCGATGGCAAAACGCCACGCGTGCCGGACCTCAACCCACGATCTCGTTGCCGGCGAAGAACTGGGCGATTTCCTGCTTGGCGGTGTCGGCCGCGTCGGACCCGTGGACCGAATTCTCGCCGATCGACTTCGCATGCACCTTGCGGATGGTGCCGTCCGCCGCCTTGGCGGGGTCGGTGGCGCCCATGACGTCGCGATATTTCGCGATCGCGTTTTCGCCCTCGAGCACCTGCACCACGACGGGCCCCGAGGTCATGAAATCGACCAGCTCGCCGAAGAACGGCCGGGCGCGATGCACCCCGTAGAAGGTCTCGGCCTGATCGCGGGTGATGCGCAGGCGCTTCTGCGCCACGATGCGCAGGCCCGCCTGCTCGATCATCGCATTGATCGCGCCGGTCCGATTGCGCGCGGTCGCATCGGGCTTGATGATCGAAAAGGTACGCTCGATCGCCATTGAAAACGTCCTTGAGGGGGAAAACGTCCTTGAGGGGAAAGATCGACGGGTCGCGGGCTTATAGCGGCCGGCCTCACGGGCGGCAAGGCCCGTCGGAATTCGCTCGCCCCGCCGCCGACCCTGGAATGTCCCGGTCAGAATTTCTCCACCCAGGGCCGCAGCTCCATCTCCCAGGTCCAGGCGCTGCGCGGCTGCCGCAGAAGATACACATAGGCGGCCGCGATCGCGTCGGGGTCGAGCAGGCTGCCGGGCCTGTCGGGCGCCTCCGGCCGGCGCTCGGAGCGGATGCCGCCGTCGACCACCACATGGCCGATGTGAATGCCCTGCGGCGACAGCTCGCGGGCGAGGCTCTGGGCGAGACCGCGCAATGCGAATTTGCCCATCGCGAAGGGCGCCGACTGGGCATAGCCTTTCTGGCTCGCAGAGGCGCCGGTGAAGAAGATCGCGCCATGCTGCTGCGGCACCATCCGGCGCGCCGCCGCCTGCGCCACGAAGAAGCCGGCGAGCGCCGACACGCGCAGCGATTTCTCGACCTCGTCGGCGTCCAGCTCGATGAACGGCCCGCGCACGCGATAGCTCGCATTATAGGCGACGACGTCGGGCGCGCCTTGCTGGTCGAGCTCGGCGAACAGCCGCTCGACGTCGGCGCGGCGCGACGCATCGCAGGCAAACACCTGAGCGCGGGTCTCCTCGGCGAGCACGCGCAATTTATCCGGGTTGCGCGCCGCGAGCGCGACCGAAAGCCCGTCCTTGGCGAAGGCACGCGCCAGCGCGGCGCTCAAGCCCGATCCGGCGCCGACGATCAGCGCCTTGCGATAATTCGGATCCGTCATGGAATTGACCCCGGTTTGCCGCTATATCGGCTTGGAAGTTGCCGCATTTTTCATGCACCTGTTTGGCGCATTTCAGCCGGGAGACTAATACATGCGTAGCATCATTGCATTCCTGCTTGGCATCGCGGTCACCATCGGGGCTGCTTATCTGCACGACACGACGACGGCCGGGCCGGCCGTGAAGCCGGTGGTGAATTGGGATCAGCTCGCCGACGTCACGCGCGACGCGGTCGATTCATTGCGGGCGCAGTGGAATAGGCTGACGAAGTAGCTCGCCCGCGCGCCCCGCCGCGATCTGTCAGATGGGGTGGCCGGCGCCGCTGGGCTCGGTTTCGCAATGCCGCAGCGCGGCCACGATCTCCTGCTTGTCGAGCCGGCTGCCGTCATCGCCTTCGATCAGCAAGGCCGTATGCCCGGTGCCGTCGAGATGCTTGGCCCACCTCATGGCCTCATCGAGCGAAGAAAATTCCTTGAAGAGCATGCGGTCCTTTTCGACCGCCCTGAAACCGCCGGCGCCCTGCGGGCCGCTATACACGCGATAAGCCATGGCTGCCTCCTTATGGCCCTGCGCCCCAAACGCGCCCTCCGCGTCCTTGATTTCAAAACGTATCACCGGGCGTCGCGGTTCCGCGTGTTGACCGTGCGAGGGTCGGAGCGATAGCCTGACCACAACAACACACGGCGGGAGGGTTTCGATGGCATGCGCTCTTCGACTGCTGCTCGGCGTCGCGATTTTGGCGGGCATGACCATGACAACGCAAGGACAGCCCGCGCCGCCCGCTCCGCCCCCGGTGCCGGACGGCCCGCGCTACGTCGTGACCTACGTCGATGTGATGCAGACCGCGAAGGACGAAGGCGCCGCCCTCGTCCGTCAGTTCCGCGACGCGAGCCGCAAGGACGCCGGGAGTTTGCGCGTGGAGGCGGCCCGGCGGTTCGGCTTGCCGAACCAGTTCGTGATCCTGGAAGTCTGGAAAGATCAGCCGTCGTTCGACGCGCACGCCCAGGCGGCGCACACGACACAGTTTCACGACAGGCTCAAGGCGATCCAGAACGCGCCTTACGACGAGCGTGTCCATTTCCCGCTGTCGGTCGGCCCGCTGCCGGCCAGCCTCGGCGGCCCCGCCATTATCGGGGTCACGCATGTCGACGTCATCCCGCCGCAGCGCGAGAACGGGACGGCGCTCGTGAAGCAGCTTGCCGATGACAGTCGCAAGGATGACGGCAATCTGCGTTTCGAGGCGGTGACGCAGACCAACCGGCAGAACCATTTCTCTGTGATCGAGGTCTGGAGGAGCCGCAAGACGGCGGACGCCCACAGCATGAATGGGAAGACGCGGGCGTTCCGCGACAAGCTCGCACCGGCGAGCGGCGCGCTCTACGATCAGCGGTTCTACAAAGCGCTGGATTAGCCCGAGCTTAGGATCGCCGGCTCAGGGGAGCAGGTCGTCCAGGCCCTGGTCGTCCAGGCTTTTGTTTTTCAAGCCATGGCTGGGGCTATGCTTGCGCGGGACGAGGCGCCGGCTGGCGCTCAGCTCGTCGATGTCGCGCGACAGATAATCGATCGTCTGGACGCTTGCGCCCCGGTGGGCGATCCAACCGGTCGCGGCGTCGATCGCCGCCGGCGCGGCCGCAAGCAAAAGCAGCAGCAGAATGAATACCGCCGTCAACCACTTCATCGACATCGTCGCCCCGGTTAGTGTCGGAAACTATACCCTGCCGGCGCCACGGCCGCGAGGGCCAAAAGCGGGCCAAAAGGCGACAATATTGGACAAGGTCCGCTTGCCGCCGGCGCCCCGGCTGATCGATAAGACGCACAGGAGAAGCCGATGCGCGCCGCCAGCTATGAAGCCAATGGTTCGGCCGCCCAGGTGTTGCGCCTGGGCGATCTGCCGACCCCGGAGCCCGGGCCCGGCGAGGTGCGGGTCCGGCTCGCGACCTCGGGCGTCAACCCGTCCGACGTGAAATCGCGCGAAGGCCGCACCCGCAAGATCGCCTTCCCGCGCGTGATCCCGCACAGCGACGGCGCCGGCGTGATCGACAAGGTGGGAAGCGGCGTGCCGCCGTCGCGCGCCGGCGAGCGGGTCTGGGTCTGGAACGCGCAATGGAAGCGCCCCTTCGGGACCGCGGCCGAATATGTCGTGCTGCCGGCCGCGCTTGCGCTCCCGCTGCCCGACCATATCGGCTTCGCCGAAGGCGCCTGCCTCGGCATTCCGGCGATGACCGCCGCCCACGCGATCGCCACTGCCCAGCTGAATGCTGCCTCGACCGTACTGATCCCGGGCGGCGCCGGGGGCGTCGGCCACTATGCCATTCAATTCGCCAAAGCGCGCGGCGCCGTGGTGATCACCACGGTCAGCTCGGACGAGAAGGGCAAGCTCGCCCGCCAGGCCGGCGCCGACCACGTGATCGACTACAAGCGCGAGAATGTCGCCGCGACCGTGATGGACCTGACCGACCAGGCGGGCGTCGACGCCGTCATCGAGATGGATCTTGCGGCCAATGCCGGGCTTTATCCCGGCATTCTGCATGCGCGCAGCCAGGTCGTGGTCTACGGCACCGGCAAGGCGGAGTCGCAGATTCCGAGCCAGTTCCTGCTCGTCAATGCGGTCACGCTGACATGGATCTTCGTCTACGAGCTCACGAGCGAGGAGCGCGCCGCCGCCGTCGCGGCCATCACCGGCATGATGGAGGCGCGGCGCCTGATCCACAATGTGGCGCTCACCCTGCCGCTCGAGCGAGTCCTGCAGGCGCACGAGACCGTCGAGCAAGGCAAGGCGGCGGGGAACGTGGTGCTGACGATCCCGTGACGGGTCAGTTGTGCGGCACCGGCGTCATGACCGGCTTGTCCTTGGGCTTGAGCCGCACGATCAGCAGCTTGGCGCCGCTCGGCTCGGCCTCGCCGCGATGGACCACATTGGCATTCATGTGAAGGCCCTCGCCGGGCTTGAGCACGCGGTCCGGCTGGCCATCGACCTGGAGCTTGATCGCACCCTCGAGCACATAGGCGATCTCGTGGCCGTCCGGATGAATATGCCAGGGCACGCCGGCGCCGGGCCCGAAGCTCACCTCCTGCATCAGCATCTGTTCGTAGACGCCGCCGACCAGCGGGTCGTCCATGACGGTTTTCGAGGTGATCGGCTGCTGTTGGGCTCCGACGATCGATTGCGTCGCAAGTCCGGCCCCGAACGCAAGTGCGATCGCGGCGCCGAGGAGCAGAGTTCGTTTCATGGCGTAGTCCCGATGGGTTGAAGGTGAGGGCCGGGCGGCCGGCGAGGGGTTCGACGCACGAAGTGTAACGCGACCCGATCGTCCCTGTCGCCCCCTCCCCGGCGCCCCTTGATCCGCTTCGCGGCGCACCGATATGCGGCCAAGAGGGTGCCATCATGGCCCGCTTTCTGATCTTGCTCGGGCTCGTCATCCTGGCGGTCGGCCTGTTGTGGCCGTTCCTGTCGCGGCTCGGGCTTGGCCGCCTGCCCGGCGACATCGTCATTCAGCGCGACAATTTCACCTTCTATTTTCCGCTGACGACCTGCATCCTGATCAGCGTCCTGCTGAGCGTCGTTTTCTGGCTGTTCAATCGCTGAGCGCTGCACTGCCGGTGTTCATGGGACAGCGCCGGCGACCGCGGCATTCTTCTCCGGCCGTCGTCACATCCTGAACACGCCGAACTTCGTCTGCGGGATCGGCGCATTGAGGGCCGCCGAGAAGGCCAGCCCCAGAACGCGCCTCGTCTCGGCCGGCGCGATGATGCCGTCGTCCCACAGCCGCGCGGTGGCGTAATAGGGATTGCCCTCCGCGTCATACTGCTCGCGGATCGGCTGCTTGAATTCCTCCTCCTCGACCTCCGACCATTTGCCGCCGTCTGTTTCGATATTGTCGCGCCGCACCGTCGCGAGCACGCTCGCGGCCTGCTCGCCGCCCATCACCGAGATGCGCGCATTCGGCCAGGTGAACAGGAAGCGCGGCCCATAGGCGCGTCCGCACATGCCGTAGTTGCCGGCCCCATAGGAGCCGCCGATGATCAACGTGATCTTCGGCACCTGGGCGCAGGCGACGGCGGTCACCATCTTGGCGCCGTCCTTGGCGATCCCGCCCGCCTCATAGTCGCGTCCCACCATGAAGCCGACGATGTTCTGCAGGAACAGCAGCGGGATGCGGCGCTGGCAGCACAACTCGACGAAATGCGCCGCCTTGAGGGCCGACTCCGAATAGAGGATGCCGTTGTTGCCGAGGATGCCGACCGGAATGCCGTGGATATGCGCGAAGCCGGCGACCAGCGTCGTGCCGTAGAGCTGCTTGAACTCGTCGAATTCGGAAGCGTCGACAAGCCGCGCGATGACCTCGCGCACGTCGTATTGCTTTTTCAGGTCCACCGGCACGATGCCGTCAAGCTCTTCCGCCGCGAATGCCGGCTCGCGCGGCGGCGCAAGCGGGATATCGACCGTCTTCCGGGTGTTGAGGTTGGCGACGACGCGGCGCGCGAGCGCAAGCGCGTGGCGATCGTCGAGCGCATAGTGATCGGCGACGCCCGAGCGGCGCGCATGCACGTCGGCGCCGCCCAGATCCTCGGCCGACACCACCTCCCCGGTCGCGGCTTTCACCAGCGGCGGCCCGCCGAGGAAAATGGTCCCCTGGTTGCGCACGATGATGGTCTCGTCCGACATCGCCGGCACATAGGCGCCGCCCGCCGTGCACGATCCCATCACCACCGCGACCTGGGCGATGCCGAGACCGGAGAGCGTCGCCTGATTGTAGAAAATGCGTCCGAAATGCTCGCGATCGGGAAACACCTCGGTCTGATGCGGGAGGTTGGCGCCGCCGGAATCGACCAGATAAATGCAAGGCAGCCGGTTCTCGCGCGCGACCTCCTGGGCGCGCAGGTGCTTCTTCACGGTCATCGGATAATAAGTGCCGCCCTTGACGGTGGAGTCGTTGGCGACGACCACGCATTCGCGGCCCTCGATGCGGGCGATGCCGGTGATCAGCCCGGCGCCGTGGATGACGTCGTCATACATGCCGTTGGCGGCGAGCGGTGAAAGCTCCAGGAAGGGCGAGCCCGGATCGATCAGCGTCATCACCCGGTCGCGCGGCAAGAGCTTGCCGCGCCCGAGGTGGCGCTCGCGTGCGCGCGCCGGCCCCCCGGCGGCGGCCTCGTCGCGACGCCGCTGGAGCTCCGCCACGAGTTCCCGCATACGCATCGCATTGACCCGAAACTCGGCCGCCGCCGCGTCGATCCGGGACGCCAGAATCGCCATGCTTTCCTCCCCACGCGAGGCTGCCTTTCCGGCCGCGGGAACGCAATGCCGCCTTTCCGCAGGCGCTCGGCAAAAAAATTTACCGGAACCGGAACAATTGGTGAGTTGCCCCAGTTAGCGTCAACATTTCCGCCGGCTGGGACACAAACAAGTGCGCGGCGGGAACAGACCTGCGCGTTACCGGTTGTTGACGGGTATAGGCGAAAGCGTTCGCGTGAAAAAACCAATACGCCCTTACGCTCGACGAAAACAGAGGAGATCCCCATGAAGAAATTGATGACCATTGCGGCCGCCGGCGCTCTGCTCGCGGGTATCACCGTAGCCAATGCCCAGACACCCAACGCGCCGGGCAGCACCCCAGGCGCGGGTTCGCCGGGTCAGGACCAGCGCGGCGGCGACATGGAAGGCAGCAAGAAGACCCCCGGCTCCGCCGACACGCGGGTGAAAGACGCGCCCCCGTCGACGTCGGGCGCCGCGTCCACCGCCCCAATGGCCCAGCCGAATGCCATGGCGCCTGCCCAGAAGAACGACAGCACGGCCGGCGACCGCGACTCGCGCGGCACGCCGAAGGACCCCACATCGAAGGACAAGTAAGCGGGACTGACGGACCACATCGATGGCGGAGCGTCGCAAGGCGTTCCGCCGTCGGCGTCAGCAGCAGATCGGGAATCCGCCGCGCGCGGTTTTGTTAACAGATGTTCAAAGACGGGTTGTTGCGTTGCAACCATTTAATTTTTTGCCGCATGTCTCTGGACCAATCCATGAATGCGACGTCGTTTCGCGCACGACCCTGACAATAAACCTCCCGCCGCCGGAACTACCGGCGGTGAGTCCGCGTTGAGCGGGGGTTATACGGGTTTTATGCGGTTGCTGGAATCACCTGGCAAGCACGGGGCTACCTCGGGAGAAACTGAACATGATGACGACACGGAAGAACAAGCTGATGATCGCCGCTGCGGTCGCCGCTTTGATGACCGGCTCGGGCTTCGCGCTCGCGCAGGACTCCAGCCCGGCCACGAAGGCCCCGTCCGCGGCTCCGGCCGAGAAGATGGCGCCGGCCCCGAATGCGGCGCAAAAAGCGCCGAGCGCAGCCGAGCAAAAGGCTCCGAGCGCGGCCGATAAGGGCGCGCAGAAATCCGAGGACAAGAGCCTGCCCTCGAAGCGGTCGAGCGAGACCGCTCCGGCCAATAAGAGCAAGACCGAAACGACCGGTCAGGCTCCGGCGAGCCCGGGTGGCGACAAGAGCACGACCACCAAGAGCGATACGACCAAGAGCGATACGACCAAGAGCGACACCACCAAGAGCGACACCACCACGCAGTCGCCGTCGAAGGCCACTCAGGACAAGGCCGGCACCACGAGCCAGCCGAATCAGCCCAATCAGGCGACCGGCCCCGGCTCGACCCAGAAGAGCGGCGGCACGGCCGGCACGACGACCAACAACACGACCAATGTGTCGGTCAATCTGAGCCCCGAGCAGCGGACGAAGATCCACCAGGTCATCGTTTCGGATCGCAACGCGCCGCGCCTCGCGCGGGTGGACTTCCAGCTCAACGTCGGCGTCGCGGTTCCGCGCAGCGTGAAGCTGGCGCCGGTTCCGACCACCATCGTCGAGATCCAGCCGTCGTGGCGGGGATACGAGTATTTCCTCGTCGGCGATCAGATCGTGATCGTCAATCCGCGGACGATGGAAATCGTCGCCGTGGTCCCGGCCTGATCTCCGGCACTGGCCAACTAAAAAAGGGGCGGCTTCGGCCGCCCCTTTTCGTTTTGGATAGCCGATCGACCGCGGCGGGCCTCAGGCCCTCACCTCTTGGCGCTGGAACACCACATAGCCGGCGACAAACAGCACGATCACGCCCGCGATCAGCGCCACCGCCTGCGGCCATGCGATCGCGAGGCTTTCGCTCAGCGGCAGCGGCGAGCCCATGATCGCGCCCTGCAGCTGGCTCAGGTAGATCGTGCCGACCGATCGCGTATCGGGCGCCAGCAGCGACGTCGCCG
>Ga0208995_1000019_pt1 | contig 12634 bp, 9 predicted proteins | sample MedBloCAOM2_O2_FD_187857 | JGI IMG/M metagenome (GOLD analysis project Ga0208995, IMG submission 187857) | Forest soil microbial communities from El Dorado National Forest, California, USA - Mediterranean Blodgett CA OM2_O2 (SPAdes) (version 2) | ecosystem: Environmental > Terrestrial > Soil >... | reverse complement strand
GACCCTCGAGCTCCTTCTCCAGCGCGTTGATCTGCCCAACGCGCGGCAGATATCCCTTGATCCGCCGCTCGTTCGAAGAACCAAACAGCTTGCGGGCAAGCGCGATGGTCATCGCTCAGGTCAGGAAAAAATCACTTGAGATTGAAGCGGATCGGAACGGTCAGATCGATATGATCACCCGCCAGTTCGCGCGGCGGCGGTGGGAAGGGCTGCGCGCGGCGCAGCAGCGCCAGCGCCTCCGCATCGAGCGCGTTCGCACCCGATGAGCGCACGACGCGACTTTCGAGCACGCGTCCTTGCCGGTCGAGGCTGAAGAAAACCTGGGCCACCCCTTGTTCGCGACGGGATTGCGCGGTCTCCGGATAGCGCTTGTTGCGCTCCAGCAGCGCCACGATCTGCGTTTTCCACGTCGGCACCACGTTTGAGTTGGTCGGAATGATCTGGCCCTGAGTGGGCGCCGCCGGAATTGCGGCCATCTGCTCAGGAATCGCCTGCGGAGCGGACGTCGTGGGCGCGGGCGGGCGCGGCTCCTGCCGCTTCGGGGTTTCCTGCTTGACCTCCTGCGGCGGCGGCGGCTGGACCGCGACCTCCGGATCGGGCGCCGGCGCAACTTCCGGCGGCGGCTCTTCAACCGGCTTGGTGTCGACCTTCTCTTCGACCTTCTGCTCGAGCTTCGCCTCGACCTTCTGCTCGATCTTCTCCTCGATCTTTTCCTCCAGGCTCTCGGTCGGCTTGTTGGGCGAAGCGTCGGACATCACCTGCTCGGGCCCGGGCGGAATCTCCATCTGCGGCATTGCGGGCGCGACCGGCACCGGCGCGAACTCGATCACGATGGCGGCGGCCGGCTCGGCCGCTTCGTCCGAATCGCGCCAGTTGACCATGGCCGCCGCGATGCCACCATGCGTCAGGACGACGATGGCGCCGCAGATCGCCCAGCGGCGCAGGTCGACGAGGTCGTCGGCCGCAAACCCCATCATGGCCCGGGCACCTTTTCCAGGCCGACGAGCGCGATCTTCAGGTACCCCGCCGTGCGCAACAGGTTCATGACCTCCATCAGTTCGCCGTAGGGTACCGCCTTGTCCGCACGCAAAAAGATGAGGGTACTCTTGTCGCCCTTTGCCGCCGCGTCGAGCGTGCTGCGCAGGAGCTCTCGCTGCACGGGATCGTTGCCGAGCGCGAGCGTGAGGTCGGGTTTCACGCTCAGGAACAGCGGCTTGTCCGGCCGCTGCGTCGGATCGGCGGTCGATGCCGGCAGGTTGACCTGAATGTCCACGGTGGCCAGCGGCGCCGCCACCATGAAGATGATGAGAAGCACCAGCATCACGTCGATGAACGGCGTGACGTTGATCTCATGGACCTCGGTGAGGCTGTCTTCGCCGTGGTCAAGACGTACGCTCATGCCGACACTCTCGAATGTACGCTTGCAAACGCGCTTCGCTTACTCAGCCGCAGTCGGCAACGGCGCCCCTCGGCGCGTGGTCGCCGCGGCGGGGCGCTCGAGGTCGCGGCTCACGAGCCGCAAGACCTCCGCCGAGGCATCGCCGAGCAGCGCGCGATAGCCCGAGATCGAGCGCGCAAAAACGTTATAGATCACCACAGCGGGAATGGCGGCCGCAAGCCCGAAAGCCGTCGCCAATAGCGCCTCGGCGATGCCCGGCGCGACCACCGCGAGGTTGGTGGTCTGCGATTTTGAAATGCCGATGAAGCTGTTCATGATCCCCCAGACGGTGCCGAACAAGCCCACGAACGGAGCGGTCGAACCTATGGTCGCGAGCACCCCGGTACCCCGCAGAAGGCGGCGGCCATAGGCCGCTTCAATGCGTTCGAGCCGTGATGCGATCCGTTCCTTGATCCCGTCCCGTTCGATGGAACCGGCCGAGAGCTTCAACTCGGTGACGGCGGCGTCGAGGAACTGCCGAACCTCGCCCTGGGCATCGGCGAGCCGCTCCACGCCTTCCGACGTCGATCGCACGCTTGCCAGGATGTTCAAGGCAGCGCGCACCCGGCGCTTGCAGATGACGATCTCGATCGTCTTGGCGAGCCACACCGTCCAGGTGACGAGCGAGGCAAAGGCAAGTCCGATCAAGACCGCCTTCACCACGGGGTCGGCATTGAGGTACATGCCCCATGGGCTGAGATCGCGCGGCAGCGTTGCCGTGGCCAGAATATTGTCCTGCGCGAGCGCCGACACCGGGACCGCGATCGACGCGGTACTGCCGGCCGTCGCCGTCATCAACGCAAGACGGCGCAAGAAGTGCCATCGAGTACGCATCCATCCGCCCGTAATTTCCCGAAACTGCATTTCCACTGGCCTCTTCTCACACCGGTACCGCTACGCGCCCCGCGCCCTCATGTAACAGTATAACATTGTTGCGTGCCGCGGACGATCTTCAGCGGCACGGAATTGAGCGGGATCGGCTTTTGCCCGCGCCGGCGCCGGACCCCTCTACTCCGCTGCTTGCAACTCGCCTTGGGTGGAGGTGCAGCCGGCAACTTCCTTGCGGGTCCGCCTGCCCCGCCACCACATGATCACGCCCGTCACGGCAAATACCAGGGGGAAGACCCCGGTCAGGAACACTGCGAATTGCCAGATCCGGCCGCTGTGGCTGCCCTCGTGGATCCACCGGATCCATTGCGCCGCGCGGTCTCCAGCGAGCGGGCCTGGCAGACGTTCCACGTTGCCGCTGCGGTCATCCACCATGACGGTGGCAGTCTCGCCGCTCAACGCATTGCGTAACTGCACGCGCCAGACCGGGCCCGCGGCGCTCCCGCCTTCGACTCTACCTTCGCTTCTGCCTTGGCGCTCTGCGCCTTGCGCGCGAGCGCGGTCGCCCGTGTTTGCACGCGCCATCGGCAGGAATATGACGGCCGGGCGTGCATCCGGTTGCGATGCAACGGCTGCCGAAAGTGCGCCGTCCAGCGTAAGCCGCGCATCACGCGCAATCGTGCCGATGCCCGGCCGCTGGCCCTGCGGGTTCATGGGCGCGATTGAGGACATCACTTGCCGCATTGTCTGCGGGAAGCCGAGATAGATGCCGGTGAATGACACCACCGCGAGCGGGATCGAGATCCAGAACCCGAGCAAATGGTGGAGGTTGGTCGTTGTCTGCGGCGCGCGGCGCCAGCGCAGCCCCGGCAGGAACGCGCCGTTGCGCGGCCACCACAGCCAAATGCCGGTCAGCGACAGGATCAGCATACCGACGCCTGCCCAACCGACGATGGCGCGGCCGGAATATTCGGGAATCGTCAGGTTCTCATGGAAGCGATGCAGCCAGCCGATGAGCGAAGAACGAAAATCGACCACGTCGAGCGCCCGCGCGGTCGGTGGATCGAGATAGACGTTGACGAACCGGATTGGGCCGCCCTCGACCCGCGGCGCGCCCCGCGCCATCACCATCACCGGCCAGCCCTCGTCCGCCGGAAACCGGACCGCAACCGGCTGTGCGCTGCCTTCAAGCGCTGCGGTGGCGCTCGCCAGGTAAGCCGAAGGTTGCACGAGCTGCGTCCCCGTCACGGCGTAACGGCCCGGATGAAGCAGCGCATCGAGGGGGTCGTGCCAAACCAGTAACGCGCCCGAAACCGCGATCGGCACCAGCAGGACCATGAGGCCGAGACCGATCCAGCGGTGAAGGGTCCACCAAAAAGTCCGCAGGCGCGCCGGCTTGATCATCTGAGGTCCCCGCCACGGGCCGGCATCGTGATTATTGGACTTCAACGAGGGCAGCCGCGAGTTCTTGCTCGATACAGGTAATCACAGTGTCGATCAATACTTGCAGCCAGTCTTTTCTAGTTTTGAATTGTTATAATAAAAAGGAAAAGCCCTTGTGATAAATGATAATCGTTGTTGCATATTTGTCATTGTTGGCGGATCAGCCAAAGTGTAGCAAGTAATACGAAGATCAACTGTAGTATTTAAGAATTCTAAAGTAAAGCATGGGATGAGGTGGTGTTATGTCAGGTGCGGGGGCACGAGCAAATCAGAACGCGGTACGGTCGAAAGCCGGTGTGATGACGGCGGCCGCGCTGTTCTATCTCAGCGGCGCGATGGAGACCGAGGCGGAACCAGCCGCCAGCGATCAGACCACCACCGAGCAGGCGCCGACACCGGCGCCGCAACAAACGGCACCGGCGCAAAGCCCGTCCACGCAGACCGAGCAAAAGTCCGACACCCTGCCTACCGTCTCGGTCCAAGCCAGCCGGCCGCGTGCGCCGGCCACGGTTCGTGCGGCGCCATCCCGACCGGTGGCCGCTCCCCCGCCGCCCGCCCAGCCGGTGGCGACGGATCAGGCCGGATCGGGCGGCTCCAATCCGCCTCTCGGCCCGACTCCGTATCAGGTCACCAACACCGGTATCACGCGTCTCCCGGTGCCGCTCCTCAACATGCCGCAGACGGTGAACGTCATCCCGCAGGCCATCATCCAGGAGCAAAACGCCACGACTATCGAGCAGGCCTTGCAATACATTCCCGGCATCACCTTCAGCGCCGGGGAAGGCGCCCAGCAAGGCGACGGCCCGATCATCCGCGGCTTCGCCGCGCGCGGCGACCTGTTCCGCGACGGCATCCGCGATCCCGGCTGGTATACCCGCGACGCGTTCTCGATCGACCGCATCGAAGTCTACAAGGGCCCGTCGGCATTCGCGTTCGGACGTGGCGCGACCGGCGGCGCCATCAACTATGTGACCAGGCTGCCGACCGGTGCGAACTATCTCGAGTCAACCTCGACGGTCATGACGGGCAACGGCTACCGCGAGGTGGTCGACGCCAGCGGCAGGAGCGGCAACGTGTCCGGCCGCATCCAGGGGCTTTGGCAGGATGTCAACACGCCGACCCGCGACCAGATCTGGACCAAGCGCTGGGGCGTCGCGCCGTCCATGGTCTACGACTTCCAGCAGGGCACCAAGGCGACGCTGTACTACATCTATCAGGGCGAGGAGGGCGTGTCGGACTACGGCTTCACCTATCTCCCGCAGCCCGCGTTCAGCCCCCAGACCGGCCTGCAGACCAACCCGGGTTACTACGGCAACGGGACGCCCACGACTCCGCTCCCGATTCCCCGCACCAACTTTCTGGGGCTCGCAGGCGGACCGCTCGGCGATATCACGACGACCGATACCCATATCATCACGGAAAAGATCGAGCATGAATTCGACAAGGATCTGAAGCTCTCCAATGCCACGCGCTATATCGACAACGAGCGCTTTGCACGGGTCACCGCGCCGCGCAACGTCGGCCTCGCGAACAACAACTTCCCTGGCAAGCCGGGCTCGCCCACGACCTGGGACGGAACCGTGTTCCCGTTCAACTACCCGGTCGATCTCTTGACCTACGGCCGCGAACGGCGTGAGCGCGAGACCGACAACACCTACCTGATCAACCAGACCGATCTGGTCGGCAAGTTCATCACCGGCATCGCGGAACATCAGATGTCGGCGGGGCTCGAGGCCGCGCGCGAGACGCGGCACCAGGACCGGCGCGACCTCTGCGACTCGACCAACAATGCCTGCCGCACCAATGCATATAATCCCGATCCCAACGGGTCTCCGATCGGCGGCGCCATCATCAACTTTCTTCCGATCGAGACCAAGGCAGTGGACTATGCCGCCTATGTGTCCGACCAGGTGAAGATCACCAAGTATTTCGAGCTGCTCGCGTCGTTGCGCTACGACTACTTCAGCACCACCTATAGCGATCCCAATCAGGCCCTGGTCATCAACCGGAATCTCGAGCGCACCGACAACCTGTTCAGCTATCGCTTCGGTGCGGTTGTCCACCCGACGGAAAAATCCACTATCTACGCGGCTTATGGTAACTCCTACAACCCGTCGGCCGAGCTTGGGACGCTCGCCAGCGCGAGCAACGCAGCGCTCGCGCCCGAGCAGACCCGCACTATCGAAGTCGGCGCCAAGGCCGATGTGCGTGATGGTCTGATCAGCCTCGCAGGCGCGGTGTTCCGCATCGAGAAAACCAACCTGCGCATCAACGATCCGTTCAACAACACCGTGATGGTGCTCGACGGCGTCGCGCGCGTGGATGGCGTCGAGGTCGGCGCCACCGGCAAGGTCACCGACAAGTGGAGTGTGTTCACGGGCTATAGCTATCTCGAGTCCAAGATCCTCGACACCCGCGACAAGAGCATCTTGGACAAGCATCTGCAGAACACGCCGCGGCACAATTTCACGCTGTGGACGACCTATGAGGTCACCCAGAAATGGACGGTCGGCGGCGGCGCCATCTATCAGTCGCTCGGCTGGGCGAACAACACCAACACCGCCTATGTCCCGGACTTCTGGAAGTTCGATGCCATGATCAGCTACAAGGTCGACGAGAAGTCGACCGTGCAGCTCAACGTCTACAACCTCACCAACCAGCTCTATTACTCCCAGTATTTCGGCGCCAACGTCGTGCCCGCATCCGGGCGCTGGGCATCGCTCACCTACCGGGCCCGCTGGTGAGACCCGCCACGTCCTGCAGTCCGGGGGTCGCTTGCGACAGGCAAGCGACCCCCGGCCGGGCCGCACGGAGGCGCCCGCGATGATGGTGCACATTCCCAACGTGCTCGCGCCCGCGCAGGTCGCGCGCTGCCGGGCAGTGATGGAACAGGCGGCGTGGGTCGACGGCCGCATCACCGCCGGGCATCAATCGGCGCAGGTGAAGCACAATCTGCAGCTCCCCGAGACCGCGCCCGAAGCGCGCGAGCTCGGCGACATGGTGGTCCAGGCGCTCGGCCGCAATCCCCTGTTCGTCTCCGCCGTGCTGCCGAAGCAGGTCTTCCCGCCGCTGTTCAACCGCTATGATGCCGGCATGACCTTCGGGGCGCATGTCGACAACGCCATCCGCGGCTATCTCGACACTTCGCTGCAGATCCGCACCGACGTCTCGGCGACGCTCTTCATCTCCGCGCCGGAGGACTACGATGGCGGCGAGCTCACCGTCGAGGACACCTACGGGAAGCATTCGGTGAAGCTGCCCGCCGGCGACATGATCGTTTATCCCGGAACGAGCCTGCACAATGTCACGCCGATCACGCGCGGCTCGCGCATTGCCTCGTTCTTCTGGACGCAGAGCTTGGTCCGCGACGACACCAGGCGCGGGATACTGTTCGACCTCGATATGGCGATCCGGCGGCTCTCTGCCGATCACCCCGAGCATGCGAGCGTGGTTTCGCTCACCTCGATCTACCACAACCTGCTGCGGCAATGGGCCGAGGTGTGACTGGGGCGCCACAAAGAGGTGGAGCGGGCGAAGGGAATCGAACCCTCGTATGCAGCTTGGGAAGCTGCCGTTCTACCATTGAACTACGCCCGCAATTCCGCCTGTTCGCGAACCGGCAGGCGCACTGAATAGCAAAGTTAGGGCGTGCGAGCCACAGCGAAGACGGCGCCCCGAACTCCGAACCCAGTTGTGAGCTCTTGGGCCGATTCGCTGCGAACCGTGGTTGCTGTAACCGCTACTCCGGGTGAAACACGTTCAGGCTCGGCGCAGATCCGGAGAAGCCCAGCTCCTGCCAGCGCGCGGCCACGCGGTCGTAGGTGGAGCGGCGCAGCAGGGTGGATTGCGGGAACTGCTTGAGATGCTGGTGCGGCTTGCACGCATTGATCAGGACCTTCGATCCGTAAGGCCGCGCCTCCGGCGGAAATTGACTGGGATCGAGCCCGGTGGACCATGTGGTGCGCAGGATGTCGAGATCGTCGGCGGGATGGCAGCGCGTGCTCAGCGCCCACAGCACGTCGTTGATGTCGGTCGGATCGACGTCTTCGTCTACAACGATGACCCATTTGGTGTAATAGGCCGCGGCCGGACATTGCGCCGCGAGCGCGAGCACCTGCGCGGCGTGGCCGGCATATTTCTGCTGCAGCGAGACGACGACCATGCCCCAGCCCGAGGCCGCCGCGGGATGCGCGTAGGCCGCCACCACGCCGGGTACGCCGATGCGCTCGAGGTCGTCGAGAATGCGCGCCGAACGCATGATCGCGTAATAGGCGCCGATCTCGCAGGAGGGATATTTGGCCATCAAGGCATGGGTGAAGATCGGCGAGCGGCGGTGATGCACCGCCTTCACCTCGATCACCGGCTGCGGCGAGCGCTCGCGTCCGTAATAGCCCGTGAACTCGCCGAGCGGGCCCTCATGCTCGAGGTCGCCCGGATGCAGCAGGCCTTCGACCACGAATTCGGCGCGGGCCGGGATCGGCAGGCTGACGAACTCGGCGTCGGTCAGTTCCACCGGCCGCCCCATCATGCCGCCGGCGACGTCGAGCTCGGACTGGCCGGCGCCGAATGCCTGCGCGCCCAGCATGAACAGCACCGGATCGATGCCGTAGGCGGCGACGACCTCGCACGGCTTGCCCTGCGCCCACCATCCCTCGCGGTCGAGCAGGCCATGCTTGCCGGGCGAGCAATAGAGCCCGATGCGCGCTGGGCCCTGCAGCATCTGGCGGTAGACGCCGACATTGAGCCGGCCACCGTCGGGAGACGAGGTCAGGGTGATGTCGCCGGTTCCGATATAGCGGCCGCCGTCGCCGGGCCAGAATTTCGGCACCGGAAAAGCATTGAGGTCGATCTCGTCGCCGGTCAGGACAACTTCGTTCACCGGCGCATCGCTCTTCGCGACCCGGACCGGCGGGATGCGCCGTGTCATGACGGTGCGCGTCACCGCGATCATGTCGGCGATCGAAAGATCCGGATCGATCCCGGCGGCAAGGGCGTAGCGCTCCTTGCTGGCGCCGAGCATGTTGCACAGAATGCGAGCATGCGAGCGCTCGCCGGCGAGCTGCTCGAACAGCAGCGCTGGCGCGTCCTCGCGCCGGGTGGCGAGCAAGGTGATGGCGGCCAGTTCCTCGTCCGGCTCCACCCGCGACGCGATATGCTTGAGGAGGTCGTTGGCCTCGACCAGATCGAGCCATTCGCGAAGATCACGCCACGCCACCGGCGCAGCAACGCCCGCGATCGTTTGCGCAGGTGAATGGCCGGCGATCTGATCTTCCATTGTCGCTCCTCGCTGTCAGCAGGAGCAACCCTAACGCGTCGGGCGTGGGTCGCAACTGCTGTTAGGTCGAGCGAGCGTTTCAGTCCGCATCATGAGCGTTACAAGAAAGCGATGGCAGCAGCCATCCCCAGGGAAGGGATGGGTCTTCCTGGTCCAGGGGCCCGCGGCGGTCGGGGCTTCGCCCATACGCTCACGGCGCCTGCGCCGCCGTTCGCCGTGCCGGCTGCGTCAGCACGCACACCGCGGCGGCAAAGATCAGCGCAAAGCCGATCATGTCCTCAGTCGTCGGCCGTTCGCCGAGCATCAGCATCGAGCTGGAGACGCCGACGACCGGCGTGGCGAGCGAACCGAGCGAGGCCGTTGCGGTCGGCAGGCGCTCGATAATGGCGAACCACAGGATATAGGCGAAGCCGGTCCCGATCAGGCCGTTGTAGACCACGGCCAGAACCGTCTTGGGCGACACCGCCGCCGGCGCGGGCATTCCCTGAAACACCAATAGCCCCACGCCGAAGACGAGCGCACCAAACGCGATTTGCCAGGCCGTGATGGCGAGCAAGTCACCGGTGATACGCGCCCATTTCATGTAGACCGTGCCGGCGGCCCAGCTGAGCGCGCAGCAGAGCGCAAGCAGCAGTCCCACCGCCGACTGCTCCGTCGCCACCGGATAGACGAGCACGGTCAGTCCGCTGATGCACAACACCAATCCAATGCACGCTCTGATGCTCAGATGCTCGCCGAGGATCAGCCAGGCCATCAGACTCGCCCAGATCGGCATGGAATAATTGACGATCACCACTCGCGAGGTGGAGGCGGTGAGCAAGGCAAACGAACTGAACAGCCCGAAGCCGATGACGTTGAACATGGCGGCGGCAAGGAGATGCAGCCATGTCACGCCGCGTGGAATGGCCGCACTGCGACCTTGCAGCCGGATCAACGCGAACAGCGAGAGGGCGCTGATCGAGAATCCCAAGGCACGAAGCGTCCATACGCTGATCTCGGCCAGCGCGATCGTCATGATCGGCCAGCTCAGGCCCCAGACCAAAGCCAGGAGCACGAGCAGCAGCTTCGCTTTGGTGATTTCGTCCAATCCGTGCTGCGCGGCCACGAACCACCTTCAAGAGATTACGCCGGATGGCCCGTGCCGAGTGCGAGCGAATGCGGAACTCCGGCCCAGCCCCCTGCCCGTCGGACTCCGGCGAAGCGGGGCGCCTTTCATAAACAGAAGCGCACGAGAAGCAAGGCGGGGCATCGGCTCGGCTCTCCGCGCTCTTGATCCCGCCCGACGTAGGGGCAAAGCTGCGCGGGAGCGGCAAAAAATTTCGTCAGGGAAGGAGCGAGCAATGGCAATGAATACGGGCGACGTCGCCGTTGATGATGACGGCGGTGGCATCCGCCCCGATGGGCGTCCTTTGGGAAGCACCTGGGCCATGCATTTTCCCGGCAATCTGCGCTGGAGCAACGCCATGCAGATCGTCAAAGGGATGGCGCCCTACGGTGCAATTGCCATGGACGAGGTCGATCGCATCGGCCGTCGGCTCGAGACACGCGCGGGGGAAGCCGATCTCGATCGCGTCTGGCGCGAGGAATGGGCTGCGATGGCGGATCGAGTCGTGGCCGTCGCTGACACAGCCGCGGCGGAACAATGCCACATCACTGCCGGCAACAACTACATGCGCGCGGGCAACTATTACTACAGCGCGGAACGTTTCATCCCGCCCGGGCCGGAGAAGATGGCGATGTATCACAAGGCACTGCGCGCGTATCGCGCGGCCATGGAGCGCCTGCATCCCGAGATCGAGCGCGTCGAGGTTCCCTACGAGAACACGAGCCTGCCCGCCTATTTCGTGAAGGGCAAAGGCACCGGCCGGCGCCCGACCGTCGTGTTGTTCGACGGGATGGACAATGCGAAGGAGATGAGTGTGATCTTCGCGAGCCTCGATTTCGCCAAGCGCGGAATCAACACGCTCGCCATCGATGGGCCGGGTCAGGCCGAGGCGCTGCGTCTTCGCAACATCCACAGTCGTTACGACTACGAGGTGCCCGGCGCCGCCGCTTACGACTACGTCGCGTCTCGCGCGGATGTCGATCCCAAGCGCGTCGCGGTCATGGGCTACAGCTTCGGGGGCTATCACGCTCCACGCATTGTCGCGTTCGAGAAGCGCTACGCCGCCGCCGTAGCCTTCGGCGCCATGTACTGGAGCATCTACGACTGGGTTGCCGGCAACAAAGCCAGGCTCGCGGTCGATCCACGCACGAGCTCCACCTCGATGTTCCAATTCCGCTGGGTGGTGGGCGCGCCGGACAACGCGACCGCGCTCGAATGGGCGAAGAAGTTCACGCTTGAGGGCGTGACGCAACGAATCGAGTGCGCATTCCTGGTTTTGCACGGCGAGAATGACCGGATCGTCCCACTTTCGGAAGCGAAGAAGCTGTACGAAGCGGTGGGCTCGAAGCGAAAGCACATCAAGATCTTCACCGCCGAGGAAGGCGGTGCCGAACACTGCCAAGTCGATCATCGCCAGCTCGGCGTCGATTACATCGGCGACTGGCTGCTCGCGAACATGTGAGGCAAGCGCAGTCTCTGCCGACTCTGTTCCGGGCGGCCATGCATGCGCAGGGTCTGCAACGAGCTGACGCCGGCATCGCACCCGTCGACGCGGGCGGCTACGCGTGATCCAATGGGGGCTCCGTTCTACGGGCAATCAGCCGGCAAACGGCGATGAAACAGGGAGGCGGCCTCAATGCGCAAGCTATTTAGGTGCTCGGTCGTGTGCGCCTTGCTCGCCGCTCCGGCCCTGACGCAAGCGCAAAGTCCGTCGTCCTATCCCGATCGGCCGATCCGTCTGGTCGTCGCGTTCGTGGCTGGGGGTGCGACCGACACGTTGGCGCGCCAGATTTCGAACGACCTGAAAGAGGCGCTCGGGCAGACCGTCGTCGTGGAAAATCGGCCGGGGGCGAACGGTTATCTGGCCTGGAACCATGTCGCGAGCTCGGAGCCGGACGGCTACACGCTGCTGCTCGCCGAGAATGCGCTTGGAATCAGCCAGGCCTTGCACAAGAAGGCCACCTCGAGCTTCGATCCGCTGACGCAGTACGATGCAATCGCTGCGATCGCGACCTCGCCTTCTGCTCTTGTCATTGCGACCAACGTGCCCGCGAACACGGTGGCGGAGCTGGTGGCGCTCTCGCGCACCGTGTCGCAGAAAATGAATTACGCATCCGCCGGTGTCGGCAGCGTCTCGCATTTGAGCTTCGAGGTCTTCAAGGATGGCGTGGGGATGGAAGCTATTCACATTCCCTACAAAGGCGGCGGCCAGGCGATCGGCGACGTGATCGCCGGGCACGTCCCGATGGCGATGACCTCGGTGCAGGTTGCCAAGAGCCTGGTGGAGAGCGGCAGGATCAAGGCCCTTGCCGTGACCAGCCCCGCCCGATCCCCGGCCTTGCCTGATGTGCCGAGCCTCAAGGAGGCAGGCATGAGGGCCGCCGAGGTTGAACTGGGGTTCTGGTTTGGCGTCTTCGGACCCAGGGGCATGCCGAACGACGTCAAGACCAAGCTGGAACAGGCCGTGGCGACCGTGATGTCCGACCCGCGCGTGCGTGAGCGCCTGGCCAAGCTCGACATCACGCCCGGCTTCGCGCCTTCCCCA
>Ga0208995_1000017_pt1 | contig 12708 bp, 9 predicted proteins | sample MedBloCAOM2_O2_FD_187857 | JGI IMG/M metagenome (GOLD analysis project Ga0208995, IMG submission 187857) | Forest soil microbial communities from El Dorado National Forest, California, USA - Mediterranean Blodgett CA OM2_O2 (SPAdes) (version 2) | ecosystem: Environmental > Terrestrial > Soil >... | reverse complement strand
TCCGCATCCCCGTGCTGGGCTCGGCGGAGGACGTGGCCGAACTCAAGGTCGTGGATGGCCAGCTGCACTACTACGAGAACCGCTTCCCGATCGCGCCCGGCCGGCCGCTGATATAAAGCAGGAAATTGCCGGTCAGCGCCGCGGAACAGGCATTATGTATGCGCGCCTTACGCCTGACGCTCCGGCACCGTCACCAACAGGCCGTCAAGCGCGTCCGACACCTTGATCTGGCAGGACAGCCGCGAATTCGGCCGCACGTCATAGCCGAAATCGAGCATGTCCTCCTCCATCGGCGAAGGGCCGCCGACGACCTCGCGCCAGGCGTCGTCGACATAGACGTGACAGGTCGCACAGGCGCAAGCCCCGCCGCATTCGGCCTCGATCCCGGGCACTCCGTTCCGGATCGCCGTCTCCATGACGGTCGATCCGACCTCGGCCTCGACCGCGTGGGAGACGCCCGCGGCGTCGGTAAAATTGATTTTCGGCATACCGGTTGCGTGCTTACGGGGGTGAGCGGCCGGCCCGCTGGGGCCGGAGGCGCATCCTATATAGGCTCGCGGTGGAGGACGCCAGTGCGCCGTCGAAAACCCGGCTTGCGCGTTGCGTCAGACTTTCGCCCGGCCGGCGGATCAGGCCGTCGCCAGAAGCTCGGTGATCGTCGCCCGCGCCTCCGCGGCCGCCGCCGCCAGAGCCGCAACCGCGCTCGCGCGCTCGGCCGGAGCCGCGGCTTCCACTGCCGCGGCGGCGCGCGCCACCGGCCAGGCGCCGATGCCGCGCGCGGAGCCTTTGATTGTATGAGCGAGCGCAGGCACGCTGGATGGATCCACTTCGCCCATGCGCGCGATCAGCATATGGACCTGGCGATCGAACAGCGCCAGCACCTCGCGCTCGAGGCCATGGTCGCCCAGCGTCATGCAAAACAGGTGCGTGAAGTCGATCGGCTCCTCGCCGACGCGCGCCAGGTCCGGCCGAACGGCCGCAGCATGGTGGTTATGCATGTACGCCATCCCGGAGGCTCTTTGAGGTCCTCTCCCGACACAGTCTGGGCGCCAACCGCCAAGGCCGGGTAAACGCCGGCCTGCCGGCGCGCCCGGCAGACCAGCCGAACGCCTCTGCGGTTAAGGATGTCTTAAGTGCTGTCTCCACCCGGAGTCGGATACCAACCCGCCCGCCTTGATCGGGTTCCGGATCTCCGTCCAGCCACGCCTGACCGAGTTTTCCACCGCCTTTACGGGGATGCTGCCCGCATCGCAAAGGCTAGATGCCGCTCGGCCCCATGGCCGCCGCAATGGTGTAGCGATGATGACGGCGCGGATGCACGAGGAGTCGGGGTAAGTGCATGTCCAAGCTGCCAGATTTGCGCTTTTGCCGGCCCGCGCCAACCCGGCCTAACGTTAACGATGATTAAAAAGTGGTTACCAAAATGGTTTATTTGGGTTTGCCCAGTGGGTAGTATGCCCGTGTGGCAGGGGGACTCCCGGGGGCCTGCAGCGATACCCGCTGCCCAAAGACCGACCATCACACGCCCGTGGCGCGGCCTTGCGTGATCCACGCGAGGTCGCCGTCCTGGTTCAGCGTACGAGGCGACGACCAAATGGCGACCAATTCCAAGATGCCTAAGGACCCGACCGAAGTCGCCATGTCGGCGATCCAGGACGCGCTCGAGATGCAGGGACCCGAAGCTCGCCCCGCTCTCTCAGCGCAGCGCGATACCGCCCGCGTGCCCGCCGACGACGATCTTTTCATGGATCCGGCCGGCGCCGAGGCGCGCGAGGAGCGGCCCGGCCGGGTCGCCGCCAATGACGACCGTGCCAGTATCGGCCAGGTGCTTCAAGCGCTGCAGCGCCGTCCGACCCGCACCCCGTATGTCATTGCGGGCCTGTTTTCGGCCGCCTGGATCGTCTGCGCGCTCGGCCTGGCCTACAGCTACCAGGGCGAATTCGCCGCCCTCGTGTCCCAGGGCGGCACCGCCGTTCCGCTGCTCGTTGGCCTCGCGGCCGGGTTCTTCGCCCCCGTCGTGTTCTTCTTCGTCCTCGCCCATATGCTGTCGCGCTCGCAGGAGCTGCGGATCATCGCCCAGTCGATGGCGGAGGTCGCGATCCGTATCGCCGAGCCGGAGACGCTCGCGCATGATTCCATCGTCAGCGTCGGCCAGGCGATCCGCCGCGAGGTCGCCGCGATGGGCGACGGCGTCGAGCGGGCGCTGGCGCGCGCCGCCGAGCTCGAATCCCTCGTCAACAACGAGGTCACCGCGCTCGAGCGCGCCTATAACGACAACGAGCTGCGCATCCGCACCCTGCTCGACGGTCTGGCGTCGCAGCGCGAGACTCTGGTCGGCCAGGCCGAGCAGGTCCGCACCGCCATCACCAACGTCCATCTCGACCTTTCGCACGACATCACCTCGGTGAGCGAGACGGTTGCCGAACGGGTCAACGAGGCCGCCCAGCGCATCGCCCGCACGCTCTCCGAGAAGGGCGAGCACATCACCACGGCGCTCGGCCAGGCCGCCGATTCGATGATTGGATCGCTCGCCGATCGCGGCGGCGATCTGCTCGACCGGCTCGAGCGAACCAGCCGCGAGACCACCCATGCGATCGAAGGCGCGAGCGACCGGCTGACCTCGAGCCTCAACTTCAAGACCGATCACCTCAACGAGGAGTTCGTCGAGATCGCCACCAACATGCAGCAGATGATGTCGTCGCGGCTCGACCGGGTCGCCGACAGCTTCGCGCAGAAATCGGCCTCGATCGTCGACCTCATGGAAACCCGCTCGCACGCGCTCACGCAGACGATCGTCGAGACCTCGAGCCACCTCGCCGAGACCATCGCGACGCGCGCCGACGAGGTGAACAGCACCCTGAAGTCGACCGGCGACTCGATCGTACTCGACCTGAGCCTGCGCGGCAGCGACGTGGTGTCGAAGATCGAGCAGACCGGCGGCAAGATCACCGACACCATCATCGAGCGCGGCGAGAAGGTCACCGAGACCTTCAGCGCGAGCGCCGAGGCGCTCGCCGACTCCATCGGGGTGCGCGGCGAGGCGGTGCGCGAGATGCTGGCGCAGCGCCTGGGCGCCTTCGAGGAGATGTTCACCCATGGCGGCTCCGAGCTGGCCGAGCGTATCGGCCGCGACTCGAGCACGCTCGGCAATCTCATCACCCGCCATGTCTCCGAATTCGACCGCACCGTGCGCACTTATGGCGGCGAGCTGGTCGAGCGCCTCGCCCAGCGCACGCAGGACCTCAACGAGGCGATGAAGACCTACCTCGACGGCTTCGACGGCCGCGTCGGCGCCAAGGCGATGGAGGTCACCACCTCGCTCGACCAGCGCCTCGGGCGCTTCCAGGACGCGCTCGACAGCCGCACGCGGAGCCTCAACGACGCCTTGTCCACCCGCGTCACCGACATCGCCAAGACCGTGGCCGACGGCGGCAAGGAGGTCGTGGCCGCGCTCGACAAGCGGATCGGCGACGTCGACACCTCCCTGGGCAACCGCGCCACGCAGGTCGCCGACAATATCGAAATCCGCATCAACCGGTTCGAGGAGCTCCTGATCGGCCGCGCCGAGGCCGTGACGCGCGAGATCGAGACGCGCAGCAAGTCGGCGGCCGAGCTGCTGAACGGCCGCATGGAGGAGCTCTCGCACGCCATCAAGATCAATTCCGGGGAAGCCGCCAGCGCCCTGGAGTCGCTCGCGACCGTCACCGCCCAGGCGATCACCGGCGCCGCCGTCGCGTCGAGCGAAAGCATGCGCTCGACCGCGGGCGAGGTCGAACGCTCGCTGAACTCGCTGTCGACGGGCGTGACCGGCGTGCTCAAGCAGAATGCCGAAGAGGTCGAGCGCACCCTGCTCGGGGTGAGCTCCGAGGTCGCCCGCAACCTCGTCGGTCGCGCCGACGAGATCGCGGCCGCGGTCAGCCAGCGCTCCGCCGAGCTCACCGGCATCCTCGACGACAAGTCGGGCCTGCTGCTCTCCGCCATCTCGAGCAGGACGGCCGCGTTCACCGCCCAGGTCGGCAGCGCCACCGATTCGGCGGTGCAGTCGATCGAGTCGAGCGGAATGGCCTTCGCGGGCACGATGATGGACAATTCGAACGAGCTCGCGCGCATCATCAGCGACGCCGGCGCGAACGCGTCTGACGCCGTCCATCGCACCATGAAGGAGCTGCACGAAAAGACCCTCGGCGCGGTCGAGCAGTCGCGCCAGACCGCGACCGTGACGGTGGCCGAGATGCTGGAGACGCACGGCATGCTGCGCTCCGACACCACCACCCTGTTCGAGCGGCTGCGCGAGGCCAATGGCCTCCTGCAGGAGGTGCTCAGCGGAGCCCAGGACAATCTGAGCTCGATCGAGAGCATGCTGTCGAGCCGCGTGACCGAGTTCGTCGGCACCATGAACCAGCTGCTCGAGCGCACCGGCGACACGACGACCCGGATGGAAGACCATATCGGCTCGTTCTATGGGCTCACCACGAAGGCGCTGGGCGACCTGACCACCCTCTCCCAGCAGTTCGACGCCCATGGCCGCTCGCTCGTGCAGGCCGTCGAGGTGGTCGACACCAGCAACCGCCGCATCGACGAGACGCTCGGCGCCCGGCGCGCCGCACTCGACGAGGTGGCGATCAGCCTCGGGCACCGCACCCAGGATCTCGACGAGCGGCTCAAGCGCTTTTCGGGCCTGCTCGACGAGTCGCTCGCGGCGGCCGAAGCGCGCGCGCGCGATATTGCCCGCGTGGTGGCGGACGCGACGGCGGAAGGCACGCGCGCCGTCGCCGATCAGCACGATGCGGTGCGCGTTGCGACGGAGCAGGAACGGGCCCGCACGGCGGACGCGCTCCGGGCGCTCTACGAGCAGGCCACCAACGAGGCCCATATGCTGTTCCGCGAGAACGCGGGCGACGCGCAGAACATGCTGCAGGAGGCGAAGGAGCGCTTCTCCGACATCGTCTCGGGCGTCAAGCAGATGGCGGCCGAGATGCAGCGCGAACTCGACACCACGCGCCAGGAGCTCCGCCGCGGCATCCTCGAATTGCCGCACGAGACGGCCGAGAGCGCCTCGCAGATGCGCCGCGTGATCGTCGACCAGATCGAGGCGCTCGCCGAGCTCAACCGCATCGTCGCCCGCCACGGCCGCGGCATGGATACGGCCCAGCCCGACTCGGTGCGCCGCGCCCATCCCGAGGACTCCGTCGTGGTGAGCATGGGCGGACGCGGGACGCGGACGAGCGGTCGCGCCGACATCACCGGCGCCCCCGGCTCGACGCCGGGCGTCGGGCCGACCACGCCCTTTGCGCCGACGCGGCGGGCGGATGCGCCGTCGCTCAGCCCGGCCCAGGGAAACTCTTCAGGCGCTGGCGCGGGACCCGGTGCCGGACCCGGCACGGGGGCCGGCGCCGGCCCGGCCGGACGCGGCGGCTGGCTGACCGACCTGTTGAGCCGCGCGTCGCGCGAGCCCGATACGGCGCGCGGCGACGACCGCCAGCGCCCCGACGAACGTCCGCCGTTGCGGCACGACGACCGGTCCGCGCCGCGCAACGACGACCGGCAGGCCCGGCCGGACGACCGCGCCCAGCGCCACACCATCGAGTCGCTCGATTCGCTCTCGGTCGACATCGCCCGCATGATGGACCACAACGCCGCGACCGAGTTGTGGGACCGCTACAATCGCGGCGAGCGCAACGTGTTCACCAAGCGGCTCTACACCATGCAGGGCCAGAAGGCGTTCGACGAGATCAGCAAGCGCTATCGCGCCGACCGCGAGTTCAAGCAGACGGTCGATCGCTATATCGGCGAGTTCGAGCGGCTCCTGGAAGAGGTCTCGCGCGACGACCGCAGCCAGATGGTGGCGCGGACCTACCTCACCTCGGAGACCGGCAAGGTCTATACCATGCTGGCGCACGCGGCCGGACGCTTCGACTAGCCTCCCCTGCCCCACAAAGCTGACAGAAGGGCGCGCCAAACGGCGCGCCCTTTTTGCTTTCGGCCGATTTCGCTTCGCCCAACCGGCCGCGACATGCGAGCCCTCACCGCTTCGGCTTCTCCTCCACCGCAACAGCCGATCCGCCGAACAGCAGCCGGCTCGGGTTGCGGTCGATGTTTTTCACGGTCTTCTCGACCTCGATGAGCGTACGCCGTCCCTCAAGCGCGAGCTTCTCCCATTCGCGCAGGCCGCTGGTGGAGAAACGCGCAAGGCCCGTCGCAATATCCGCGGTGCGCGCGTCGAGGTTCTCGGCCAACGTCTTGATGGCGCGCGCCGCCTGCGCGATGTCGCCCGGTGCGTTGGCGCCGCCGCCGAGCAGGCCCTCGGCTCCCGCCAGAATGTGGTCGATGCGCTGCGAATTGGTGGCGAGCGTCTGAGAGAACATCTCGATGTTCTTGAGCGAGGTCTTGAGCACCGACTCGTTGTCGGCGACGAGCGAGTCGATCCGGCGCATCGCTTCGCGCGCCGCCTGCGTCACGTCCTGTGCGCCGGCGGCGTCCACAGTGAGCGTGGGCGGGCTGCCGGGCGGCGGCGGCGAGGTTTGCGATCCGCCCCGCAGCGCGATCGAGGCCGTCCCGGTCACGCCCTGATATTCGAGGCTCACCGCCGTATCGGCGCGCACCGCCACGGACTTCTCGACCGCCACCATCGCGACCACCGCGCGGGGCGCCGCCGGATCGAGCTTGAGGGCGGTGACCTCGCCGACCCGGATGCCGTTGAACAGCACCGAGGCGCCGGTGCGCAGCCCCGAGACCGAGCCCTCGAATACGATGCGGTAGGGCGCGCGGTCGCCGGCGGCGCCGATCGTGTTGAACCAGTAGACGAACCCGAATCCGCCCAGGATCACGGCGAGCGTGAACAGGCCTATGAGAACGTAGTTGGCTCTCGTTTCCATCGCAGAGCGCCTTTCCTAGAGCAACGTTATGCCGCACGCGCGCCGCCGACGCGCGAACGCTTGCCGCGAAAATAGGATTTCACCCACGGATGCTCGGACGCGAGCAGGGTCGGGATCGGTCCCGCCGTGATCACCCTGCCCTCGGCCAGCACCGCGATGCGGTCGCACACCGTGTGCAGGCTGTCGAGGTCGTGGGTGACCATGAAGACGGTCAGCCCCAATGTGTGCTGCAGGGTGCGGATGAGCTCGTCGAACTCGCCGGCGCCGATCGGATCGAGGCCCGAGGTCGGCTCGTCGAGAAAGACGATCTCGGGATCGAGCGCGAGCGCGCGCGCCAGCGCGACGCGCTTGGTCATGCCGCCGGACAGCTCGGAGGGATATTTGTCGCGCACGTCGGCGGTAAGTCCGACCATTTCCAGCTTGGCGAGCGCCACTTCGTCGAGCAGCTGGCCCGACAGATCGAGGTATTCCCGGATCGGGAATTGCACGTTCTGCAGCACCGTGAGGGCGGAGAACAGCGCGCCCTGCTGGAACAGGATGCCCCAACGGCGTTCGACGCTGCGCCGGGCGCTCTCGGAGGCGGCGCCGACGTCGACGCCGAATACCTCGATCAGCCCCTCCCGCTTCGGCAGCAGGCCGATGATCGAGCGCATCAATACGGACTTGCCGGCGCCCGAGGCCCCCACGAAGCCGAGGATCTCGCCGCGGAAGACGTCGAGCGAGAGCCGGTCGAGCACCGGCGCGGCGCCGGAGGCGCCCGCGAAGCCGACCACCAGGTCGCGCACCCGGATCACCGCATCGTTGCCGGGCTCCGCCATGGCTCACATCCCGATCGAAGCGAAGAACATGGCGAATATGCCGTCGAGCAGGATCACCAGAAAGATCGACTTCACCACCGAGTCGGTGGTCTTGAGGCCGAGCGAGGCGGCGCTGCCTTTGACCTCGAGCCCCTGCGTGCCGGCGATGACGCCGATGACGAGCGCCATGAAGGGCGCCTTGATCATGCCGGTCGCGAAGTCCTGAAGCGAGATCGCCTCCTGCATGCGCGACAGATAGACCTCCGGGCTCATGCCGCCATAGAGCCAGCACATCAGGCCGCCGCCATAGAGCGCCGCCATCGAGCCGAGGAAGGTGAGGCACGGCACCGCGATGATGAGCGCCAGCACGCGCGGCAGGATCAGCACGTCGATCGGATCGAAGCCCATGGTGCGGAGTGCATCGATCTCCTCGCGCATCTTCATCGAGCCGAGCTCGGCCGTGTAGGACGAGCCCGAGCGCCCGGCCACCATGATGGCGACCATCAGCACGCCGACCTCGCGCAGCACCAGGATGCCGACCATGTCCACCACATAGACGTCGGCGCCGAACTGGCGGAAATGGAAGAGCCCCTGCTGGGCCAGGATGCCGCCGATCAGGAAGGTGATCAGCAGCACGATCGGGACCGCGCGCCAGCCGACGCGATCCATCTGATGCACCATGGAGGTCAGGCGGAACGTTCGCGGGTGCGCGATGGCGCGCCCCAGGGCGGCCGCCAACGCGCCGATCATCGCCACCACGGCCCCGATGTCGTGGCCGATCTGGTCGACCGTGCGGCCGACGACGGCGAGCGTCGCAGTGAGCGCATTGTGGCGCGGCGTCGGCGTTGCGGCGCGATTGCACTGGCATGCCTGCGCCACAAGGCCGCGGTAATGCTCGGGGAGGCCGATGATCGTCGCTTCGCCCCCGGCGGCCGCGAGGCCGCGCAGCAGGCGCTCGAGCAGCCAGGCCCCGAAGGTGTCGAGCCGTTCCACCCGGCCCATATCGATGTCGACGCCGCCGACCTTCGGGTGACGGGCGATCACCCGCCCGATCAGCCCTTCGAGCTCGCCCGCCCGCTCGGCCGTCCACGTTCCGGCGGCGCTGAGCGCCAGCCGGTCGCCATTATTCGCACTTTCGAGCAAAGGCCCGCCGTTCAAAACGTCAGCTCCCACCCTGGAGATCAACCGCCCGGCCGCGGGTGCGGCACCCTTGCGGGCGGAAGATTCCATTCACCATAATCGCCATCCTAAGCCTGCACGCGTTTCGCAATCCCTAAGCCACAATAAAGCCTGCAATGAGCCCTCCACGCCCGCTGTCCTTGCGCGTCGCGACCGAGCGCTGGCCGATCGCCGGCGCTTTCACGATCAGCCGCGGCTCCAAAACCCAAGCCGAGGTGGTGGTCGCCGAGGTCGGTGACGGATTACATCGCGGTCGCGGCGAATGTGTGCCCTACGGGAGGTATGGTGAAACCGTTGAGGGGGTGGCGGCCGCCATTGCCCGCCTGGGGCCGGAGATCGCGCGGGGCCTCGACCGTGGCGGGCTGCAAGGCGTCCTGCCGCCGGGTGCGGCCCGCAATGCCCTGGATTGCGCCTTGTGGGACCTCGCCGCCAAGCAGGCCCAGCGTCCGGTCCAGGCGCTCGCCGACCTGCCGCTGCCGCGTCCGCTCGTCACCGCCTACACGATTTCGCTGGGGACCCCGCACACCATGGCGGCGGCCGCCGAAAAGGCCGCGACGCGCAGCCTCCTCAAGATCAAGCTCGGCCAGGCCGGCGATCCCGAGCGCATCCGCGCGGTGCGGGCCGCCGCCCCCCGTGCCGAGTTGATCGTCGACGCCAATGAAGGCTGGACCGCCGAAAATCTCGGCGAAAATCTCGCCGCCTGCGCGGCCGCCGGCGTCACGCTGGTCGAACAGCCGCTGCCGGCCGAGGCGGACGCCGTCCTCGCCGATATCCCGCATCCGATTCCGGTATGCGCCGACGAAAGCGTGCATGATCGCGCCTCGCTCAAGCGGCTCGCCGGCAAATACGACGCGATCAACCTCAAGCTCGACAAAGCCGGCGGACTGACCGAAGCGCTCGCGCTCGCCGCCGAGGCCGCCCGCATGGGCCTGGGGCTCATGGTGGGGTGCATGATCTCGACATCGCTCGCGATCGCGCCGGCCATGCTGGTGGCGCAGAGCGCGCGCGTGGTCGATCTCGACGGCGCCTTGCTGCTCGCGCAAGACCGCGCCGATGGCCTGCGCTACGAGGGTAGCCTGGTGTATCCGGCAACCCCGGCGCTGTGGGGCTAGCGTATTTCCGGCGAAAGCATGTCCACTCCCGATCCGGCGACGCCATGCGACGTTTTGGATCTGGCTGGTTCCCCGTCACCGTGACCGATAATCCTCGGACGGAAAAATTTTGCCGGTTCCCTGCCGAAGACAGTCGCGGCGCTGATTCAAATCTGTTAGGGAAAGGCTCGGGAGGGGTGAGCATGCATTTCATTGCAATTCTCGCTGCCGCAGCTCTTGCGGCGCTTTCCGCGACTTCCGCGCAAGCGGCGGTGCGAATCACGGACGACCCCGGCGGCCTGATGACGCAATACGCGTCACGCTTCTCCGCGGTGCGCCAGACCGGCGAAAAGGTCGTCATCGACGGGCCGTGCCTGTCGGCCTGCACCATGGTGCTCGGCATCCTTCCGCGCGAGCAGGTCTGCGTGACGCACAATGCCGTTCTCGGCTTTCATGCCGCGTGGAACTACAACGGCCATGGTCGCCGCGTCACCAGCGCGGTCGCCACGCAGGCGCTGATCGACATCTATCCGCCACCGATCCGCTCCTGGCTCGCCCGGCGCGGCGGGCTGTCCCCGACCATGAAGTTCCTGCGCGGGCGCGAACTGGCCGCGATGTATCCGGCCTGCCGTTAGGTTCCATATCGGGTCGCCGTCGCGGCGGCGGTCTCGATCGCGGATCGAGTGCCGGCAGGATTCGCCGCAAACATTCACCTGCTGCGTGACACGGGCCGCCGGCGCTCACGCGGCCGGTGGCTTGCGCTCCAATCCGAGCCCCACCATCGCGAGCATGACCCCGGCCGCTGAAGCCGCCGCCATCGCCACATAGGCAAGGCTGCCGTAGGACGCGACCAGCACGCCCGACAATCCCATGGCGGCGGCGAACACGATGCCTTGCGTCGTGGCAAAATCCCCCTGCGCGGTTGCGCCCCGGCCGGCGGGCGCTATCCGGGCGAGGAAGTGCATGCTTCCGAGATGGGTCGCCGCGAAGCTGAGGGCGTGCAGGCCCTGCAGAAAGGGCAGCGCCGCCGTCGGCGGATCGAACGCCATGGCGGTCCAGCGGATCACGCCGCCGATCCCCCCGAGCACGATCATCGGGGTGGCGCCGAGCGCCGCGACGGCACGCGCCGAGACCGCGAACAGGGCGATCTCAGCCAGGACGCCGAGTCCCCACAGCAGGCCGATCGCCGGGCCCGCGATGCCCTTGGCGCTCCATTGCAGCGTGGCGAAACCATACATGACCGCATGGCTCGCCTGGATCAGGCTCGTCCCGATCACCACCGTGATGAAGACGGGCGAGCCCCATAACGAAGCGCCCGCCGGCCGCATGCCGCCCGGCTCGGGCGCCTCGGGCGCGAGCCGGGCGAGGCCGAGCGCCGCCGCGGCGGTCAGTCCCAGCGCCGCCACCACGGCCCAGATCACGTCTTGCGCGCCCAGGCGCGCGAGCAGCAGCCCGCCGGCCAGATTGGCGATGATGAAGGTCACCGAGCCCCATAACCGCACCGAACCATAGCGGTGCGCACCCCCTTGCAGGCCGCGCAACGCATAGGCGTCGGCCAGCGGCAGCACCGGCGAGATCGCCAGGGCGGCGAGCGCGAAGGCCGCCAGAATGAAGTGGAATCCGGACCCCAGCCCGATCAGCACAAAGCCTGCGATACTCGCGATCGAGACGGCGACCAGCGCCTGGCGCAGCACGCCGAAACGATCGGCAAGGCGGGTCGCCAGCGGAACCGCGATGAGACGCACCACCAGCGGAGTTGCGAGCACAATGCCGATTTCGCGTGCGTCCAGGCCCTTGGCGGCGAGCCAGGCCGGCATGAACGGCATGGACAGCCCGGCGTAGACAAAGAATGCGCCATAAAATAGCGATAGGCGGAGGACGAATCGGTCGGCCATCGGGCGCGATCAGGCTTCCTGGCGTCCCCTACGGCACGCCCCGGGAATCAAATACATTGCACTGCGTAGTCGATCGTGGTGATTCCCAAAAGCAACGTTATGATCCGTGTCCATGTCCGACGCCCAGTACGCCCTCTCGCCGTCTGCGGCTCCGCCCCCGAGCGAGGCGGATTACGACGCCATTTTCGCGGCCGTCATGGAAACCGCGCGCGGACGCTGGTTCCTCGGCGAATTCGCCAAGCGCAACCGCAACGCCGATAGCGAGCTCGTCCTCGCCGCCCTTGACCGGGTCGAGGCGGTCTGGCGCCAGCGCGACCATACCTCCCCGACCGAGCGCGTAAAATTCGATCTCCTCGAGATGGCGAAGGCCATCGCGCAGACCAAGGCCGAGATTGCCGCGATCACGCCCGAAGGCGAAACCAAAGGCACGCTGCTGGAGGCGACCGAAGAGCTGGACTCGATCGTACGGACCACCGAACACGCCACCTCCACCATCCTCGCCGCCGCCGAGCAGGTCCAGGAGATCGCCTGGACGTTGCGCGAGCGCGGCACGGAATGCGACGCCTGCGACGCGCTCGATCAGCGCGCGACCGACATCTACAGCGCCTGCTCGTTCCAGGATCTCACCGGCCAGCGTACCCGCAAGGTGGTCGAGGTCATGCGATTCCTGGAGGAGCGCATCGAGGCGATGATCGACATCTGGGGCGCCACCGAGGCCGCGTCGCCCGCCGAACCCGTCGGCCATGCGCCGCGCATCGACGACGGCGGAACGGAAGGACATCTCGATCAGCCCCATATCGACGAGATGATGCCGGGGGGCGCGCAACGGCAAACCGCAACGGCGGGAAACGGCCATGACGTAACGGGCCAC
>Ga0208995_1000015_pt1 | contig 13205 bp, 12 predicted proteins | sample MedBloCAOM2_O2_FD_187857 | JGI IMG/M metagenome (GOLD analysis project Ga0208995, IMG submission 187857) | Forest soil microbial communities from El Dorado National Forest, California, USA - Mediterranean Blodgett CA OM2_O2 (SPAdes) (version 2) | ecosystem: Environmental > Terrestrial > Soil >... | reverse complement strand
CCCGTATTACTCATACGATCCGTACACCTGCACCTACTGAATGGTGAGCCGATTCGGAAGTTGCCGGCGCGCGGCTTTCGCAATCTTCAGGCGTTCACCGGGAGAGCTCGCGTACAGCAGAACGCCAGCTCTCCCAGGTGAGCTACCAGCTCAACTCACACGGCATCACTGCGCCGTAGCGCGGGCGAAATCCACGTAGATCTCGCGCAAGCGGTCCGTCATTGGACCCGGTCTGCCATTGGCGACGGTCTTGCCGTCGATGCTCACCACCGCCTGCACGAACAGGGTCGCGCTGGTGATGAAGGCTTCCTTCGCCGCAAGCGCCTCTTGAATCGTAAACGGCCGCTCCTCGACACGCAGCTGGCGCTCTTCGGCGAGCGCGACCACCGCCTTGCGCGTGCAGCCCGGCAAAATCGCGCTGGAATTCTGCCGTGTCACCAGCACATCGTCCTGGGTCAGGATGAAGGCCGACGATGATCCGCCTTCGGTCACCATGCCGTCCTCGATCATCCAGGCTTCTCCGGCGCCGGCTTCCGCCGCGGCCTGCTTGGCCAGCACCTGCGCCAGCAGCGCCACGCTCTTGATGTCGCGCCGGTCCCACCTGATATCAGGCACGGTGATCACGGCGATGCCTGTTTTCGCCGAGGGCGCGTTGACGATGTCCTTGACCGAGGTGAACATCACCAGCGTCGGCTTGACGCCTTTTGGAAACGCAAAGTCTCGCCCGGTGTCGGCGCCGCGCGTCACCTCCAGATAGACCATGCCGTCGACGAGATTGTTGCGCGCGATCAGCTCTCTCTGGATCTCCTGAATGCGCTCAGGCGTCTCCGGCAAAGCCAGCGCGATCTCGCCGACCGAGCGCTCCAGGCGCGCCAGATGCGAGGCGTTGTCGATCAGCTTGCCGTCCAGCACGGCCGCGACTTCGTAAATGCCGTCGGCGAACAGAAAGCCGCGATCCAGCACCGAGACTTTAGCATCGGCAAGTGGCACGAACGACCCGTTGACGTAAGCGATCTGATCCAAGCGAGTTCTCCTGTAAGGCTGCGAAGCGGCTGTGCCGCCTTGTATACGAGAAATTGTTAAAGCTTGATCGACGAATTTAAGGCCACCATGCGCGAAAAAGCACACCTCCGTCATTGCGAGCGAACGGGTCGGCGCAAATGATAGGCCGCCGTGCCTAATGCGAGAGAATCTTGGACAGGAATTTTTGCGCGCGATCGCTGCGGGGGCTGCCGAAGAAATCGGTCTTGAGCGCGTCTTCGACGATTTCGCCCTTGTCCATGAAGATGACGCGATGCGCGACTTTGCTGGCGAAGCCCATTTCATGGGTCACGACCATCATGGTCATGCCCTCGCGGGCGAGGTCGACCATGACGTCGAGCACTTCGCTGATCATTTCGGGATCGAGCGCCGAGGTCGGCTCATCGAACAGCATGGCGATCGGATCCATCGCCAGCGCCCGCGCAATCGCGACGCGCTGCTGCTGACCGCCGGACAATTCGGCGGGATATTTGCGCGCGTGTTCCTTGAGGCCGACGCGGTCGAGCAGCTTTCCGGCCTTCGCCATCGCCTCGTCGTGCGATCGTCCGAGCACCTTTTCCTGCGCCAGGCAAAGGTTCTCGATGATCTTGAGATGCGGGAACAGCTCAAAGTGCTGGAACACCATGCCGACGCGGGCGCGCAGCTTCGGCAGATCGGTCTTGGGATCGTTGACCTTGATGCCGTCGAGGATGATTTCCCCGCTCTGGAACGGCTCCAGCGCGTTGACGCATTTGATCAGGGTCGATTTTCCCGAACCCGACGGGCCGCACACCACCACCACCTCGCCCTTGGCGACGCTGGTCGTGCAATCCTTCAGCGCCTGAAACCCCGGCCCGTACCATTTGTCGACGTGGTTGATCTCGATCATGAAGGTCTCGCTAATGGACGAAGGCGATGCGGGTCTGAAGCCGTCTGACGCCGATCGACGCGACACAGGAAATCGCGAAATAGACCGCGGCCGCGAACAGATACATTTCAACCAGCCGGCCGTCGCGTTGCGCGACCTTACTCGCGGCGCCCAGAAAATCGGGGATCGACAGCACGTAGACCAGTGAGGTGTCCTGGAACAGCACGATGGTCTGCGTCAGCAGCACCGGCAGCATGTTCCGGAACGCCTGCGGCAGCACGACATGGCGCATGGTCTGGCTGTAGGTCAGGCCGAGCGCTTGCGCCGCGGCGGGCTGCCCCTTGGAGATCGACTGGATGCCCGCGCGCATGATTTCGGAAAAGTAGGCAGCCTCGAACATGATGAAAGTGACAAGCGAGGAGGTGAACGCGCCGACGCGAATAGGCCGCGATGACCCCGTCAGCCACTGCCCGATATAGGGCACGAGGAAATAGAACCAGAAGATCACCAGCACCAGCGGCAGCGACCGCATCAGGTCGACATAGAGTCCGGCGATGCGCCCGAGCAGCCTGAAGCTCGACAACCGCATCAACGCAATCAGTGTGCCGAAGATCAGGCCTCCCAGCGCGGACAGACCCGTCAGCGTCAGCGTAAACGTCATGCCGTCGAAAAACAGATACGCAAGCGAGCGGCGGATGACGTCGAGGTCGAAATTGGCGAACATCGGCCGCTACTTCCCCGTGATGTAGCCGGGGATCGCCAGGGCGCGCTCGAGGAAGCGCATGGCGATTACGACGACGATATTGATCAGGAGGTACAGCACCGTTGCGGCAGTGAAGGCTTCGAACACCTGAAAAGAAAATTCCTGCATCGCGCGTGCTTCCGCGGTCAGTTCGATCAGGCCGATGGTGATGGCCACCGAAGTATTCTTGATGGTTGAGAGAAATTCGGAGGTCAGCGGCGGCATGATGATGCGAAACGCCATCGGCAACAGCACGTAGCGATAGGCTTGCGCCGTCGTCAATCCGAGCGCGGTGGCAGCGAGTTTCTGCCCGCGCGGCAGCGAGTTGACACCTGCGCGCGTTTGCTCGGCGACGCGCGCGGACATGAACAGCCCGACCCCGATCGCGGCCGTATAGAACGGCGCGTTGGGAATTTGCTTCAGCCAGAGCCCCCATGAGGGCGGCAGGATTTCCGGCAAGACGAAGAACCAGATAAACAGCTGCACCAGGAGCGGCATGTTGCGGAAGAATTCGACATAAGCGAAGCCAACCCAGGACGCGGTCTTCGACGGCAGCGTACGCAGCACGCCGACGATCGATCCGAATACCAGCGCAATGATCCAGGCGCAGATCGCGGTCTCGATGGTCAGGACCAGCCCCGACAGCAGCATGTCGAGATAGGTGCCGGTCCCGTTGGGGGCCGGCTCCCAGAAAATGCGCCAGTTCCAGTGATAGTTCACGAGGTCCCCGCGTGCTACGACTGCGCCGCTACCAGGCGAGCCTGCGTCATCGATATCAGCTCATGCAATGGCCGGGCCAATGCTTGAGCTGACAAAACTTACATCGCCTTATAGGAATCCGGATCGGGGGAATCGGAAGGCTTGGCGAACTCCTGCTTCAGCTCCGCGCTGATCGGCGCGTTGAGGTTCAGTCCCTTGGGCGGGATCTTCTGCATGAACCATTTGTCATACAGCTTCAGGCCATCGGCGCTCTGGTAGAGCGCGGCGGTCGCAGCATCGACAACCTTCTTGAAGGCCGGCTCGTCCTTGCGCAGCATGATTCCATAGGGCTCCGGCTTGGAGAACGCGTCCTTGGAGATGACGTAGGCGTCCGGATCCTTCGATCCGGCGACGAAGCTGGCGAGCAGGATATCGTCCAACACAGCCGCCACGGCCCGATCGGTCTCGACCATCAGGAACGATTCGGCGTGTTCCTTGGCCGGAATGATGTTGATGCCGAGGTTACGGGCGGCATTGGCTTCGGTGAGTTGCCTGATGTTGGTAGTGCCGGAGGTGGAGGCTACCGACTTGCCCTTGAGATCGTCGATCGAATTGATCTTGCTGGACTTCTTTGAGACGAAGCGGGTCGCGGTCAAAAAGTGCGTGTTGGTGAAGGAAACCTGCTTCAGACGGTCGGCGTTGTTGGTGGTCGATCCACATTCGAGGTCGATGGTGCCGTTGGCGAGCAATGGAATGCGGGTCGACGACGTCACCGGATTGAATTCGACCCCGAGCTTGTCGAGCTTGAGCTCCTTCTTCACGGCGTCCACGATTTTGTAACAGATGTCTATCGCGAAGCCGATCGGCTTCTGGTTGTCGTCCAGATACGAAAACGGAATCGACGAATCGCGGAAGCCGATGGTGATCGCGCCGGTTTCCTTGATTTTTTTGAGCGTCCCCGTGAGCTCTTCGGCGTTGGCCTGCCCCGCGCAGAACGCGGCGGCGAGCGCAAGGCCAATTACACGCAGTTGTTTCATTCGTACCCCTCCTCGTTGGATGATTTCGGCAATGCTTGCATCAATCGGCTACGCCGCTACAGATCGAGCCTGCGCCAGCGATACCAGCTCATGCAATGACCGGGCCACCACATGAGCTGACAAACCTACATCGCCTTATAAGAATCCGGATCCGGGGAATCGGAAGGCTTGGCGAACTCCTGCTTCAGCTCGGCGCTGATCGGCGTGTTGAGGTTCAATCCCTTGGGCGGGATCTTCTGCATGAACCACTTGTCATACAGCTTCAGGCCATCGCCGCTCTGGTAGAGGGCAGCGGTAGCGCCGTCGACCACTTTCTTGAAGGCCGGATCGTCCTTGCGCAGCATGATGCCGTAGGGTTCGGGCTTCGAGAACGCGTCCTTTGAGAGGACATAGGCGTCCGGCTCTTTCGAACCGGCGACGAGGCTGGCGAGCAGGATATCGTCCATCACGAACGCCACGGCGCGATCGGTCTCGACCATCAGGAACGCCTCGGCGTGATCCTTGGCCGGGATGATGTTGACCCCTAAGCTGCGGGCGGCGTTGGCTTCGGTGAGCTGCTTGATGTTGGTGGTGCCTGATGTCGAGACCACCGACTTGCCCTTGAGATCGTCGATCGAGTTGATCTTGCTGGATTTCTTCGAAACAAAGCGGCTCGCGGTCAGAAAGTGGGTGTTGGTGAAGGAAATCTGCTTCTGACGGTCGGCGTTGTTGGTGGTCGAGCCGCATTCGAGATCGATGGTGCCGTTGGCCAGCAATGGAATGCGGGTCGATGACGTCACCGGATTGAGCTTGACCTCGAGCTTGTCGAGCTTGAGTTCCTTCTTCACGGCGTCGACGATCTTGTAGCAGATGTCCATCGCAAAGCCGATCGGCTTTTGGCTGTCGTCCAGGTAGGAGAACGGAATCGACGAGTCGCGGAAACCAAGCGTAATCGCGCCGGTTTCCTTGATGTTTTTCAATGTCCCCGTGAGCTCCTCGGCATTCGCTTGGCACCCGCAGAACGCAGCGGCGAGCGCAAGGCCAATCATACGCATATGTTTCATTCGTGTTCTCCCCCATTGGACGACTTCTGTAATGCTTGCATAAATCGGGCCGGAATAGAATGTAACTTTCGGCCCTCATACGGCCCCCGACTGCGCCAATTAGCCCTGCGTCAATGCCCCGTCCGCGGCATCTCGCCCAAATCCCAGAACAAACCCGCCATGATACCCAGCGCTTCTTCGGTCACCGACAGAAGAATATGTTCATCGGGCGCGTGCTGGGAGCAGCCCGGATAGGAATGTGGCACCCAAATCGTGGGCAAGCCCAGCGCTTCGGAAAACACATCATTGGGCAGCGAGCCGCCGAAATTCGGCAGCACCGCCGGCGCTTTTCCCGTCGTCAGCCGGATCGACTGCGCTGCCCAGTTAACCCAAGGACTGTCGAAATCGGTTCGCGATGCAGCAAACCGCTGCACCGCGTGCACCTCGACCATCGGGAAACCATTGGCATGCAGGCGCGTCCTGATCACATCAACGATTTGATCGACCTTGGTGCCGACGACGAAGCGAAGTTGCAGAACGGCCTGCGCACGTCCCGGAATCGCGTTGGCCGGCTTGTCGATATTGCCTGAAGACATCGCCAGCACTTCGAGCGTGTTCCATGCATAAAGCCTTTCGGCGGCCGACAAGCCCTCCTCGCCCCAATTCTCTGACAGTGCTGGCTCATCGGACATCGGCTCGATCTTCACGTCGGCAAGCGTGGTGCGGATCTGGTTGGAAAGCCGCGGCGGCTTCAATTCGTCCAGCAACAGGCGTCCGTTGCCATCGACAAGGGTGGCGATCGCGCTGGCAAGAATGGTCGCGGGATTGGCAAGGACGCCGCCCCAATTGCCGGAATGATGCGAACCGTCGCGCAAGTTCACGTCGAGGTGAATCCGGATGCCGCCACGGCAGCCGAGGAATATGGTGGGACGATCCGCGGCAAGCCGGGGCCCATCGGATGCAAGAAACAGGTCGGCCTTAAGCTCATCGCGCAGAGATTCGCAAACCTGGCGCAAATCCGGCGACCCGATCTCTTCGCCCGTTTCAATGATAAATTTGGCATTGAAGCCGAGCCGGCCGCCGCGAGCCTCGCGCACGGCTCGAATTGCCGACATATTGATGCTGTGTTGCCCTTTATTGTCGGCGGTGCCACGGCCGTAGACCCGATTCTCGATCGTCGTTGTCCGCCACGGATCTAGATTGTCCCGCCATTCTCCCGCCATGCCGTCGACGACATCGCCGTGTCCGTAGGTGAGAACGGTAGGCGCCGATGAGCTCTCACGATATTCCGCGAGAAGATAAGGGCTCTTACCGGTCGGAGATTCGATTATTCGTGTCGCGAAATCGAGCTGCGAAAATGCCGGCTGGAGTTCGTCTTCGAGATAGGCGCGCAGCGCATCACGCCGCTCGGGGTTCAGGCTTTCGGTCTGATACGCGACCCTGCGGTCGAGTTCGGTGAGGAACTCACCGGAATGGAGCTGGTGGCGGGCCCGGGCGATAGCGTCAGTTCTGGTCATGTCTTCCTTTTCCTGGTCGCGAAGCTCTTCGAGTGCAGCCAATGTATCGGGATACGACGCCGGCCGCGATATGAAAAAAGCCGAGGCCGCATCAGGATCGGCACCGGCCTCAAGTCGGCATCTCCGCATGCCGCCGCAGACTTATTGTCGCACGCGTGCTTTCAGCCGAATTGGAGCCAGCACTGCGAGCGCCACCTGATTTACGTCCTTTTCTTCCCAATCGTTTTCGGGGAAGATTGAGCTCATAAGTCAGAACAATGCCGGTGTCGTGAACGAGACCGCAAGGGAGAGTCAATATGTTTCAGCGAAGTTGTTTGTTGAGCGCGGTTGCTGTGATCGGCGCGCTTGTTGCTGGCGGTGCCGGGGCGCAGGACTATCCGAGCAAGCCGATCACCTTGATTGTGCCGTGGCCGGCGGGCGGATCGACCGACATCGCGATGCGTGCGATCGCCGACAGCGCGTCGAAGTTTATCGGCCAGCCGATCGCGGTCGACAACAAGGCCGGCGGCGGAGGCACGGTCGGCCCGGCGACCATGGCGGCCGCCGCCAAGCCCGATGGATACACCATCTCGCAACTGCCTATTACGGTGTTTCGCCTGCCGCTGATGCAGGACGTATCGTGGGATCCCGCCAAGGACTTTAGCTACATCATCCACCTCACCGGGTACACTTTCGGCGTCACCACCAGCGCCGAATCGCCATTCAAGACTTGGAAAGACGTGATCGATTTCGCCAAACAAAATCCCGGCAAGGTGACATACGCGACGCCCGGGACTGGAACCTCGCTGCATATCGGCATGGAACAGATCGCAGGCATGGCGGGAATCAAGTTGACGCAGGTGCCGTTCAAGGGCGGCGCGGAAACCAACGCCGCCGTGCTCGGCCAGCACACCATGCTGCAGGCCGATTCGACCGGCTGGCGCCCGCTGGTCGATGCCGGCAAACTTCGGCTGTTGATGGTGTGGACCTCGCTGCGTTCGCCGAATTTTCCCGACGTGCCGACGCTGAAGGAGCTCGGCTATCCCATGGTCTACGACTCGCCGTTCGGTATCGGCGGACCGAAGGGCATGGATCCGAAGATCGTCGCCAAGCTGCACGATGCCTTCAAGAAGGCGATCGAGGATCCCGCCGTGATCGCGACGCTCGCCAAATACGACATGGTCCCGAATTACAAGAATACCGAAGACTACAAGAAATTCGTTGTCGAGATCACCGATTCAGAGCGCAAGGTGATCGATACGCTGGGTCTTGCGAAGAAAACGAACTGACTGCCATGCGTCAGGGACGCGGTGCAACGCCCTTGGCGCTGCGCTGCATCCGGGGAAATGTTTCCCAGTAAGTGACCGGAACGAAAGAAGAGTCGATGAACGGCCAAACGAAAGCGCAAGGCAAACTGAACAATTCCGAACTATGGGGTGGGCTTATCGGGTTGGCGCTCGGCGTCTTCGTCATCTGGTCCGGGCTCAAACTCAAACTCGGCAGCATCAACGACCCCGGATCCGGTTACGTGCTGTTCTACACCGGCCTGTTAATGTGCGTGTTCGCCGCCACGATCATTGTTGCGGCGATCACCGAAGGCGGTCCGACCTTCGGTTCGCGCTGGGAAGACACCCGCTGGACCAAACCGCTACTGGTCATCGCATGCCTCACCGCGTTCGCTTTTGCTCTCGATCCGCTCGGATTCCTTCTCTCCGCGATTCCGTTGATGGTGCTGCTGTTGCGCGTGATTGATCCCGTGCGCTGGTCGCTGACCATTCCGCTTGCCGTCCTCACTCCACTCGGCGTGTGGTGGGTTCTCAAGCGTGCGCTCCTGATCCAGTTGCCCTCGGGCATCTTCGAAATCGGCTGACCGGACTTAAAACATGGACGTACTTCTCAATGTCGCGCAGGGTTTTGGGGTCGCCCTGCAGCCGATCAACCTGCTGTACTGCTTTATCGGCGTCTTTATCGGCACCCTGGTCGGCGTGCTGCCGGGAATCGGCCCGATTTCGGCGATGTCGCTGTTGCTTCCGGTCACACTGTCGGGAACACCGGAGTCCGGCATTATCATGATGGCGGGTATCTACTACGGCTCGATGTATGGCGGATCGACCACGTCGATCCTGGTCAACATTCCCGGCGAGGCCGCCTCGGTGGTGACCTGCATCGACGGTCATCAAATGGCGAAGCAAGGCCGGGCCGGCCCCGCCCTCGGCATCTCGGCGCTGGGATCGTTTATCGCCGGCACATTTTCGCTGGTCGCGCTGATGCTGATCGCGCCGTCACTCGCCAACGTCGCGATCGCGTTCGGGCCGGCCGAATATTTCAGCCTGATGGTTCTGGGGCTGGTTGTCCTGACGTTCCTGACGCAGGGATCGATGGCCAAGGCGCTTCTGATGGCCTGCATCGGAATCGTGCTCGGTCTGATCGGGCTGGACAGTATCACGGCGCAGCCGCGGCTAACGTTCGGCCGCATGGAACTGATCGACGGCATCGGTCTGGTGCCTGTGGTGATGGGTTTGTTCGGCATCGCCGAGGTGCTGTTCAATACCGAACAGGTCATCAAGCGGGACATCATCAACGCCAAGATTACCCAGCTGTTGCCGAGCAAGGCGGACTGGAAGGCCAGTGCCGGACCGGTCGCACGCGGCACGATCCTGGGATTCTTCTTGGGGATTTTGCCGGGCGGCGGAGCCGTGGTCGCCTCATTTGCGTCCTACGCACTGGAGAAGCGGCTATCCAGAACACCGGAGCGGTTCGGCAACGGCGCGATCGAGGGCGTCGCCGGTCCGGAGTCTGCGAATAACGCTGCCGCCGGCGGCGCATTCATTCCGCTGATGACGCTCGGCATCCCGCCGAACGTGGTGATGGCGCTGTTGCTCGGCGCCTTCGTCATCCACGGACTGCAGCCCGGCCCGCTATTGATCACGCAAAATCCCGGCCTGTTCTGGGGCATCGTCGCCAGCATGTATATCGGCAACGTGATGCTGCTGGTGCTCAATCTGCCATTGATCGGCATGTGGGTGCAGCTTTTGAAACTGCCCTACAATATCCTTTTCCCGCTCATCATCCTGTTCACCATCATCGGCGTCTATTGCAGCAGCAACAATGTGTTCGACGTCTACGTCATGATCGCCTTCGGCGTGATCGGCTATTTCATGCGCAAGCTCGGCTACGAACCCGCGCCGCTGGTGCTGGCATTTGTGCTGGGGCCGATGCTCGAGAACAACCTGCGCAAATCCCTGATCCTGTCGCAAGGCGATCTCTTCACCTTCGTGCAGCGCCCGATCTCGGCGGCATGTCTTGCGCTGGCGGTCGTGCTGCTGGTCGGTCCGCTACTGCCGTCGTTGCGCAAGAAGCGCGAACTGGTGGCCCTGGATGAAGGCGCTTAGGCCGGCCTCTTGCAGGCATTGTCGCGCCGACAAATTTGGCTTGCCAAAGTCAGCCGGAATGCAACAATTTCGGCCTAACAGCCCGGCAATCAGAGCGGGCGAAGATCAGGGAGGATTTCCATGAAAGCGATCCTGCGCACGTCGGCCATTTGTCTGCTGTTTGCAGGCTCGGCGGTGGCGCTGACCGGCGAGCGGATGGCGGAAATTCCGCTCGACAAAATGTCGTCCGCCCAGCGCGCCGTTGCCGATGCCATTATGTCCGGACCGAGGCAAGGGATTCGCGGACCGTTCAACGCCTGGCTGCGCAGCCCGGTGCTGGCGGATCGCCTGCAAAAGGTCGGCGAATATATCCGCTTCAACACCTCGCTCGACAAGCGCGTCAACGAGATGGCGATCATCATGACCGCGCAGGCCTGGGGTTCGCAATATGAGTGGTACGCCCACGCGCCCTTGGCGATCAAGGCCGGCCTCGACCCATCGATCGTTGCCGCCATCGGCGCGGGCCGAAAACCAGAACAGATGAAGGACGACGAGGCTGTTGTCTGGGAGTTCACCACCCAGCTGCGGCGCGATCATGCTGTCGACGATGCGATCTATGCCAAAGCGCTGGAAAAATTCGGCGAACAGGGCATCATGGATTTGATCGCGGTGAACGGCTACTACGATGTGGTGTCGATGACGCTGAACGTCGCACGCGTCGCGCCACCGGCCGGTGAGGAATTGCCGTTCAAGCAGGCCGGCCGCTAGTCTTTAATCTCTATAACCTGTCACGCGGCGGTCATGCCGCGCGGCAGCGCGTTGAAAGTCGCCAATCATGAAAAAAGAAATCCGGCTCAACGCCTTCGCCATGAACTGCGTCGCGCATCAATCGCCGGGGCTATGGACCCATCCGCGCGACCGCACCACCGAATATAACCGGCTGCCGTACTGGACCGATCTGGCGCGAACGCTGGAGCGCGGGCGGTTCGACGGTCTGTTCCTGGCGGATGTCCTGGGCGTCTATGACGTGTTCGGCGGCAGTCCGGACGCGGCGTTACGCAACGGAACGCAAACCCCTGTCAACGATCCGCTGCTGCTGATCTCGGCGATGGCCACTGTGACCGAAAATCTCGGCTTCGGCGTGACCTGCACGCTGTCTTACGAACCGCCCTACCCGTTTGCCCGGCGGATGTCGACGCTCGACCATCTGACCGAAGGGCGGATCGGCTGGAACGTGGTGACCGGCTATCTCGACAGCGCGGCTCGCGGCGCCGGCAAGGACAAGCAGACCGCGCATGACGACCGTTACGATGTCGCCGACGAATATATGGAGGTGGTCTATAAGCTCTGGGAGGGTAGCTGGGAGGACGATGCGGCGCTGCGCGATCGCGCGCGGGGCATCTTCGCCGATCCTGCCAAGGTGCATCGCGTCCAGCACGAGGGAAACAATTATCGGCTGGATGCCATTCACCTGAGCGAGCCGTCGCCGCAACGCACCCCCGTGCTTTATCAGGCCGGCACCTCGCCGCGCGGACGGCAATTCGCCGCGCAACACGCCGAATGCGTGTTCATGTCAGGCCCGTCGGCCAAGATTATTGCGCCGCGCGTCGCGGCTATTCGTGCACTCGCGGCGGAGGCCGGCCGCAACCCCGCTGAAATCCTGATGTTCAGCATGATGACGATCATTCTCGGGCGAACCGAAGCGGAAGCCGCGGCGAAGTACGCCGACTATCGCCGCCACATCAATCCCGAGGGCGCGCTGACTCTGATGTCCGGCTGGACCGGCGTCGATTTCTCGACCTACGACCTCGACCAGCAGGTGCGCCACGTCCAGAACGACGCCGGCCGCACCGCCATGGACAACATCACCCGCGCCGATCCGGACCGGGTCTGGACCGTGCGCGAGGTCGCCGAGCATGTCGGCATCGGCGGCATCGGCCCGGTGGTGGTCGGCACGCCCGAAAAGGTCGCCGACGAAATCGAAGCGTGGTTCGATCAGACCGACGTCGATGGCTTGAACGTTCCGTTTGCGATCTCGCCCGGAGATTTCGAAGATATCACCGACCTACTGGTACCGGAGCTGGTCCGGCGCGGGCGCTACAAGACCGCCTACCAGCCGGGAACGTTGCGCGAAAAACTGTTCGGCGTCGGCCGCGCGCGTCTCGCCGCGCCGCATCCGGCCGTGCAATATCGCCCGCGCGTGACGGCGAAAGCCGCGGAATAGGTCTTATCGTCATTGCGAGGAGCAAAGCGACGAAGATTCCAGCGACCACCGTGTTCTGCCGCTGATTGCTTCGGCGAGCCTGTCATCGGGCGCGCGATCGCCCGACCCGTTGGCGCCGACCCGTTGGCTCGCAAGGATGGTCTCAAAGCGAACCGTCGACCACCACCTCGATCAATTTAGCACCGGGCCGGCTGAATGCCGACGCCAGCGCGGGCGTCACGTCCTTTGCCTCCGTGATGCGCATCGCCTCGAGCCCAAGGGATTTTGCCAAGCCTGTAAAATCCACCGGCGGATCGACAAAATCCATGCCGACGTAATGATCGTCGCCATGAAACGCCAGCAGCCGCTGCTTGATGATGCGGTAGCCGCCATTATTGACGATCACGACCGTCAACGGCAGCTTGTGATGCGCCGCGGTCCACAGCGCCTGGATCGAATACATCGCGCTGCCATCGCCGGAGAAACACACCACCGGCCGGTCCGGATTGGCCAGGCTGACGCCGACAGACGCCGGCAATCCCCAGCCGATGCCGCCCGACGCCAGCGCGTGATAACCGTAGCGATCGCGGTGCGGGCGCATCGCATTGATCTGCCGCGACGATGTCAGCCCCTCGTCGACCAGGATGGCATGATCCGGCATCGCCTCGACCACCTGCAGCGCCAAAAAATCCGGATCGATCGGCGAACGATCTTTTGCCTTCGCGATCTGCCCGATCACGGCGGCGC
>Ga0208995_1000011_pt1 | contig 13981 bp, 9 predicted proteins | sample MedBloCAOM2_O2_FD_187857 | JGI IMG/M metagenome (GOLD analysis project Ga0208995, IMG submission 187857) | Forest soil microbial communities from El Dorado National Forest, California, USA - Mediterranean Blodgett CA OM2_O2 (SPAdes) (version 2) | ecosystem: Environmental > Terrestrial > Soil >... | reverse complement strand
GGAGCCGTTCCCGACCGTTTCGTTGGGTTGGCGCACGCCGCGGCGCATTCGCTTTTGTCTGGACGAAGATTTGCCTCCTGGCGCATCGCATCATCAAAAACTCGTGGTGGTGGACGACGCGCTCGCTTTTTGCGGGGGCCTCGACGTGACCATTCGGCGCTGGGACACCGCCGAGCATCGGCTCGACGATGCGCGCCGGGTCGATCCGGCGGGCGCCCCCTATCGTCCGTTCCACGACGTACAAGCAGTGGTCGATGGGGCTGCCGCCCGCGCGTTGGCGGAATTGGCGCGTGAGCGCTGGCAGCGTGGCGCCTGTGAGCGGGGTCCGCCTGTGCATCCGGCCGGGGATCCTTGGCCGACCGGCGTGACAGCCGATTTCGGCGAAATTGACGTCGGCATCGCGCGTACCGCGCCCGCCTCCGACGAAACCCAAGAGGTCCGCGAAGTCGAGGCACTGTTCTTCGACGCGATCGGTCGTGCGGTGCGCACCATTTACATCGAAAACCAGTTCCTGACCGCGGGCCGCCTCGCCCGGCATCTCGCCAAGCGCATGCAGCAGCAGCCTGAACTGGAGGTCGTACTGGTGGTGCCCAAAGGGCACCATTCATGGCTCGAGACGCACATCATGCAGGCCGGACGCGTCCGCTTCATGCGCATTATCGAGGCTGCGGGCGTGGCGGAACGTGCAGCTTTGCTCTGTCCGCACGTGACCGACGGCGAGCGCAGCATTGACGTCATGGTGCACTCCAAAGTGATGGTCGTGGACGATGTCCTGCTGCGCGTGGGCTCGGCGAATTTGAACAATCGTTCGATCGGACTCGACACGGAATGCGACGTCGCAATTGAAGCGAAGACGGCGGACGAGCGCCGTGATGTTGAGCGGATGCGCAATAGCCTGCTCGGCCATCACTGTGGCGTCAGCGCCGCAGAGGTCTCGGCATCGTTCGCGCGCACCGGCTCGCTGATCGAGTCCGCGCGCACACTGACCCGCGATGGACATCATCTGCAACCGGTGGACGACAGCGGCGTCGAGCCGTCAGCGGTATTGACCCTGGAAAGTCTCGCGGACCCAGAGCGGCAAATTCCCCCGCCCACCTTCCTGCAGACCTTCGTTGGGAAACAACCGCGGGCACGGCGTCTCGGGCGTCTCGCCAAGATGATCGTCACCGGCCTCTTGGTCCTCTCGCTAATACTTGCTTGGCGCTTCACCCCGCTCTCGGCGCTGGCGCATCCTGACAACATTCGGCAATGGCTTGTCGACGTCGCGGAGATACCGGGCGCTCCCTTGATCGTGCTTGCCACATTCATTCTCGGTGGCCTGGTTGTGTTTCCAGTTATGCTGTTGATTGCGGCCACCGCGGCTGCATTTGGGCCGTGGCTGGGCTTCGCCTTGGCCGGTACCGGCGCAATTGCGAGCGCAGTGATTACTTACGGCATCGGCGCCGCCATTGGGCGCGATGCGGTGGAGACCGTGTTAGGACCGCGGCTCCATCGCGTGCGTCGCAGCATCACTAAGCGCGGCGTGCTCGCGGTCGCAGCGATCCGCCTCGTTCCCATTGCGCCTTTCACGCTGGTCAATCTGGTCGCCGGCGCGAGCAGGATACCGTTCGCCGACTACGTTCTCGGCACGGTCATCGGAATGGCGCCGGGTCTCATCTTGATGTCGGCGCTCGGCCACCAAATTTGGAGCATGATCAGCGAGCCGACGCCAACCAATATACTGCTTTTCGTTCTGGCGGTGCTCGCCTGGTTCATCGTTTCGATCGGCGCGCAGGCCCTGCTGCTGCACTGGAGGAGACGCAACGCTTGAACCGCACTGGCACAACCGTTCGCGTCATGACATGGAACATTCACAGTGGCGTGGGCACCGACGGCCGCTTCGATCTGACCCGCGTAGTGGAAACGATCGCACGCCATCGCCCCGATGTCGTCGCGCTCCAGGAGGTCGATTCCCGGCGGACACTTGCTCCGGCACGCTCGGCCTTTGCAGTATTGCGCGATGCCATCGGCGAGCACGGCATCGAGGCGAAATCGATTGTCACGGCGGACGGCGCGTACGGCCAGATGGTGGTAAGCCGCTGGCCATTGGGCGCGACGCACATCCACGACATCACCCATGCCAAGCGCGAGCCACGCCGCGCCATTGAGGTCGAGATCGCAACGCCGACCGGTGCATTCCGGCTGATCGCGGCCCATTTCGGCGTGACCCTCACCGAGCGACGCAGACAGGCGCGCCGGCTCGTCGCGATCGCGCGTCCCCACGCCATGACGACGGTGATGCTGGGCGACTTCAACGAATGGTTCTGGCCGGCTTCACTGCGCGGGGCGCTCGGCCGCGAGCTGCCCGCCCGGACGCAGTATGCAACGTTTCCGTCCTGGTATCCGCTCTTTCGTCTCGACCGTATCTTCTGCTGGCCCCCTGGCGCGATGCGGGCGAGCTTCGTCGATCGAAGCGCGCGCATCGTCTCCGATCACCTGCCGGTGATCGCCGACATCGAAATAAGCTGATGCCGGTGATGCCTGCTCAGCTCTCGATCGGCTCGCCTGACTTGCGGAAATAGCGGCGGCCGGTTGTGTCGCGCTCCATCAAGAAATCGACGTCGGGATAGTGCACGCGCTCACTCGTCGCGCGCGTGCCGACCTCGAGGTAGACCGCATCGCGCCCGGTGCGGTTGATAAGGCAATGCGCTATGCCGCTGCCGGCCTTGAAGCCGGCGGCGTCGCCGGGCTTGAGCACGGTCTCGCCATCGTTCTCCTGAAGTATCAGTTCGCCCTCGATCATGTAGATGAACTCGTCCTCCTGCTCGTGCCAATGGCGCAACGCCGAGGCCGAGCCCGCCTTGATGCGGGTGACATCGACGCCAAATTGGGTCAACCCCGCAGCATCGCCGATCCTCTGTTTTTCTCGTCCGGAGATCACGGCGGCAAACTCTTTCGGATAGGATGCAATCTGCTGCGCTGGAATCTTTGCGATGTCGATTCTAGGCATCACCTCTCCCTGCGCTATAGGCTGCGCGCGATCACAACCTTCATGATTTCGTTTGTGCCGGCATAGATACGCATGACCCGCGCGTCGCGATACATGCGCGAGATCGGAAATTCCTCCATATAGCCATAGCCGCCAAACAACTGCAGGCAGCGATCGATGATCTTTCCCTGCAGGTCCGTGAGCCAATACTTCGCCATGGAAGCGGTGACTGTATCGAGCGCGCCGTCGAGATAGCGTTCGATGCAATGGTCGTGAAACACGCGTCCGATCGTCGCTTCTGATTTGCATTCGGCGAGCACGAACTGAGTGTTCTGGAATTCGATGATCCTTTTGCCGAAGGCCTGCCGCTGCTTGACGTATTCGAGGGTGAGGGCAAGCGCGCGCTCGATCATGGCCTGGGCATGGACCGCGACAATGAGGCGCTCGCGCGGAAGATCGTTCATGAGCTGAGCGAATCCCTGGCCTTCCTCAGTGCCGAGCAAGTTCTCCGGCGGCAACTGCACGTCCTCAAAGAACAGTTCGGAGGTGTCCGCGGAATCCAGGCCGAGCTTCTTGAGCTTGCGGCCGCGGCGAAACCCGGGCGCATTGTCGGCTTCCACCACCATCAGCGATACGCCCCTGGCACCCGCCCTCGTATCGGTCTTGGCGACGACGATGATCAGATTGGCGTGCTGGCCATTGGTGATGAAGGTCTTCGAACCGTTGAGTACGTAGCCGTTGCCCGATCTGTTCGCCGTGGTGCGCACCGCTTGCAGGTCCGACCCTGTCCCAGGCTCGCTCATGGCGATCGCGCCGACAAACTCGCCGGTGACCAGCTTGGGCAGCCAGCGCCGCTTTTGCTCGTCGGTGCCGTAGTGCAGGACGTAGGGCGCGACGATGCCGGAATGGAGCGGCGCGCCAAAAGAATCGAAGCCCGCCAGGCTGAGTTGTCGGGCAATCACCACTTCGTGCGCGAATGTGCCGCCGACGCCACCATATTCTTCGGGGAGGGCCGGGCAAAGGAGGCCGGCCGCGCCGGCCTTGGTCCAGACTTCGCGATCATACATGCCTTCCTCGGCCCATCTATCGAGCTGTGGCACGTACTCGGCTGTGATGAAGCGCCGTGCCTGCTCTTCGAGCAGCACGAGGTCTTCGGTCATCCAAGCAGGACGAGGAAGGCTGACGGCGTCCATCACAAATCCTGTTGATCGCACAACCTTACATGGCGCCGCCTCACAATGCGAGAGCGGCAGGCGTTGACAAGCGACCGGCACTTTTTCACAACACCTTCGTCGGGGGAATCGAGATGGTCTTCATGTCCTTGATGAATTTGCGGCGGCACGCCATCCGACCGATCAATCGGCCCCGGCTGCCGTTCCGTGCGGAGGGGCCCCGCCACGCGGCCTAGCCACCGATGCGACTGGGCTTTGAGCTCGAGGAGCGCTTCCCGATGGCGAACGAGCTGTGGGTCCGGTGCGCGGTCGTGGGCATCAGCTGTCGCCTGACGCCCTCGGCGTTCCTGCCCTGCGCGAAGATTCGCCATTGACTGTCTCCGAGACCTGGACGGCGCGCAGCTTGGCGGACGTCCGTCGCGTCGCGCCTGGCTTGCTGCTGTCGTCGTTCGTCGCAGTCAGCGCGGTGCTGGCTGCTCCCCTCCTCGCCGGCGTCGCGCCGGTTCCGGCCATGGTGATCGCGCTTGTGATCGGTATCGCGCTCTATCCTGTGGCGCGAAGGTCATCGTTCCAGCCCGGAATCGTATTTTGCTTGAAGACCCTCTTGCGCTGGGCGGTGGCATTGCTGGGCCTGCGGGTTGCGCTGGGGGAGATTGCGGCGCTCGGCCTGATGACAGCCGTCTTGGTCATCGTCTCCATGGGCGTAACCTTGACGGCCGGTTTCTTGCTCGCGCGTGTCTTCGGGTTGGACCAGGCTTACGGCGCATTGGCTGGCGCGGGAACCGCGGTGTGTGGAGCTTCCGCCACTCTCGCCACTTCGATTGTCTTGCCGGACTATAAAGGCAAAGAGACCGACGTTGCCTTCGTTGTCGTGGCCGTCAATGCATTGTCGACGTTGGCGATGGTGCTTTATCCGCTCGTCTGCGTTTTGCTTGGTTTCGACCCACAGACCACGGGCGTCATGCTCGGGGCCACGATCCACGATGTGGCGCAGGTTGTCGGTGCGGGATACGCGGTCTCGGAGACAGCTGGAAATACTGCCGTCATTGTCAAGCTGTTCCGCGTCTTCTTGATGTTGCCCCTTGTGCTCGTGATCGGTTGGTTGTTCGCACGCCGAGCGGTGGCGGCGGCCGGCAAAATTCCGATTCCAATATTCGCCCTCGTCTTCGTGGCCCTATGCGTGCTGAACAGCGTTGCATCCGCATTCCCCAGCACTGCCTCGATATTCGCGCAAGTCAAAGGTCCTTTGATCGAGGCATCGAGCTGGGGTTTGCTGATCGCGATCTCGGCGCTCGGACTCGGCACGTCCTTGACTGCCATTGCTACACTCGGCTGGCGTCATGTCGCAACGGTGATTGGGACGACACTCATCATCCTGTTCGTTGTGACTGGCGGCCTGATCATGTTACGGTGAACGACCGGCGCGCGCCCGCGAATGGCACGAGGACTCACGTGTCCCGATCAGGGTGCTGGTAGCAAACGAAACGCTCGGCGAGGCGCGGCGTGATGAAATCGTCGGTGCGTTTGCCCGGCAATGCCCTGATCGTCGGGAACCACGATAACGTGCGCTCGATGCTATATTGCAGCACGGGACGAGCCGCTTCGGGATGATCGAGGCTTCCGATGGTAACGCTTATGTTGGGACCTTCGATAAAGTTGTAGGTCAGCGGGGTGCCGCATGCCGCGCAGAATTGGCGCTCAACCAGGCTGGACGAGCGGAACGCTGCCGGCTGGCCCCGCGTCCAGCGCAGGCCGGCTTTCTTGACCCGCGCGAATGCCATGATCGGCCCACCGGAAGCCTTTTGGCACATGCGGCAGTGACAAACACTCGCATGGTCGGGTGCGCTCGAGAGCTCATAGCGTACGGCGCCGCATTGACACCCTCCGGCAAAGCGCACGCCATCTTGACCAGTCATGTCGCCCTCGTGTCGCACCAAATCGCTTGATCATAGCGCAGGCGTCGGGTTGGCGGAGCCGAATGCCTGTGTTGGGGAACCCATCGTCTCGCTATCGCTCCGGGAACCTGGGCTGCGCGATTTGTCGGCGTCGAAATGGGCCTGCTTGAAAGTTTGGCTCGCCCCCTTTCGGATCGCCATCGCGGGGGCCGTTGTACCGCTAACCGGCTGCCAAGCCGTAGGTCCTTAACCGCATCTTTACCCGGAGGACAAAAACTGCCCCGGGGATCAGGGCCGCCATCCACTGCCTATCGACGCTTGCCGGCTCACAACGGCCGTTCGGGCTTCGCTGCACCCTGTCCAACACGCGGATGCGGCAATGAAATCTGGGATTCCGGGGCAAATAGCAGAGGTCGGGCGGCCAGGGCACCGTGAACCGGCCAGTCTTGCTCACCGCGACGTTTCGGTGGCCAAAGGCCAAGATCGTCCGGATGACGAGGGCTACCGGCGTCTCGAAGGCCCGGAAGACTACCGCTCCACGGGTGATAGGGATGCTCGTGCCGACCCAACGGCGGCCCTGTTCGCCTTTGGCACTGTCACCCCCATCACTGGCGCCACTCCGTCGAAGCAGCCCGGCCGCGTCGAGCAGCGCGTCGATACGTTGCGCAATGATCTCGCCGAGATCCGTTTGATACTGCAAGAGGCCAGGCCGCGGAGCGTGATCGAGGCACTTCAACGTCAAATAAGCCAGCTCGACGAGCGCGCGGATCAGTGCCGCCGCACCGGCATCGATGCAGCTGCGGTTGCAGCGATCGAACGCCGGCTCGCCGAAATCCGCGATGCGTTACGCACCCTGAGGCCGGCTGAAAGCCTCCTCGGCGTGGCGCGCGTGGTGCAGCAGCTCTCCCACAAGATCGACATCATCGCCGGCGCTTGGGACACAGCGGTTCTCAAGCAATTTGAAGGTGCCGTGGCCGCGATGCGCAGCGTCGTCTCCCATGCGGCGTCACACGCGGCGCTGGCAAAGCAGTCGGAAGAAGTACGTGCTCTCAGTGCCAAGCTCGATCAGGCGCGGAACGGTGCTGACGGCAGGATATTGTCCACGCTCGAAACCAGGATCGCCATGCTTGCCGATCAGTTCCAAGCGCGCGATCGAAGCGGCCCGAATGTGTCCGACGAGTTGAAGGCGCTGGTCGAGCGCCTGGTTGAACGGATCGAACGGATGGAGTTCATACCCGCAAGCTCCGCCGCGCCCGCTCGCCTTGAGAGCCTGATCGCGAAACTGGTCGAGAAGCTCGACGCCTGCGATGCCCGTCTCGATCAACTCGCAACGATCGAAAGCACGCTGGCGGAACTGCTTATCCATATCGAACGCAGGCAGGTGCCGACTCTCGGCCGAGACGCTGCGCCCCCACCCGCTGTGGAGGCGCTCTCGCGGGATGTTGCCGACCTCAGGCAAACGGAGAAGCAAACCCAGGATTCGCTCGAAGTCGCTTATGGCACCCTGGCGCACGTCGTGGATCGGCTGGCCATGATCGAGACGGACATGCATGGCAAGCCTCCATTGGCCACGCCAGCGGCGCCCACAGCGCCCTCGCCGCTCGAAGAACCTGCCACGCCCCCGGCGCGGCCCGCCATCGACCACTATCCACCGGACGGTCATGTCCTGCCCGATGGTCCGCTAGAATCCGGTTCCGGCGCGGCCTACGACCCCAATTCGGGTTCCTCCGTGGATCGGGGCATCCTCCCGGAAACCGCCCTCAGGCGAGCCAAACCGCCCATCCCGGAGGATATTGGCGGCACATCGAGCTTCATCGCGGCTGCGCGCCGCGCCGCGCAGGTGGCAAGTCGAAGTGATCTCACGGAGAACGGCCCTGTCCCAATTGAAGTCGGCGCTGACGATCGGTCCGCGAGGCACCGCGGCAAGCTGGGCGCCTTGATCGGCGGCACGATCATCATAATGGTGCTTGGCGTCCTGCAGGTCATGGGGTTCCTGCTTTACTTTTCGGGCGCGGCTGACGTGAGCGCGCTGCCCCGGACTGCCACCACCTCAAGTGAAAGTATTGCCCCACCGCCGATGCCGGACCAGGCCCTCGCGGTTCCAGTACCCGCAACCGAGGATCACCGAGGCGTTCCGATGCTATCGCCGGCGCGCCGTCAGTTGGACCTTTTCCGATACATCGACGGCTCCATCATTACGACACCGGCGCCGGGGCCCGTCGTGCCGGGCTGGACGCTTGAGCAACTGCTGGAGGCACAGATGTCCTCCGAGCGCTGGAATGACGCAACGAGCGGGGTCGCCGCCGCGGTCTCCGCGCCTGCCCGACGCAAGCTCCCCGTGGTCGGACCCGCGCTCGAACCTGGCCCCTCGCGTTGGGCACAATAAAGGTGCGCGAAAGCGTGGCACTCTTGATGAACATGGGTAGAATGCGCCCACCTGCCTGCTGAGTCCCGAACCCATTTCGCGGGGCGTCCTGCCGGCGACGCCCTCTTGCCACGATCAGCGCAAGTGGCTCCCCCGGCTCCTGCCTGCGGCGATTTCGTCAGACGGCCATTTGGGGGTTGCGCCGCGAATTCGCTCGAGACTCACTCGACTTTTCGCAGCACCGGTGGCACCGGTTCTGCGAATATTTGAGCCTCGAGCCTAGGACCGCGCGCTTGCAGATCTACCTTCCGATCGCAGACCTGCCGGTCAATGTGTTCGTCATTCTCGCGATGGGGCTCGCCGTCGGATTCATCTCCGGCATGTTCGGCATTGGCGGCGGGTTTCTGATGACGCCGCTTCTGATCTTCCTCGGCATCTCGCCTGCGGTCGCAGTGGCGACGGTGAGCAGCCACATCGCCGCTTCCTCCATGTCTGGCGCGATCAGCTACTGGCGCCGGCGGACGATCGATCTCGCCCTCGCCTTCATGTTACTTGCCGGCGGAATAATCGGCACAGCCTTCGGTGTCTGGCTATTCACGACGCTGCGCGCCATTGGCCAACTCGATATCACCATCGGTATTTCCTACGTGCTCCTCCTCGGCATCGTGGGCGCGTTGATGGTCATCGAGAGTGTGCGTGCGATCATACGAGCGCGGCAGGGCAAACCGGTCGAGCTGCGCCGGCCCGGCAGCCACACCTGGATCCACGGGTTGCCGTTCAAACTGCGCTTCAAACGCTCGCGCATCTATGTCTCCACGATCCCGGTGTGGGGGATCGGCTTCTCGATGGGATTCATCGGCGCGGTTATGGGCATTGGCGGCGGGTTTCTGCTGGTACCGTTGCTGATCTATGTGCTGCGCGTGCCGACGGCGACCGTGATCGGAACATCCATGGTGCTCACGCTCATCACCATGGCATCGGCCACGGTCATGCACGCAGCCACCAACCACCTCGTTGATGCGCTGCTGGCTCTCCTTCTCATGGTTGGCGGCGTGACCGGCGCACAATTCGGTGCGCGCGCCGGACAGAAAATGCGCGGCGAACGGCTGCGTCTTCTGCTGGGCCTGCTCGTGCTGGCGGTCGGAATTCGCTTTGCGCTCGATCTCATATTGCCGCCGGACAATCTCTATTCCATCCGTGTGTTGGACACCGACTCATGACGAGGCGCTCTCTATTCGCGGCCGTCGCGGCGCTCGGAGCCCTCGCGGGGTCCATTGTTCCGGCCGCGGGCGAGCGGCTGGTGGCATCGCTGTCCAACCACCGGGTGATGGTTACGTCGAATTTCACCGGCGAGGAACTCGTGCTGTTCGGCGGAATCGAGCAGGATGGAGCGGCCCGGACGCGGCGGGGAGGCTACGACATCATCGTCACCGTGACCGGGCCACGGCAGACCGTGGTAACTTTCCGCAAAGCGAGGGCGCTCGGGATCTGGGTCAATGCCGACTCGCGCGTGCTTGAGAATGCGCCCGCCTATCTCGCCGTACTCTCGAACCGACCGCTCGACGCCATCACCAATGCCGAGACCCTACGCCGCCTGCAGCTCGGTCTCGACAACATCCCCTTGCCGCAACGCGCCAGTGTCAACATCGCCGATGCCGCGAGCGATGATCCGTTTCGCCTGGCGTTCATCAAAATCAAGAGCGACCAGGGGCTTTATCGTGAGGCGTCGAACGACGTAACTTTTCTCACGCCGGCGCTGTTCCGGGCCTCGATACCGTTGCCGGCCGAGGTGCCAGTCGGCACCTACGAGGTGGACGTCAGGCTTTTCGCGGACGGCGCACAGATCGCACGCGCCCCGTCTCCATTCGAGGTCTACAAATCTGGTTTCGAACAGGTGGTTACCAACGCCGCGCGCGAACACGGTCTGCTCTATGGCCTTGCCACGGCAATGATGGCAATCGCGACCGGCTGGTTCGCCTCGGTCGTGTTCAGACGGGATTGAGGCACCGGATGTCGCGCGCAGGTGTTGCCGAATACGTCCCCAATTTGCGATCATAGCTCGATTTCCAGCGTCGCATGTGGCAGGCGGCCCGCGCAGCAGCATAAGGGACTTGCCTCAATCCGCCATGCAGCGGGCCGCAGGAAGCGCGTAGAGCCGCCGCTCGCCCAACAAATGGGCGGCGAACGCGCGCGTACCGAAGACGTCCGCAAAAGCGCGATGGCGCACATTGAGACCGCCTGCGAAGGCCCCGAAGGCCGGCATGACCAGCCGTGCGCCGTCGCTGGCGAAGCAGCGCCGGCTCACGGTGCGACCACGCCCAGCCACGCGGGCAATAGGATGGAGGTGACCGGCGATCTCACCCTTGGCGCCGGTGGGTTCGTGGCAGAAAACCAATGCGCCGATCGCGAGCGCACTGCCAAAGCTGCCGCCGATGCCGTCGGCCGGGTCGGGGTCGTGATTTCCCGCGATCCAGATCCAATCGCGCCCGTGCTGCAGTTCCGCAAGTGCCGCCCGGTCGACCGCGGCGATGCGAGCAGGACCCTTGCCGTCGTGAAAGCTGTCGCCGAGGGCGATCACCACGCGCGGCGCAAAGCGCGCAATCAGAACGGCGATTCGTGCCAAGGTCGCCGCGGTATCATAAGGCGGCAACAGCACGCCGCGCGCGGCAAAGCTCGAGCCTTTCTCCAGATGCAGATCGGCGATGACGAGGATACCTTCATCCGGCCAGTAGAGCGCGCCGTCACAATCCATGACGACCGTCACGTCAGCGATGGTGACTTCCGTTATCGCCGCTTGCCCGACGGAAGCAGACTGAGCACGAAGAGCGGAATTTCCGTTCACCGCGCCACGCCCATTCTCACTGCATCGCCTCCCTCACGAGTTCCGCTTCGGCTTCCGCCAACAGCGCCTCGGACGCCTCGCCGGAGACGGACTCGCGGCCGATTTCGAGCATTACCGGCACCGCCAGCGGCGAGACGTGATCGAGCGCTCTATGAATGATTCGGCCCTTGATCCGTGAGAGCATATCGCCCAGACGCCGAATGTCGAGGAGACCGGTCGCGGCGTCGGCGCGCGCGGCGCGCAGGAGGATGTGGTCGGGTTGGTGACGGCGGAGCACGTCGTAGACGAGATCGGTCGAGATCGTGACCTCGCGGCGCGATTTCTCCTTGCCGGGAAAGCGGCGCTCGATCAGCCCCGCGATGATCGCACAAGTGCGGAAGGTGCGCTTCATCAGCGCCGACTCGGATAGCCAAGCTTCAAGATCCTCGCCGAGCATGTCCTCGTCGAACAAGGCCGCCAGCGACAGCTGGCCGCGCTCGATTGCCTGTGCGACATCGCCGAGACCCCACACCGCGAGCGCATATTCGTTGGCCACGAAGCCCAGCGGACGAAGCCGCGCCCGCTCGAGCCTGCGCGTCAGCAGCATGCCGAGTGTCTGATGCGCGAGCCGCCCTTCGAACGGATAGCACAGAAGGTAATGCCTGTTGCCGCGCGGGAAGGTTTCGATCAGCAGCTGCCTCGGCCCCGGCACCAGCGAGCGCCATTCCTGAATTTCAAGCCATTCGCGAACCTGGTCCGGCAGCGGCCGCCATTCATCACGATCGGAAACGATTTGCCGCACGCGACCTGCGAGATAAGTCGAGAGCGGGAATTTCCCGCCCTCGTATGACGGAACCTTGGGATCTTCCGCCGAGGCTCGCGAAACATAGACTTCGTCCTCGACCAGTGTCTCGTATCTCAAGATTTCACCGGCGAAGACAAATGTATCTCCGGGCACTAGCGTCTCGATAAAGTACTCCTCCACCTCTCCTAGAATCCGCCCACCGCGTCGGATCATCTTCGAGGCGCGCGAGCGAACGAGCCGCACTTTGAGCATATCGGCCTCCACGATGGTGCCGACGTTCATACGGTAGCGCTGCGCGATTATGGGGCGGGCGATGCGCCAGCGGCCCTGCGGGTCCACCTTGATTTTGGCAAAGCGCTCGTACGCTTTCAGCGCATAGCCGCCGGTCGCGACGAAATCGAGGACGGCGTCGAAATCCAAGCGCGCGAGGCCGGAGTAAGGCGCAGCACTTTTCACCTCGGCATAGAGCTCGTCCGCGCGGAATGGTTGCCCGCAAGCCGAACCGAGGACGTGCTGCGCGAGGACGTCGAGGGCCCCGGTACGCGCCGGGGGTGTGTCCTGCGCGTTCTCGGCGATGGCGCCGAGCGCCGCGGTGCATTCGAGCACTTCGAAGCGGTTCGCCGGAATGAGCACGCCTTTCGAGGGCTCATCCATGCGGTGATTGGCGCGGCCGATGCGCTGCAGGAGACGAGAGGCCCCTTTGGGCGCCCCGACATTGACGACGAGATCGATGTCGCCCCAGTCGACGCCGAGATCGAGGGAGGAGGTGGCAACGACTGCGCGCAGACGCCCCGCCGCCATTGCCGCTTCGACCTTGCGACGCTGCGTCACGTCGAGGGAACCGTGATGAAGCGCGATCGCGAGCCCATCGTCGTTGATGCGCCACAGTTCCTGGAAAATGCGTTCGGCTTGGCCGCGCGTATTGACGAAAATAAGCGCGGTGTTGTGTCGCTTGATCAGGTGGTAAATCTCGTTGATCGCGTGCTGCGCGGAATGCCCGGCCCAGGGTAGGCGCTCCGCCGTGTCGAGCATGCTGACACGAGGTGCCGCCCCTCCGTGCGCCACCACGAGATCGGCCAAAGCCGTGCCGTGCTCGGGCTGCGGAACGAGAAAGCGGCGCAGATCGTCCGGCTCGGCCACGGTCGCAGACAGTCCGACGCTGGTGAGATCGGCAGCGAGTATGAACAGCCGCGCCAATCCAAGGGAGAGCAGGTCGCCGCGTTTCGATGTAACCAGCGCATGCAGCTCGTCGAGCACGATTCGTTTGAGCGATCCGAAGAGATAGGGCGCATCGGGCGAGGCCAGGACCAGTGCGAGCTGCTCCGGTGTCGTGAGCAGAATTTGCGGCGGGTCGCGGCGCTGGCGCTGGCGCTTCGAGGACGGCGTGTCGCCGGTGCGTGTTTCGATACGGATCGGCAGTCCCATCTCGGCAACCGGCCGTTCCAGGTTGCGCGCGATGTCGACCGCGAGCGCCTTGAGTGGAGAGATGTAGAGAGTGTGGAGCCCGCCGTCTCGGCGGATGCCGCGACCGGTGGAGATAAGCTTTGATGTTGGGGTCGTCCCATCCGGTCGGTCGGCGTGTTCCCCTCCGATCCTCGCAGCTGCGTCCTCCCCCGCTCCTGGTCGAAAGGGAGCAGAGGGAGGGCGTGGCAAAGCAAGCTTTTCAGACACGCGCGGGACTGTGCTCAGTTCCACCAAGCTCGGCAGGAATCCCGCGAGCGTCTTGCCTGCGCCGGTGGGCGCAATCAGCAGCACCGAACGGCCCGCGCGCGCTTTCGCCAAGAGTTCGAGCTGATGCTCGCGCGGCTCCCAGCCGCGGCTCGCGAACCAGCGCAGGAATGGCTCGGGAAGGATGGAGGTCGCCTCGGGCGCTCCTTGGACGTTCATGACAGACGAACGATCCGCGCTCTGATCGGTTGCAAGGTACGGTGACACAAGGCGCTGCCGCCGGCGGT
>Ga0208995_1000009_pt1 | contig 14650 bp, 10 predicted proteins | sample MedBloCAOM2_O2_FD_187857 | JGI IMG/M metagenome (GOLD analysis project Ga0208995, IMG submission 187857) | Forest soil microbial communities from El Dorado National Forest, California, USA - Mediterranean Blodgett CA OM2_O2 (SPAdes) (version 2) | ecosystem: Environmental > Terrestrial > Soil >... | reverse complement strand
AGCGGGACGGCGGCGCCGGTCAGCGGCGATTTCACGTAGAGGCGATCGAGCGAGGCGAGGTCGCGCTGCTGTTCCGGCAGGATTTCGAGGATGATCCAATAAGTCTTGAGCTGCGTGAAGTACTGCGTGATCTGGCGCTGGCCGAACGCGTCGTTGAGGGTATCGTCGATCATTTGCGGCGAGATGCCGAAGCGCGAGGCCTGGTCGCGATTGATGGTGACCTTGAGCTGCGGCGCATTCGCCAGCAGATCGCTCGAGGCGTCGGTGATCTGCGGCAGCGTGCGAAGCTTCTCCAGCAGCTTGCCCGACCACTCGTTGAGCTCGGCGACGTTGGGATCCTGCAGCGTGTATTGGAAGCTGGCGCGGGCGACGCGGCCGCCCACGGTAATGTCCTGCGTCGGTTGCAGAAACAGTGTCGTGCCCTGCACCTTGGCGAGTTGCGGCCGCAGCCGGTCGATGATCTGCGAAGACGTGAGCTCGCGCTCGTCACGCGGCTTGAGCACGATGAAGAAGCGCCCGGTATTGGCGGTCTGGGCGCCGCCGGTGCTGCCGGTGAAGGAGCCGAAGCCGGCGACGTCCGGATCGTGCAGGATCACGTCGCCGAGCTCGCGGATGATGCGCATCATCTGCGGGGGCGCCGTGTCCTGCGCGGCCTCGGCGAAGCCGGAGATCAGGCCGGTGTCCTGGATCGGGAAGAAGCCTTTGGGGATCGTCACGGTCATGTACGCGGTCAAGGCCATCGTGATGAAGAAAACGCCAAGCGTGATGGCCTGGTGTCGCAGCACGATGTCGAGCGTGCGGCGGTAGAACGACAGCAGCGCGTTGAAGCCGGCTTCGATGATCCGGTAGATGCGCCCATGCTCGCCCGTTTCGCGATGCATGAAGCGCGAGCACAGCATCGGCGCGAGCGTGAGCGAGACGAGGGCCGACACGGCGATCGAGGCCGTCACGGTCAAAGCGAATTCGCGGAACAGGCGCCCAATGATTCCGCCCATGAGCAACAGCGGAATGAACACCGCGATCAGCGAAATGCTGATCGACAGAACGGTGAAGCCGATCTCGCGCGATCCCTTGATGGCGGCCTCGAACGGCGGGGTGCCATGCTCGATATGGCGGTAGATGTTCTCGACCACGACGATGGCGTCGTCGACCACGAAGCCGACCGCGATCGTCAGCGCCATCAGGGACAGATTGTCGAGACTGAAATTGAGCAGATACATCGCCGCGCAGGAGCCGAGCAGCGCGAGCGGCACCGTGATGCTGGGAATGACGGTCGCCCAGAAGTTGCGCAGGAACAGCAGGATCACCATCACGACGAGGGCAATGGTGAGCCCGAGCGTGAACTCGACATCCGCCACGGAGGCGCGGATGGTGGTGGTGCGGTCGAGAATGGTGTCCACCTTTATCGCCGGTGGAATGCTGGCGGTGAGCTGCGGCAGCTGCGCCTTGATCTGGTCGACGGTGTCGATGACGTTGGCGCCGGGCTGTTTGAACACCGCCAGGATGATCCCGGGCTGGTTGTTCTGATAGGCCGCAACGGTCCGGTCGACCGCCTCGGGCACCGCCTGGCCGACGTCGCGCACCCGGATCGGTGCGCCGTTGCGGTAGGCGAGGATGACGTCGTTGAACTGCTCGGCAGTGGTGATCTGATCGTTGGCGGCGATCGTGAAGCTGATCTTGTCGGTGTTGATCGTGCCTTTGGCGGCATTGGACGTGGAGGTGACGAGCGTGCTCCGGATCTCCTCCAGGGTGACGCCGCTGGCCGCGAGCTTGCCCGGATCGACCTGGATGCGGATCGAAGGCGTGCTGTCGCCGAAGATCGAGACCTGGGCGACGCCGGGCACCTGCGAGATCTGCTGGGCGAGGAAAAGGTCACCGTAGTCGTCGACGATGGTCAGCGGCATCGTCTCGGAGCGCACCGACAGCATGATGATGGGCGAGTCGGCCGGGTTGACCTTCTTGTAGCTCGGCGGCGCCGTCATCGCTTGCGGCAACGTCTTGGTCGCGACCGAGATGGCCGCCTGCACGTCCTGCCCCGCCGAGTCGATGTTGCGGTTGAGGTCGAATTGAATCACGATCGTGGTCCCGCCCAGCGCGCTCAACGACGTCAGCTGGGTCACGCCCGGGATCTGCGCGAATTGCCGCTCGAGCGGGGCGGCGACCGAAGAGGCCATGGTCTCCGCGCTTGCGCCCTGAAAACTGGCCGTGACCTGAATCGTGGGAAAATCCACCTGCGGCAAGGGGGCGACCGGCAGGAACGGAAACGCCGCCAGGCCCACGAAGGCTAGCGCCGCCATCAGCAGCGTGGTGGCGACCGGCCGGCGGATGAATGGTTCGGACAGGTTCACGAGCTGCTTCCCGATGCCGCCGTTTGCGGTGTGGTCACCGTGACCGGCGCATCGCGCTGGAGCTTGTATTGCCCGTCGGTGACGATGCTCTCGCCGCCGCTGAGGCCGGAGGCGATCACCGTCATGCCGCCCTCGCTCGGACCGACCTCGATCGGGAGCGGCTCGGCCAGGTTCTTCGCCGTGACGGTCCAGACGAACAGACCCTGTGGCCCGCGCTGGATGGCGGCCGTGGGGACGACGACGGCATTGCTGCGCGTGTTGAGCAGCACATGCGCGTTGACGAATTCGCCGGGCCACAGCTTCTCGTCGTCATTCGGAAACATTGCCTTGAGCTTGATGGTCGCCGAGGCCTGGTCGATCATATTGTCGACCAGCAGGAGCTTCCCGGTTGCGAGGGCCCGGCGGTTGTCCTGATCGTAGGCAAGCACTTCCACCGGCCCCCGCGCCATCGCGTCCCGGATATCGTCAAGGGAACGCGCCGGCAGCGTGAACAGGACGGCGGACGGTTTGGTCAGAACCAGCGTTGCGAGCGACGCCTGGTCGTTGGCATGGACGATGTTTCCGGGATCGACGAGGCGCACGCCGACGCGCCCGTCGCTCGGCGCGGTGATGGTGGTGTAGTCGAGCTGGGTCTCGGCGGTTTGGATCGCCGCCTCGTCGGCCGCCATCGAGGCCTTGAACTGATCGACCTTGGCCTGCTGCTGGTCGACGATCTGTTGCGAGGTGATGTTCGACAGCACGAGGGTCTTCGAACGCGCCAGGTCTTTCTCGGCCGACGTAAGCTGGGCTTGGTTCTGGGCTTTCTTCGCCCTGGCCTGGTCGAGCGCGGCCTGGAACAGGCGCGGGTCGATCTTTGCCAGCACGTCGCCCTTCTTGACGTGCTGGCCTTCGGTGAACAGCACCTCCTGCAGCTTGCCGTCGACCTGCGAATGAATGCCGACCGTAAACGACGCCTGCACCGTACCGAGGCCGGTCAAATAGACCGGCACGTCCTGCCGGCCGACGACGACGACGCTCACCGGCACTCCCGGGCGTGCGGGAGCGCGCGCCGCGTGCGCCGGTCGTGGCCCTTGCACGCCGTACCAGTAGACCGCCCCGCCAGCCGCGAGGATTGCAAGGAAGGCCACAATCAGAAAGAGACGGCGACCGCCGCGTGACGCTGCAGTGTTCCCCTCTGCACCCACGTTTATCATCTCCCCCAGTAAAATATTGCGGCGCAAAACTATCGCTGCAAAACGATTGTTCCGCAAATTACGAATCCGTAGGAATGTGTTTATTGCTCCTTTATGCGACAGCCTCGGCGGCCAGCGGGCGGAGCATCAGGGAAGAAGCATACAGCTTACGTGGCTGCCGCTTGTGAGCGAGAATCCTCACATATCAATGGCGTCAACTTTTCGGTGCCGTGGGGCGCTCAAGCTCGTCGCGTCGGCCAATCGCGGCTGAAACATGTCGAATGTGGCCGGCACGCATCACCGCCGGCGGTGCGCCTACACCCGCGCGCGGTGGGAGGGGGCGACCACGCGCGCTCAAGCGGACCCGAAACGGCGACAATTGGCATCGGGGACCGGATGCAGATCATGCATTCCAGTCCGAGCTGAAAACCGAATGGAGCAGCCCGACCGCCAGATGCGGCCGGGGCATACACCTGTGCGGCAGGAGCTTCAGTGGCGGGGCGAGACCCGTCCCGGGCGCTTCACATCTTCGGTGGATGCGCGCGGACAACCGCTTCATTGACGGCGGTACCCCAGCCGGGGCCAGTGGGGAGGAGAAGGTCGCCGTTCTCGATCACGTACGGGTTGGTGAGGAGCTTCGCTTTCCACGGCACCTCGTCGACGTCGAACTCCATGATCCGGAAGTTCGGGATCGCGGCGCAAAAATGCGCGCTCATGATATTGGCGAGCGGGCCGTTGAAATTGTGCGAGGCGACGTTGACCTCATATGCATCGGCCATGGTCGCCATCTTGATCGACTCCACCAGCCCGTTCCATTGCGCGTCGATGATCGCGACGTCGACCGCATAGTTCTCGAGATAAGGCTTGAGGTTGCGACGGCCGAGGATCGTCTCCAGCGAGCCGATCGGCGTGGTGGTCGATTGGCGGATGAGGCTGAGCGCCTTGGGCTCGAACATATCCATTTCGAGCCAGAGCAGGTTGAACGGCTCGACCGCTCTGGCGATCCGTCGCAGGCCCTCGGGCTTGTAGTTGAAGTTGAGATCGACCAGGAGGCGCACGCCGCGGCCGGCGCCCTCACGCAGGGCGGTGAGCTGCGCGATCAGCGCGTCGAGGATGTCGTCGGTGAGATTGAGCTCGGGATGGCCGATGCCGGCACCGGCCATCCCGGGGGCGAACTGCCGGCCGCCCTTGTCGTCGAACAGCAGCAGGTTGGTCTTGAGGGCCTTAAAACCGCGTTCGCGCGCCTCGCGGGCAGCCCGGCTGAGATCATCGAGGCTGCGCACCGCCGGCCGGTCGATTACCTTGCCGTCAAACAGATCAGCGCAGCGCGCGCGCAGGACGCCGCAACGCGACCAATAGACCGGCATCCGGTCGCGCAGGGCGCCGCCGAACAGCTCGTAGACCGGAACGCCGAGCGCCTTGCCCTTGATGTCGAGGCAGGCATTAACAATCGCGGCGATGGCGTGGGATGTGAGCCCGCCCGCCGTCGGTCGCGATTGGGCATACAGCGTCGCATCGATGCGGCCGACTGCGCGCGGGTCCTGGCCGATGAGCGCGGCGCCGAGGCCATGGACCACGCCGGTCATGCCTCTACGGCGGCTCTCGTTGAACTCCGACCAGCCGGTGACGCCCTCGTCGGTGGTGATCTTCAGGAACGAATAAGTGTCCCAGCCGCCGTCTACATGGAAGTCCTCGAGCTTCACGATTTTCATCGGATGCTTCCCCGTCCTGTTTTGGCGTGCTGGTTGCGCTGACAAGGCCCACGAAATTGTGCCATGGTTTGGCGGCATGACCAACCGTAGCGCGGAGCCCCGCCGGCATGCGACGACCACAACGCATTCTTGCTGACAGCCTGGCGGCGCTTGCGATCCTTCTGATCGCTCTCTCTGCGCCCGAGCAGTCCGCACTCGCGCAAGCCAGCCGCGCAGCCGAGATCGCGGTCTACCAAGGCGCCGACCGCGAACAGCGGCTGCTCGAAGGGGCCAAAAAGGAAAAGGAGCTCACCTTCTACTCGTCGATCCCGACCGATGACATTTCCGCTTTGGTTGCTGCCTTCGACAAGAAATACGGCGTCAAGGTCAAGGTCTGGCGCGCCGACTCGGAAGGATTCCTGCAGCGTATCATAAGCGAAGCGAAGGCCCGACGCTTCGAGGTCGATGTCATGGCGGGTTCGACCTCGGCGCTCGAGCCGCTCTATCGCGAGAGTTTGCTTCAGGAGGTGAAGTCGCCAAATTTCGCCGACCTTATTCCCGAGGCGATTGCCCCGCACCGGCAATGGGCGGCGGTCTATCTCAACACCATCGTCCAAGCCTACAACACATATCTCATACAGAAAGAGAACCTCCCAAAGTCCTATCGGGACCTGCTCAAACCTGAATGGAAGGGCAAGCTCGGTATCGAGTCGGAGGATTTCGACTGGTTCGCGCAGGTCGTTACGGATCTCGGCGAGGCACACGGAGTGCAACTGTTCCGCGAGATCGTCGCCACGAATGGCGTCTCGGTGCGAAAGGGCCACAACCTCCTCGCCAATTTGGTCGCCGCCGGCGAGGTGCCGCTGGCGCTCACGGTCTACGGCTTCTTGGCCGAGCAGGCGAAGCGCAAAGGCGCGCCGCTCGACTGGTTCGTGATTCGTCCGGCGGTCGCTCGCATTACGGCCGAAGGGCTCGCGCGCAATGCGCCGCATCCCAATGCGGCGGTTTTGTTCTTCGATTTCCTGATCGGGGAGGGCCAGCAACTCCTGGCCAGCCGCCAGTTCGTCACCGTGACGCGAAAGATCGAGACCGCGTTCGATCGCGGCTCGCTCAAGCTCATCGATTCGGCGGCGATGCTCGACCAAGCGCGAAAGTGGCAGGACCTCTATCAGAAGACGATTATCGGCGCGTCACGTTGACCTGCGCCGGCATTCAGGTGTCCCGGATGGCGGTGCACCGTTCGGCGCGAAAGCGCGCTCCAGGCTGCACCGCGTCCGAGACACCAACCACTGATCATCGTTGCTCCCCTGCCGCCCGCTGTTGGTCAGGTCGCAGGATCAGCTTCTGCACGCGCCAGGTCAGGATCTCGGCGATATAGAGCTCGTTCTCGGACGGGCATGCCATCTCGTGAATCCATCCGAACTGCTTGAGCTGCTTGCCCGACTTTCCGAGATAACCGAGCACCTTGCCGTCCAGGCTGAGTTTATAGATGCGCCCGGGATAGGAATCGGAGCTATAGAGAACCTGATTTGGCCCCGGCGTGATGCAGAGCGCCCAAGGCGCCCCGGGCGTAAAGCTGCCGCCGGTTTGCAGATAGTTGGTGAGGTCGGGCTTGTTGCCGATCGCGGGCTTGGCGTTCTCATCGAACGGCACGTCGATCTTGATCTCGCGCTTGAATGTGCCGTCGCCGTCGAACACCTGGATGCGCCGGTTATTGCGGTCGCCGACATAGATATTGCCCTGCGCGTCGGACGCAATGCTGTGCACGAGGTTGAATTCGCCCGGGCCCTTGCCGCGCTGCCCCCACGACTTTATCCAGTCGCCGTTCTTGTCGTACTTGGCGACGCGCGAGTTCACGTAGCCGTCGCTGATGTAGATGTTGCCTTGCGCATCCCAGGTCACGTCGGTCGGCTGGCGGAAGCGGCCATCCACATGCGGGAGCGGCGGATTGGCGTTGCGCTCGTGCGGATGGGCTTCGCTATCGGACGCTTCGGACTTGCGTCCGAACACCATCTCGACGCGGCCTTCCGGGCTGAATTTCACCACCATGTCCGAGCCCTTGTCGGTCGCCCAGATATTGTCGTCCTTGTCGACCCGCACGGTGTGTGCGTAGGCCCAGGCGTAGAGATTTTTGCCGATCTCGCGTAGGAACACGCCGTTGCGATCGAATTCGAGAATTTGCGAAGCCGTGTTGCCGTATGCCGGTCCCCGGCTCGAGCCGCCGCGCGAATAGACGTAAATGTGCCCCTTGGAATTGACGGCCACACCCGCCGCCTCGCCGAGATGCATATCCGGCGGCAGCTTCAGGAGGTTCGCAACCGAGTCGTACGGAATTTCGGGCGGCGATTGTTGCGCCATTGCCGATGAGCTCAGCAGCATGAGGAGCCCGACAAGCCCTCGTTTCATGGTGATCTCCCTTGATCGCGGCCAGCGGTATTGTGAGGACGATATGTTTTCCCGCCGATGGCTCAAGTATACAAACGAGCGAACTTGCAACACAATCGCATCGTCGGGTTTTCGCGCATCGGTGCGGCAGCCAACAAAGCGGAGAACAGCACATGCGCTACATCGATGCCTTCAATCATTTCTTCCCCGGGCGCATTTACGAATTGCTGCTGCAGTCGCCGGCGGGACAGAAGGATCTTGGCAAACGGATGCGGGGCATTCCTGCGCTTTACGAGATCGACGAGCGGCTTCGCGTCGTGGAGTCGTTTCCCGACTACAGCCAGGTGATCTGCCTCGGCATGCCGGCGCTCGATCGGCTTGCCGGACCCGCCGAGTCACCGGAGTGGGCGCGCATCGGCAACGACGGACTTGCCGACATGGTCGCCAAATATCCCGACCATTTCGTCGGCTACGCCGCCTCGTTGCCCATGAACGCGCCCGCGGCGGCGGCCAAGGAGGCCGAACGCGTATTGTCGAACGGCGCCAATGCGATCCAGCTCCACACCAATGTCGATGGCGCCCCCATCGATCAGGACCAATTCCTGCCGATCTACGAGATCATCGAGAAATCGGGCAAGCCGATCCTGTTGCATCCGATCCGCACGCGCGAGATGGCGGACTACCGCAACGAGACGAAGTCCAAATACGAGATCTGCAGCGTCATCGGCTGGCCGTTCGAGACCGGCGCCGCCCTTGCGCGCCTCGTGTTCTCCGGGATCATGGACCGCTTCCCCGAACTGAAAGTGATCTCGCACCATCTCGGCGGCATCATTCCGTATTTCGAAGGCCGCGTGGCGCACAGCTGGGACCAACTGGGAGCGCGTACCTCGGACGAGGACTATTCGCTCCTCTTGAAGAAGCTGAAAAAGCGGCCCTTCGATTATTTCAAGGGCTTTTATGGCGACACCGCGCTAGCCGGCGCGCGCGCACCGACAGTCTGCGGATTGTCGTTCTTCGGGGCGGATCACGTGCTGTTCGCCTCCGATTGCCCGTTCGACAAGGAAAAGGGCCGGGGCTATATCCGCTCCACCATCGAGGTCATCGAGTCGCTCGACATATCGCAGGCCGACCGCGAGAAGATCTGCCACAAGAACGCCGAGACGATGTTCGGCCTGCAGCCGCGTTGAACGACCAGACGGCGGTGCGCGCCGAAACAATCTGCTACGGTCGTGCGTTGGAATAGCGTTGTCCTCGTTCGATGGCTTCTGGTCCCGGGAGCATATGAGTGTTGCAAGCCTATGTGGTCGAGGGCGGAGGGCTCAAGCCCGTGTCCGGCGACCTCGCCAAGCTCTCCGAGGTCTATTGGATCGACATCCACGAGCCGACGCCCGACGAGCAGAAGGCCGTCGAGCAGGTCCTCAACATCCGGCTCCGTTTGCCGGAGGAGCCCGCAAAATTCCAGATTTCTACTCCGGTCCGATCGAGCGAAGGCATCCTCACCCTTACCGCATTGCTGCTCGCCGGCTTTGATGTGCGTCGGCCGCAGCTGGTCACCGTCCAGTTCATTCGAGCCAAGGGCCCGCTTGTCACGGTGACCAAAGGAGGCTCCGGGGGTCTCGCGTGGCTGGCACAGCAATGCGACGACTGCGTTCCGTCGGTTTCGAGCGACGCCTTCCTCGTGCTTCTCGATTTGATCATCGAGTGTGCCACCGACCTGCTTGATCACGTCGGGGACGACCTCGAGCGGATCAACCGCGCACTGTTTCAACATCACGCCACGCCAAAGCACCGGCTTCGGATCGAAGCGTCGCCGCGGCGGCGCACGCATCAGCTCGATCTGATCCTCACCGAGCTCGGCTACTGTCGCGAAGTGCTGGTGAAGCTGCGGCGAAGCGTCTTGAGCTTTCGCCGGGTGATCATCCTGTTGCAGGAGCGGGGCGTCGAGAGCCCCTTGGCGGTAAAGCTGAAATCGTTCGAGCACGAATTGAAGGCGCTTGCCGAAGCCGAGGAGGACTTGTCGGCGACCAACGCATTCATGCTCGACGGCGCGGTGGGGTACATCGGCATTCTTCAGAGCCGGGTCATCAACATCCTCTCGATTCTCGGCGTATTGCTCACACCGCCGGTATTGGTGGCCAGCGTCTACGGCATGAATTTCAAGCACATGCCGGAACTCGATTGGCCGTGGGGCTATCCCTGGGCGCTAGGGCTGATGGCGATCTCAGCGGTTGTCATGTACGTCATCGTTCGGGTGCGGGGGTGGCTTTAACTCTCCCGCGGAGCCATTGAACGCTCCGATCCCCGCCGCTATCCTTCCATAGCCACCGGGAGGAAGGATGTTCGCGCGCTTGACGGCAGCGATGGCGATCACCGCTGTGTTCGCGGTCGCCCCTGCTTACGCAGACGCGGTTGCCGATTTTTACAAAGGCAAGCAAATCGATCTGGTTGTCGGTTACGGCCCGAGCGGCGGCTACGACAACTATGCCCGGCTGCTGGCGCGTCATATCGGCAAATTCATCCCCGGCAATCCAAGCGTGATCGTGCAGAACATGCCCGGCGCCGGCAGCCTGCGCGCGCTCAACTACCTCTACAACGACGCGCCCAAGGACGGCACCACGATCGGCACGTTTTCGCGCAACATGCCGCTCGTCGGTCTCCTCGGCGGCAATCCGAACGTGCAGTTCAAGCCGCGCAAGCTGACGTGGCTCGGGTCTTCGTCGAGCTTCGTTAACGACGCCTACATTCTGATCGTACGTAAGGACGCGCCGGTGAAATCCATCGAGGAGGCGCGTCGTTCCGACCTGCCGGCGCTCGTGCTCGCAGGCAATGCCGAAAGTGCGACCGGCAACGACGTGCCGATCATTCTGCGGGACACGATCGGTCTTCACGTCAAGCAGGTCGTAGGCTATCCAGACAGCACCGCGATCTTCCTCGCGATCGAGCGCGGCGAGGTCCACGGACGTACCGTCGATCTTTCGTCGGTCAGATCGATGAAACCCGAATGGCTCAAGCCGGACAGCGGCTTTCGCGTGCTGGTTCAGTTCGCGCGGACGACCCGCCATCCGGATTTCCCCGACGTGCCCACGGCGCGGGAGCTCGCGAAGAACGAGGCGGCGCGAGCCCTGATCGAACTCGCGGAACTGCCCTACACGCTGTCACGGCCCTTCGCGGCGCCGCCCGAAGTCCCTGCGGACCGCGCCAAGGCGCTGCAGCGCGCGTTCCTCGCGGTCCACAGCGATGCGCACTATCTGAAAGATGCCGCGAGACTCAGGGTCGATGTGAGCCCGATCGAAGGCGCCGAGGTTCTCCAGGCGATCGACCGGATCGCAGGCGCGCCGCCGGACTTGCTGGAATACATCCGCAAGCTCCTAGCCGAGACCAAGGGCGGCGGATAGCGCGCCGCCGCGGTCCGGGACCAGCGGCGCAGCGCTTCGCTGGCGCAATGCCGTAAGACAGTTTCGCTTACTGCGGTTCGATCCTGGCAACGCGCGCGACGTTTGCCCATTTCTCCAGTTCGCTCTTGATATGGGCGGCGAACTCCGCGGGGGTGGTGCCGACGGGCTCGGCGCCGTCGCTGGCGAGCTTATCCTTCATGTCCTGGGTCTTGAGCGCCTGCGTTGCCTCGGCGTGCAGGCGCGCGATGATGTCGGGGGGCGTTCCCGCCGGCGCCACCAGCCCGTACCACTGGGTCGCCTCGTAATTCGGAACCCCCGCCTCCGCGATCGGCGGCACGTGCGGCATGGACTCGCTGCGCGTTCGGCTCGAGACGCCCAAGGCCCGCACCGCGCCGGATTCGATCTGCGGCTTGGCGGTGAGCGCGTTCGAGAACATGGCCGTGATCTGTCCGCTGATGACGTCGGTCATCGCCGGCGCCGTGCCGCGATAGGGAATGTGTTGCAGGTCGACGTCGGCCAGGCTCTTGAACAACTCCATGGCCATGTGCGGCGAGGTGCCGATGCCCGGCGTGCCGTAGGTGAGTTGCCCCGGCTTTTGCTTCGCGAGCGCGATCAGCTCGGCGATGGAGTGCGCGGGCACTTTGGGATTGACCACCAGCACATTGGGAGCGGCGGCGGCCAGGGTGATCGGCGCGAAGTCGCGCACGGGGTCGTAGGATATCTTCTTGTACATGACGCTGTTGAGCGCCAGCGTGCTTGGAACGAACAGCAGCGTGTAGCCGTCGGGCGCAGCCCGCGCGACGCTCTCGATCCCGATCATGTTTCCGGCGCCCGCCCTGTTCTCCACGTAGAACTGCTGGCCCGTGGCGTTGGAGAAATATTGTGCGAGCACACGCGCGATGATGTCGGTGCCACCCGCCGGCGGCGACGGCACCACGATGCGCACCGGCCGCGATGGGTAGCTGGATTGCGCCCGCGCCTCGCCGGTCAAAGCACAAATCAATGCGAACAACAGAATGCGAGCTTTCACGGTACTTTCTCCCTAGGGGTCTTCACTGTCGGCATCGATCAACCGGTCGCGCCGAGGATCTTGCCGGCGCGCTCCACCGGCTTCGCCGCGACCAGCACGAAGGCAACGATGCACGGCTCGGTGCCCGGATTGGTCCAGTTATGAATGGTCCCGCGCTGCACCAGCACGTCTCCCGCGCGCAGATGGACGACCGCGCCATCGATCTCCATGTCGATCTCGCCCGACAGCACGATGGCGTAGTCGACCGATTCGGTGCGGTGATTGCGCGGCGCGACGCCGGGGTGATAGACGCCGATCCGGAACACGCTGCCGTTCGGATCGGTGGTCGCGACCGGGCGCACGCCGCCGTCTTCCGTCCCGGAATTGTCGGCGGGAAACGATCCGGTCGACCAGACCACGCAGCTTTCGTGGTTGGGCCGGCGCGACATGACGTTCTTGCAGATTTCGTCGACGGCGACGACAGCGCGGCCGTTGTCGTCGTGTCCGGTCACGACGCGTCTGATTTTCAACGCCATTCCTCGTCCCCCAATCGTGGTTCGGGCCGCGCAACGCTCACGCGGGGGTTTACGTGCTGACCCCCGCGTGATCGCCGCGTGACTTTGGTGATGTACACCATCAAACTGCCATCGACGAGTGGCCAAGGACGCGATCGACGAACGAGCGAGAGCCCGATGAAAACCCCAATGGCCACTGTCCAGGAGAACGAGATGGATAACGAGAAGCATCCGCCGACGCGGCGGGCTGTGATCGGTCACGCCGCGTTGGGCTTGGCGGCCGGGGCCGCCTTGGGCGGAATGTCGCCCGCGCTGGCGCAGACCGACCGCAAGACCTTCGTTCTGGTCCACGGCTCTTCCGCCGGCGGCTGGTGCTATCGGCGCGTCGCCGACATCCTGGAGAAGCAAGGCCACAAGGTGTTCGCGCCCACACTCACCGGGCTCGGCGAGCGTTCGCATCTCATGAGCGGCATGATCACGCTCGACACCCATATCGCCGACGTGGTCAACGTCATTCGATGGGAAAGCCTCGAGAACTTCGTGCTCGTCGGCCACTCCTACGGCGGTTGGATCATCTCGGGCGCGGCCGAACAGGTCGAGAAGAAGATCGCCTCGATCCTCTTCCTCGATGCCTTCATGCCGGAGAACGGACAGCGCGTGCTCGACACCAATTCGCCGCGCAGTCGCGCCGAGATCGAGGAGGCGATGAAGCGGGCCGAAGTGTCGAGACCTGCGCCGCACCCGTCGGTTTGGAAGGTGAACGAAAAAGACCAGCCCTGGGTGCAAGAGAAATTCACGGCGCAGCCGATCGGGGTTGCGTTCACGCCGATCAGGCTGACGGGCGCGCGCGACCGCGTGCCGAAGAAGACCTATGTCCGGGCGACCGGCTACGACAATCCCAATTTCGAGAGGGCCTATGCCAAGGTGAAGGCCGATCCGTCCTGGCGCACGTTCGAAATGCCGTGCGGCCACGAGGTCATGATCGATATGCCGGAGCGCACCGCGGAGGTTCTGCTGGCCGCGGCATGACCTCCCTACCCACGGCGTTCACCCGGGCCGGACGAGGAGTCCGCGCCGGAATCATCTCCCGGTGCGAGCGCGCGCAAGCAGATCCGCTGTCGGCCAGCCATCGGCCGGCAGGCCGGATTTGATCTGCAGGTCCCGGATGGCGACCCGGCTCTTGAGTCCAAGCACGCCGTCGACGCGACCGACGTCATAACCGCGCTTCTGCAGGAGCTCCTGCAACTCGCGGGTCTCGTCGAAGGTGATCTTTGGAATTTCTCCGCTGCCCCTGCTCATGGGCGGTGCGCCATCCAGGCGCGTGGCATAATAGCCCGCGGTCAGGGAGTAATTGAGCGACTGGTTCCATTTCAGATAGGCTTGAAAGTTATCGTAGGCCATGAAGGTGGGTCCGAACCGTCCCATCGGCAGCACCACCGAGGCAGGCATGTTGTCGTTCGGGAGCGGCTTGCCGTCGGCGCGCGTCACTCCCCAGGCCGCCCACTTCGAGCGCGGGTACTGGACCGAGAGATCCGCTTCTTTCCAGGGAAGGTTAGCGGGCACGCGCACCTCCTGCAGCCACGGCTCGCCGCGTTTCCACCCGAGATGGACGAGATATTTTCCGGTCGAGCCGATCACGTCCGAAGCAGACCTGATCAGGTTGCGCTTGCCGTCGCCGTCATAGTCGATGGCATGCGCCATGTATTCGGAGGGCATCATCTGGGTCTGCCCGAGTTCACCGGCCCAGGAGCCGATCATTTCATCCGCGCGCAGGTCGCCGCGTTCGATCAGGCGCAGCGCGTCGAACAGATGCCCACGAAACATCTCCGAGCGGCGGCAATCGTAAGCGAGCGTCACCAACGACTTGATCGCCTGGTCCTTGCCTTGGCCACTGCCGAAATCACTCTCCAGTCCCCAGAACGCCGTGATCACCGAAGGCGGCACGCCGAATTCCTTTTCCTCGCGTGCGAACAGGGCTTGGTGCTTCTTAATCTGGGCGGCGCCGTTCGGCAGCCGCCCGCCTGCCAGCATCTTGTCGGAAATTTCGAGGAAGTTCTGGGCGAAGAAGCGCTGCCCGCGGTCGATATTAATGATGCGCTGATCGAGCACCAGATAGGGCGCGGCCGCCGCGATCG
>Ga0208995_1000007_pt1 | contig 15053 bp, 9 predicted proteins | sample MedBloCAOM2_O2_FD_187857 | JGI IMG/M metagenome (GOLD analysis project Ga0208995, IMG submission 187857) | Forest soil microbial communities from El Dorado National Forest, California, USA - Mediterranean Blodgett CA OM2_O2 (SPAdes) (version 2) | ecosystem: Environmental > Terrestrial > Soil >... | reverse complement strand
GACACAGGATTGGAACGCAAGCGCGCCGCGGTACGGCAGGCACTGGAGGTGAATGCCGGTCAGATCGCCAAAGGCCCAATTGATGTGCTGGCGGCAGTCGGCGGCCTGGAGATCGCCGGGCTGGTCGGTGTCATCCTCGAGGCGGCCGGGCGCCGGCGCCCGGTGGTGATCGCGTGAGCGCTCGGGCTGTGGCCGCTCGGATTGCGAGCGTTCGGGGCGTGGCCGTTCGGTGCGAGAGCGTCCGCTGCGTCCTTCGCGCCGCCCGCCATAACGTCCCGGACGGCTTTCCTCGGCCTCGGCGGCGGCCGGCGGCTCGCCGGCCCACGGGATCGGCTGCCCGATCAGCTTTTCGATCGCGCCGACCGATTTCTGGTCGGACGGCGAGACGATGGTCACCGCCGTGCCGCTGCGGCCCGCACGGCCGGTGCGGCCGATGCGATGCACATAGTCGTCGGGGTGATGGGGTACGTCGAAGTTGAACACATGGCTCACCGCCGGAATATCGAGCCCACGCGCCGCCACGTCGGAGGCGACCAGCAGGCTGATCTCGCCGCCGCGGAACTGGTCGAGCGCCGCGGTGCGCGCCGATTGATCCATGTCGCCATGGAGCGCGACGGCAGAGAAACCATGCTTGACGAGCGAACGGTGCAGCAGCGCGACCTCGCGCTTGCGGTTGCAGAAGATGATGGCGTTGGTGAGCCCGTCGGCCGCCTTGATCAGTCGCCGGAGCGTCTCGCGCTTGTCCTCCGGCTCGCGACCGGTCTTGACCAGGCTCTGGGCGGTGGTGGCGAGCGTGCTGGCCGGGCGGGAGACCTCGACCCGCACCGGATTGTGCAGGAACTGCTCGGTGATGCGCCGGATCTCCGGCGGCATGGTGGCGGTGAAAAACAGGGTCTGGCGGGTGAACGGGACCAGCTTGCAGATGCGCTCGATGTCCGGGATGAAACCCATGTCCAGCATGCGGTCCGCTTCGTCGATGACCAGAAGCTCGACGCCGGTGAGCAGCAGGCGGCCGCGCTCCGAATGATCGAGCAGGCGGCCCGGGGTCGCGATCAGCACGTCGACGCCGCGCGTCAGCTTGGAGTCCTGGTCGCCGAACGAGACGCCGCCGATGATCAGGGCGACGTTGAGCTTCTGCTTGGCGCCGTATTTGTTGAAGCTTTCCTCGACCTGCGCGGCTAGCTCGCGCGTCGGCTCGAGGATCAGCGTGCGCGGCATGCGGGCCCGGGCGCGACCCTGCTCCAGCATGGTGAGCATCGGAAGCACGAAGGCGGCGGTCTTGCCGGTGCCGGTTTGCGCGATGCCGAGCACGTCGCGGCGCGCCAATACGTGCGGAATAGCCTGGTCTTGGATCGGGGTGGGGGTTGTGTAACCGGACGCCTCGACGGCGGCGAGAACCTTATCGGACAAGCCTAGATGGGAGAAAGACATGTAGCCTCGAAAATGGGACCGCCCGGAACTCCAGGCCGCGCCCGGATAACGTGAACGACATGGGTTGTGCGCGGGGGGATGGCGGCCGAAAATTGATCGTGCCGTTCGCGCAGAACATAGGGCCACGGCGCGGAAAGTCAATGCTTGTGGTGTGCATTAAGTTAATCGACAGTCACGCGTTTTTCGCATTTGCCCAGGCCAATGAGGCGTTGCGCGAATCACCGCGCGCCCGCACGCGCTCGGGGGCGGCCCGGCGCAAAGCCACCACGGCCGTGACCGACCAGTCGCCCGACGGTCCGGAAATCGTTGCTCCGCCGCCGCTGATCGCAGTGGCGGCGCTTCGTGCCCGGGCTGGCGCCCGAACGGCTGTTTCCGCTTCATGAGCTGGCGGCCTGCGCGGATCGGCTGGCGCGGATTTGCGCCCGGCCCCCGTGATCCGAAACGTTCAAGTCTTTCCGGCTTACGTCCCTTTCGGGCGTCGCCGGCATGAGGCCTAGTGGGCCGCCACATAACAAAAAAACGGAGCGGAGCGATGCGCACGCAAGTCGGGATCGTCGGCGCGGGTCCGGCCGGGCTCATGCTGGCGCTGCTGCTGCGCCGCGCGGGTATCGATTGCATCGTCCTCGAGGCCCGCAGCCGTCATTACATCGAGCATCGGATCCGCGCCGGGCTGCTGGAGCAATGGGTCGCCGATCTCCTGACCGAGCTCGGCATGGGCGACCGCATGCGGCGTGAGGGGATGTTTCACGACGGCATCTATCTCAATTTCGAAGGCGGCCTTCACCACCTCGACTTCCGCAAGCTGATCGGCAAGGGCGTGACGATTTACGGCCAGCAGGAGGTCGTCAAGGATCTGGTCGCGGGCCTGCTGGCCGAAGGCGTGCAGATCCTCTTCGAGGTCGACGACGTCAGCATTCACGACTTCGAGCACGGCACGCCGAAGATCCGTTTCCGCCATGACGGCGAGACGCAGGTGCTCGACTGCGACTTCATCGGCGGTTGCGACGGCTTTCACGGCATCTGCCGGCCGAGCTTTCCCGCCGGCCTCCTGCAGACCTTCGAACGCGACTATCCGTTCGGCTGGGTCGGCATCTTGTCGGAGTCGCCGCCGCCCGCCGACGAGCTGATCTACACCTATCACGATCGCGGCTTCGCGCTCTTCACCATGCGCTCGCCGACGCTTGCGCGCCTTTACCTGCAATGCGCGCCCGACGAGGACATCGACAACTGGCCGGACGCCCGCATCTGGGACGAGCTGCACACCCGCATGGACGGCGTGCGCGAGCTCGCCGAGGGCCGCCTGCTGCAAAAGGGGATCACGCCGATGCGCAGTTTCGTGGTCGAGCCGATGCAGGTGGGGCGCCTGTTCCTGGCCGGGGACTCCGCCCATATCGTGCCGCCGACCGGCGCCAAGGGCATGAACCTGGCGATCGCCGACGTGGTCGTGCTGTCGCGCGCACTCACCGCCTTTTACCGCTCGAACCGGACCGATCTGCTCGACGGCTACTCGAAGACCTGTCTCGCGCGCGTCTGGAAGGCGCAGCGCTTCTCCTGGTGGATGACCCAGATCTTCCACCGCTTCCCCGACGAGGTGCCGTTCGATCAGCGCCGCCAGCTGGCCGAGCTCGGCTATGTGGCGGCTTCGGCCGCGGCGGCGACCGCGCTCGCGGAAAATTATGCTGGCCTTCCAATGGATTAGGGCCGGACGCGGGCGTGGTTCGCAAGACGTGAATCGGCGCGAAAAAATCGCCGGCATTTCGCCGGCAATTTGTACAGGCGCCAGCAGCGAAATCATCATATTCGACCGTTAGGAATAGTCGCGTCGATTGGCGCCGCTGGATTGGAATCGCGATGGAGCGGGTTGGAGTCGGTGCGTGTCTGGGGGCGGTTCTCGCCGGCATCGTCGTGCTGGCGCCGCCCGTCCGCGCGCAATCCAAATTGCCCGAACCCGCGTCCGGCGCGACTTCCGAGGCGCAGAAGAACGAATTGAAGAGCGTCTTCGGAGGCGCCCTGGTCGACGGCCGTTCCCTCGAGATCGATCCGAACGCGAGTGTCGCGGAGAGGCGGCTGACGCTGGCGCGGCGCGCCACGATCTACGAAGAGACGAAGGAGTTCGCCAAGGCCGAGGAGAGCTGGGCCGCGGCGATCAAGCTCGAGCCGCCCGCCGCCGCGCTGTATGGCGACCGAGGCTATTTTTACATCCGCCTCGGCCGCTTTGCCGAGGCGTTCGAGGATTTCAACGCCGGCATGCAGCTCGACGCGGCCAATCCGCGCTATCGCTTCGGCGCCGGCCGCGCCCAGGCCCTGCTGAGCAATTATGCCGCCGCGGCCGATCTCTACGGCGAGGCGATCAAGCTCAGCCCGCGCGACCCGACCTTCTATCTGGCGCGCGCCGAGGCGTTCATTCGTCTCGATCAGCCCCGTCTCGCGCGGGCTGATTACGACCAAGCCCTCAAGATCAAGCTCCCGCGTGCGATCGACAGCTATTTCGCCACGCTCGGACGCGGCTTTGCGGCTCTCAAGCTCGCCGATTACCCGAGCGCGATCGCGGATTTCGACAAGGCGCTCGAATATGATCCGCGCGCCGTCATGGTGCTGCTGTGGCGCGGCTACGCCCGCGAGCGGGACGGGCGCATCAATCTCGCGCTCGACGACTACGAGCGCGCCGCATCGGTCGATCCCGGCAATCGCTGGGCGAACGCGAACCTCCAGCGCCTGCGGTCGAACTGACGGAGCGCGAAGCGCGGCCCGAAAGGCCGCGCCCCGCGTTGGCGCTCAATCCAGCGGTTCGAGCTTGATGATCGAGGCGCCGTGATTGCTGCCGACCCAGAAGGTGACCGGCGTGGTCGTGTTGTCGACGAAGACGCGGCGGATATTGGTCCCGCGCGGGAGCAGATAATCCACGAAGGTGCTGCTCTTGGGATCGAGCCGCGTGACGCGGTCGTTCATCATCGAGCCGGTCCATACCTCGCCGTTCTTGTCGATGACGACGTCATAGGGCGCCGCCCACGGCATCGGCATCTGCCACTCGGTGAACTTCTCCGTCTTGGTGTCGAACATGGCGATCTTGTTGCCGCGGTATTCGCCGAACCACATGCGGTCCTGCGCATCCATCATGCCGCGGCGCGGGGCCGACTTCTTGGTCGGTATCTCGAACAGCGTGACCTTTTGGGTCTTGGCGTCGACCCGTCCGATATGCTGCTGCGCGAAGTCGGTGAAATAGACGTTGTTCTGCGAGTCCGGAACGATGTCGTAGATGTTGTGGGTCTCGCCCGCCTTGGAATCCTTGAACGGCGCGATCGTCTCGATATCGCCGGTGGCGGGATCGAGCCGGTGGACGGCGGCAAAGCCGTTGTTCTGCGACCACACCTTGCCGTCGACCGCGGCCGACTCGGCGCGCACCATGTTGACCTGCGCCATGTCCTTGTTCATCTCGGGCGGCAGCGGATAGGTGGTGAGCTTTTCGGTCTTGGGATTGAAGCGGCCGATCGCGCCCTGGTACATCATGCCGAACCAGAGGTCGCCGTCCTTGTCGGCGCGCAGGCCGAGGCTGCCCTGCGGCCAGCCCTTCTTGAGCTCGGGCAGGGGATATTCGGTGACCTTGCCGGTCTTGGGATCGAGCTTGCCGATATTCTGCTCGCCGAAATTCGAGTACCAGGCGTTGCCGTCCTTATCGAGCACGACGTCATGCGGCTCGATCAGCGGCCGCGGCAGGTCGTATTCGGTGATGATGACCTGGGTGGCGCGGCCCTTCGGGCGCGGCAGGGTCTTGAGCGGATATTCCCAGGTCGAGCCCTCGCTGAGATTGATGCTGGCGAGCCACTCGGCGCGTTTCTGGAACAGCGCCGCGCGCTCCTCGCCGCGCTCCTCCAGGAGCCGCTCGGCCATCCGCTTCTGCGGGCGTGTCGGCACGCTCTGATTGGCGTAAGTGCCCATGCGCGCCATGGTTTGCACGAATTCGGCCGCGTCATGGGTCGATTTGACGATACGCTCGACCGTGTGACAGCTCACGCAGTTGAACAGCGCGTCTTTCTGCACCGGCGTGCCGGGCACGCTTTCGAGCCATTCCGCATTGGTGAGCTGGGCCGAGATATTGCGCGTCTTCTTGAGCTTGAGGTCGGCCGTCGCGGCGCTGCCGGCGGCGATATCCGCGCTGGGCTTGCCGTCGAGGTCGTAGCCGACCGCACGGATGCGCAGCGTGTAGCGGCCGGGGTCGAGCTTGGCGGCCGGGAAGCTGTAACGGCCCTGGGCGTCGGTGGCGACCGTGATCGCGATGGTGGAACCGTCCTTTCTGGCGGTGACCAGCACGCCTTCCATCGGCCCTTCCTCGGTCGAGGCGACCGTGCCGGTAAGCGCGGATTGTGCGGAGGAGGGGCCCGCCGACACCAGGCAGATGAGCGCCGTGGTGGCGAGCAGCGAGATCGTGGTCTTGCGCATCGGTTTCTCCCTCGAGTTTCAACGGATTCTTCTGGGGGGTCCGCTGCGAAGAATGGCCGCGAGTCCCGCTCTTTGGGATGACCATAGGGCAGGGCATGGCGCGCCGCCAGGGGTTTGCGGCGCCTTCCTCATTCCCGCAAGATGGCGCGCAGCGGCCGGTTGAACGCCGCGATCGCCGCCCCGGCGAGGCCGGCAATCGCCGCGATCATCAGGAAGAAATGAGCCTTGTCCATCTGGCTCCAGAAACTGCCGAGATAGCCGGCGATGAAATTGCCGGTGAAGCTGGTCGCCAGCCACACGCCCATCATCATCGAGACGATCTTGGCGGGCGCGAGTTTCGACACCAGCGAGAGACCGATCGGCGAGATATAGAGCTCGCCGACGGTGATGATGACGAAATAGCCGAACAGCCACAGCCAGCTCGCCTTGCCGTCCCCGGCGTAAAAAGCGGCCACCGCCATGAGCAGGTTCGACGCCGTCACGCCGAAGCAGCCGAGCGCCATCTTGGTGAGGGTCGAGGGCTCGGTGCGGCGCCGCGCCTGCCAGCCCCACAGCGTCACCACGAGCGGCGTGAAGCAGAAGATCATGAACGGGTTGAAGGCCTGGAACCAGGTGGTCGGAATTTCGCCCGACCAGAACAGAAGGTCGATGGTCCGGTCGGTCTGCGTGTCGGCCCACAGTGCGATGGTGTTGCCCTGCTGCTCGTAGGTCGCCCAGAAGAAGGTCACCGGCAGGAACAACGCCAGCAGGGCGGCGAGCGCCCGCCGGTCCTCGCGCGTGAGCGGCGTGCGCGCGGCCGCGGGCGTCGGGCGGTCGGCCGGCAGCAACGGCGCCGCCAGCAGATAGATCGCAAGCCCGATCAGCATGCCGACGCCGGCCGCCGCGAAGCCATAGTGCCAGCCGGCCTCCTCGCCGAGCGTGCCGCAGACGAGCGGGGCCAGGAAGGCGCCGAGATTGATGCCCACATAGAAGATCGAATAGGCGCGGTCGCGCCGCGGGTCGCCCGGCGCATAGAGGGCGCCGACCTGGGCCGACATGTTGGGCTTGAAGGCGCCGTTGCCGAGGATCAGCGTCAGCAGCGCGAACAAGAACAGCGACTCGAAGGCCATCATGAAATGGCCGAGCGCCATCAGGGTCGCGCCGATCACGACGGTGCGGCGGTGTCCGAGCACGCGGTCGGCCAGAAGCCCGCCGAATATCGGCGTCAGATACACGAGCCCGGTATAGAGGCCGTAGATCTGCGAGGCGAGCGGCTGGATGTCGAGCGGCCCGAAGGGAATCTCGAGCGCTCGCTTGAGCGCCGCGAGCCCGATCACGGTGCCGGCATGCTCGGGCCCGAACAGGTACTTCACCATGTAGAGCACGAGCAGCGCGCGCATGCCGTAATAGGAGAAGCGCTCCCACATCTCGGTCGCGAACAGGTAGGAGAGTGCGCGCGGATGACCGAAGAGCTCGGCCGGCTTGGCGCGGGTAAGGTCGGCGGCGGTCATGGCGGGAACCTAGCATAAGAGGCGGCCGCGCCCGTCTCCACCCATGCCTGGGGCATTGCGAGGCCGAAATATCGCGTTGCGGACCGGCGCAGACCCTCGAGCGGCTCCGCCGATCCGGCGCAACCATATATCCCCCCGCGCGTTTCCATAGGAGCAGCGGCCTGTAAGTCGCTGAAGCGCCAAGCACAAAGGGGCAGTGGGGTGCCGGGGCGCCGCGCACGTCCATTACGCTTTCCGCCCCGCTCGACTTCCATTTCGGCTTTCAAGTTCCATCTTAGCGTGGTGGGCGGCTCCGTTCTCCGAGTGAGATGTCTCTTAGTTCGGACTCCGTGTTGACGCCTATGAGGCGCTCAAGCAAGAAGGCATCGCCAAGCTCGGATTCACGGCCCCGCGATGTGCTCGCCGCGGCGAAAGATCGGACAGGCTCCAAGGAAGGCCCCAATGAATCCACACGCGAACACGAATCCCAAAGCTCGGGGAAAAGCCGCCGCCAATCCGCTCGCCTCCCTGCATGACTACGGCCAAGCCGCGTGGCTCGATTTTCTAGCGCGGCGCTTCATCGCCGAAGGCGGCCTCAAGAAGCTCGTCGAGCGCGACGGGCTCACCGGCGTGACCTCCAATCCCTCGATCTTCGAGAAGGCGATCGCCGGCAGCGCCGATTACGATTCCTCGCTGAAGGAGATCGTGGCCGAGGGCGACGTCGATGTCATGACGCTCTATGAGCGGCTCGCGATCGCCGACATTCAGAGCGCGGCGGATGTGCTGCGGCCGGTCTTCGAGGCCACCAAGGGCGCCGATGGGTATGTCAGCCTGGAAGTGTCCCCTTATCTGGCGATGAGCACCGAGGGAACGGTCGCCGAGGCAAAACGGCTCTGGCAGGCGGTCGGACGCCACAACGTCATGATCAAGGTCCCGGCGACCGGCCCGGGCCTGCCGGCGATCCGCCGGCTCATCGGCGAGGGCATCAACGTCAATATTACGCTGCTGTTCTCGCAGCAAAGTTATGAACAGGTGGTCGAGGCTTACCTCGCCGGCCTCGAGGACCTGGTCGCGCGGGGCGGGGACCCGGGCAGGATCGCGAGCGTGGCGAGCTTCTTCGTGAGCCGCATCGACGTGGCGGTCGACAAGCTCATCGAGGAGCGTCTCGCCAAGACCGACGATGCCGGCCTGCGCGCGGCGCTTTCCGCTTTGCGCGGCAAGGTCGCCATCGCCAACGCCAAGCTCGCCTATCAGCGCTACAAGCGCCTGTTCGCGGGCGCGCGATGGAAGAAACTGCAAGCCAAGGGCGCGCGCGTCCAGCGGCTCTTGTGGGCGAGCACCGGCACGAAGAACAAGGACTATAGCGATGTCCTCTATGTCGACGAGCTGATCGCCGCCGACACCGTCAACACCCTGCCGCCGCCGACCATGGATGCCTTCCGCGATCACGGAAAGCCGCGGGCGAGCCTCGAGCAGAATCTCGACCAGGCCGGGCAGGTCATGGCGGCGTTGGATCGATCCGGCATCTCGATCGATCAAGTGACGGCGAAGCTGGTCGAGGAAGGGGTCCAGCTCTTTGCGGACGCCTTCGACAAGCTGCTCGGCGCGGTCGCCGTCAAGCGCGCGGCGATCATCGGCGACAAGCTCGACGGCCAGGCCTGCAAGCTGCCGCCCGAGCTCGAGAAGGCGGTGGCGGCGTCGCTCGAATCCTGGCGTCAGGACGGCAATGTGCGACGCCTGTGGGCGGGCGATGCGACGCTCTGGACGGGCGCCGACGAGGCGAAGTGGCTGGGCTGGCTCGACATCGACGAGCAGCGCGCGCGGATCGACAAGCTTACGGGCCTCGCCGCCGATATCCGGGAGCAGGGTTTCTCCCACGTGCTGCTGCTCGGCATGGGCGGATCGAGCCTGGGGCCTGAGGTTCTGGCGGAGACTTTCGGACAGCAGCCCGGCAGTCCGCGGCTGCTGGTGCTCGATTCGACCGATCCGGCGCAGATCCAAACCATGGAAAACAAGATCGATCCGGCGCGAACGCTTTTCATCGTGTCGAGCAAGTCCGGAAGCACCCTCGAGTCCAACATCCTGAAGCAGTATTTTTTCGCGCGCGCCAAGACGGCGCTCGGGGCCGAGCAGGCGGGATCGCGCTTCATCGCCGTCACCGATCCGGGCTCGAAGTTGCAAGCCATCGCCGAACGCGATCGTTTCCGGCACGTTTCGTTCGGGAAGCCGAGCATTGGCGGTCGCTATTCGGTGCTGTCGGATTTCGGCATGGTTCCGGCCGCCGCGATGGGGCTCGACGTCGGGCGGCTGCTCGCCGCGACGCAATTGATGGCGCGCTCCTGCGGGCCCCATGTGCCGCCGGCCGACAATCCGGGCGTCGTGCTCGGGACCATTCTGGGCGTGCTGGGAAAATCAGGCCGCGACAAGGTCACCATCGTGGCCTCGCCCGGCATTGCCGATTTCGGGGCGTGGCTCGAGCAGCTGGTGGCGGAATCGACCGGCAAGCGCGGCAAGGGTCTTGTTCCGGTCGACGGCGAGCCGCTCGCAAGCCCGCAGGCTTATGGCCAGGACCGGGTCTTCGCCTATCTGCGGCTCACGTCCGAAGCGGACCCCGAACAGGACAAAGCGGTCGCGGCGCTGGAGCAGGCCGGCCATCCGGTCGTGCGCATCGCGATTGGCGAGCGCCATCACATCGGACAGGAATTCTTCCGCTGGGAAATAGCCACCGCGGTCGCGGGGGCGATCCTCGGCATCAATCCGTTCGACCAGCCCGACGTCGAGGCGAGCAAGGTCAAGACCCGGGAGCTCACCGACGCTTACGAAAAGAGCGGTCGGCTTCCGCCGGAAACGGCCCTGTTCGAGGAGAACGGCCTGAGCCTTTTTGCCGACCCGAAGAACCGCGCCGCGCTCGGCAAGGCGACGACGCTCACGGAATGTCTCGGCTCTCATCTGGCGCGAATCCAGACAGGAGATTATTGCGGGATTCTCGCCTATGTCGAACGCAACAAGCTTCACGGCGACGTCTTGCGGGACATCCGTCTGATGATCCGCGATCGCAAACGGGTGGCCACCTGCGTCGGCTTCGGCCCGCGTTTTCTCCATTCGACCGGCCAGGCCTACAAAGGCGGGCCCAATACCGGCGTCTTCCTTCAGATCACCTGCGACGATGCCCACGATCTTCCGGTCCCCGATCAGACCTACAGCTTCGGTGTCGTCAAGGCGGCGCAGGCGCGCGGCGACTTCGAGGTGCTGGCGGAGCGCGGGCGGCGCGTTGTGCGCGTGCATCTCGGCGCCCACGTGTCAGCCGGCTTGACGGCGCTCAAGGAAGCGGTCCGGCAAGCGCTGGGGTAAAGCCGCAACCATTGGGAGAAGGCTGATGCAGCTCGGCATGGTCGGACTCGGCCGCATGGGCGGCAACATCGTTCGGCGCTTGGCGCGCAGCGGACACCAATGCGTCGTGTTCGACCAGAATCCGGCGGCGATCGCGGCCCTGGTCAACGAGGGAGGCAGCGCCAGCGTCGATCTCAAGAGCCTGGTCGATCAGCTCGGGAAGCCCAGGGCCGTGTGGGTCATGCTGCCGGCGGGCGACATCACGGAGCGTACGGTGGCGCAGCTCGGCGAGCTCCTGGAGCGCGGCGACATCATCATCGACGGGGGCAATTCCTTTTACAAAGACGATATTCGCCGCGCCCAAGCCCTCAGACAGAAGGGAATTCACTATGTCGATTGCGGCACCAGCGGCGGCGTCTGGGGTCTCGATCGCGGCTATTGCATGATGATCGGTGGCGACAAACACGTGGTCGATCATCTCGATCCGATCTTCGCCGCCTTGGCGCCGGGCCCTGGCGGCATTCCCGTTACCCCCGGCCGCCGGGGCCGCGATCCTCGCGTCGCCCGCGGCTATATGCATTGCGGCCCGAGCGGCGCCGGCCGCTTCGTCAAGATGATCCATAACGGCATCGAATACGGCCTCATGCAGGCCTATGCGGAGGGCTTCAACATCCTGCGCGGCGCCGCCTCCGAGGCGTTGCCGGCCGATCAACGCTTTCGCATCGATCTGCCGGACGTCGCCGAGGTCTGGCGCCGCGGCAGCGTCATCGGCTCCTGGCTCCTCGACCTGACGGCGATTGCGCTGTCGGAAGACCCCGAGCTGGCGGGCTATTCAGGCTTCGTCGACGATTCGGGGGAGGGCCGCTGGACCATCATGGCGGCGATCGAGGAGGCCGTGCCCGCCCATGTCCTGTCGGCCGCGCTCTATGCGCGCTTCCGGTCGCGCGAAAAGGAAGGTTTCTCCGACAAGCTGCTGTCGGCGATGCGACACCAGTTCGGCGGCCACGTCGAGCCCACGGGGAACTGACATGGATCCCCAGGCGCAACGCGCGGGTCCCTGCGTCCTCGTCATCTTCGGGGCTGCAGGCGATCTCACCCGGCGCCTGCTCGTGCCGGCCCTCTACAATCTGCGGCGCGGCGGATTGTTGCCGGACGAGTTCGCGATCGTCGGCATTGCCCGGAGCAGCAAGGACAGCGAGGCGTTCCGCCGCGATCTCGGGGCCAGCCTGCGCGCCTTCGACAACCATATCGTCGAGGACGACTGGAAATGGCTTGCCGAACGCATGTTCTATCTGGAGGGCGATTTCGACGATCCGGCCGCCTACAAGAGGCTTGCGGAACTGTTGCCCAAGGTCGACGAGCTGCATCGCACGGGCGGCAACTACCTTTTCTACCTCGCAACGCCCCCGCAGGTGTTTGCGACCATCATCGATCGGCTTGGCGAGGCCGGGCTCGTTCGCGAGTCACAGACACGCTGGCGGCGGGTCATCATCGAAAAACCCTTCGGCACCGACCTGCGTTCGGCCCAGGAGCTCAATCGGAAAACGCTCGCGGTGCTGCGCGAAACCCAGATCTACCGCATCGATCACTATCTCGGAAAGGAGACCGTTCAGAACCTGCTGGTGTTCCGGTTCGGCAACGGCATCTTCGAGCCGCTCTGGAACCGCAATCACATCGACCACGTGCAGATCACGGTGGCCGAAACCATCGGCGTCGAGCGCCGCGGCAAGTTCTACGAGGCGACGGGAGCCTTGCGCGACATGGTGCCCAACCACCTGTTCCAGCTTCTCACGCTGGTCGCCATGGAGCCGCCGACCTGCTTCGCTCCGGAATCCGTGCGCTCCGAGAAGACCAAATTGCTGGATGCGGTCCATCCCTTCGGCCCGGAGGATGCGCGGCGCAACGTCGTGCGCGGCCAATACGGCGCCGGCACCGTCGCGGGCAACAGCATGATGCCGTATCGATCTGCCCCCAACGTCGCGCCGGACTCGGCGACCGAAACCTATGTCGCGTTGAAGCTGATGATGGACAATTGGCGCTGGGCCGGCGTTCCGATCTATCTTCGCACCGGCAAGGCGCTCGCCAGGCGGCGCAGCGAGGTCGTCATCCGGTTCAAGCAGGCGCCATTCGCCCTGTTTCGCGACACGCCGGTCGAGCGGCTCACCCCCAATGACTTGATTCTGCATCTTCAGCCGGAGGAGGGGGTGACGTTGCGCTTCGGCGCCAAAGTGCCGGGCCCGAGAATGCGCATGGGCGACGTCGAGATGAAGTTCAGCTACCGCGACCATTTCAAAGCCGCGCCGAGCACCGGCTACGAAACGCTGATCTATGACTGCATGCTCGGCGACGCGACCCTGTTCAAGCGCGCGGACGACATCGAGGCCGGCTGGCGGATCGTGCAGCCGCTGCTCGACGCCTGGACGGACCGCCACTTCGCGGAGCCGGCCATTTATCCGGCGGGCAGCAGCGGACCGCAGGAAGCCGATGCTCTGATGACGCGCGACGGCCGGCATTGGCGCGCGCTCGACGGCTCGACGGTTGCGACATCGTCATGAGTCCGGCGTCGCGGGAGCCGCCGAAAGCGCCCGCTTCGGTGCTCATCGTCATGGGGGTTTCGGGGTGCGGGAAGTCGACCATCGGAACCCTGCTCGCCGGACGCCTGCAATGGAATTTCGACGACGCCGACCGGTTTCATCCTGCCGCCAACATCGAGAAGATGCGCACAGGAACTCCCCTGACCGACGAAGATCGCTGGCCTTGGCTGCGCGCGATCGCGGCCTTCATCGACAAGATGCGTGGCGCAGGCGGGCATGGCGTCATCGCCTGCTCGGCGCTCAAGCGCCGGTACCGCGACGTGCTGATTGGCGATCGTAGCGATGTTCGGCTCGTCTACCTCAAGGGAAGCGAGGAGCTGATTTCCCGCCGTCTCGCCGCGCGTCACGGGCATTTCATGCCGCGCAGCCTGTTGCACAGCCAATTTGTCGCGCTCGAGGAACCGGGACCCGACGAGACGCCGATCACCATCTCGGTCGAGCCGACGCCGCGCGAGATCGTGGCGCAAATTCTGGCGATACTGGAAGCCGGTTTGAAAACCGGATCCGCCGGGTTCACGTCGTAGAGATCATTCAGCGCTGCGGCGTGGGTCGCGTGCAGGCGGCCGCAAGATGGACAGCGCAATATCGAAATCGCAGGCGCGAACGAATTTAGCTGTGCAAAGCTGTGGACGACGGCCGCGCCGCAATGGCGGCGTTCCGGCCGCTGTGATAATCTTCCAGGGCTCGGGCGACTACGTGGGCGAAGAGCAGAGCTCAGGGTGCAAGCACTGCCGCCAGCCCTACAAAGGCCTCTGACTGGTAGCGCCCGAGCGCCTGCATTTTATCACTGCAAGTGAAGCCTGGCTGAACGGGCCGCATGGGACAGCGCGACGCCGCGCGTTCTCCGCGCTGCCGCATTCACACGTCCAGCATGTCCTCGTCGGCGAATTCCGCCCGCTCCTGGATGAAGTCGAACCTCGCCTCCGCTTTGGTTCCCATCAGCCGCTCGACCGATGACGCGGTCGGCTTGCGCTCGCCCTCGGCCAGCACCACTTTCAGGAGCGTGCGCTTGCGGCGATCCATGGTGGTTTCCTTGAGCTGCGCCGGCATCATCTCGCCCAGCCCCTTGAAGCGGCCGACCTCGACCTTGGCGTTGGCGTGGAACTCCTTCTTGAGGATCTCGTCCTTGTGCTTGTCGTTGCGGGCGTAGAAGCTCTTGGCGCCGTGCGACAGCCGATAAAGCGGCGGCACCGCCAGATAGAGATGGCCGTTGTCGATCAGATGCGGCATCTGGCGGTAGAAGAAGGTGATCAGCAGCGACGCGATATGGGCGCCGTCGACGTCGGCGTCGGTCATGATGATGACCTTCTCGTAGCGCAGGTCCTGGTCGCGATAATGCGCGCCGGTGCCGCAGCCGAGCGCCTGCGTGAGGTCGGCGAGCTGGGCGTTCTGCGCGAGCTTGTCCTTGCCGGCGGAGGCGACGTTGAGGATCTTTCCGCGCAGCGGCAGGATCGCCTGCGAGGCGCGGTCGCGGGCCTGCTTGGCCGAGCCGCCGGCGCTGTCGCCCTCGACGATGAAGATTTCCGAGCCTTCGGCCGCCGTGTTGGTGCAGTCGGCGAGCTTGCCGGGCAGCCGCAGCTTGCGCACGGCCGTCTTGCGCGAGATTTCCTTCTCCTGCCGGCGGCGCAGGCGCTCGTCGGCGCGTTCCACCACCCAGTCGAGCAGTTTGTTCGCCTGTTGCGGATTGCCGGCGAGCCAGTGGTCGAACTGGTCCTTCACGGCGGCATCGACGATCTTTTGCGCCTCGGCGGTGGCGAGCCGGTCCTTGGTCTGGCCCTGGAATTCCGGCTCG
>Ga0208995_1000006_pt1 | contig 15055 bp, 13 predicted proteins | sample MedBloCAOM2_O2_FD_187857 | JGI IMG/M metagenome (GOLD analysis project Ga0208995, IMG submission 187857) | Forest soil microbial communities from El Dorado National Forest, California, USA - Mediterranean Blodgett CA OM2_O2 (SPAdes) (version 2) | ecosystem: Environmental > Terrestrial > Soil >... | reverse complement strand
ACCGGCTGCCCAACGACGTGCTGCTGCAATTCGACCCTCCCGAGGCGCGCGGACTGATCCCGGAGGCGCGCGACCCGAACCGCCGCTGGTACGGGGTCTACGCGAATTACAACACGCCCGCCTATAACACCAACCTGGTGCGGAAATCCGAGCTGCCGAAGAGCTACGAGGAATTCCTCGATCGCAGGGAATGGGCCGGCAAGCTCGCGCTCGACGACACCGATGACGAATGGTTGAGCGCGATGATCGTGTACTACGGCGAGGAGCGCGGAAAAAAGCTGCTCAAGGACATCGCCTCCGTCCTCAAGCCGGTGATGGTCGACGGGCACCTCGCACTCGCCCGTTCCGTCGGCGCCGGCGAATATTGGCTCGCTCTCAACAACTACGCTTCGCTGACCGTCAATGTGCAGTTGTCAGGCGCGGCCATCGATTTCTGGACGCTCGATCCGGTCGCGCTGTTCTTCGGCTCGGTTGGCGTCAGCGCACAGGCGCCGCATCCCAAGGCGGCCCTGCTCGGCGCGAACTTCATGCTCAGCCGCGAGGCCGAGCAGTTTCTGACCAAGCGCGGCCGCATGCCGACCCGAACGGATGTGCCGATCAACCCGGCGCATGTGAGCGAAAGGTTGAAGGAGCGGAAAATCATTGCCACTATCTTCGCCGGCGAAGAGCAGAAGAAATGGCAGGGGCTGTTCAAGGAAATCTTCAGGCCGAGGTGACCTTTGTGCGCAACCTCTGGGTTGTGATGCTCCGCGGGATCTCCGGGACGGGGCAGCCAGCACCAACGGCCAAGTTGGGTCCGCCCCAGTGACCGCTGGACACTCGCTCTCGCTGGACGACGACAGCGAAGAGATTGCGAATTGAACGATTTGTTTCACACCAGGAGAACGCCATGAGGCTATGCCGGTACGACGACGACCGTTTGGGAGTGGTGCGCGGGGATATGGTGCACGACGTCACCGAGGCGCAGACCCAGATCAGGACGGCCGCCCCCTATGCCATGAAGGGCGACGCGGTGATCGCAGCCTTGCCGGAATGGCGCCCCCGCCTCGAGGAGATGGCGGCGAAGGCGCCGGGCAAGCCGGTGTCTCAGGTCAAGCTGCTGTCGCCGGTGGCGCGGCCTTCCAAGCTCGTCGCGGCGCCCACCAATTACAAAGCGCATATCGAGGAAATGGCGGCCCGCGCGGCGACGCAGAACATCATGGCGTCGCCGGCCATCGGCACGGCCGGTCTCTTCATCAAGGCGAACTCGTCCCTGGTCGGGCCGTCCGAGGGCGTGGCGATCCGCTTCCCCGAGCGCCGCAATGAGCATGAAGTCGAGCTCGCCATCATCTTCGGCAAGCAGGGCAGCGATATCCCGCGCGACAAAGCGCTGGATTACGTCGCCGGGTATTGCATCGGACTCGATATGACGGCGCGAGGAAAGGAAGACCGCAGTTTCCGCAAATCGATCGACACCTACTCCGTGCTCGGGCCGTGGATGGTCACCGCCGACGAGATCGCCGACCCCGACGACGTCCCGCTCAAGATTTCGGTCAACGGAGAGCTCAAGCAGAACAGCAATACCAAGCAGCTGATCTACGACTGCCGCAAGCTTATCGAATGGGGCTCCACCTTTTACACCTTCTATCCCGGCGACGTGCTCTATACCGGGACCCCCGACGGGGTGAGCCCGGTCAAGCCGGGCGACGTGATGCTTGCCAGCATCGACCCGATCGGCGAGATGACGGTGCCGGTGCGGGCGCACAAGGCCGGCACCTAACGAGAGGAATGTCGCGATGCTGCAAGTCAAACGAATTGGGCATGCGACACTGACCACGCCCGACCTCGAGCGCCAGCTCGACTACTACACGCGCGTGCTCGGCTTGAGCACCGTCGCCCGGGAGAAGAACCGCGCGATCCTGGCGACCAAGCCGGGGCAAGAGGTGATCGTGCTCGAGCACGGCGACCGCCCGGCGGGCGTACGGCTGGCCTTTCAGGTCGCGCCCGGCAGCGATCTCGGCGAGCTGTCTGCACGCCTGTCCAAGGCCGGAGTCAAATCCGATAAGCGGAGCGACATCACCCCTGGCATCGCGCAAGCGATCGTGTTCGCCGATCCCAAGGGCACCCGCGTCGAGATCTTCTCGGATTACGCGTTTGCCAAGGACGACGGCACCGACACCGGGGTCATGCCGCGCAAGCTCGGCCACGTCGCATTTCACACGCCCGACGTGGCCGGCACCGTGAAGTTCTATTGCGACGTGCTCGGGTTCAAGGTGTCGGACTGGCGCAGCGACTTCTTCGCGTTTCTACGTTGCAGCCGCGATCACCACACCATCAACCTGCTGCAAGCCGACAACGCCAACATTCACCACCTCGCGTTCGAGCTGCGCGACGAGGCCGAGATCAACCGTGCCTGCGATCTTCTCGCTCGCAAGGACATCAAGTTGTTCTGGGGCCCGATCCGTCACCTGATCGGGCACAACATCGCGATCTATCATAAGAATCCCGACGGCATCACGGTCGAGTTCTTCACCGATCTCGACCAGATGCATGACGAGGAGCTCGGTTATTTCGAGCCGAGGCCGTGGCATCAGGACAGGCCGCAGCGGCCGAAGGTCTGGGGCGACGACACCCCCACGAACTATTGGGGACCAGGACATCCGCACGACATGCCGGGACCGAAGAAATAGGGCAACGGGCCCGAAACCGCGGGCCCGGGCGCTACGAGCTCGCGGCATTCCTTTCGGCGACTAGGTTAGAAAGCCAAAAGGGCGCAGCCGGGGTGTCGTGCTCAATTGCGGTCTGTCGGGTGGGCAGCGTTGACCCCCCGGGTCACCGTTGCTAAAGCCCCGGATCGACATGGAAAAAACGGCGCGCGTACTCGTCACCGGTGGGAGCGGCATGGTCGGCCGGGCGCTCGTCGAGCGTCTGCGCCGGGACGGCTACGAGCGCATTCTTGCGCCTTCGTCGCAAGAGCTCGATCTGCGCAACCAGGCGGCCATCCATCAGTTCTTTACGCACAATCCGGTCGATTTGGTCTTTCACCTCGCAGGCCATATCGGCGGCATTGGCGCGAGCGTGAGCTATCCGGTCGAATTCCTGTACGAAAACCTGATGATCGCGATGCACGTCATCCACGCGGCGCGCATTGCGGAGGTGGACAAGCTGGTGTTCCTGGGCAGTTCCTGCGTCTATCCGCGCGACTGCCCGCAACCCATGAACGAGGACGACATCCTGACCGGGGCGTTCGAACCAACCAACGAGGGCTATGCCATCGCCAAGATCGCGGGGATGAAACTGTGCGAATACTCGAACCAGCAATACGGCACCAATTTCCTCAATCTGATGCCGTGCAACCTCTATGGCTACGGCGATCATTTCGAGCCGGCCAAATCGCACGTTGTGTCCGCCCTGATCCACAAATTCCATGAGGCGAAGCAAAAGCGGCTGCCGTCCGTCGAGGTCTGGGGTACGGGCGCGAGCCGGCGTGAGCTGCTGTTCGTCGAAGATCTGATCGATGCCATGCTTCACTTCATGCGGAACGTGGACGCGAAGGACATCGGCACTTTCGTCAATATCGGCCTCGGACAGGACATCGCGATCCGGGACCTCGCTCGCACCATCAAGGAGCTTGCCGGTTACCCCGGCGAGATCGTGTTCAATACCGACAAGCCCGACGGGATGCCGAGGAAACTGATGGACGTTGGCCGCGCCGCACGCCTGGGCTGGAAGGCGAAGGTTGCCATCCCGGAAGGCTTGAGGCTGACTTACGACTGGTATCTCAAGAATGTCTCTGTGGAGACAGGTGCCGAGTGAAGCTCACCACAACGCTGCTGCTGCCGACCCTCAACGAGATCGAAGCCGTTCGGGTCATCATTCCCCAGATTCGGAGGGAGTGGGTGGACGAGATCATCGTGGTCGACGGCGGCTCGACCGACGGCACCGTCGAATTTGCGCGCGCGGCCGGCCTGCGCGTGCATTCCCAAACCACCCGCGGCTATGGTGAAGGCCTGTTGGAGGCCATACGCCTCTCCAACTGCGACGTCATCATCGAGTTCAACCCGGACGGAAACTCCATTCCCGGCGACATCCCTCGCATCGTTGCCAAGATGAACGAGGGTTATGACCTCGTCATCGGATCGCGCTACCGCGACGGCGCGAAGAGCGACGACGACGATTGGCTGACCGCTGCCGGCAACTGGATGTTCACGCGCGTTGTGAATCTCTTTTTCGGAACGCATTACACCGACGCCCTGGTCGGATTTCGCGCCTATCGCCGCGAGCAAGCCTTGCGGCTCGACCTGGACGCGCCGGGCTTGAGCTGGCCCTGCCAAAGCTCGACGCGGTTTGCGCGCGCGGGGATGCGCGTCACCGAGATTCCAGCGCATGAGCCGGCGCGGATCGGCGGCAACCGCAAGATGATGCCGTTTCGCACCGGATGCCAGATCACCCAATTGATCTTGCGAGACTTCCTCACCTTCCATCCAAAGCAAAAACCAGCGAAAAAAGACCAAGCCGCAAGAGCCGAAGTGATGTCAGCTGCAGCCATCAGCAATCCGTGCGAACGAAAGCCGTTCACGCTCTTGCAGCGCTGCAAGGTCTGCGGATCCGAAGCGCTGACCGACGTCATCAGCATCGCGCCGCAGTTCCTCTCACCCACCTTCACCCGCAGCAATGCCGAGGAAGGGGACCTCGCCAAAATCCGCGTCCCCTTGACGATGACCCTCTGCGACCGCGCAAGAAGCCCTGATGGCTGCGGCCTCCTCCAGTTGCGCGAGCAGGTCGAGGCCGATCTGCTTTACCGGCGCTATTTCTACCGCTCGGCCACGAGCGAAACCATGCGCAACGATTTGCGCGACGTGGTCAAGGACATCTCCAGCCGGCTCGAGCTCGCGCCGCAGGACATCGTGGTCGACATCGGAGCGAATGATTGCACGACCCTGGCATTCTACCCCGATCACTTGCGGCGCGTCGGCTTCGAGCCCGCGCGCAACATCGACTGGTCGCATGTCGACCGAAGCATGACCGTCATCAACGACTATTTTTCCGCAAAGCCGTTCGAGCAGCACTTTCCCGGCGCCAAGGCCAAGGCGGTCGGCTGCAATGCGATGTTTTACGATCTGTCCGATCCGAACAGCTTCGTCGCCGACGTCAAGGCGATCCTGGCGCCCGACGGAATATGGTGCATTCAGCTCAGCTATCTGCCGCTCATGCTGACGAATATGAACTTCTACGACATTTGCCACGAACACCTTTCCTATTATTCGCTCGACGCGCTCAGGAAGCTGATGGAGAGGAACGGGCTTGCCATCGTCGACGCCTCCACCAACGCCGTGAACGGCGGCAGCCTGCGCGCATTCATCACCCATGCCGACAACAAGCGTGCGTTCACCGAAGCCGGGCAGCGCAATCTCGATACGCTCGCGGACATGGAGCGCGCGCTGAAATTGGATCAGGCTCAGACCTACCGCGACTATTTCAAGAAAATTCAGGACCTCGCCGGGCGCGTCAACGAATTCCTGGAGCGGGAAATTCAGGGCGGCGGACAGGTCTTCGGCCTCGGCGCCTCCACCAAGGGCAACGTATTGCTGCAGTTCTTCGGGATCACGAAGGAGCGAATGCCCTATATCAGCGAGCGCAACCCCGACAAAGTCGGGTTGCGCACGCTTGGGACTGACTTCGAGCTTATTTCGGAAGAGCGCGCCCGCGACCTTCGGCCCAGCACCATGATGGTGCTGCCGTGGTATTTCAAAAAAGAAATCGTCGCCCGCGAGCAGGATTATCTGCGGCAAGGCGGCAAGCTGCTGTTCCCGATGCCCTATGCGCACGTGGTGACGAAGGATCAAGAGATCCCCCTCTGACAAGATCAATCCGCTACGCTCGCGCGAGGTTTCGGCGCCCATGCGTCGTGAATTGAGACAGGCCGACATGCACATTCCCCTCAACAAGAGCACCATCGGCGAGGAGGAACGGAACGCGGCAAAGGCGGTGATTGATTCCGATGCCCTCACCATGGGTGCACGGTGCCGGGCCTTCGAACAGGAGTTTGCCAACTATCTCGGCGTCGACCATGCAGTCATGGTCAATTCCGGGTCGTCGGCCAACCTGATCGCGCTGTTCGCGATGGCCGATGCCCTCGTTCCCACCGACGACACGCTGCCGCGCCGCATCCTGCCGGGATCGGAAGTCATCGTTCCGGCTCTGACCTGGTCGACCACGATCTGGCCGGTGTTGCAGGCCGGGGCAAAGCCGGTTTTCGTCGACTGCGATCCGCATTCGCTGCAGATGAGGCCGGACGCGATCGAAGCAGCCATCACGCCCGACACCTCCGCCATCGTGGTGGTTCATGTGCTGGGCGGCGCCGTCGACGTGGCCGCGGTCGAGGCGATCGCGCGGCGCCGGAAGCTCTGGCTGTTCGAGGACACTTGCGAGGCGCTGGGCGTCGCCTGGAACGGCAAGAGCGTCGGCAGCTTTGGCCACCTCGCCAGCTTCAGCTTCTATTTCTCCCACCACATCACCACCATCGAAGGCGGCATGGTGGTGACCAACAATGCGCAGCTCGCCGATCTGTTGCGGGCTATGCGCGCCCACGGATGGGTTCGCGACATGCACGCGGGCAAGGACATCGCGGCCGGCTATCCACACATCGATCCCCGTTTTCTGTTCCTGACCACCGGGTTCAACGTGCGGCCGACCGAGATCAATGCCGCGATCGGGCTCGAGCAGTTGAAGAAGCTGCCGGCATTCAACGAGAGCCGGTGCGAGACGGCCCGCAGGCTCGACGCGGGCCTCGCGGCGCTCGACCAGGCCGGCAAGCTCACGCTCATCCGGCACGATCCGCGCGTCGCGCCCGCGCCGTTCGGCTACACGGTGCTTTGCGGCTCGCGCGACGTGCGAGACGGTTTGCGCGACCACCTGGAGGCGGCGGGCGTCGAAACGCGCCCGGTCATCTGCGGAAATCTGACCCGGCAGCCCGCGCTCGCTCACCACGCCTATCGCATCAACGGCGAACTGAGCGGTGCCGACCGCGTCATGGATTGCGGTCTCTATTGGGGCACCCACCCTTTCATGACCGAGGACGACGTCCGCTACATCGTTGCGACGGTCGAGCAGTACTTCCAGCAGGCGGATCGGGCCACACCGCAGCGCCAGCACGGTTAACGCGGCGATCGCACCGTTTGGCTAGCCTTGATTGAACCTCACTGCGCTTTCACGCCGGTGTCCCGGATCACCCTGCCCCACAACGCAGTTTCCTCGACGAAGAACTGCGCGGCTTGCGCCGGCGTGCTGGCGACCGGCTCGAGCATGAGCTCGGTGAGCTTTGCGCCCACCGCCGGCCGCGCCAGGATCTCCGCCAGATCCTTGTAAACCTTCTCGGCAACCGAAGCGGGCGTCCCGGGTGGCGCCACGCAGCCGAACCAGGTGATGGATCGGAAATCGGGCATCCCGGATTCGGCAAATGTCGGTACCTGCGGCAGCGCGCTCGAACGTTCCAAATTTGCGATGGCGAGAATCTTGGCGCTGCCGGCGCGGTGTAGCGGCGAGGACGTCACGATGGTATCGAACATCATATCCACGTGGCCGGCGACGATGTCGGTGAGCGCGGGCCCCGCGCCTCGATACGGCACATGCGCCATCCGGACATCCGCTCTCGTCTCGAACAGCTTCGCCGTCAGGAAGGCGGTCGAGCCGACGCCTTGCGACGCATAGGTGAGCTTGCCGGGATTGGCTTTTGCCAAGGCGACGAGGTCCGCGACCGATGTTGCGCCGAGACTGTTGCGGACGATGAGGATATTCGGAACCCGCGCCAACACGGTGATCGGCACGAATTTCGCCGGATCATACGCGACATCGCCGTAAAGAAACTGATTGATGGTGAGCGGTCCGGGCGGGCTGAACATCAAGGTGTAGCCGTCGGGTGGCGAACGCGCGAACCGATCCGTGCCGATATTGCCGCCGCCGCCGCTGATATTCTCGATGATGACGGGCTGGCCCCACTTTTGCGCGAGTTGGTCGGTCACGATCCTGGCCAGCGCATCGAGCGTGGATCCCGGCGGGAACGGGACGATGACCTTGACCAGTCGCAAAGGATATCCGTCCTCCGCTGCGCTCGCTCCCCCGCACAGCGTGGCGAGTAAACAGCCGATCAGCAGGAGCCTGTGAAATCGCAGCATGCCCGTGGACCACGCGATTCAATCTATTTCGATCGAACGCGACATCAGATAGCGGTTGGGATTGCGGGGATCGCGGACGCTGACATGGCCGAAGCCGTCGAGAACCTCTTCGTTCGCGAGCGCGGTCATCGTCTTCCAGGTCATGTGCTTCCTCCCAACTAAGGCCGTCGTGTTGTTATGGTTGCAACGGCTCGAACGATGTCAGACCGAGGTGTGGGTCACCCCCTCTTTCGCCTCGAGCGCGTCGGCCGCGGCCTCGTAGAAGCTGACATCTTCCGGCAGCACGATCGACGCCGAACGCACAGCGTGGGTTGTGGGATCGATGCCGTCCGGCTCCTTGCCCTGCGCCGCGGTGAGCGCGGCCTTGCGCAGCCGGATCCGCGCCATGATCACGCCGTTGTCGGTGGAGACCAGGTTCTCCTTGCTGCGGTCCTGGATCGGACCCATGCTTTCCTGGATCGCGGCGTCCTGCATGGCGATGCCGGCGACGCCGCAATAGCTCTTGTGCGATGTCTGGGCAGCGCGGTCGATCATGTAGTCGTTGTCCTTGTTGACCACCGGCCGGAAGCTGCCGGGGATCAGCCTGACGTGGATGCCGCCGCCGTTGCGCATGGTGTGCAGTTCGTGCTCGGAGAGCGGGCGCGCGGGATGGTGCGTGAAGCACCAAGACATGCAGTTCTCGTCGTCGATCGGCACCCAGGCGTGGCCGTTGAGCGCGTTGTCGCCATAGGGCGGGATCATGCTGTGAAACGGCATGATCCATTGCGTGATACGCCGGTAGAGATGGCCCGCTTCGGCCGGGCGGCGCACGCCGATCACCATGCCGCCCCTGGTTTCCACCACCTCGAAGCGCGCGTCGGTCTCACGCGTCAGCTCGGCGCCTTTGCCGGCATGAAGCGAGTCGCTCCGCAGCTCATGGCGGTGAAGAAACGAGACGTGCGCGGAATCGATGCCGCCCTCCATCGCCTGCAGGTAGTTGCACTCCTGGGTGCGCTTCGACACGAAGCGATGCGAATGCGGCACCTTTGCCCATTCGAAAGCAGGCAAAGGAGGCTTGTGCTCCGCCGGCCCCATATAGATCCAGATGACGTCACCGAGCTCGACGCAGGGATAGGACGTCAGCTTGATCTTCTTGCAGAACCCGCTCGCCTCGGGCTCGGATGGGACCTCGGTGCACTGCCCGGTGACGTCGTATTTCCAGCCGTGATAGGAGCAGCGCAACCCGTTCTCCTCGTTGCGTCCGAACCAGAGCGACACGCCACGGTGAGCGCAGAACTCGTCGATCACGCCCACGCGTCCCTGCGTGTCACGAAACGCCAGCAACCGTTCCGAAAGAACTTTAACGCGCACCGGCGCGCAATCGGGCTCCGGCACTTCTTCCGAGAGCAGGGCCGGGATCCAATAGCGCCGGAACAAGTCGCCGATCGGCGTGCCCGGCCCGGTCTGGGTCAAGAAGTCGTTCTGCTCGCGCGTAGTCATCGAATAGGCTCCATGCAGTCCTCGTCGCTTGCGCGCGGCGCGCTCACGTTCGTCATCCCTTGGTTCTCGCCAACGCTACGTCCGCATCAGTTGGCCTGCGCCCGATAGGGCCCGAGCTTGGCTACGGCCGCCTTGGCGAAGGAGCTGTCCACCACGCCATCGACATTGGCGTCTTCTCGATCAAGCCGAGCTCGCGAAAAAAAAATTCCAGATCCTTCTTGAGGCTCGCCACGTTCACCTCGCCGTCGGGGTTGCAATAACTCGGAACCATGCGGCGGAACATGCTTTCATCCTTGATCGTGGTATATTTGACCAGGATCGGAATGACCTCGCTCGCTTTCGGCCCGGCCAGGCGCCCATCCTTGAGCGCATCGTTGTACATGCGAACGCCGCGAAGATAGGCGCGCATGAACCGCTCGGCGACATCGCGCCGGTTCTTGATGAAATGGTCGGAAAAGAACGTCACCGCGGTCTGCTGGTCCGGATAGGTGACGTCATTGCCGGCGACCCGCACGGCAACCCCGTCCTCGATCGCGCGCGTCATGGTCGGCTCGTTGGTGATGCTGGCGTCGATCCCCTTGTTCTTGTAGGTCGGCAGATGTTCGGGGAAGCCGATATAGACCACGTCGACATCGCTGTATTTGAGCCCGCCCTTCTTCAGCGCCTCGTTGAGCGCCGAGGCCGTGCCGGTGCCGGGCGCGCCGATCGCCACCTTCATGCCCTTGAGGTCGGCGAAGCTCTTATACCGGCCGGAATCGACGAGGTCCTTGCGCACCATCAGCGAGGAGTAACCGTAGCCGGGCTTGATCGACGCCTGATCGGCCACGATCTTCATGAGGATGCCGCGCCCAACCGCGTTATACAAGCCCGCTGATACGGTGCCGCCGCCGACATCGAGCTCGCCCGTGCCGAGCGGCGCGATCATCTGCGCGGCGGAATTGAATCCGGTGATCGACACCTCCATCCCTTCCTCGCGGAAGAACCCCATGGCGTCCGCCATGTAATATCCGGCGTCGCTGATGGTCCGGGAGATGCCGATCTTGACCTGGTCGGCAGCATCGGCGGAAGAGCGCGCCGCATCCAGCGCGAGACACGATAACAAGGCGCAACCTGCAAGAACCGATACTGCCTGCCGCCGCCGGATCGTGCCGTTCCCCATCTCGTTCTCCCGAGCATCCGGCACTTGCTTTCCGGCGATGCCGCCGCGGCCGGGTTGCACAAAATCTGTTGTAACATCGGGCGCCAGACCCGTCACGCCGTTTCGAAACGGTCCAGACAAGACCGAAGCAGAGTGGAAACATGAACTCGCACGCATCGACCCCGGGAGATATGTACGGCCACCGTGCCCGCATCGGCTACACCTGTCCGCCGCTCAGCGCGGAGATTTTTCCGTACGAGTTCTACAAGCTCGCGCCCGCGGGGGTGACCTTGGTCATCACCACGCTGACGGTGATCGAACGCAGCAAGAGCGAGGTCGACCAAGCCTACGACATGAGCATGCGTGCCGCGCGTGAGCTCGCCGCCGCCGGCGTCGACCTCGTGTTCCTCGGCGGAGTCCCGGTCAATCTCTCCCGCGGCGATCAAAACGCGCAGTCGATGCTGCAGGCGCTCGCGGCGGAACTGGGCGTCAAGGTCTCGTCGAGCGTTGCGGCGCAGGACAAGGCGGCAAAGATGCTCGCCTGCAAGAAAGTGGTGGTCGCTCATCCCTATGGCGCGCGCGAGGATGCGCGACTGATCGCCGACGCCGAACGCTACGGCTGCGAGGTTCTCGGCGCGACCGGCTTTGGCAAGGTCATCAACCAGTTCGGCCGCATTCCGATGACGGCGGCGCTCGACATGGGCCGCGCGCTGATGCGTGCGCATCCCGAGGCCGACGCGATCTTTTTCCCCTCGCCGCACTGGCCTGTCATCGAAGCGATCGAACCGCTGGAGCGCGAATTCGGCGTGAACGTCATGGCCGCTTCGCAGGCCTGCATCTGGGATGCGCTGCGGCTCTCCGGCGTGAACGACCGCATCGAAGGCTACGGTCGTCTGCTGCGCGAGTTCTAACGCGCATGATCCCGAAAAGTGGGAACCGGTTTTCGGAGAAGATCATGCGCATGCAAAATGCTAGGGAAGCGCCCTAAAGGAATTACGCTCTAGAACCGGCCACACTCACCCGCCGGCCGGGGCTTCGAGCGAAAGCACGTCCATGATTTTCTCGTGAATCTCCCGGCGTGCGCCGGCGGGGGCCTCGCGATCCATGCGCGCCTCGAAGGCAATGCGGGCCGGGCGATGGCAGACCAGGACGCGGTCGCCGATTTCCATGGCCTCGCTGATCTGGTGGGTGATGAACACCGCGGTCTTGCCGTTCTGCCGCACCAGCCGGACGAATTCCTGGCGCAGATCGCGCGCCGTCATCTCATCCAGCGCCGAGAACGGCTCGTCGCAGAGGAGCAACTGCGGCTCGACCGCGAACGCCCGCGCGATCGACACCCGCTGGCGCATGCCGCCGGAGAGCGCATGCGGATAGTCGTTCTCATGTCCCGCGAGCCCGAGCCGCTCCAGCCACCCTCGTGCCACCGCCTGCGCCTGCTCGGGGTCGGTGTCGAGGATTTCGAGACCGAGCAGCACATTCGCCAGCGCCGTGCGCCAGGGCATCAAGCGGTCGCCCTGAAACACGATGCCGATCTTGCCGCGAAAGGCCTCGAAGTCGCGGAACGGATTGTGGCCGCTCACGGCGACCTCGCCGGAGGTCGGCTCGATCAGGCCGGCGACCAGATTGAACATGGTCGACTTGCCGCAGCCGGTCTTGCCGAGCACGGCGACGATCTCGCCCGGCGCGACCTCGAACGAGAGCTTGTCCACGGCAAGCAGGTCGCCGCGCCCATTGGCGCGGCGGAACACCTTGCTCACATCGCGAAATCGGATGACCGGTTCAGGCATGTGCTTTCATTTAGATCATGCGCTCATTTTAAATCGCGCGCTCGGACACGGCACGGTAGCGCAGCGCCCAGCCTTCGATCGCGTTGATGGTCTGCTGCACCACCAGCACGAACAGCACGAGCTGCAACGTCCAGGCGATGGCGCCGGCCATGTCGAACAACTGCTGCTGGCGCAGAAGCTCATAGCCGACCCCGCCGGTGGCGCCGACCAACTCCGCGACCACCACCACGCGCGCGGCGTTGCCGAGATTGACCTTCCATGCCGTGAGGATGCCCGGCACGATCGTCGGCACGATCAGCACCCGGAACAGGGTCCAGCGCCGCGGCCGAAACGACATGGTCATCTCGAACAGATCCTTGGACATGGAGCGGAAGGCGTCGAGAATCTGGAAGGTGAAGGCGGGCAAGGTCGTCATCACCATGATGAAGAAAATGCGAAATTCGATGCCGTGAAACCAGATGATGGCGATGACCACCCACGACAGCGCCGGAATGCCCTGCAGGAACACCAGTACCGGCGTGATGTAGCTCTCGATGCGGGGCGAGCGGCCGATCGCCACCGCCATCATGCAGCCGAGCACGAAAGCCCCGAGCAGTCCCGCAAAGATGCGCGCGGCGGTGACGAGCACTTCCGCGAGCAGCGGCCAGCTCAGGAGGATGCCCACGGTGCGCGACACGATATCGGGCACCGGGGGAAACAGATAAGGCGGAAAGTACAGCGAGGCGACCTGCCACAGGCCGACCATCACCAGCGTGCTGGTGGTGGCTTGCAGCAGCCGGGTCAACTGCGGATTGCTGATCATGGGATCGGCTTGCCGTAGACGGTCTCGCTCGATGGCATCGCCGGGAAATAGCCGACATCGATGCCGGCCTTGTACACCGCCTCGATCTCCTTGCGTACGTCGTTCGCGGGCACGAGGCTCATGGCGAGCCGCTCGTTGCTGCGGATGAGCGCGGCCATCGACTTGACGTCCTCGGCCGACGCGCCCGGCGCCAGCAGCGGCGCCGCCTCATCGGGATTTTTGGCGATCCATTCCGCCGCCGCCTTGTAGGTGGCGTAGAGCTTCGCCACCAGCGCGGGGTTCTGCTCGGCCCAATCGGAATGCGCGCCGACGCCGAGATAGGGGATGCGGCTGCCGCCGGCGAACGCCTTCCAGGTCGTCTCGATCCCCATATCCAACGTGCGCATGTCAGGCTTCTTGGCGAGGAGGAGCGTGTAGGCGGGCTCCCAGATCTGCACTGCGTCGGCGCGGTTGGCGAGCGCGTAGCCCACAAGACCCGGCGTGGCCGTATTCACCACTTGAATCTTCGACACATCCACGCCGAGCTTCTTGGCGAAGAATTCGAACATCACGTAGTTGGTGGTGGCGCGGGCACCGGCGAGCTGCTTGCCTTCGAGATCCTTGAGCGTCTTGATCTCCGGCCGCGAGGTGACCACCGCGCCCCAGAAGTCGAACAGGTTGAAGAGATATTTCACCTTCACGCCGCGGCTGTCGGCGAGCCCGACCGTGAGCAGCGAAGCGCTGCCGCCGACCTTGAACTCGCCGGAATTGAATTGCGCCGTGTAGGCGTCGGGCGTGCGTTCCTGAAAGGTGATGTCCAGGCCATTCGCCTGGTCGAGCTTCCTGGCCTTGATCACCGGCGGCATGAAGGCCCCGAGCGACGGCGCGCTGAAGATCACGATGGAGATCTTTTCGAGCGACTGGGCCTGGCATGGGGCCGCAATCGCGATGGCGATGAGCACCGCCGCGGCGCGCGAAAGGTCATTGAGCCTGATTGGTATCATCGCTTCCTCCACCTGAATCTTTTCGAATGGTTGGCTGCGCGTGCTGCTCCCGGGAAGCTCATGCGACCGGGGTAAGCCGAGTCCGGATGGGAGAGGGAGCGCACCGAACGCCGCGCCAGCCCCCATCAGCATCACTCACTGGAGCCGAAACAACTTTGCCGCCAGTCCCCCCGTGATCGACGCGGCCTGCGCGGGTTGCAGCTTGGCCGCGGCGACGATCTGGGCGGGGTCCTCATCGCCGATCGGAAACGGCATGTCGGAGCCCATCATCACACGGTCCGCTCCGACCATCTCCACGACAAAACGTAGCACCCGCGGGTCGTGCAGGATGCTGTCGGTGTAAAGCAGTCCCAGTCCCTCGGAGGGATCGGCGATCCCCGGCGTGATCTTGTGGTTGCGCTGGAGACGCCCGATGAGGAACGGCAGCCCGGCGGCACCCATCGGGGCGAAAATCCTGGCGTTGCGATAGCGGGTGACATGACCGCTGCAGAGGAGCCGCGCCACTGCGACGATGGCGTCGCTGATGCGGCCGACGCCATTGGCAAGGCCGTAGTCGTTCACCCGCACGTCGCCGGCGTCATAGCTCGGATGGATATGGATGAGCGCGCCGGTCTCGTCCGCCGCCGCCCAGAACGGGTCGAGGTCGGGAGCATCGAGCACGCTGCCGATCCCGCGCGGCAGGGTCGAGATCATCGCGCCGGGGAAGCCGGCGG